>Ga0335081_10001348_pt1 | contig 39090 bp, 26 predicted proteins | sample Lox_Sample_35_FD_206713 | JGI IMG/M metagenome (GOLD analysis project Ga0335081, IMG submission 206713) | Soil microbial communities from Loxahatchee National Wildlife Refuge, Florida, United States - Lox_Sample_3.5 | ecosystem: Environmental > Terrestrial > Soil > Wetlands | place: USA...
TCGGAACCGTTTCATTTTTTCAGCGAGCCACGTGCATGAAATACCAGAATTCATCAAATCTTAATAATGAGGATGGGTATCTGGAAGGCTGATAACTGTATCATTGACCGCTCACATTCAGCAGATCCACGTCTCGAAAGCTGTCGAGTAAAGCCAAGTAATTTTACGTTCCGCAAAGCAGAATCGTCGTCGCGACACGGTGATGGTATTGGGGACAACAAAGCCAGCGAGAAAAGAAAGAGAGGTTCTGCAGGGGGCTTTCTTCTGGTTGTCATCGTTCTACTTTGTTTATTGTGCCCGACCGGCCGATTCGTTTCGATTGTTGAGCTACATCCCTCTGGCCAAAATCACGGGCTTGCTGGCATTTCTGTCGTTAGTGATGACAGCGGGCAAGACCCCGCGCCGCTTTAAGGATCTTCCAAGGGAAGCATCGTATTTACTCACTCTATTGATGCTTCTTTTTGTTTCCTCATTCCTGTCTCCGGTTTGGAAAGGCGGTGCGTTTTTCATGACTCTTGACGTGGCCAAGATGTATGTGGCGTGGATTTTGACATTCCTGCTGATTACTACACTCACGCGGCTGCGCCGAATCATCTTTATCCAGTGTGGCTCTGTCGCTGTGGTTTCCTTAGCGGCGATTCTCAAGGGTCACTCGATCCCGCGCTTGAATGGAGTAATTGGGGGCTTTTATTCCAATCCGAATGATATGGCATTCGCCATCGTGCTGTCTCTGCCTTTCTGTCTGGCTTTCTTATTGACTGCAAAAGGTGCGTTTCGCAAAGCCCTCTGGTTATTTGGAATGCTTTGCATGGCAGTGGCGCTGGTACTGACCGCCTCGCGAGCAGGATTCATTGACTTGCTGGTGGCGGGAACGGTTTGTCTATGGCACTTTGGAATTCGAGGGAGGCGCTTGTACCTGATTGCTGGAACCGCTTTTGTTGGCGTCGTCCTGCTACTTACTGCCGGCAGGACTTTGATGAAGCGTTTCGAAGCAATTTCGAGTGACACGGTCGATTCCCAGATGCAGGAAACCGCCCGCGAATCTTACGAGGAACGAAAATTTCTGATGCTCAAAGCGCTCGAGGCGATCGCGCATTATCCAATTCTGGGAGTGGGGCCGGGCGACTTCGTAGTCTATTCCGGAAAATGGAAGGACGTGCATGCGTCATATTTGCAGATTGCAGCGGATGGTGGTATCCCTGCGCTGATTTTGTACTTATTATTTTTTGCGCGTGGGTTCGCAAATCTCAGGTTCTTGCGGAAACTGAAGGACTTGCCTTCCGAGGCCAAGCTTTTTACTGGGGCATTGACCAGTTCGTTGGTAGGTTTCGCCGTGGGCGCCTGCTTCGCCCCCGAGGCCTATCAATTTTTCCCGTATTTTACCGTCTGCTACACGTCGGTTCTCTTTGCCTTGGCAACGGAGAAACAGAAAGTTGTAGTCCCTACGGCGAAGCCTTTGGTTATCCGCACGCAGGGCTTTGTCGGTGCACATTGACTTATGGTGAAGACTGCACACGTAGGCTTCGCGGATATTCTGTCTCTTTTGCGCTGTACAGCCTGCGGCAGCTCACTGGAGTTGCTGCAACAGAGCTACCACTGCATGGCTTGCGGGGAGGAGTTCCCGATCGTGCGAGGGGTCGCCCGGTTCGTTGATGCAAACAACTATGCCGAAACCTTCGGTTATCAGTGGCAGCAGTTTGCGCGCACACAGCTCATGCCCGAAGCATCGGAACTCAATTTCCGAAAGAAAACTGGTCTGCGAGTCGAGGATCTCGAAGGCAAGCTTGTTTTAGATGTTGGCTGCGGGATGGGAAGATTTGCTGAGGTTGCAACCCGTTGGGGTGCGCGAGTCATTGGCATCGATTTAAGTGCGGCTTCAGAGGTGGCTGCGCGCAATCTTGCAGACAGAAACTTCGTTGCACTCCAGGCCGACTTGTTCAATCTGCCCTTCGCGCCTGAGAGTTTCGACTGTATTTACAGCGTTGGAGTACTGCATCACACGCCAGATTGTGAGAAGGCATTCAAGAATCTCCCGCAATACTTGCGGCCCGGCGGCAGCATTGCGGTGTGGCTGTATAGCGGCTACAACAAATGGTACCGATTCAGCGATTACTATCGCCGACTCACTCACCGCATTCCCATTCAGAAGATGCACGCAATTCTGCGAATTGCCGTGCCGGCCTTGTATGGGTTCGACCGAGGTGTTCGGCGAATCCCATGGGCGGGCCCTCCGATTTCTGGTCTCGTGCGGCATGTATTTCCGGTTAGCCGGAGTTCCAATCCGGAGATCAGGCTTCTCGACACGTTGGATTGGTATACGCCAAAATATCAGTCCAAACACACCTACGAGCAGGTGTTCCGCTGGTTCGAGAGCTGCGGACTGGAAAATCTTCGAGTCGGCGACATTTCGATTGGGGTTCGGGGCCAGAAGCCTGGATATTCGTTAGAAAGCTTGAGTGAAATGTCGCGAACACCGCAGCCAGAGTTCGTGAACCCTCGTAACGATGAGACAGCAAGCAGTCTGCAATTGCAGAAGACGCCTACGAGATACTCAGTTGGGCGGGGCCTTACCCGCACGGTGCGTTGGTTACCTTCCTACATCTGGCAGAGGGCAACACGCCGCACTTTTGCCGGTCCAACTCACCTGATCATTGCTATGGCGGATCACTTTGAGCCGGCGATCACTCCCAATTGGGGACCCATTCGAGCAGCGAAAGACGTGCAAGAAAAACGATTGGAGGAATGGTGTAGAGAATACTCGAAGGCATTCAGTTCATATCGCGATCACGATGGCTTCCCCTTCATTCACACCTACTTCTATCCCGCCGAACAATACGACGCCGACTTGCTCGCGCGGCTTGCAAGTTTCTGCCACGCCGGTTGGGGTGAAATCGAAATCCACCTACATCATGGGGCACAAGCACCGGATACGGCCGAGAACACGCGCCGCACGCTGTTGGAGTTTCGGGATGCGTTGGCATTCCAGTACGGTTGTCTCAGCTACTGTGAAGGCAAGGGGTCGCCGCAATATGCCTTCGTTCACGGGAATTTTGCGCTGGCCAACTCGGCTGGCGGGAGAAATTGTGGTGTCGATTCGGAGCTACAAGTACTGTCAGAAACCGGTTGCTATGCCGATCTGACATTGCCTCCGGGCCCTCGCTACTCCTCCCACATCGCCAAAATCAATTCTCTGTATGAGTGCTCGCTTCCGCTGGAACGCCGCGCCGCACACCGCGAGGGGCGCTGTCTGCAAGTCGATCAGCCGCCGCATGTATTTCCGCTGATCATTGAGGGGCCGCTCATGCTGAGTTTTTCCGATCTCGATGGAAAATCGCGATTTCGAGTTGAACATGGCGGAGTCTCAGCAAAAAACCCGCCCTCATTGCGTCGTCTCCGCCTCTGGAAGCAAGCGTCGATCACTGTCCGCGGCCGGCCGAACTGGTTATTCATCAAACTTCATTGCCACGGCATGGATCCTCGGGACAAAGACGTTATGCTAGGCGAATCGATCTGTAACTTTATTTCACAACTGATCGAAGGATCGCAGCAGCGCTCCGAGACGATTCACTTTGTCTCTGCGCAGGAAATGGTAAACATAATTTTGGCGGCATGCGACGGCCGCGAAGGCAACCCTGGCGACTACCGCGATTATCGGCTTAAGCGATTCAAGAACCCGATGGTGCGCTCGACTGAACAGGTCGCCAATGGCATTTTGATGGGACGCTGACAAAAATGTGTGGAATTGCAGGCATTGTGGGGGATCAGAACGATGGCGGGATCGAAGCTGCCACTATCCATCGCATGTGCCAGACCATGGTGCACCGCGGACCGGATGACGAAGGGGTCTTTGTACAAAAAGGCGTGGGCCTCGGTATGCGCCGGCTCAGTGTCATTGATGTAGCAGGCGGACGTCAACCTATATTCAATGAGGATCGAAGTGTTGCTGTGGTTCTCAATGGGGAAATCTACAATTTCCGGGAGTTGCGCCTTCAGCTTGAAAAACAAGGCCATCGGTTCTCTTCGCACTCGGATACTGAAGTGATCGTTCATCTGTATGAGGAACTCGGGTCAGACTGCGTTTCCAAGCTACGCGGTATGTTCGCTTTCGCTCTATTTAATACTCGAGAGCGATCGCTGCTACTTGCGCGTGACCGCGTGGGCAAGAAGCCATTGCACTATGCGCTAGTGGATGGACAGTTATGGTTCGGTTCGGAGATAAAGGCCATTATCGCGGCTGCTCCGCATCTTGCCGAAATCAATCAATCAGCGTTGTTGCAATATCTCTGGTTCGGCTACATACCAGATCCGCTGACCGCATATTCAAGGATCCAGAAGTTGCCACCCGGGCATCTGCTGGAGTTCGAAAACGGTCGGCTTCGCATTAGACAATATTGGGATTTCCCGGAATATGGAACGTATTCGCCGCGGTCGGAAGCGGAGTGCCTGGAGGAGCTGGAATACAGGCTCGCCGATGCAGTCCGACTGCGCATGATTTCTGACGTGCCGCTAGGGGCATTGCTCAGCGGCGGAACTGACTCGTCTACTATCGTCGCCTTCATGGCGCGAATCAGTTCCAAACCCGTGAAAACTTTTTCCGTTGGGTTTCGCCACGGCGAGTTCAACGAGGCTCCTTATGCCCGATTAGTCGCAGAGAAATTTGGCACGGAGCATCACGAATTGATTCTGGAACCGAACGTCAGGGAGACGATTGAGTCGATCACAGCTTCATTGGATGAGCCCTTTGGAGATTCTTCCATGTTGCCGACTTATTACATCTCCCGTTTGGCACGGAAGTACGTCACCGTGGCGTTGTCCGGCGATGGCGGTGACGAAGCGTTCGCCGGTTACGATCGCTATCGAATCCACCTTAAAAGCCGATCACGTTACCCGGTTCCTCGATGGGCAGGTTTTTTTTATCGCAAGAATATTTTTCATCGCCTCCCAGCCTGGTTGCCGGGGCGCAATCTTGCATACAGCATTTCCCTGCCTTGGCCGGAACGGTATATCGAGGCGGTTTCGTTGATACCGTACGAAAGGAACTTCGCTCTGCTTGCCCCGGATTGTACGAGCTGGCTACACAATCGCGACGACGCATCTCGAGCGTTCCGTGAGCTCATTTGCAAAGCTCCGGCGCGAGATCCTTTGGGCTGCGTTCTGTACCTCGATAGTAAGACATACTTGCCGGGAGACATCCTGACCAAGGTGGACCGGATGAGCATGGCTGCTTCTTTAGAGATGCGAGCCCCAATGCTCGATCATGTCTTTCTCGAATGGGTAACATCCCTGACTCCCAAATGGAAATTTGACAGAGGGAAACAGAAACACATCCTCGTTAAGTTAGCCCGGAAGCTCGGAGTACCTTCTGCGGTGCTGGACCGTCCAAAACAAGGTTTTGCAGTTCCCCTGCAACATTGGCTTCGCCATGAACTGAAGGACCTTACGTTATCGGTTTTGTTGGAGCCACAAACTCTGCAGCGTGGTTACTTCAATCCGAGCGGGATAAAAAGGTTGATCAACCACTTTTTCCAAGGCCGCACCGATGATTGCCTGGAAATCTGGCGTCTCATGATGTTCGAACTTTGGTTTCGCAACTTTCTTAGCAATTTAAGAGCTCGCGATCCTTGGCCAGAGCCCATGTGCGTGTGACGTCAACAATGAAGTCATATGACGGGAATGTCCTTATCGACGCGAGACAGTATGAATATGGCCGGCGCGAGTCACGCGTGTCCGATTCCCGTGTTCCTGATGTCAGACAGCTTTGAGACTGGAGGCACTGAGCGCCAGTTTGTGACGCTAATCAATGCCCTGGATCGAGACCAATTCAAGGTGCATATCGGCTGCCTTCAGAAGAGAGGCGCATTTCTCGGGAATCTCAAGGATGTGGTCGAACTCAGGTTGGGAGGTAATCTATACGGCATTCGCTCAATGCACGCGCGCTTGCAATTGGCACGCTATCTGCGGCAGTGCGGTGCGATAGTGGCGCATGCGTTTGATTTCTATTCAAATCTGGTGCTAATCCCGGCTGCGCGCCTGGCACGTATTCCGGTCGTAATAGGCAGTCAAAGGCAACTCGGTGATCTTTTATCTCAAGCGAAATCCCGCGCGCAAGCAGCCGCATTTCACTGGGCCGATGTTGTCGTCTGCAATTCTCTTGCAGCTAGACACGCGCTTGTCGAACAAGGTTTGAGCAGAGAACATATCGAGGTGATCGGAAACGGCCTCCCATCTTCGCTATTCGAGATCACGGCGCCTGCCTTGCCTAGAGATCCATCCCGGCTTCGAATAGGTATGATCGCTCGAATGAACACCCGAGCGAAAAACCACGACGTTTTTTTGCGCGCTGCAGCGTCAGTCTGCACAAGGGTTAGCAAAGTGGAGATTGTGTTGGTCGGGGATGGTGCGCTGCGGCCCCGGTTGGAGAAATTAGCCTCAGACCTGGGCATTCGTGATCGTGTGCTGTTTCTCGGGGAGCGCCGCGACATCCCTGCGGTCTTAGCCTCGCTCGATGTTTCGGCATCACCTTCGGTTTCCGAGAGCTTGTCAAACGTAATTCTGGAGTCTATGGCCGCGGGTGTTTCCGTAATCGCAAGCCGGGTTGGAGGCAATTGCGAGGTGATTAGTGAAGATCGCGGAGTACTGGTTAATCCCGGCGACGAAAAAGCTCTGGCTCAGGAGCTTGAACGATTGCTACGCGATTCCTCCTTGCGTGATCGATACGCGCGAAAAGCGAAAGCTTTCGCAAAAGAGAACTTTTCGGTGGAGCATATGCGGGCCAGGTATGAAGACCTCTACCTTCGCTTAATGCACAGGAAAAAACATTTGAGACGTTCCTAGCAGACGTTTTTATGAACACAAAGCCACCGCGCCCTGTTCGGGTCGCAATCGTAGCCGCATCACTGCGATATGTCGGGGGCCACTCCGCCCAGGCCGATTCTTTGGTATCCAATTGGCGGGGTGAGCCGGAAATCGAGGCACGCCTGATTGCCATCGATCCCAGCGTTCCGACGCTGCTGCAGTGGTTGATGCGTGTTCCTTTTATCCGAACAATCGTACGCGAGCCGTTTTATCTTGCGGCGCTGTGGCGGGGCCTATGGGATGCGGATGTGGCACACATCTTTTCTGCCTCGTATTGGTCGTTCTGGATTGCGCCAGTTCCCGCACTGTTGATGGCAGGATTACTGAAGAAGCAAGCGTTGATCCATTATCACAGCGGAGAGGCCGAAGATCACCTTCGCCGATCCCCCCTGGCACGCTGGGTACTAGCAGGGGCGGATTGTTTGATCGTTCCTTCGAGCTATCTCGTGGACGTATTCGGTAAATTTGGGCTCGCTGCACAGGCTGTGCCGAACATAGTCGACTTGCACCAATTCCCGTTTCGTGCCCGTCGCCCATTGCGGCCCCATTTGATATGCACACGCGGGTTCCACCAATATTATCGTGTGGACCTGGTGGTGGAAGCGTTCGCGCTGATTCAAAAACAATTTCCTGAAGCTCGGTTGGATCTACTCGGCGAAGGTCCGGAGGAACATCAAATCCGCGATCTGGTGACACGACTTCAACTTAAGGCAGTGCACTTCGCTGGAGTCGCGTCGCGACAGCAGATTGCACACTTCTACAGGGCCGCAGACATTTTTATTAACGCATCCTGCTTGGACAATATGCCAGTTTCAATCCTGGAGGCATTCGCATCTGGTACACCCGTCGTAAGCACTGCTCCAGAGGCACTCAAGTATTTGATCGAACACGAACGCACAGGACTACTGTCTGAAGTGGGCGATGCGAATGCGTTGGCACAAAATGTGGAGCGGCTCCTACGAAACCCCGAGCTGAGCTATGAGATTGCTAAGAATGCGTACGAAGCGTGCAAAGCTTATACGTTTATCCAAGTCCGCACTCCCTGGCGAGACCTGTATCTGTCGCTGACAGGAGGAAACCGCGACAAAGTCGGAGAACTAGCGGAGGTTCACTGAAGGCAAGCAGATAGGCGCTCTAGCTCAGAACAATAGTTGCTGCTCGGAGAACTTCTTCGCCCGGGCATTTCGAATTCACTGCAACCGAGTGTGAGTAAAAGACTCCAGGAAGCTCTGGTTTTTCGGATCGTCTGGGATTTCTACAAATCCATCCTGTCCGCCGATTGTGGTTCCGATCTCAAGCTCGGAGAAGAAGAGTCTTACATCGGTCCAGCTTATGCGTTTATCATCCCCTTCCACCCAGCCCCAATCCGGCTCGGGCCTTGAGCGGAATACGCGGGTAGGCAACCAGACCGTCCCGCCTCGACGCCAACATGCCAACACTCGGCTGGCGAAGTCCTCACGCCAAGTGAGCAATCGTGCAGTGTTGAGTTCCAACATGTCATAACTCTGCCACTGAGCTTGAAGATTGAGTTGAGCCAGGGGGAAATTCTGTCGGAACTGGGCCAAGCTATCTTGTTCATTGATTGCCATGACAATGCTATTGGGTTGCAAAGAAGGAACGAGATCGCGAATTCTTTTGACCGCCTCGGATCGCTGATAGGCCAACCGAGTCCGGCTCATATCAATGATATTGAGTGACGCCATACACAGCAGAAAACACAAGAGCAAAACCTTTGATGTCAAATGAGAATTCTTCGAAACGATCACAAATCCGTAAGCGAGGAAGATGAATGGATAAAGTGGAAGATAACGTTCGATGGAGCCCGCTTCAAAGATAAACAGCGCAAATACAAGCACCGGCAGGACGGCAAAGATCAAAACGGCGAGCACACGCCGCCCCGCTCTTGATCGCACCAGTTCAATAAGAATCACAGAAACTGAAGCGTAAAAAAAAACCACTTTCCACCAACTCAAACGCAACAGATCACTTACACTGACGTGAGCGTATGGATCATGAACCAGATAGCGCTTTAGGACCATCCCATCACGGTCCATGTTGATAAATGAGCGTGGTATGGAGAATCCCAGACGTGCCAGCGCGCGCAATCCCAGAGCCTGAATTTGCCCGTGGCTCGAAGTTAAGGCCCAATCTCGAAAGTCAGTGATGCTCTTAACTCCTGCCAGGATGCCGGTGGAGAGATAGGCGACCAGGCCGACCAGAGCAGTAGTTCCTAACGTGATGGCCGCCATGCGCTGACGCGTGTGGTTATGGCCGTAGATTATTGAAGGCAGCGCAATGGCTGCGGGAAGGACGAAAATGTACGGGAACCAAAACAGAACGGCGAGAGCGTACATAACCCCAGCAAGAACGCTCCGCGCATAAAACCAATGTGGTTGTTCATCGAGGTTGGAGAAGTACATTCCTGCAAGCAGGCAAGCCAACCCCACCACATAAGCATTTCCGCTATGGGCATAATTCAGAAAAGCGTCGGCTGTACAGAAAGCAACCCCAGCCAGAACTGCCGCCCAGTAGTTGTTTAGAGCTCTTCTGGCGAGCAAGAAAAAGAAGATGACACAGGCCAATGCCGCCAGGGAATTGACCGCAATTAAAGTGAAAAGTACTTCCGCGCGCTCGTTTTGCTGAGAAATGATGGCTGCAATCGGTCGAGTCACAACAAAGCAGAGCCATCCCAAAGGCCGCCATAACAAGTGTCCAAAATCCCAGAACGGGTTTGCGGTACTCAGACGGAAGTCTCCTGAAGCGCCTCCGTGCTGATGGCGCAAAATGGCTTGTGTATAGATATTGGTATCCGCCATGAAATGAGCACTGGTATATAGCCAAGCGAACAAATAAAACACGAGCAGCACAACTAGAGCAGTTCGGATGGGCTTCCGATTTATCTCCTGGTGTAACCCAGATTCCGTCTCAAGCGCGGCGTGAGCTACTTCCAACATCGCGGGTGCCGGTCCAGAGAAACTGACTGCTGCGTTGTGTGACATTGAAGGTCTAAGTCCCTCGTTCGAAGCTTCCCTGAGAATCAATGGAGTAGTGAACAGGGTTCATGTGAAACAGTTGTAACAGCTATTTGACAGTAGTGTTAATTTCTGGCTGAGGTTGTGCCTTCGAGTTATTGTCCGCACCATCTCCGTCTTGATTCCTCTGTACGTTGGAGCATGCGCGATTTCAGGTCCGGGCAGCTGTGCCTACGGATTCAATCAAAGAAAATACGAATACCGAGTGGATACTGTCAAGCCGAGCAATCAACGGATTTCCCTTGTTAACGTTTGGTTACAATTTATCGACGAGGATGTTAATTTACACGCGGCGCAACGATCGGAAATAAGAAAACATTTACAATTTTTTGCCGCTAATGCCAACGCCACATACGATGAGTCCTGAATTAGTTGAATGCCACCGTTCAGAGCTCCCAAGGACAGTCAATAGCGAGATTAGTCAAAGCTCATGGCTGAACTATGGGTTGGCGACAGCCATTTATTTGTTGGCCATGGTTTTGACCAGACCCGTCTTCCTTTCGGACACGATGTACTACCTATGGACCGCGAATCCCAGCACCACAAATTTTTTGGATTTTGGCCACCTGTTCTGGCGCCCACTGATCTGGGTCTTATTGCACCAGCTTAACGAAACCACTCCTGCAGAACGATTTCTCCATGCTTTCCACATTCTCGACTTCTCGAGCATGGTCGCCGGGCTGATTGCGCTATGGGTCATGATCGCTACTCTCCGCTTGTTCACGCGCTCGCATGTCGTCACCAGTGCTTGCGCTACACTTTTGAGCTTTAGCCAGGTGATGCTCACCTATTCGAAAGGGGGGTGTGCGTACATATTCGGGTTTCTTGCGCTCTCCGCAGGGTTCTACATACTTATGAGTACCACAAAAAAAGAACGACCATCGTTCTGTGACGCGCTGCTTTCGGGAGTCTTTCTTGGTCTGGCCATTTGCCTTTGGTTTCCCTATGTTCTGGCTGTGCCAGGGGTGTTGCTCGCACCTGCTCTGTATTCTGAGCCAGGGCAGAAGCAGTCGAGGCTTGTGCTCGTGACGGGGCTGGCCTGCGTGGTTCTCGTATCGATGAGCTATGGCTTCGTGGCTATTCACCTTCATATCCACGATGTCAGAAATTTCGCCACGTGGGCATCTACAGCCTCCCACGGAATCACTATTTCCGGAGCAAAACGGATGATTTTTGGTTTTGCGCGTTCGTTTATCTCCCTTGGTGAAAACGGCTCGCGTGCCGTGCTTTTTAAGAGGTTTGTCCTTCACGATCCGTACAATCCCGTCCATCTGTGGCAAATTGCCGGCTTAACGCTTTGGAAGATTTTCTTTTTTTACGTTTTCTTGGCGACTGCGCTGGTAGCTCTGGCCCGTTCGCCAGGCGGATATAAAGCTTTGCTGATCCTCCTAGCAACAGCCCTGCCGGTGCTCGGATTCGCGTGCCTTTGGCAAGGGTCAGATTTGGAACGTTACTTCCCACTGCTTCCCGTGTTGATGCTTGCTCTCGGACTGGCATTGAGCAATGTAAAATTCGACTCGATTACAGGGTTTGTCGCATGCGCCTTCGTTGCAGCGGTCGTGTTCACGAACGTTTTCTCATTATCGGCCCGAGCCCGAGAGTACGAACTTCGTCAACAGATGATTACGCTTCGCTCATTAAACGAGCTCCTGCCATCCGGCAGCCTGGTGCTGCTCCCACCTATGGATCCGCTACAGCGAGTTTATTGGGATTTCCCCGAATTACTCCCATTTGAGGAGCACGGACTAAAACTCCAACGAATTCTGGATCTCAATACGGCCGATACTCCAACCTGGCGACAACGTGCAGGCAGCCAAGTGACCCAACATTGGAATAGACAGATCCCGGTAGTAATTGAATCATCTCTGTTAGAAAAACAACCGCCAGCAAAATCTTACTGGGTGGAAGGAGACGACCCAAGAGTACATTGGCGGGACATAAACAACTTTGTCAGCACCCTGGAAATAGGAAATCGTGTCGGCAATACCGATTACTTCTTCATTCGAGTTCCCATGCAGAACCTGGCAGTGGTCGAGACACGTAATTAGTTAAGCCCGTGGCACGCTTTATGTAACGGGAGCGAACATCCTCCAGGCCTCATTTGTCGACTCGTAGGATTCGCCTTCCAGACAGACGCGGTGCCAGAGCTCAAGGTTCAGCAAACGCCAAATGCGGTCATAATGATCGCGATGTCCATTGCGATGTTCCCGGAAGATTCTTCTCACTGCGGTTGGATTGAAGAGCTTGCGATCCAGAGTGCGGTTTTCCAGCAACATTTTCTGAATCGACTCCAGGCGTGGACCGGCGAGCCATTGGCTCCAGGGAGTGGGGAAGCCGAGCTTGGCTCGGCGCACGATGGCAGGCGGCAGCAACTCCCGCACCGCCTTTTTCAAAATTTCCTTTCCTGCCAATCCTTTGATAAGGAACCTTTGCGGGATTTTGAGTGAAAACTCGACCAGTTCGTGATCGAGGAAAGGCACGCGGCTTTCAATGGACGTTGCCATGCTCATGTTGTCCTGCTTCATCAGCAACTCGACGAGGTAGGTCTTGATGTCGGTGTAAAGCAGCCGCTGCAGCAGATCGCCGGGAGCCTCTTGCCAATAATCGAGAACATGGCCATAGCTTTTGCCCGCAGAAAACTGGTGGCGTATAGATGGGTGCAGCAAGGCCGCCTGCTCGGTTTCGCTGAACGCCGCGAAGAAGTTGTCAAAATAAAATTCAGGCCACGAATCTCCATTTCTAGCCAGGAAGGTGTGGGCCAACTTACGGCGCAGTTGAGCGCTGAGCCACCCGGAATTCGCGATTGATTCCCTTAGGTGCTGCCGCGCAAAGCGCGGCGTCAGATGACGGTAAATGCGGTCCCAAGCCACATTCTTGAGGGTAAAAGCGTAGCGGCTGTAGCCGGCGAGGGTCTCGTCACTACCTTCTCCGGTCAGAACTACTTTCACTCGTTCGCTGGCGGAACGAGCCACAAAGTACAGTGCAACACTGGATGGCCAGGCAATGGGCTCGTCTTCATGCCAAATTAATTTGGGTATCAAGTCGAAGAACTCTTGCTCGCGTAAGAGCACTTCATGATGATCCGCGTGGAGATGCTGTGCCACGAGGCGCGCATACGGCAGTTCGCTACAAGTTTCCTCTGGGTAGCCGACCGAAAATGTCTCGACTGGGCCGCCGTGAATATGAGTCGCAAGCGCCGCCACTGCGCTGGAATCCAGCCCACCGCTAAGAAACACACCAAGGGGCACGTCGCTCATGAGATGACTCTTAACGGCGTTTTCCAGCATCTCGCGATACGCCTTCACGTAATAGCTCTGATCGCCACGGACGTCGTCTCCACAATTTCGTAAATTCCAGTACTGCTCCGTTCGCAGTTGCCCTTTACTGTCGATTTCCATCCAGTGTCCGGGCATCAGTTTGTGGATTTTTTGGTAGCACGTCTCTTGGCCCGAAAGGTATCCGAAGGCCAGATATTCTGGGAGAGTACTGCGGTCGAAGGCAGGCGAGATGTCGCCAGCCGCCAGCAGAACCTTGATCTCTGATCCAAACAGGATGCAATCGCGAGTTACGCAGTAGTAAAGAGGTTTAATCCCCAGTCGATCCCTGGCGATAAAGAGGCGGTCAGTCCGACTATCCCAAATCGCGAAAGCAAACATTCCGCGCAACTGCTCCACGCACCCAGAACCCAGGTCTTCATAGAGATGAACGATAGTTTCGGTATCGCTGTGGGAGATGAAACGATGGCCAGCCTTGAGCAATCGCTCACGGAGAGCTGGATGATTGTAGATCTCGCCGTTGAAGACGATGAAGATCGTGCCATCTTCATTGCACATGGGCTGGCGCCCGTTGACGAGGTCGATGATACTGAGACGTCGCATGGCGAGGCCGATGCGCCCGCGAACAAACAGGCCCTCGTCATCCGGACCGCGGTGGGTCATGGTAGCGCACATCCGCGCAAGGCTGGCTTCGTTCACCGCCGCATTATTGTCGAATTTGAGAACTCCGGCGATTCCGCACATATTGTTAATTCGAAAGAGAAGTGAGATCGAGAGTCCTGAGTACGTCTTCTGAAAACGTATGAATGGCGGCGTTTTCTGAAGCGGAGACTCTTCCGCTCGTCTCGTTCGGCGCACAAACCCATTCGAAACGCTCAAAGGTGTTTGGAGAATTCAATATCCTTTTTCCGTCTAGATCGACAAAGCTGCCGCCGCAGATGATAAAATGCAACGCTCTGCCATGCTCGGTCCCAAGGTAAACAAGTTTGGCATCGCTGACCAATGGTCCGAAGCTCCAGTTAGCACCGGTAGAAAAAAGAAGTACATGTTCACAAGCCGATTGTTGATACCGGTAGGCGCAAATTGTCGTTTCCGTGTGATCGATGCGAGTAAATTTGCGGGCATGGTCGGAGGAATCGTCCAGAGTTGCGATTAAAGTAGCGCGTTCAGTGGGGAGTTGAACTTGCCCTGCGATGCGCAACAAGGGCGCCTGCTGTTTTTTCCCGTATGCTGGTGAAATCTCGGCCCACTCCAAATGAGCGCACATTCCGGTTTCCAAGGTTGGGATGACGACTACTCGTCTTTCGACTTGGCGTTGGCAAGCTATAAAGCGATCGCCTTCCCTGATGAGAGTGACATTGCTGCCGAAGTGCCAAAGGATTTCTATTATGTGTCGCTGACGACCATCCAACCGGTCACATACCAACCAAAAGCCCCCGTGCAGATGGAATATGGAGCGCCGGTGGAAAACAGGATCAGGCAAGCGACAGAAGCCGTTCTGGCCGGCACGGATGTAGGAGAAAGTATCCCCGGATACCCGGCTTTCTACCGAAATTTGAGGTGACGAACGCCATGAGAACGGTCCATTCGGAACTGCTTGATCATGCCCATCGACAACCACTGTGTTGTGGGCGCGAGTTCCACGGAACAGGTTGCGGTCGTTCTCGGGTCCGATGTAGCAATACGTGCCGGAGTCAACCAGCAATTCGTGGCCATCCACCGACATGGTCACCGCTAGCGCGTCCGCGTGAGCGTGACCAGCAGTTCCTCCGCCCATATCCCCTGCATTCACGACGAACTGCTGAGATGGGCTGTGGTTGCTCGCGATGACGTAGATTCCTGAGTCTTCAAACGCCATTGATTTTGTCTGCGGTGAAGATGCTCGTTCCCCGAACATGGTTACCGCTTGCTCTCCGAATAGCCAGACCGCTTCTTCAGTCAGCGAGGCCACTGAAGAGAGTTCGGGGAGCCGGTACAGCGTGGCTCCGAGCGCGAGAGGATCCATCAGATGCTCACGCTGATTTCTTCGAGAATCAAAAAGCCTGCCCCCGTCATCATCGCCGAATCCGAGAGGCGGGCCAGCCTGCGACAGGGTACGGAGCACTTCCAGCATGTTTAAAATGGTCGAGTCGAAGCCGGTTGGAATGTCTATCGTGTTTCGCGCCGCCAGGAGTCGCGCGTGGATGAAGAAATCCAGAGCATAGACATGGTAGTAAAGTGAACGTTCGAAGTACGTGCCATCCGTGCGAACCTGACGCTTTGCTTCGCGCAACAGTATCTTCCAGCCTTCCTGGCGCCAATCTTCGGCCGTAAGAATTTGCGGGAAAAGGGTGCCTATGAAAAATAACCCCAACGCTTCTCCAAGAAGATGAGTGTTTGGAGAAAAATACGTCGAAAGATAGCGCTCGATAAAGCTTCCGTTCAGAGCTAGAGCTTGCAACAAATCGCGCTCGAACCTCGGAGGAATTGCAGGGCAGTCCGAAAGCAAGAAATACACCCACAGCCAGGACAGGCTGCGCAGCGACACCTCGAGGCTGCTGCTCCAGTTGATGCCCTTGGCAAACGGATTGGCGGACTGCCACGAATACCACTGACCGATCAGTTCATCGACGTACTGTGGATTCCCGCTGAGAACCCATGCTTTGGCCAACGTAACCAGATGTTGATGCCGGTTGAGTTCCCAAGTGATCTTGTGATCGCCTACGACAGAAAACTCGAGAAAAGGAACCTTGTGCCAGGGACTAAGGGGTGCTCTCTTGCCGTGTACTGCATCGAGATGCCAATCAATGTCCCGGCCATACTCGACACTTTCGTAGCCAAGCAGGCGAAAGCGGTGAGCGCAGATATTATCGGCGTCATGGAGAATGTTCTCAACTTGCTCGGGGAGGATACTTCGCAACAGTTCCGTGCGACGCGTCACATCGGATTGAGCAAAGAAAAATCGAGCAGGGGAATCTTGTTTGTGCTTCGCCCCATTTACATGAGCAAACACGCCGGCACGATGAAGCATGGTATCCAGCCGTTTGTTCAGTTCCTGCCTGGCGCGAGTTTGTACTTCGCGCCAAGTTATCTCTTGCAAGCGACGCAGGTTTTGCAATTTAGATGGCACCGGCTAATGTTCTCACGTTCGTAGCAAAGGCGCTCTGGAAACTTGCGTCCAGTGGCTGAATTTCATCTACAATTCTCGAACTTTTAACTTCAGCGCAGCACTGCTGTGCTAGGCTGACGGTTTTCATACCCGGGCAGAATTGTGCCGCTGCGGCCTGCTCCAAACCCCTGAAGCGCGCGAACGACCGCGTGTGCGAATCAGTTCGTCCCGAGCCGGCTGAGCTAGCGAGTAAGAATGAAGATTCTATGGATAAAACCCGGCAAACTTCTTCCGCTCGATAAGGGCGGAAAGTTGCGCACGTACCATATACTGCGTCACCTCTACCGCGCACACGAAGTGACTTACCTTTCGTATTACGACGGTTTGAGAGATGCAGATTATGAGCGGGAGCTTCGTGACCTCTTCTCCGGTGCTCTTCCCTTGTGCACGGGTAGTGCTGAATTGACAGGGTTGTGGAGAGTGCTCGATTATGTGCGCCGATTACCACGGCGTGTTCCCGATGCAGTCGGCAGGTTTGAATCCGTCCAGGTTAAGCAATTACTGTCAACACTAATTGCCGGTCGAGAGTTCGACGTTGTGGTGTGCGATTTTCTGGCAAGTACACCGAATTTTCCTCAGGATCTTGAAATTCCATCGATTCTATTTCAACACAATGTGGAGTCCATGCTATGGAAACGGCGCGCACAGTTGGAAACAACTTTGATGCGGCGGATGATCTCGAAAATCGAGTGCGCCAAGATGGTGCGTTACGAACGAGAACAGTTGCGACGTTTTCATCACGCGTTTGCGGTTTCCGAGGGTGATCGTGAAGCCATGAGCGGCATGACCGACCGCTCGCGTATAAGTGTGATTCCCACGGGTGTGGACTTAGAACATTTTCGCTACGATCCTGACTTAAAGCCGGCGGGCCCTTTTGTAGTGTTTGTCGGGTCGATGGACTGGCAGCCAAACATCGACGGCGTAGAGCATTTCTGCAATAAGATCTGGCCACAAGTCCTAGCCGAGATTCCCCAAGCCCGGTTCCAAATCGTTGGGCGTAATCCCGATCCCCGGGTGCAAAAGCTTGCATCGGCCAGCATCAAAGTAACGGGCACCGTTCCATCAGTCACAAAGTACCTCCGAGAGGCTGCTGTTCTCGTCGTGCCGTTGCGCATTGGCAGCGGAACCCGAATCAAAATCTACGAAGGTATGGCCATGGGCAAAGCTACAGTTTCCACCCGCGTGGGCGCAGAAGGTCTGGATATTCATGACGGCCAGGACATCCTCTTGGCGGACCAACCACAGCAATTTTCGCGGTTCGTCATAGCGTTACTGCAAAATGAAGAACTCCGGCAGAAGATTGAGATGGCTGCTGCCAGCACCGCGAGCCAGTATGACTGGTCCCGGGTGGCAGAACGGTTCGCGTATCAGATACAAAAAGTGATAAACGCTTCAAGGATGGGAGAGCCCCTTTCTCCGCTCGCTGTGGCCTGAACGATGAAGCTCTCGGTCGAGGTCGCGGAAACAGTTTCTAGCCTAATGCAATGAGCACACAAGATCGCAAAGAAATCAGGGGGACGCGGACTTAACCCCTGCCGAATGTTGTCGCAGCCACACGCCAAACTGTTGCTGGGCGTCAAGGACCTGAGCCCTACTCATCTGCGAGTTGAGAAATACGATGCGATCCTTACTGGACAGGTCACCGCCAGCTGCGGCCACGGCTGCCCAGAAATAGGCCTTAACCAAATCTTGGGGAACTCCTATCCCGGATTCATAGGAAGAGCTCAAAACAGACTGCGCGGTTACATCGCCTTCTTCCGCAGCTCTTGAAAGCCAAAGCACAGTTTCTCTGTTACGCTGCGGCGTTTCCCCTGCAATGGCATAGCGTCCTCCCAGGGCCAACTGAGCACCGCCAGCATCGCCTTGCTCCGGTCTTGCATTGAAGCCGCTCAAACCGGTGGCATTGAGCGGAATTGAGAAGGAATCATTATATGGATTCAGTTCAGGTCCGGAAGACCTCCATAGGATCTGAGACACGGCCGGTCGCAATCGCGCGTGAGCTGATTGAATCCAGTTCCAACCCAGCCACATTAAGGCTCCAACGGCCGCCAGGACGACTGGTGTGATCGCCTTTGCAGAGCGCCTGGGTAACCAGTGAGCGAAACCTGGCTCATATCTCAACCCCGGCAATAGCGAAGCCAACGAAACTCCTACAGCTTTCGCATTTCCTCTTATGATCATTCTAAGCGCAGGTGAATGCGGAGCACGCTCGGCTCTTAATTGCTCGCTTGTAACAATAGTTCCACTGCTGTCAGTGGAGGGGAACGCAATGATTTCAGCAAACTTCTCCAGAATTCTCTGATCGTGAGAGCTGAAGTGATTCGGCTCAGAGGCAAAGACTTCTAGCAATCCATAGGTCTGGTTGCCCGAGACGATCGGTACCGCAACCACAGAACGAATTCCCAGCACATGACAGCTCTCGCGATTCACCCGGTCGTCCAACTCGGAATCGTCGCAACGGATGGTCCTAGCGGTTCGGAAACATTCGCCCGACAAACCCGATCCGGCTTGCAGCTGTGTCCCCACCGGCGGAGCACTCGGCCCCGCAGTTGCGATGCAGACTATCTCTTCGCCGTGTGCCCAGGCGATGGCTGCGCCCGTGGAGTGAGTAAGCCTCAGAGCACCCTCTACGATTGGTAGCAAGGAATTGCAATTGCCAGCTTCGATCGGCCCGTCCCACCAAGCAGTCGTTGTTGAGTTCGGCTCGGGAAAGAGGGCTTGGGGATAGGAAGGCCCAAGGTGGTTCCTCTGCCTTGGCAGGCTATTAAGCGCAGAAAGGAAATTGTGCAATAACCAGTCTTCAAGCGATTGGGTTCCGGCACAGCGCAAACTGGAGAAACAGATTCCGGCTCGGCTGGAGTTGCCAGACCAAGCAACAAAGCCAGTCGCGTGGACGGCGTCGTCCGGCCCGGCAAGTACCAGCTTTAGTTCGACATTGGGGTTTAGCACTGTGGGCGGAGAGGTTTCGATTAACGCGCCCTTTTCACTGATATCAAGCACTGCGACAGAAAAGGTGTCACGGCCACTGCTGAGGCTAATCTCACCGCAAATCGGCACCTTCTGGCGCACAGACGCCCGGCGCTCCTGAATCCGTGAACGCTGAATCGCGGCTCTGGAGGCTGGAACCGGAGACATACGATGGCTCATCATTATGCCACTAGGCAAGCTAATCGCATAGGCTTCATGACCGTCCCTAAGAAAACCTTCTTCTACCTAGACTGGTATCGGGGGCATTGGCTCACTCCTCGTTTGCTGCTGGGAATGTGCCACTCTCGCGCTGCCCCGATGGCGCAACTGCCACTTTGTCCGGGGTCACTGTCTGCAGCCTTGTGAGATAAGGAAAGAAGGGTGTGACCTCAAAAGGCATTTTCTCGCGGGCCGAAAGCAGTGCCACGGGCTTGCCCTTGACCAACTCGACGCGATTGCTCCACGGATCCAATCTGACTCTTCCCCCAAGGGGCAAAGCTGCAATCTGATCTATACGACTCATCTCAAGCTGAGGTGCGGCGTTGAGTAGGGCGGACATGCGGATGGATTTTCCACCGGCCAGGCTGTTCCCAAGATGCGGGCGAATTAACTGCTTCAACTCGGGCGCACGTGCCTGCAGGGCTTTAAGGAAAAGGCCAGCATTACTCAACTTGTCTTTGTAGGGAGAATGGGCGAGCAGACTGAGCGCCCTCTGGTCAGCAGCTTCTTCGTCGATAGTATCGCGAGTGAAATCCAGGCGTTCGAAGGTCTTCTCATCGGGAAACAACAAGCGGTCGTTGAAAGCCACTTTCGTATCGAAGCGGTGTCCAAGCGCGATGTGGCTCAGTTCATGAGCCAGCACCATGGCAAGTGAAGCCTCATCGGGGAGGACATCGAGCAGTCCGCGGCTCACAACGATCGTGCGGCCAATGGTGAACGACTCGAATGGCTCGGTGAGCAACACTCGACAGCGGACGTCGGGAATGTTGGTCAAGTTGTTCGTGACTATTAAGTTGTTCACCACGGTCCCCAGTACCTTGTCCACTTCTCCCGGCGGGGCAAGCAACCCAATTTTCTGGAGACGCTCTACGGCATTCTCTTCGGCTTGGTGCTCCCAGGCACGCTCGGCTTCAATGGGAGTGGCGTCTTGTGCCGACTCGCTCTGGTCCCGAACTGTTTGGAAAGGGTCAACCTGGATTTGCGTGAACTCCTGGTTATATACGAGGCGTTGCACGTCGTAGTCCCACAGCCGGGTCTGGGCCTTGAAGTGGGGTGTCTGATTGTTCTTGTTGTTTCGGCCCTTACGATCGGACTCTTCGCTATAAATATATGCAGGCAACCACACGCCAGGACGCAGGTTTAGCCTCCAGCCATCAAAGTGCGAAGACGAGCTGCGCTGATGAGGTGAATAGGTTCCATTAACACGGACGATGTTATAGTCCTGATCCTCCACCCAGATCCTTCCCAGGAAGCGTCCATCGTCGGTGTGTTTCGGTTGAACATCAATCACTAAGCAACGGACCTCGCCCAGGAATTCCCGGCGGACAAAAGTGAAGTCGTAGGACGTTTTTTGGAAGTCCTCGTCGAGCATGAGCCTGGTGAGGAAACGCTTACCGACGCCGGGTTGTTTCACGAATGAGCGATCGCCGGTGCCGGTGCTGGTGTCCAGGCGCCCGAGGAAGTACTCATCACTGGTCGGAACCACATTGTGGTCGTGGTCATTCTTCAAGTTCTGGATGTAGGTCTCCACCAGCGGATGCAGGTGCCGCATTTGCGCCACGAAGGAATGCTCGCGTTCCACCACTCGATCTACTACCTGGTTGAACGCCTCTGACGAAGCAGTGGACGTGGGAAGTTGACCGGGGTCGGCCAAATCTACTTTCGTTGGTGAGGTGCTGGAGAGTGACTCTTCCTGGGCAGAACTCCAAAACGAAAGGTGCGAGAATATAAGAAGGACTACGACAGACTTTGTGATACTGCGCATAAATTCAACTCCCCGCAATCGGCTAAGCCAATTGAAAAATGATATGCAAGACGGCGGTTGAATCCGTAGGCTGGCCGTTTTCCAAGGCCGGCTTGAAACGAATCTGTTCCGCGGCACGAATGGCGCTCTGATCCAAACCGTGGCCGAGTCCACGAACCACTCTTACTACTCGCAGTTGACCCGAGGCCTGCAACACCACTTGAAGCAAAACCTCACCTTCTATACGTAATTCGCGTGCTTCTTCGGTATAAGCTGGACTCGGTTTGGACAGAATTTCTGCCGGCAATGTTTTGACCGCGTCGTTCTTTGCTTTGGAGAGGACGGGTGCTGGTATAGGGCCATTGGCATCCGCAAAGCCCCCTTGCCGGACGGTTCCAGTCCCGCGAGAAGCGGACAGGATTCCGCTTCCATCTCCAGTGGCCATTCCATTCCCAAATCCTGCACTGGCCACCACCCGCCGCACACTCCGTACGCCATCCGTTCCATTGCCGCTGCCCAGCCCTGAAGGCAGATCGAACGATCCTGATTTTGCAATCGTTATCGGATGGAGATTAGCGGGCGGCGCGGGCACACCGTTGGGATCACCGAAGTCGCCGGTCTGCACCCGCTGAGGCGGCGGCGCGATGGTCGGCACTGCCGAACTGCCCGTCGAAAATACGTCAGTTTTCACGAGGACACGCGGAACCACTGGAGCGGCGGGAACTAAGGACAACTGTCGGCTGTCGGCTGGCAACCTGGGCGGATCAATCTCCGATTTCGGCTGTGGGGGCTCCACCGGCACCGAAAGATCCCGCGGAACAATAAGTCGCGTTACCACTTGTGGCTTCTGAAGCACCGACACCGGAGCAGGTTGGTGGTTTATGTATGCAGGAGTACTCACCAGCGGCACAAAACGATAATGGTGCGCGGGCCGGGTTAAAACTGCGGGGTGCAGGACGGCCAGCCAAGCCAACAAAACCACCGCCAGACTCTGCGCGCCCATGCTCAGAACAAACCGTGTCCAGGGCGGCGGGGGTTCCGGGAGAAGTGCGAACTGCGCCTGTCGCGGCATATACGGCATAAACGTTTGGGCCCTGCTCTGGACAGAGTGTTTACGACTTGTTAGCCGGGCGTGCTTGGACAACTGGGAGACGGAGTGACGGCATTGTACACCCCAGAACCTTTGCAGCACGGTTAAAAAAAACGGATGCTAATGCGAATTTCTACTGCCGTGTTCCCCTCGTCTTGTCCGGTGCGTCCAGTCGCTTGAGGTACGGATAGAACGGCGTCACTTCGAAGGGAATCTTCTCCGCCGGCGACGTTATGCGTAGCGGTTTGTTCTTGAGTATTTCAAGTCGGTCTGACCAAGGATCAACCACGATTCGCGATCCGATCGGCAGAGCAGAAAGCTGATCCAGCCGATCTTTCTTCGGAGGCTTAGGAGAGTCGATCCGGCCTTGCATTCCGGCCAAGCTTCCGAAGTCGTTACTGAAGCGTCCATGCAGTAGGTTGGGAAATCGCCCTGAGCTAACATTCAATGCCTGCAGAAAGCGGCCAACATTCACCAATTGGTCTTTATATGGCGAATTGGAAAACAGCTCCAGGGCTTTTTCGTTGGTATCTTGTTCCTTAGCGCGATCGAAATGGAAGTTGAGGGCGGCAAAGATTTGAAAATCGGGGAAGGGCCAGGCCATGGCGGTCAAGTATGCCGCGTTGACCGAGTGACCCAAAACAATGTGAGCTAGTTCGTGTGCCAGGACGGCAGCGAGAGTTGCTTCATCGGGCAGCACGTCAAGAAGCCCGCGGCTGAGTACAATGGTGCGGTCCATCACGAATGATTCCAGTGGAGTAGTGAGCAACACGCGGCAGCGGATGCCGGCAATGTCGAGTTCGTTGGTGATTAGCAGATTGTTGAGCACTGTTTCCAGGATGCGGTCTACATCGCCATTTGTAGCCATCAGTCCAGCAACTTGTGCCCGCTCCAATACCGTGTCTTCCGGCGGCGCTTTGCCCTCGCTATACACCCCGCTCAGCTTCTGCGGAGATTCCGGTTGCTGAGGATCGTAGCCCCAGACGCGAGTTTGTGCCTTGAACCAGAGTCTGTGGCGTGATCGATCGTGAGGATTCGACGTGTCGGTATAGTCATCCGGACGATTTGTCTCTTCACTATAGATGTAGGCTGGAACCCACCAGGTACCGAGCATGTTCAAGCGCCAACTGTCGAAGTGAAATGCGCGCTGGGCGAAGCCCTTCGTGAACACTCCCGTGAAGCGAACAATGCTGTGGTCCTGATCCTCTACCCAGATACGGCCGACAAAGCCACGTTTCTCCGTCTTCGCACGCGGGCTCACATCCACCACGGCGCAGCGCACCTCTCCCAGATCCTCCCAGCGGACGAATTGAAAGGCATAATTCTCACGGTCGAAGTGGTCCAAGTCAGGGAACAACGCCTGCGCGAAAGCGACTTGGCTGAAAGGTCGCGGTTCTTGAACGAAGTATTTCTCGGTGCGCTTCCAGGTCTCTTCGTCTGCAAAGGGCACAGTGGACAGGAGATCTCCAGTCAGATTCAAACGGCTTAGGAAATAGTCATCACCGTTGAGCGTGATGCCTGCCTGAAACCGAGGCCGTGACCCTTCTTCCTGGATGTAGGTCTCGATGACGGGCTTGAGGCCTCGCATGAAATCAGTCATACGGCGTTCCTGCCGGACCACCGCATCGACGAACTCATCGAAGTCAATGTCCTTGCTCGTAGAGGATGAAGGTGCTGGCCGAGCAGTACCCGGGGATTGGAAGGCGGGAGTGGAGTCCTGACCTGTGACGAGCCGAACGACAAAAAACATAAATAATGCCAGACTTGGCCAGGAGAATGTCCTCAACGCGAACATGCACGGAATAGTCTAAATCCCAAGCGCCGTCGGACGGGCTTTTCTATTGAGCTGAGATCCGGGATTCATCGAGTATTAATCTCGGCGTCATGTTCCGGTTGTGTTATCGGGGGTACGTTTTCAATGCCTCGGATAACGGATTCATGCCTTGGTTCATAACCACGCCAGTGAACAAACTCTCCTTAGGAAGTCGCCTCAAGCAGTGCGGCAAGCGAAACGGCGTCAACCGGCTGTAAAGAGGGATTGGGCTTTGATCGTACGGGCTGTAAGTTTGGGTAAGTCTGGTTAGGGCGCAAGTGGAAGGTCTCAACGAAGCGGGACGGAATGACAAAGCTGCTAGTTCTCAGCTTGATGGTAACCACGTTCTTATGTGCTGCGGCCCAGGCCGATTCGATCGATATCACGCTTACAGAGTCGACCCTCACTGGCTCAGGCGGAGGTACTCTGACCTTCTACGCAACATTGACCAATGTCACGAATGGAACAATCTGTCTGAACGGAGATTCTTTCGCGACGTCCAGCGTATTGCTCACACTGAATGACAACCCATTCTTGAAGAACGCGCCGATGTCACTTGCGGCAGGACAAAGCAGCAGTCCTTTTGAAATTTTTCAGGTATTTATAGCTCCGGGAACGCCTCCGGGGACCTACGCATTCAATACATTCACGATCCTGGGAGGAGCGAGCGATACGGCATTTGATGTGATGGGTTCAACCAACTTTGCGGTTGCAGTAAGCCCAGTACCAGAACCTAGCACTTTGTTGCTGCTGGGTGCGGGGTTAGTAGGATTAGCTCTAAAAAAGCAGTACCAACAACGAGACTGAGGTAAGCCTCATTTTCGCAGAACAGAGTGAGCTGGTTGGAGACTCACCCTAAGGAGTCAAGCCGCGTTGCACTCAAGTGTTCATGTCTGAGGAAGAAATAGTTCTGGTTCCGTTCGCCGACCTGGCGTTTGTGCAGAGATGCTGGGGGGCTGCTGAGATCCCGGAACAGAAAAGATGCTGAACACAATGTTCATGCCGTGCGCTTCGAGATTGAACTCATCCAGGCACTGAAGACTTTCGATGTCATAGAGGGCAATGTGACTAGGTTTTTCGGTCATTCCCTCGCGAAACACGTTCTTGACCCAGAGAATGTTCTCCTGAAGTTGGGTTTTGCGGATTCGCGTGAAACCAACCCAGACTTTCGAATCATCTTGGGGCAGCAAACCACGACACCAGCCAAGCAGCGACTTCTGGCCGTCGATATGCTTTAAATCGATAATTTTCTCCACTACCAGGGTTTGTGGATCGACGATAATCAGGTTTCCGTCGACTGTGGTGAAATATATTTTTCCGCCATAAAGCACCCCATCATGCGGCCGCTCGGCGTTAATTTCAATGCGTCTTCCCGAATCGGTTAAACAAAGAGCATCTCGTTGTCGAAAGCGCGTTACCCAAAGATTGCCGTCAAGTTCAAAAACAAAGTTCGGGTGAGATTTGTGGGGTTTTGTGCTTTCAACCTTGCGGTAATCGGTTGTCTTCGAAAAGCGCGACCAGGCAGGTTCTGTGAGCACACCCCACTCTGCAAGGACGCGCCCTTGAAGATCGAACTTGACTACCATGTCGAGCCCTGTAACGGCCGCAACCAGAGCGCCATCCGAAGTTGGGGCTACGTGGTGCAAGTCATTGAAACATGGCAGTGAGATGTAGTGGGTCCTTTCGAAGCTGGGAACCCGGAAGACCATCACCTCGGTGGAAGTACAGGCGTATAGCATGTTCCCGACTAACGTACCGCTTTTAAAGACGCAAGACGAATGTTCGTGAGCCCGCGCCTCCGGCGGGCTGGTGTATTCGACGCAGGTCCGAACCGCCCGGGATTCCGTATCGAGTTCAAGAATGAGGGCTGCTTCGTAGAGATTCCATTCCTCTTCTTTTTTCAGCAGCAGTTTTCTTTGCCTCGCCCCCAGCACGTAAAGGCTGGACATGCTCGACATTCTCCAGGTGTGGAAGTCAACTCGAAACTACAGTTTCGACGCGATCGACAAAGAATTTATCATCCGTCATATCAGCAACTGGAGCGTATTAATGTTTCATTAAACCTGTGGATGGGGCAGATTGGCGTGGTGGTATTTGTGGAGTGTTGGCCGGACAGGAAGGCGCATGCGGAATGGATTTAGCGCGGATGCTAATTAGCGGGCACGAGTTTGCGGTCATTAGTACTGCAGACCCAGATCTTCCGACCCTTAAAGTACTCCATCAATTTGCCATTGTGCTCGTCATCCAACGCACGAGCCCAAACTATCCGTGACTGATCGATGCTGGCGCGGTTGTAAACCCATTCGTCTTGGATTGATAGGTCATTCAAATCACCGATATCCCGGACCAGAACGAGATGCTTGCCGGGTTGACTTCTGAGAAAATCTTGCAGTGGGAGACGCCCCGAAACCCCATTGCCTCCTGCTGCCCAAATGGATGGCCAGGTTGGCGTCGGCGCGATTGAGAGTACCGGCATGGCAAAGCGCACACCGACCATCACAATGATCACTGCCGGAATCAGAGAAACCAAGTCCCGCCAGCGAAAGCTTGCCATAGACCGAGCGACCGCGCGCAAATGTCGCATTCCTTGCAGCATCACAGCGTAAAGTGCGGCGGTCATGGGTGCGGCATAGTGCGGGTTTGACCACCATTCGATGGCCAGTGCCAGAATCACGAAAAAACACAGCGCGAGAAAAAACCTCATCTTGCGGTCGCGCCAAGCGACCCCGGACATCAGTAAAGGCAGGGTTAGAACCGGTCCCACATAGAAGCACCAATAGCGGACGAATCTCCCTTGTTCGCTCGATTTCTTGGGAGCCCAAGCGGTGTAGAAGTAACGCAGAGCATCATTATTATATAGGGGTGCTGCTCTGAGCTTCTGCCAGACAAAGAGCGGCGTGATGCTATATTGCTCCTCGTAGGCGACGTAGGGCATCTTTACCGGGCTCCCGGTAACGCGCCAAAAGTAGTACATCATTCCAATTCCCGCCACTACCAGCACGAGCACAATGGGCACGAACACTCGCTTGAAAATGGATCCTAAATCAGTCTTAGGTGTCGGGTTAAATCCAAACCAGCGGCAGAAATCATATCTGCCCAGGCGCCATGCCAGAAGAAGAAGCGCGACCGGCAAGCAATAGAAGAAGCCCTCGTAGGGCCTGCTGTTGGCCAAAACAATCATTCCTGTAGCGAGCAATAGGGCGTCCCGCGTGCGATGAGTTCTCAGCACTCTTGGTAATGCACCCAGAACGAGGGCCCCGCCCATGGCTGCTGGTGCACCGCCGTAATAGCTGTTTATCCAATAGCTGAACATTCCGATTCGAACGGCAGCCATGGCAGCTCCGGCGAGGGACCACACTGCAGGCATCCACGCCCGCAACGCCCAGTAGAAGGTCCCGCACATCAGAACTACGCTTAGCCAAACTCCGAGCCACGGAGAATGCGCGATCACTTGCCCGAGTGCAAGAAAAAGTCCTTGCATGACGGGATACGGCGAGGCATACGTCGGATGCTGAAGGACGTGCATGGTCTCAAAGTGAATCCACATCGGGTGCGTGGGATTCGTAAGTCGTCCCGAGGCGAACGTGTCGCCCATCAGGAGATAGCTGAACTCATCCATGACACTGGGAGCGGGGACCTTCGCGATCGGCCAAGCCAACAAGCGGAGTGCCAGCGGAAGTGCTAATGCAACCGCCCATGAAATTTTGGCGCATCCGCTGATGCGAATTCCAATTCTCCAAAGGGGCCGGACGGCACTGGCTAGTAGCCCAGGCGTAAATCCTAGAGCTACAAGACCCAAGGTCAGCGCCCCCAATTCGGCCCATAGGAGAGAGTAATTTTTCAGCAGATTCATTTTCGTCTCGGAACCAAGATATAGCGACGAGACACACGAGCCAAGCCTAAGTTCTGTAAGTTCAGGAGGCTTTAATCGAAATTTAATCTTTCGCTCACACCTGCTGAAAACGTGTTGTGCTATACCCAACGGCTATATCCGGGTTTTTCCTACAATTTGACGAAAGAAAGGACATGACGCTGGCGCAAGTGTACAGGCTTGGTCGCGCATTACTCATAATTGCAGTTATCGGGACAAGCCAGGCATGGTCACAGGCTGTAACCACCTATCATTTCGATAATTTTCGAACCGGCTGGAACCCGAACGAAGCCATACTGACGCCGACGGTCGTACGCGGTTCGTCGTTTGGCTTGCGTCAATCTGTACCACTGGATGATCAGGTCGACAACCAACCGCTTTACGTGCCTGCGGTGAATATCACTGCTGGTCAGGATCAGGGGACACACGATGTGGCGTTCGTTGCCACCGAGAACAACACTGTCTATGCCATCGATGCGGAAAGCGGGACGGTGCTGTTAAGTCCGAACTTCGGTCCGCCGATTCCCCATCCCCTCAATTGCACCAACAGCGCGAACGTGGGGATCAATTCAACACCGGTGATTGATGCAAGTTCAAACACTCTCTACGTAATGGTGTATACGCAGCAGAATAACGCGCCGGCTTATCTGCTTCACGCCTTAGATCTCGGCAGTCTGACAGATAAAGTTCCGCCGCAACTGGTAACCGCTTCGCATACGCTCGCTAACGGGAGCACCGTTAATTTCAATGCAAAATATCAGCGACAACGTCCTGGATTACTATTAGCAAACGGTAGTGTCTACGCTGGCTTTGGCAGCTTCTGTGACTTTGCTCCAAACCTCTCTCGTGGGTGGTTGTTAGGGTGGCAGACGGACACGCTCACGCCGCTCGCGGCGAACCAAATTTTCGATGCGCGGGCAAACTCCCCTGACAGCTTCTTCCTCTCGTCCATTTGGATGTCCGGATATGGCCCCGCAGCTGACGATTCAGGGAATATCCTGGTGGTGACAGGAAATTCTGATCCAGCAGGAACCACCTATGATGGAGTGAACAACCTTCAGGAAAGTGTGGTCAAGATCTCGCCTGACCTGTCTATCGTGCTGGACTTGTTTACCCCCTTAGACTGGCCGTCCCTGGACATGTTGGATACCGACTTCGGTTCCGGCGGCGTGCTGGTTCTTCCCGATCAGCCAGGCTCATATCCACACCTCGCCGTGGCTGCTGGCAAGGAAGGTACGTTGTACTTCATGAATGAAGACGCGCTGGGTGGCTATTCCAGCGCGACTAACAACGTGCTTGGTGAGTATCCGATCGGCCCTTGCTGGTGCGGAGAGTCGTACTTTGTTGATCCGACGGATTCAGTGGCGCGCGTAGTGAGCAGCGGAGCACGCATAGTGAAGGTGTGGAGAGTGCAGACATCAACCACGCCCTCGCTGAGCCCAGTTGGTTCTTCGGCTCAGCTTTCGGGCGGAGCCCAGGATGGGGGATTTTTCACCAGCGTTTCGTCGAACGGCACGAGCAATTCGATTATCTGGGCGTTGTCGCGACCTTCCACCACTGACCTGTCTGTCTATCTTTACGCGTTCGACCCTGACTCGAACATGGTACAGCTCTTCAAAGAAGCGGCTGGAACCTGGCCCAACTTAAATGGGAATGCCAATCTCGTTCCGGTGGTCGCAAATGGCAAAGTGTTCGTCGCGAGTCATCAGCAGTTGCAGATCTTTGGCTTGAAGAGGCAGGCATCGATGACTTCGCTGACGTCGAGCCTGAACCCATCGAACTTTGGCCAGTCCATAACGCTAACAGCAGCCGTCCAGTCCAGTTCGGGAACACCAACAGGAACGGCGACATTTTATGACGGTGCGAACACAATCGGCGCAGCCCCGCTGATTAGTGGCAGCAGTCAGTTCACGACCGCAGCCCTTTTTTCGGGCACGCACTCGATTACTGCGGTATACAGCGGCGATGGGACATTCGATAGCAGCACATCGAATAACGTAAATCAGGCAGTGAACCAAGGCGGAATGCCAACCACGCTGATTTCCACTCCCAATCCGTCCATCGTTGGGCAGGCGGTAACCTTCACCGCCGCCGTTGCGGGGGAGTACGTACTACCGACCGGCACGGTCAGCTTGAGCATCAGTTTGAACAAGAATCCCGTAGTCTTGCCCCTGACCAATGGAAAGGCGGTCTACGCCTATACGTTCAACCTGGCTGGACCTCGAACGGTCACGGCCAGTTACTCAGGAGATGCCGATAATCCACCGAGCGTCTCAGCGCCGATCAATCAGCAGGTCAATCCACTCACGCAGACGAGTTTGATGTCGTCCGTCAACTCACCGTCAGTGGGACAACTCGTGACCTACACCGCAACCGTGACGGGACAAAACGGAGTACCGACCGGCTCGGTCACATTCACGATCAACAGCAATAAGCCGGTCACCATGCCCTTAGCCGGCGGCCAAGCGGTGTTCCCCTGGACCTTCTTGTATGCCGGTCCCCACACCATCACCGCCAGTTATTCGGGAGATGCAAACAATGCGCCTAGTGTCTCAAGCCCGTTGAACCAAAATGTATCTCCCCAGCCCACGCAGACAGCCCTTACGTCATCTCTGAATTCGTCCAGTGTCGGTCAGCCTGTGACGTTTACTGCTAACGTTACGGGACAGTACGGTGTGGTATCGACCGGCATGGTGACCTTTACCATCAGCGGCAATAAGCCAGTCACCGAACCGGTAACCGGCGGACAAGCGGTATTCCCCTGGACGTTTGTGCATGCCGGCTCGCACAGCGTTACCGCGAGCTACTCAGGGGATGCCAATACTGCGCCTAGCGTATCGGCACCGTTGAGCCAAAATGTAACCCAACAGATGACGCAGACGGTCCTCACATCGTCTCTAAATCCATCCAACCTCGGCCAGGCTGTGATGTTTACTGCCAACGTTACGGGGCAGTATGGAGTGATACCGACGGGCACGGTGACGTTCAATATCAGTCTGAACAAGCCTGCGACGGTGATGATTGTGAATGGGCAGGCAACCTACACATGGACATTCAACCTGAGCGGAGCGCGGACTGTGACAGCGAACTACTCCGGGGATAGTAATAACCAAGCGAGTGTTTCGCCTACACTAAACCAAGGTGTGAATCCGTGAGTTAAATGATTATCGAGCGACGTTGAATAAGATTGCGGACGCCAAATTTCGTGCGCCGGATTGACAATCGACAGAAGCCCGCAGTCGCATCGGTCATATATGAAAGTCCTGCTCTCGTTAGCACGGTTGCTGAGTGACCATAGACGTAGTTGCAGCTTTTTCCTTTTAAGTTTGGACCGAAACTTTCTCGGTGTGCTGCTGTTTGCCTCAATCGTCGTACGTGCCCAAGAAGTGCAGGGTGGTCCTCCGGAATACGCTCTAGCCACTGCGAGCAAGTCGGTCATTGAAATCCCTTCGTCGTACAAAACATCCCCGCCGTGGGCTAATGTCAGTGCCGGACATACGTTTACTGCCGAATTTGGCGGGAGAACCATTCAGTACACGCGAGTGACGGATGCGAAGACCTATCAGAGCTGTAATCCAAGTGTTGCGGCCGGACGCGGTTTTGCGGTCACCTCAGGTTCGGGCGATGTGGCCGTGTTCAACAAGGACGACACGATGTTCACGATTACCGACTCAGGGAGCAACCATTGTTTCTTTACCTTCGATCCCGATCCTGCCAGCCCCAGGTTCATGCAAACGGCCTATCTGTACTCAAGCCCGGGAAAGATCCCAGTGGAGGGGGCATGGAGTCAGACGAACAGCAGGTATTGGTATGCGTGGAATGGGCCTTTGTATCGCTACGATTTTACCGGCTGCGCGCCCGGATCGTGTAAGCCGATTATCACCAAAGTGTATGACTATGTTTCCAACTGCGACGTAAAAAGTCCGTACTTCATCAGCGCAGCGGGAGTAGGCAATAACGACACAATTTTTGGAGTTCATTACTCCGCCGGTGTACAGGACTCAGGTAAGGCCGCTCTCGCCTACGATTTCTCGACCAACACTTGCTACAGGTACGACACAAGAGAAATGCTGGTCAAACGTCACACCGGCGCAGCAGGATCAACCGGAAACCCAAGCTATTCAGGAACAGTTAATTGCGATGGCACCAGAACAATATCTTGGATGTCGGGAAACATCTTTGATACCACCCCGCATACTTGGCAAGGCAGTGTGCTTACGGTTGGCTCCAGGTCCTACGGGGTGCAAACAGTGAACAGTTCCAGGACTCTTACCGCGAGGACGGAGTGTAAGACAGTAAAGGGGGCGAAATACTCGATTGTGCCCGGTCTGCTTGTCACAGATGGGGACATGGCGCAAGATAGCTATTCCATCCACAATGTGAAGATTGACCCGAGCGGCCACTGGATGGTCGTGGTAGCGGCAAGATGCACGAACCGGTGTCCGGACGCGACCGCAGTCTATTTATGGCAGATTGGCACGAATAAGGTAGTTCCTTGCACCGCGAATTGCACGGGCCACTGGACAACATCGGCTTCGAATTTTCTTAATGTCCCCGACGGGAAACTACATTATCGAGCTTTCGCCAGCGCGAAAACGGAGGATATGGCTTACACCAGCACGGTACCGCCAGTCATCACCGGCTTCGACGTGCATCCGACCAACAAGAATGATGCATTTGGTATTAACTCTCGTGTCGTTTTGTCGAGCACATATGCGCCGGAAGGGCCTTACTGGACAATTACACATCCGTTGTCCAACGAAGTAATCGCCTGGCCGCAGGTCGCCGAGAGCTCAATCCTCCGGTTTGGACACACGTACAACTCAGCTCTCTCCTCAGAGGGTTTTGCCGCACGATTTGCCATTGGCGCGGCCTCTAGCACCGGCAATTTTTACCTTTTTACCACTGATGGCGAGGGCACGCTCAGCGAAGGCAGTGAAGTGTGGTTAATGAGGCTGCAATGAGGCCTGCTGCCGGCCCGCAAGACTCGGCTGTCGAAAAGAGAATCCCTGACTTGTTGTGAAGGTCACTAAAGAAGACTCGTGAGAACAAAAATTCTTTCCATTGTCGACGTCGTGCATTCCAATGTCGTTTTTCAACGGCGATTGCGTGTTCTTGCGGAAGCGATCGCTGAGGTTATTCCTGACGACGCCAGCATCCTGGACATCGGATGTGGCAGCGGACACTTGGGCGAGAGAATCGCGCGCTTACGCTCGGCAAAGATCGAAGGAATCGAAGTGAAGCCCCGCTCGAATTGCCGCCTTCCTTATCGTGGCTTTGACGGGCAACGGTTGCCCTATCCTGATGCTTCGTTCGACGTATGCCTGCTGGTAGATGTATTGCACCATGCCGCCAGTCTTAGGCAACTACTAAATGAGTCTGCGCGGGTGGCTAGACGATGTGTCGTGATCAAGGATCATATTTATGAGAGCCGCATCGATTTTGGGATTCTCAGGTTTATGGATTGGGTCGGGAATGCTCCCCATGGCATAAGCTTGCCCTATAATTATCAAAATTATGATCAGTGGATGCGGCACTTTTCAGCCTGCGGGCTGAACGTGGAGAACTGGAAAGAGAAGCTGCCGCTCTATCCTTTTCCATTTAGTCTGATCTTTTCTCGACGGCTGCACGTTGTGGCGTTACTAACCAAAGGCGTCGGAAGACTTAGTCGGTCATCAACGATTCACGGCAAAACGGCATAGTTGGCGCCTTGTTTCTCTTATTCTGCTCGGTGGGAATTAGCGCCGCCTCAGACCAAGAATGCTCAGGAAAAAACTGCTGGTGATGATCTGGACGCCGAGTGTAAGAGAGAAGACGGAAGGCATGACAAGACGGAGCATACGCCCTGGGTTCAGTGCGCCAAAACTGTCTCGCGCCCAATGGGAAACAGCCAAGACGGATCCACCAGTGCCAATGAGTATCAGCAGTGCACCGACAGTCAGACCGGTTTCTAAGGTAACCAACTGGAAGAGACGACTTAACCGCGGATCCTCCGGTAACAGACCTTCGGTGATGGCAAAGACTTTGGTGAAGACTGCAAAAGCAACCAACTGAAAACCCATTAACACCGACACGAACGCGTACAAAAGCGTATGCACGTCGAGGCGGACACCGTGAACTATGCGCGGACCGGGTAGAAGCAAGGCGCATCCGGCCACGCCAGCGAGAATCATGAAGACTCCGGGATTCAGGAACAGCCAACGCGGGCTGTACATCAACAAGAAGCGGAGATGCCGCCAGCCGTCACGCCATGTCCGCAGATGTGGCGGATGGCTGCGTCCGTCAGGGGAAAGGGTTGTAGGGACTTCGCTGACCCGCATCCGAAGCAGACTGGCCTTCACTACAATTTCGCTGGCGAACTCCATGCCCGTTGAGCGAATGTCCATACGCTGGTAGCTATCTTTTCGGAAGGCGCGCAGTCCGCAGTGAAAATCATTACAAGGAGAGTGGAAGAACAACTTACCCAGCGCCGTTAGTACCGGGTTCCCGAGATAGCGGTGGAGAAAAGGCATTGCGCCCTTATCAATACCTCCGCCAAAGCGATTGCCCATCACCAGATCAGAACCGTTTCTCAACTGCTCGAGAAAACGAGGAATGTGACGGAAATCGTAGCTATCGTCGGAGTCGGCCATCACAACATAGGTGCCGCGTGCAGCCCGAATCCCACCCTTCAAAGCGTTCCCGTACCCCCGCTGCTCGACATGCACCACTTTAGCCCCAGCAGCCTGCGCGATCTCAATGGAGCCATCAGTCGATCCATTATCGGCGACAATCACCTCGCCGCTGAGACCAGCCGCCCCGAGCGTAGCCATGGCCTTCGAGACACAAATCGCCACGGTCTCGCGCTCATTCAAGCACGGCATGACAATAGACAACTCGGGAGGCTTTTCAAAAGCTCTTCGCAGAGGAAGAGTTTCCGTGTGCGCGCGTTGTGCATTTACCTTCAGACGACACACTCCCCGCCGGTCGATCGACAGCAACACATATCATCGGTCTCCGCCGGATCGGCAACAGGAGTATTAACCCTTGATTAAAATTTATCTGTCCCCTTGAACCAAAGATGAACATTTGATTAATTGTTGTGGGCCCCGATTGGTGTTACCACGCAATCGTATAAAATTCTGGCTTCGCAATGAGTCAAGCGATCTTCAGTTCAGCCCGGTAACACACCGGAAAATGCTGTTGATTGCTCCAGCGAACCCAGCATCCTATGGACATCACGGTCGTTGTTGGTACTTACAATCGTGCCAGCAGCTTGCGGTCAACCTTGGAGAGCTTTTCCCGGCTTGTGATTCCCGCTGGATTAGTCTGGGAGTTGCTGGTCGTCGACAACAATTCGACCGACGGGACGAGATTAGTTATCGAAGCATTCGTTCGCAAACTTCCGTTGCGCTACATGTTCGAAGGCAAGCAGGGACGATCGGCGGCTCTGAATGCTGGGATTACGGCGGCAAAGGGCAATGTCATCGCATTTACGGATGACGATATCCTTTTGCATAAAGACTGGCTTTCGAATCTCAACCGAACCTTTGAGGAACAAGAGTGCGCCGCTGTTGCAGGAAAAGTTGTGGCGCAATGGGACCATCCGAAGCCGGATTGGCTGACGATGGAAGACCAGTTAGCGATCGTTCGCTTCGATTTTGGAGAGGAGCTCAAGGAAATCCGCTTCCCCCCCTTGGGCGCCAATTCGGCTTTCCGCAAGGAAGTGTTTCAGCGCCACGGGCTTTTCCGCCTGGATCTCGGGGTGAGCGGCAATAAGCACACGATTACGTGTGATGACACCGAATTTGGTGAAAGGCTTATACGGGGGGGAGAAAAGATTGTGTACTGTCCGAGCGCAGTCATTTATCACCCCGTCGATCCCAAACGTGCAACCAAGCGGTACTTCCGATCCTGGTACTACTACAACGGACGATCACTAACCCGGACTCTCGGGATCCCGCGAGAGGGTGTCTATTATTTTGGCGTCCCACGTTGGTTATATCGCGAACTTGCAGCCGATATGGCGCGATGGTTATTTAGCTTTAAGCCAGATCGCCGCTTACACAATAAGTTCAGGGCGTATCGAAAAGTCGGTGTTGTCGCGGAAGCGCGCCGTTTATCGCGTTTGGCGGCAGCATTGCCAAGCTCGTCGGACAACCGAAGCGTGACGGTAACGCTAGTCTGATCGACAGTATAAGCCGTGTTCTGAAGGAGAATTGTTGTAAGCGTATTTAGTCGAAGAACAGCGTTGGAAGGCGCCTCAGGAGCAGAACGCTATGAGCAATGCGAATTCATCTGAGATGATCCGAGATTTTATTTGGAAGAAAGTGCCAGCTCCAAAAAGAAAAGCATTCAATGATGAGACGCCGCTGCTGGGATCAGGGATTATTGACTCTTTGGCGATGTTAGACGTATTGGCGTTCTTGGAAGCATCTTTTCAGATTAGTATTGCCGACGACGAATTAATTCCTGAAAACTTCGGGACCGTGAAGTCTTTGGTTTCTTTTGTGGATAACAAGCGAAGCGCGTTGCAGATTTCTGCAGGCTGACTTGGTCGAGCATCTTTCAACATGCTCGGCTCCAATAGATGCTAATCCATCGAACCCAGGCGAGGGTTTCGTGAAACGCCCAGCACTGCTCCTAGGCTGGATCCCGCGCATCATCGTGCCAGTTGCCCGCTCTTTGCATCGTCATGGCGTGCCGGTCGATGTGGTTAGCTTCGTTGGATACCCGAGAATGCCCTCACGAAGCATTCGCGAATTCCGAAACGTCCCCCGCCCCGACGTTGATCGAAAGGAATTTGTACACCAACTTCGCGATTTTATAACCCGGGGTGGACACGATCTGCTGATTGCGACGGACGACTGCATGTTGACGGCGGTAACGGAACATTACCACGATCTCGCAGACTTGCTGCAGGTCGCTTGTCCGCCGCCTGCAATCACCCGTCTCGTTCTGAATAAGAGCGCGACTCTAGACATTGCCGAGAGGTGTGGAATTAAGGTACCGCGGAGTGAAGTGGTTTCGAGTTCCTCGCAACTGCTGAGTCTGGTGGACAAGTTTCCGTTCCCGTGGGTTGTCAAGCCGGCGCAAAAAGAAACCCGCATGGAGGAAGTGAAAAGCTGGACCCTGATGACCGCGGATGATGTTGCCGCCAGTTTTCCAAATGGCAGTGCATTTGAACCTCCCATGCTCGTCCAAGAATACTGCGCTGGCAAAGGTGTTGGAGTCGAGATATTGTTGCATCGCGGTCAGTTTATAGCCGGGTTTCAGCATCGCCGTTTAAAGGAACTACCCTATACGGGAGGTTACTCGGTTACCGCAATTGCGGAACCGCTGAATCAATCTTTACTGAAGTCATCTCTCACCTTGCTGAAAGCTTTGCAGTGGGACGGTATTGCGATGGTCGAATATAAAATCAATCCTGATGGCCGAGCAGTTTTGATGGAGATAAACGGCCGCTATTGGGGCACGATCAGCTTGCCGATTTCAGCTGGATTAGACTTTCCCTGGTATCACTGGCAGCTTGCGCATGGCAAGGGAGTAGAAATACCGAAAAACTATGCAGTTGGTATGAAGTGGCGCTGGACCGTCGGATACCTGGCCCGGCTGTATACGCTACTGGGACAGGCGCCTCATTCAGCGAGTGCTCGCGAAATCCTTCGCGCAAATTTTCGGGGGTTGGTCACAGACTTCAAGCCCTCGGTCCACGATGCGACGTTGACGCTGTCTGACCCTATGCCATCTCTGATCACATTTCTTCGCGCCGTCCGGTATTTCAGCATACACACTGTTACACGCGCTTTTCGGTGGCCGGTCATTCATCGTCACTCTCGATCTGAATCTGCTCTAACGACCTCGCGAGTCTAGATTCGCACCGAAATACATTTCGGCTGTTGTCCCGAGTTGGCGACGCAATTGGTCTTTCAATAGCCTGCGAAATCTCCCAGATTGTAACTGTTTGCTGACTGCTTGGACTAATCTTGTTCTGGCTGCTGTGGCTGCATTTGCTGCTGACGTTGCTGCATTTCCTGTAGAAGCTGTTGCGGCGTCTTCACAACTCCGCCTTCTCCCGACGGATTCAGTTGGGGCGGCTGTTGCTGCTCTACTGGCGGTTGGGACGCGGTCTGATCATCCGTGGCTTCTTCCGGCGGATCTGGCAATTCTGCACCATCGTCGACTGCGGCGGCCTGGGGCACAACTGCGGACGGCTTGGCTTGCGGGGCCAAACTGGCTGGAGAAACTTCGTCCATGCTGCCAGCTTGCGACATCAGGACGATCCGTTCCAAGCCGTTGGGATTCGCCGTCGAACCTAGTAGCACGTAATTGAAATGGAACCCGTTCAGCAGCACGCCCAAAACATCTCGTACCGGGCCGGGGCCAAATCGCCCGAAGACTCTGCCCGTTGCGTTTGCCGGAACGTTTATCATCGCACCGGTCTGATTTTGCACGGCAGCGAGAATATCGCCCAGTGTGGCATTGTTCGCATTGATGGTTAAGGTGTCGTCGCTACATGTAACCAGGGGTGGAGAGGGGGGCATCTGCTCCGGCAATAATGGGGCCACCGGCTCAACCGAAGGTGTCGTAGGCAAATTCCTCTGAACCGGCTGCCTGGAATTACTTTGCTGCACAGTTACAGACTGAGCCAGAGCGCATGAGAGCAGAAGGAGAACGGCGGAGGGAATTTTAACTCTCAATCGACTCACCGCTATTTCTCACAAGCCGGAAACAGCAATTCATTTTCGCGCAGCCGCGGCTTAGGCAGATGACTGCGAGGTTAATGCATAATGAATGTTTACCAACAGCAACGGGACTACGCTGTCGAATCGGACTCTTCCACACTGCTTTAGACACTATTCACACTCCATTCACATCTCTTGTCTACAATGCTGCGTTGTTTCAGGACGGATGCGCCCGGAGACAAGACCAAGGGATTGAGCGGGAATCATGGGCCTGGCTATTCGGCGAGCTTGTCTGAAAGAAGATCGCCAAGAACTTCTGGAAGTTTTCAAGCGCAACTTCGGTGAGTTTGGGGAGAACCACGAGGAGCGTTACGACTATCAGTGCAAGTTAAATCCCGCTGGCGAAGGCTGG
>Ga0335081_10001349_pt1 | contig 39076 bp, 33 predicted proteins | sample Lox_Sample_35_FD_206713 | JGI IMG/M metagenome (GOLD analysis project Ga0335081, IMG submission 206713) | Soil microbial communities from Loxahatchee National Wildlife Refuge, Florida, United States - Lox_Sample_3.5 | ecosystem: Environmental > Terrestrial > Soil > Wetlands | place: USA...
TCTCCATGTACGCGATGTCCGCGGCGAGGTACGTCGGCTCACCGTTCGAGCGGACGACCACGCGGTCCTTGTCGTCGCCGAAGCTCGTCGTCCGCAGCCACATCGCGCCCTCGGAGTGGTAGACGTGCCCGACCTCCTCTAGGCGCGCCAGCGCGCGCTGCAAGGGGCTCGGCGAGCCGTCGTGCAGCGTCCGCTCGCTGAAGTAGACGTCGAACACGACGCCATAGCGGTCGAGCGTCGCCTTGATCTGAGCGAGCAGCAGTTCGACGGCCGCCCGCGACACCTCCTCGACGCTCGCCGCGGCGGCGCCGGGAATCGCAGCCGCCAGGTCGGCTACATAGGACCCCTGATATCCGCCGTCCGGCACCGCCTCCCCCCGCGCGCGCGCCCCCACCGAAGCGCCGAGCAGGCGGATCTGGTTGCCGGCGTCATTGAAGTAGTACTCACGCTCGACCGAATGCCCGTGATGCTCGAGGATCCGCGCGAGCGCGTCCCCGTAGGCGGCGTGGCGCCCGCTCGCCGCGACCAGCGGACCGGTCGGATTCGCCGATACGAACTCGACCGACATCCGCTCGACCGGATCCGCGCCGCCGGCTCCGAACCGCTCGCCGGCGCCGAGCACCGATCGAAGCGCGCTCCGGTGCCATGCGTCGGACAGCCACAGGTTCACGAAGCCCGGTCCCGCGACCTCGGCCCGGTCGAGCCGATCGCCCAGCATGGCCGAGAGCTCCCCCGCGATCCGCGCGGCGATCCTCCGTGGCTGCTCCGACAGCACCGGCGCCAGCAGCATCGCGGCATTCGTCGAGTAGTCGCCCTGACCCTTGTGCCGGGGCCGGTCGAGCGTGGGCGCCGCCGACGGCGCGCCCACACTCCCACGCACGGCGGCAGCAGCCGAACCGACCGCGGCGGCAAGCTCCTGCAGCGGACCGTCGCAATGCCGATCCATCACAGCCCAGGAATGATCGGCCGGGCCCCGGACTGGACTCGCGATGGCTGGAACATCCGCTCGAGCCGCTCGACGGCGGTGGGCGCACCCATCGCGATGATCAGGTCTCCGGAATTAATGACGGTCTGGGGCGGCGGCGAGGTCTCGAGCTCGCCGTCCGGGTGGCGGACGGCCACGATCAGGGCGGGCCCGGTTACATCCGCGATCTTCTTACCGACGCCTTCACACACCGGCGAGACCTCGATCTCCTCCATCCTGTAGTCGGCCACCTCGAATGCCCCGCCCACCTGGGGACGCAGCGCCACGCGTGCCATCGCCGCGCCCGAGGTCTTGTAGGGCGATATGACCCGGTCGGCGCCGGCACGGAGCAGCTTCTTCTCCGAGTCCTCGGCCGAGGCGCGCGCGACGATGAAGATGTCCGACCGCAGCTCCCGTGCGGTCAGCGCGATGAAGATGTTCTCGGCGTCGGAGTCGACACAGGCGATCACCCCGAACGCGCGCTCGATTCCCGCCTGTTTGAGGATCTCGTCGTCGGAGGCCTGGCTCTCGATCAGAGGGGCGCCAGTCGCACGCGCAGCCTCGCGATTGGCGGGATTGGGATCGATCAAGACAAACCTGGCGCCGGCGGACAGCAGGTCGCGAGCAACCTGGCGCCCGACGCGGCCGAAGCCGCAGACGATGTAGTGGTCGGCGAACGAACTGATCATCTTCTCGATCCGGCGGTCTTCGAGTACGCCACTGAGCTGCCCCGAGACGAAGAACTCCGCGACGGTCGCGAGGGCGTAGAAGAGCGTACCTATGCCGAGCAGCTCGAGGCCGACCTTGAGCGCCCGGCCGGCGGCGTCCGGAGGGTCGGGGATCGACCCGAGCGTGGTGATCGTGTCGATCGTCCACTCGAACCCGTACGCCGGCGAGACGTGCTCGATCACCGCAAACCCGATCGTGCCGGCGATCACCATCCCGCCCAGCGCCACCAGCAGGATCCCCAGCCGCCGGATGAACAACCGGACCTCGCGGCGGGCGTGCTCTCGCTGCCGTAAGGCGGCGGCGCTGTCCCTGCCGTCCTCCACGCCTGCAAAGTCCCAGGCACCGCTTTGACTGAAGTCGGCCATCAGTAGTGATATGGCTCACCGGCGAGGATCTTATGAGCGCGGTACAGCTGCTCGAGGAGCACGACCCGCGCGAGCTGATGAGGGAGCGTCATCGGACCCAGCGAGATTCGGTGGTCGACGTGGTCGAGATCCAGCCCGAACGGCCCGCCGACCACGAAGCATAGGTCGCGTCCGCTCGCGCGCCGCTCCTCGAGCCAACCGCTGAACGACACCGAATCGAGCTGCTCGCCCTCGCGATCGAGTAGCAAGACGAACGTGCGATCCGGAATCCGGCGTGCGACCTGCTCGTCCTCGCGTACCTCGATCAGCTCGAGCTTGACGTGCCGCGCGAGCAGCTTCTGGTAATGCTGGACATCGTCGGAGAATGGTGGGCGCAGCCGGCCGACGGCGACGACGAGGATCCTCACAATGGGATACTACGGTCCCATGGACGATCCCGGCCGCCAGGAGCGGCACATCAATATCCACTTCTCGCCGGACATCATGGCCGGCGTATACGCGAACTTCGCGAACGTCAGCCACTCCGACTACGAGTTCACGATCACGTTTGCGCGCGTGGACCACGAGGTGGAGGACGACGAGATCCCCGGCGTCGTCGTGTCGCGCATCAATCTGAGCGCCAAGTTCATGCGCGAGCTGATCGACGCCATGCAGGACAACTACTCGAAATGGCAGACCCGCGAGGGGATCAAGAACCTGCCCGAGTTCGGTGGCGGTCAGGGGCTCGAAGAGTCCGCTGAGGATGACGAGTAGCCCGCCGCCACCGCCGAACCGCTGCCGTCCGGCCCGTTCCGCCTCGCGAAGCTCACCGCTGAGCCGATCCGCTCGGCCGTTGGCGGGTGCGTGGCCAGCAGCGAGGTGAGCCAGCGCGGCGGCTCGAGGTCGGCGACGTTCTGCACGGCGATTGCGCGCTCGAACGAAATGAACGCTTCGGGCGCATCGGTCAGGACCAGCGAGTAGGCGTCCGACCGGCGCTCGATCGCCCGCGACAGGCGATTGCCGATCAACCCCGTCGGCGCTCCCACCGCCACCGCCGCCAGCGCCAGCGCCGGGAGCGCCCCGGCGGTCCCGCGCTCCGGCGACAGCGCCCAGCTCAGGCGTTGCACCGCGAGCGCCGCGGCCGGCGCGACGATCGCGGCGAACAGGATGCCGCGAGGCACGTCCCGGTTTCGCACGTGCCCCAGCTCGTGCGCCACGACCACGCGGACCTCGTCGCGGCTGTAGCGGTCGAGCAGCGTGTCGAACAGCACGACGCGCTTGGTCGGTCCCAACCCGGCCACGTACGCGTTGGCGGCGGTCGTACGGCGGCTGGCGTCGACCGAGAAGACCTCCCCCACTCTCACCCCGGCGGCGCGCGCGAGCTCGAGCACGTCGGACCGCGTTTCCCCCTCGGGCAGCGGCGTGAAATCGTTGAAGACGGGGTCGAGCACCACTGGGGCGAGCGCCGCCAAGCCGGCGCCGAACAGGACCGACCCGGCCGACGCCGGCAGCCACCACTGCCGCGGATAGCGCCTGGTCACGGCGACCGCCGCGCCGCCGGCCGCGGCCGCGAGCACGGACTCGATGGCCGCGCCCTTGACCAGGTCGGCGGCCCATCCGCGCCACGACTGGGTGACCAGCCCGACCGCCATCCCGCGCCGGCGCAGGATCGCCGACAGCGGCAGCGCCGGCAGCGACAGGCCCACCGCCAGCCCCGCCCCCGTCGCCGCGCCGGCGAGCTCCGGCCGCTTGGACGTCATCGGGAGCCATCGCGGGCGCCGGCGCACGACGAGCGCGAGCGCGCCGAGCTCGATCGCCGCCCGGGCCAGCCCGAGCGCCAACTGGGGTCTCGCGAACCGGACGCCCCGCTCGATCTCCGCGTCGCTGAAAAAACTGTGAAGATCTACCTCTGCAGGCTCGATTGGCCGCTCTCGCGGAGACAGCAGACGGACGCCACCCTCCGCGGCGGCGAGCGCTAGCAGCATCGATTCAACCAACCGGTGGCGCGAGTAGTCCCTCACCCGCAAGACTGTAGCCGCGCGCGCCACCGGGCAAGCCACGCAAATGAGAGTCGCAATCGTTTCTGACATCCACGGCAACCGGCATGCCTTCGAGGCGGTGCTGGACGCGATCGACGCCTCCGACTGTCAGGAGATGTGGTGCCTCGGCGACCTCGTCGGCTACGGCGCCGAACCGGACGCGTGCGTCGAGCTGGCCCGGCAGTACGCCACGATCTCCCTGGCCGGAAACCACGACCTCGGGGTCCGAGGTGCGCTCCCGCTCGAGGAGTTCTCACGCGGCGCGGCGCTCGCCGCCCGGTGGACGCAGGGGGTGATCACACCCGAGACCCGCGAATATCTCGACAAGCTCGAACCCGTCTATCTCGACGAGCGCGTCGGCCTGTTCCACGCCAGCCCCAGAGATCCGATCTGGGAGTACGTGCTGTCGCCCTTGCAGGCCGAGCTGTGTCTCGACGCCCAGTCGCACCGGGTATGCCTCATCGGCCACTCCCACGTCGCGCTGTCGTTCTCACGCAACGCGGGCGACTCGGCCACGGGCCAGACCCGAGGACCGGGCGAGCAGCTCGACATCACCGAGGGCGAGTGGCTGATCAACCCCGGCAGCGTGGGCCAGCCGCGCGACGGCGACCCCCGCGCCGCCTGGCTCGAGCTGGATCTCGACGCATGGGAGGCCGTCTACCAGCGCACCGAATACGACATCGCCGGAGCCGCCGGGGCGATCCGCGCCGCCCGGCTTCCCGACTCGCTGGCCGAACGCCTCGCGTACGGACAGTGAGAGACCTCTCACCGGGGACTCTCAGGCGCCGCCGTCAGGCGCCGCCGACCATCCTCTAAGGCGCCGCCGTCAGGCGCCGCCGTCAGGCGCCGCCGACCATCCTCTAAGGCGCCGCCGTCAGGCGCCGCCGACCATCCTCTAAGGCGCCGCCGTCAGGCGCCGCCGACCATCCTCTAAGGCGCCGCCGTCAGGCGCCGCCGACCATCCTCTAACGGAATGCCAACGGGGTCACCGTCTAAAGTGACGCTGCGCATGCGCCACGCGTCTCGCGCCATCCTCGCCGGCGGGCTCGGCTTCGCCGTCTCGTGCGTCGCCGCCTGCGGCGGCGGTGCGGGCCTGCTCTCGGGAGACCAGTCGATCGCCCTGAGCGGTCAGGGCAACGAGATCACCTCGGCCGTCCAGTCCGGGGACTGCGGCGCCGCGATCAACGCCGGCGCAGCCCTGAGCCGCGACGTCCAGAACCTGCCGGTCACGATCAATCCCACGCTGCGCGCCAACCTCAGTCAAGGCGCGTTGACGATCGCCCAGCTTGCGGCCCGGGATTGCCGCCAGAACACGACCACCACGACGTCCACGCCGACGACGACGTCCTCGACCAGCACTCCGACGTCGACGACGACGAGCACGACGCCCACCACCACCACCACCTCGAGCACCTCGACGACCACGACGTCGACCACGACCACGACCACCACCCCCACCACCGCAACCACTGCGACGAACCCGGGTACTTCTTCTACAACGACGACATCCGGCGGGGTGGGACTGGGCGCAGGAACCACCACCACGACCGGAACTGGCAATAGCGGCGGAACGGGCGCGGGGAGCGGCAACGGTGGCGGAAACGGCGGTGGTGGTGGGTGACTAACGGAACAGCGATCGTCGGGCGGTACCGCATCGAGGGCCGCCTCGGTGTCGGCGGGATGTCCACGGTGCAACTGGCGTTCGACCAGCGTCTGGAGCGCTACGTCGCGATCAAGCTGCTCGCCGAGCATCTCGCTGACGATCCGACGTTCGTGTCCCGCTTCCGCCGGGAGGCGCTATCGGCGGCCCGGCTGGTGCACCCGAACATCGTCCAGGTGTTCGACTTCGGCTTCGACGAGCACGCTCGCCAGCACTTCATCGTGATGGAGCACGTCCCCGGCCACTCGTGCGCCGAGCTGCTCCGCGACCACGGCCCGATGGCGGTCGATCAGGCCGTCGATGTGATCATTCAGGCCTGCCGGGGGCTCGACTACGCGCACCGCAACGGCGTCGTGCACCGGGACGTCAAGCCGGGCAACCTGCTCGTGTCCGATTCCGACGTGGTCAAGCTGGCCGACTTCGGCATTGCGCGGGCCACTGACCAATCCAGCATCACCCAGGTCGGCTCGGTGCTCGGGACCGCCGCCTATCTCGCGCCTGAGCAGGCGCGCGGCGAGGAGGCCGGGCCGCGAGCCGATCTGTACTCGCTCGGGGTCGTGGCCTACCAGCTGCTGACCGGGCGCCTGCCCTATGAGGCCAGCTCGCTGTCCGAACTCGCGCTCAAGCAGCAGCGCGAGCCGCCGGCCTCGGTCGACGAGCTCAATCAGCGCGTGCCGCCGGAGCTGGCCGATGCGGTTTCGATGGCGCTCGCGCTCGACCAGGACGACCGGCCGGAGAACGCGATGCTGCTTGCGGAGGCGATCACCCGGGGTGCTCGAGGCGTCGAGCCGGCTCGGACCGGAGCGCGGAGTGCCGGCAGCATGGAAGGCACCGCGGCGACGCGTGTGCTGTCGGGGCGCGGCATGCCCACGGCCGAGACCCGCGTCGCGCCGCGGACCTCGTCCACGAACTCCAGGACCAACGCGGCGCCGCGGCCTCGGCAGCTCGAGCCGCGCCGGCCGGCCTATCCCCCACGGATCCCCGCCTACGGCCCCGACGAAGGCCGTCGAGCGGCGCCCAAGCGGTCGCGCGCCGCGCGCCGCTTCTTCGCGCTCCTCGCGGTCGTGGTGCTGTTCGTGGCCGCGGTGGCGGTGGCGATCACGATCGCCGCGAGTACGTCGAACAACGTCGTGCACTTCCGCAGAGTCGTCGCGCACGACACCAGCGACGCGGTCAACCAGCTCCAGAAGATCATCAACCAGTACACGAAGTAAGGCTCCGGTACGCGTCCGCACCGGGTGCCGGTGCGCCGCCACGGTGTGTCCCTTGCCGCTGGGTCGGGCGCGAGGCACCCGGGTAGGACACGACCTGTACAGCCTTTCACAAGCGGGATGGTTTAGCGGGACCGCCTTCGGCGGCGTCCGTCGGATGTGGCGCGGCAGGCCCCGTCTGCGAGGCATGGATGCCGAGCGGGGCCGTCAGCTGCAACCGCCCGTTTCGCCGGTTCAGACTAACGTGCCCGCGCCGCGCTACCACGTTCGAGGTGCGGAGGGCGCCAGAGCCCTCCAATCCGCGCCAGCCGCGTGCACATAAGCGCCACGGGGGCGCTTATCTGCACCGCGCCGAGTGCGGGGTGCAGCCGTGGCGAGTTTATGGCCCCGAGAGCGCGGCCGCCGCCTCGTAGCCGCCCTGCTTAAACGCGTCAAACCACCCAGCCCCCGGTCGGCAGGGACCACATAAGCATGGACACCATGCTTATGTGGCGCCGGTGGCGTCGAGCGGGATAGTTTGTCGCGTTTTACCGGTGGCCCCGGGGCGGGGTCTGACGACCCGTCCAACGACCGGACCCCCACCCCAGCGGAGCGGACCCCACCCCAGCGGAGCGGCCCCCACCCCGGCGCTAGCCGGCCCGCGCCACCGCGTCCACCGTCCCCGGGGCCGCGCCACCTCGCAGCGCCGCCGCCACCGCCGCCAGCCGGCCGCCGTCGATCGCATCCCGCAGGTCGGCCATCAGCCGGGCGATGAACGCGAGATTGTGGAGGGTCACGAGGCGCAGCGCGGTGAGCTCGCCGGCGCGCAGCAGGTAGTGGAGATATGCGCGCGAGAAGCCACTCGAGCAAGCCGGACACGGACAGCCGTCGAGGATCGGCTCCGGGCGGTCGCGCCACCGTCCCTTGACCAGGTCCACGCGCCACCGGGCCGCCGGGTCGGGCACGAGCGCGACCCCGTGGCGCCCGAGCCTGGTCGGCAGCGCGCAGTCGAACGTGTCGATCCCCATCTCGACGCCGGCGATCAGGTCGTCAACGTCGCCGATCCCGAGCAGGTGCCGGGGCCGGTCGGGCACGAGGCGCTCGAGCTCGGCCGTGGTCCACGACACCACCGAGTGCATCTGCCCCTTGTCCTGCCCGAGCGACCCTCCGATCGCCACGCCGTCGCACGCGCTGGCCGCCACCGCCCCGACGGACACGATCCGCAGGTCCTGCTCGACGCCTCCCTGGACGATCCCGTACACGGCCTGCCCGGGCGGCCCGTGCTCGGCGTGCCACCGCAGGCAGCGCTCGAGCCACCGGTGGGTCCGCTCCATCGAGCGCTCGGTGTACTCGCGGGTGACGTGGAACGGCGTGCACTCGTCGAACACCAGCGCGATGTCCGAGCCGAGCGCGGCCTGGACCGACATCGAGGTCTCCGGCGACAGGAAGCGCTCGCGCCCGTCCACGTACGAGCGGAACCGAACCCCTTCTTCGTCGATGGAGAGGATCGCCCCGGTCGCCCCGGACCCCTCGGACCCGGAGACACCGGCGCCACCGCCCCGCCCCCGGCCCTTGATCTCGTCGGCCACGCCACCGTGGCCCATCGAGAACACCTGAAAGCCCCCCGAGTCGGTGACGATCGCACCGTCCCAGCGCATGAACGAGTGGAGGCCGCCGAGCTCACGGACGAGCTCCGGCCCGGGCGCCAGCAGCAGATGGAACGTATTGCCGAGGATCAGCTCGTATCCGAGCGCGGCGACGTCGCGCGGCTCGAGCGCCTTCACCGCCCCTTTCGTCGCGAGCGGCACGAACGCAGGCGTGGCGACGTCGCCATGGCCCAGATGGAGCGTGCCGGTACGCGCGAGTGTGTCGGCGACTCGGGTCCGGACCGTGAACACGGCCCGGACCCTACTGGGACCCGCTTAGGCGGCGGCCGGAGCGGACTCCGTGTCCTCGCCGCCCTCGATCGTCTTGGCCTCGCGGCCGACCGAGATCGCGACCTTCTGGGGCTTGTGCTGCTCGGGCTTCTGGATGTGGACCTCGAGCACGCCGTTGTCGAAGTTCGCCTGGATGCCCTCGGCGCTGACGCCCTCGGGAAGGCGCAGCGACCGCGAGAAGCGCCCGAATGCGCGCTCGACACGGTGGTAGCCGTTCTTGCGCTCCTCGTGCTCGGACTTCCGCTCACCGGAGATCCGCAGGACGTTGTCGTCGAGCTCGACGTTGACATCGCCCTCGTTCAGACCCGGCAAGTCGGCCTTCAGGACGTACTCGTTGTCGCTCTCGCTCACGTCCATGGCCGGCATCCAGCTGCGCAGCGAGGCGCGATGCCTGTTGCCCGGGGTCGTGGAGTCAAAGAACGTGCCGAACAAGCGGTTCATCTCGTTCTGCATCGTCTGGAGCTCGCGAGCGGGCTCCCATCGAATCAATGCCATGTCAAACCTCTCCTTATCAGGATGAGAATCGGTGTGTGCGACCATTATGAAATCTAAGTCGCTTGATGTCAAGTATAGTCCGCGTTGAGCACGTAGATCGACCGCGGGCAGAGCCACCGCTCCCAGCAAGCGGCGACCAGGCGCCGGCGCGGGCAGGCCGCCCGCGCCGGATGGAAACGGCGTCAGCGAGCCGCTTCGACGATCGCCGCGAACCCCTCTGCGTCAAGGCTCGCGCCGCCGACCAGCGCGCCGTCGATGTCGGGAAGACACAGCAACTCGCCGCAGTTCTCGCCCTTGACGCTGCCGCCGTACAGCACCCGCGTGCGTGCGGCCTGATCGCGCGAGCGGTCGGCCACCAGCGCCCGGATGAACGCACACGCCTCCTGGGCCTGGTCCGGCGTCGCCACCCTCCCGGTCCCGATCGCCCAGATCGGCTCATAGGCGATCACCACATCCCCCAACTGCGAGACGTCCACGCGGGCCAGGTCCTCCTGGACCTGGTGGCGGAGCTTGCGCTCGGTGTCGCCGGCCTCGCGCTCATCCTCGGTCTCGCCCACGCACAGGATCGGCTTCAGCCCCGCCGCCAGCGCTGCCGGCACCTTCAGCTGGAGCGCGCGGTCTGTCTCGCCGAACATCTCTCGCCGCTCGGAGTGACCGACGATCACGCCGTGCACCCCCAGTTCGAGCAGCATCGGCGCCGACACCTCGCCGGTGAAAGCGCCGCTGTCGGCCTGGTGCATGTTCTGGGCGTAGACCTCGACCCGCGAGCCGCGAGCCGAATCGACCATCGCCTGGAGCGCGGTGAACGGCGGACACACGGCGACGTCGACGCCCTGAACCGAAGACACGCGCGGCAACAGCGCCTGGATGAACTCCTCGGCCTCCGCGACGGTCTTGTTCATCTTCCAGTTGCCGGCGATCAGCGGCACGCGGCCGCTCCCGGACGAACCCGTCGCGCTCATGCCAACGCCTCCACACCGGGCAACTGCTTGCCCTCGATCAGCTCGAGCGTGGCTCCGCCCCCGGTCGAGAGATGGGTCACAGAATCAGCCAGTCCAAACCGTTCGAGCGCCGCGGCGGAGTCGCCGCCGCCGACGACCGTGGTTCCGGGCGCCGCCGCCACCGCCTCTGCGACCGCGCGCGTCCCGGCGGCGAACGGGGCGAGCTCGAACGCCCCCATCGGACCGTTCCAGAACACCGTGCCCGCGCCGGCGATCACGTCGCCGTACAGAGCGGCGGTCCGCGGTCCGATGTCGAGCCCCATCCATCCGTCCGGCACGTCGAGCCCGTCGAGCTCCCGCGTCGAGGCGTCCGCATCGAATCGGTCCGCGATCACCAGGTCGACCGGCAGCTCCAACCGGGCCCGCGACGCCGAGCCGGACGAAAGCGTCCGCCTCGCCAGCTCCACGTCGTCGGAAGCGCACAGCGAGTCCCCGACCGGATGACCCTGCGCGGCCAGGAACGGAAAGCACATGGCGCCCCCGATCAGGATCGTGTCGGCGCTTTCCCGGAACCGATCGATCACGCCGATCTTGTCGCTCACCTTGGCGCCGCCGAGCACCGACACGAGCGGCCGGGCGGGATCCTCGAGCACGCCCATCAGCGTGCTGACCTCGCGCTCGAGCAGGAGGCCGCCGGCATGATCGGGCACGAGCCGCGCGACCCCCTCGGTCGAGGCGTGGGCACGGTGGGCGGCCCCGAACGCGTCGTCCACGTATACGTCGGCGAGCGAGGCCAATTCGCCCGCCAGCTCGGGGTCGTTCTTGGTCTCGCCCGGCTCGTAGCGGACGTTCTCGAGCAGCAGCACGTCGCCGTCGCCCAACCCGTCGACCGCCGCCCGCACGTCCCCGCCGACGACACCCGGCGCGACGCTGACCGGAGCGCCGAGCAGCTCGCCGAGCCGCGCCCCCACCGGGGCCAGGGACAACGACGGCTCTCGATCCTTCGGCCGCCCGAGGTGCGAGACCAGCACGATCCTCGCCCCCCGCCGGCGCAGCTCCTCGATCGTCGGAAGCGCCGCGCGGATGCGCATGTCGTCGGCCACCGTTCCGTTCTCGAGCGGTACGTTGAAGTCGACCCGGACCAGCACCCGCTTGCCGTCGAGGTCTCCCAGGTCCCGAAGCGTCTTCACAGCAGTCTCTGCGCGACGTCGACGACGCGATTGGAGTAGCCCCACTCGTTGTCGTACCAGGCGACGAGCTTGACCATCGTCTTGTCCATCACCGCCGTCAGCAACGAGTCGAAGATCGACGACGCCGGGTTCTTGACGATGTCCGAGGACACGATCGGATCCTCGGTGTAGGCGAGTACGCCCGCCATCGGGCCTTCGGCGGCGGCCCTGACGGCGGCGTTGAGCTCCTCGACGCTCGTCTCGCGGTTCGCCTCGACCGTCAGGTCGACGACGCTCCCGGTCGGGACCGGCGCTCTGACCGCGAATCCGTGCAGCTTCCCGTTCAGGTCCGGGATCACGAGTCCGATCGCCTTGGCCGCCCCGGTCGAGGCCGGGATCAGGTTGACCGCGGCGGCCCGCGCCCGGCGCAGATCACGGTGCGGCATGTCCTGGAGGCGCTGGTCGGCAGTGTACGCGTGGATCGTGGTCATCAGCCCGTGCTTGATCCCGACCGTGTCGTTCAGCACCTTGGCGACCGGCGCCAGGCAGTTGGTGGTGCACGAGGCATTCGAGATCACGTCATGCTTGGCGGGGTCGTACACGTCCTCGAAGTTCACCCCGAGCGCGACGGTGACGTCCGGCTCGGTGGCCGGCGCCGAGATCAGCACCTTCTTGGCGCCGGCCGAGAGGTGCTTGGCGGCGTTCTCTCGGTCGGTGAACAGGCCGGTCGACTCGATCACGACGTCGGCGCCCAGCTCTCCCCACGGCAGCGCGGCGGGATCCTTCTCGGAGATGAAGCGGATCTCGTTGCCATCGATCCGGAAACCCGTGTCGGTCGCCTCGACCTCGCCCGGGAAGGGTCCATAGCTCGAGTCATACTTGAGCAGGTGGGCGAACGTACTGGGGTTGCCGATGTCGTTGACGCCGACCCATTCAATGTCAGCGCCCGCCTCATAGGCGGCGCGGAACACGTTTCGACCGATCCGTCCGAAGCCGTTGATACCGACGCGTACGGGCATGCTCGACCCTCCTTTTGTTTCATGTTGGTGGCGGCAAGAGAAAGGCCGACCGTTGGTGCGGGTCAGTCGGCAGGCGGAAGGCTACCGAGTCATCTCCGCGATACGACTTCCACCCGCAGGCCGTCGGGGTCCTTGAGATAGGCCGCGTAGTAGCGCCGTCCGTACTGAGGGCGCATTCCCGGAGCCCCGTCGTCGCTGCCGCCGTTGGCGAGGCCGCCGGCGTAGGCGGCGTCGACGGCCGCCTTGCCGCTCGCCCGGAGCGCCACATGCCCGTAGCCCGAGCCCGGTGCCCGGCCTCTGACAACGATCCACAGCTGGGGCCCGTTGACCCCGTACGCGATCACGTGCTCGGACTGAACCATCCGCCGGGCTCCGAGCGCATACAGGACGGCGTCGTAGAACCGGCTCGAGCGCTCCAGATCGCTGACTTCGAACCCGATGTGGTCGATCACGCCGGCCGGCTGACGTCTCTGTGGACGACGTTGACGAGGTACTCGGGCTCGGGGCCGTAGCGGCTCGCGAGGTGCGAAGCGATCGACACCGATCGATGGCGCCCCCCGGTGCAGCCGATCGCCACCACGAGATGCGCCTTGCCCTCGGTCAGGTACTGCGGGAGCAGATAGTCGAGCAGCGGGTGAAGCCTGTCGTAGAACGCGTCGAGCTCCCCGTCGCGGTTGATGAACTCGACGATCGGCGGGTCCTCGCCGGTCAGCGGCCGAAGGTGAGGCTCGTAGTGCGGATTCGGGAGGAAGCGGACGTCGAGCAGCAGATCGGGATCGCGGGCGGGGCCGTACTTGAAGCCGAAGCTCTGGAACGTCACCGCCAGGCGCCCCGGGGTTCGCGTCGGAAGCAGCTCGTCCGCGAGCTTGCGGCGCAGCATCGCCGCCGTCAGCCCGGACGTGTCGATCACGACGTCCGAGCGCCCGCGCAGCGGGCGCAGGAGCTCGCGCTCGCGGGCGATGCCATCGACGACGCTGCCCTCCGGGGCGAGCGGGTGGCGCCGGCGCGTCTCCTTGTAGCGCGTCAGCAGCGTCTGCTCGTCGGCGTCGAGGAACAGCACGCGGTGGGTGACGCCCGCCGCCCGGAGGTCATCGAGCATCGTGCTCAGGCCGTCGAAGTACTCGCCACCGCGGACGTCGGAGACGACCGCCGCCCGCTGCACCTTCGAGCCCGGGTGCATGAACAGGTCGACGAGCGACCGGATCATCTCCGACGGCAGGTTGTCGACGCAGAAGTACCCTTCGTCTTCGAAAGCGGCCATCGCCGTCGACTTGCCGGCGCCCGAGAACCCGGTGATGATCACGAGGTCGGTCAGGGCCGAGCCCTCGTCCGGTGACGCCTGCGTTGGCTGCTCGAGCTGGTCCACTCCTGAGACTTCCATGGTAGGAAGCTTGAACGGTCACGCGGACGCGCGCGATCAGTACGTGCTACCCCGGGCGGTGTGGCAGGATCGCACGCGCGGTGGCGCCGCGCACACACGATCATCCTGGCGGCATTGACGGTGTTGATCCTCGGCGCCCGTGGGTGGTGGGGGCGGCCACCAGATACGACGACTCGCCCCTCGCGGCCCCGGCGCGGGCCGCCGAGCGACCCGCGCGGCCGGCGCTCGAGGCGGTCGTCGGCACGGCCGGCCGTCCGCTGCCCGACGGGTTCCTCGGGTGTCGTCTGAGTACGGAGCGCTCGAGGCCTACGCGGGCGGCGACCCGACCGCGCTTAGGCGCTGCCGACCATCCCACGAAAAGTAAAACCCCCGCGGCGAGGCGCGCGCGGCTGCGCGGCATCGGATCGCGGCACGTGGCCGCGCCCGAGCTCGGCAACGAGCCCGACGTCTATGGCGTGTTCCCGTGGTGCACGGGTGGCCGGGGCCCGGTGTTTGCCCGCGGTGCCTGTGCGGCCTCACTACCGATCAGACCCCCGTCTTGTGCAGCTCGCGGTACACCTCGCGCGCGAGCTTGCCCGGCATCCCGGGTACGGCCTCGAGCTCCTCCCGCGAGGCCGCCAGGATCGCGTCGGGCGAACCGAAGTGCTTGAGCAGCGCGCGCTTGCGCGCCGGCCCGACGCCCGGCAGCTCGTCGAGGATCGACGCGGTCATCGCTCGGTCGCGCCGGATCCGGTGGTGGGTGATCGCGAACCGGTGCGCCTCGTCCCGGACCCGCTGCAGCAGCTGGAGCTCGACCCGGTCGTGCGGCAGGCGCAACGGCTCCTTCGCGCCGGCGGTGAACACCTCCTCGATCCGCTTGGCCAGCGAGATCACGACGACGCCGCGATCGCGGAACCCTTGGAGCGCGCGCAGCCCGGCCGACAGCTGGCCCTTGCCGCCGTCGATCACGATCACGTTCGGGAGCGCGGCGAAGCTCGGGTCGTAGTCCTTGTCGTGCGGAGACAGATCGTGCTGATGCTCCCACCGCGCGAGCCGGCGCGACAGCACCTCCTCCATCGCCGCGAAGTCGTCGGGCTCGCCGATCGCAGGTCCGCCGTTGTCCGCGAAGTCGCCGCGGATCTTGAACCGCCGGTAATCGGATTTCTTCGGCGCGCCGCCTTCGAACACCACCATCGACGCCACCGTGTTCGTGCCCATCAGCGTCGAGATGTCGAAGCACTCGATTCGCAGCGGGATCGTGGCGAGCCCGAGCGCCTGCTGGAGGCCGTCGAGCGCCTCGACCCGCTGCTGGCGCCGGCGCTCTGAGCGCAGCCGCTCCTGGTCGAGCGCCAGCCTGGCGTTGCGCTCGGCGAGCTCGAGGATCCGGCGCTTGTCCCCGCGCTCGGCGGCGCGGATCTCGACCGATCCGTCGCGCCGGACGCTCAGCGCCTCCGCCAGGACCGGCGCCGAGGGTGCGACCTCGCGCTGCACGACCAGCAGCGGCGGCACCATCATCGCGCTCGTGTAGTACTGGAGGATGAACGCCTCGGCGACCTCGGCGATCCCGCCGTGGGCCTCGTTGTCGAGGTAGAAGCTCTGGCGGTCCGACAGCACGCCGTCGCGAACCTGGAACACCTGGGCGTTGGCCTCGCCCTCGTGCACCGCCACCGCGATCGCATCGAGCGTCCCGACCGCCTGGTTGGCGACGCGCTGGCGCTCGAGCAGCGAATGGACCGCCCGCAGCCGGTTCCGCTCGCGGGCGGCGTCCTCGAACCGCTGCTCGGCAGCCGCCTCGCGCATCGACCTCTCGAGCGAGCGCTCGATGTCCCGGTAACGGCCCGACAGGAAATCGATCACGCCGTCGATCCCGTTCCGGTAGTCCTCGCGACTGACGTAGCCGACGCACGGCGCCTCACACCGCTTGATGTAGTAATCGAGGCACGGCGAACCGCTGCGGCGGCCGGGCTCGGGGCCCTCGCACGAGCGGAACATGAACACCTTGCCGAGCACCTCGAGCGTCGCGCGGACCCGCTTGGCGTTGCTGTACGGACCGAAGTAGACGCGGTCGCGGCGGTGGCGCTCGCGCGTGAAATACACCCGCGGGAAATCCTCGTCCAGCGAGATCGCGATGTACGGATACGACTTGTCGTCACGCAGCCGGATGTTGAACCGGGGCTTGTACTGCTTGATGAAGTTCTGCTCGGCGAGCAGCGCCTCGGTCTCGGTGTGGACGACCAGCGCCTCGATCTGGTCGACCATGTCGACCAGATCCCGGACTCCTCGCAGGTTGGACCCCCGCCCACCCCCCGAGAAATGCGACGCGACCCGCTTGCGGATCGAGACGGCCTTGCCGACGTAGATCACCTTGCCGCGGCGGTCGCGGAACAGGTACACGCCGGGCTCGTCGGGGAGCTCGCGACGTCTGTCCGCTGGAACTACTGACACGCGATCGAGGATAGGACCGCGCACCCGCCGCCCGCCCCTCCCCGGTGACGGCCGAACCGCGGTGTACTCTGCATTTCGCGAACGAATCCGACCTCAGATCGGCTTCAAACTAGGTGTCCACGACCTCCACTCCGCTCTCCGACGTGGCACTGGCACAGTTGCTGCGGGCTCACGGTCTGCGCGCCACCGCGCAGCGCCGCGCAATCTACGCCCTGTTCGCCGGCACCGAGAACGGCCACCTGAGCGCCGAGGAGGTGTTCCAGCGGGCGAGGGCCGAGCTTCCGGAGCTGTCCCGGGCGACCGTCTACAACGCGCTCGGCGAACTGGCCGAGGCCGGATTGCTCGGCGTGGTCGAAGGCCCCGGACCCCGCCAGTTCGACGCCAACGTTACGTCTCACCACCACTTCCGCTGCCGCGCTTGTCACGGCCTCTATGACATCGAACCCGGGCACATCGACATGACGCTCCGCGAGCCCGGGTTCGAGGTCGAACGGGCGCACGTGCTGCTCGAGGGTCTGTGCCCCAAATGCGCGGGCGACGCGCGCGACTCAGGCCCGCCACGCCCGCGCCCCGTCGCGTCCTAGCGGCTTGCCGCGAGGCGATCGACAAATCGTTGTCGATATGCGCCGGGAGTTTCGGATAAGCAGGTGCTGGAAGTGAGCGCAGATCCTCGCCTTCGGGCTATAGGGCGGCCACCCCTGGCGTGAGCAGTGCCAACCGAATGACCGGTCAACCTTTACTGATCACCGTCCGAATGCCGGGTGACCAGCGTTTTTGGCTGCCCCGAAGGGGCCACCGGTTCCGGGCGAAGTCCCGGACACCGGAGTAGCTCCGCTTGGTCGGTAGTCCTTCACGGGGCTTGTCGGGGCGGCCGAGGTCGAGCTGATCCGCGGATCGTGCTCGGGACAGCGAGTCGCAGATCGCGGCGAGCCGCTCGGCCTGCTCGCAGGCGCGGAATCCGTTGTCCAACGGCGCAAACTCGGTCCCCGGCCTTGATCGCTTGCCGCTTGGACCATTCGTGTCCATTCAGATAGATCCATACCGGGAAAGGGGCGTACGCGTTGGTCTTCAGAAACGACGGCCCCCACTCGGGATCGCGGATGTACCAGTAGTGTGGTTGACGAAGGATCGCCTGGCGGGCGAACTAGAAATGCGGGTGCGCGTCACTGCCGCCACCTCGCCAGCCGCGCCACGCGAACGCCTTCTCCTGCGCGTCGCCGAGCATCACCACCCCGGTCCGGTCCTCCCGCTCGGCCTCATGCATGTGCGGTCGGGCGACGTCCTCCTTGACGGCACCCTTGGCGAACCCGACCCGCCTGCCCGCTCGTTGAGGAATCTCACCAGCTGCCCGTCGCACTGCAACCGCGGCACGTACCCCGCGAGGAAGATTTGATCGACCGAGCGCACCTCGAGCGTCACGTGCCCGGCGAGTAGGCTCGAAATGGTGGCCACGGCGGTGCCTCCCAGCGCCCGAAAGGTCGCAAGCCCCGCGAAGGGCTCAACAGCGGGCGCCAGCCGCACGCAATCTAGATTGGGAAAGTACGCCGGGCCACCACCCAACGTCCCGAACGGGACACCCCCGAGCGAGTCTCATACCCGAACCACGACCCGCTGCCGAGTCACCGAAACCGCCCGAACCACCGCTCGTCGGTATGAGGCTCGCTCGCTAATACTTGCGGGCCGACCAGAGTACGGCGAAAACGGCGTAGGCGGCTCCACCGAGCAGCAGCAGCCACGCGACCGAGGCCGCGCCGCCCGCGTTCCACATGCGCGACGTGGCCGTCAGCGTCAGCGTCCCCACGCCGACCGCGACGTACAGGATCGCGCGGCGGCCGTCGCCGAGCGAGTACAGCGTGGTCCGGTTCTGGCGGTACATCAGCGCCGCGAACCACACGAGCGTCCCGAGGAAGACGAGCGTGACCGCCTGGATCGCGACGTGGGCGGCGGTGACGCCGCCCGACAGCGTGCCCACGATCGCGGCCAGCGCGAGCACGATCACGACGTTGCGGGCGTTTGTGTTCAACGAGCTCTAGCGTACCGCGGCGAGATCCTCGCGTGAGGATTCGCCGGCCCGCACCGGCTCGACGGTCCCTTGCGCCTCTGCGACGACGGCGGCATCGTCACCGATCGGCTCGGCCGCGAACCGGTACCCCACGCCGAAGTGCGTGTGGACGTAGCGCCACCCGGGCGAGATCTGTTCGAGCTTCTGGCGGAGCTTGCGGACGAACACGTCCACCGACCGGTCGCCCCGGGCCATCGTGTAGCCCCACACCCGCTGGTAGATGTCCTCGCGCTCCAGCACGCGGCCGTCGGCGGCCGCCAGCTGTCGCAGCAACTCAAACTCCTTGCGCGACAGCGAGGCGCCGTGGGCGCCGGCATAGGCGTCGTAGCGGTCTGGCCGGATCGCGATCTCGCCGGCTTCGATCGTCGCCTCCTCGACCGGCACCTCCCCCGCGCGGCGCCGCCGCAGCACGGCCTGGATCCGCGCCAGCAGCTCCTCCGGGTGGCACGGCTTCGTCACCCAGTCGTCGGCGCCGGCGCGCAGGCCCTTGACCCGCTCTGAGACGGTCACCGGCCCGCTGCAGACGAGCAGCGCCAGACCGGGCAGAGCCGTCGCCACCCGCTCTATGTAATCGAGTCCGGTGAGCGCGGGATTGACGATCAGCGCGTGCAGCCGCAGCGCGGCGAGATGCCCCGCGTCCGGAGGGAACGCCAGCACCTGCGCCTCCCACCTGAGCGCTCCCAGCCGCCGTTCGAGAACGGTCAGCAGTCCGCTGTCATCATCGATCAGCGCAACCCGGATCGGCGACGCATCGCTGAGCGGTGCCATCGTTAGATCGAGTTTAGAGAGTCCTCCCGACGGCCCCGCAATAAGGTTGGTCCACCCAACGATGCCCTCCTCACCCCAGCAACCCACCACCGTGGCCGAGTCGGCGCCCCGGCCAAGGCGCGTCGGCATCCTCGTCCACCCGACCCGGAACCTGGACGAGCCGCTGCGGCTGCTCCGTGAATGGACGCAGCAGCGCGGAATCGACGTCGTCCAGATCGGCGCCCCGTACCCGCAGCGGCCGGTCGCCGCCGAGGGCGACCCCGCCGACTGCGACCTGATCGTGTCGATCGGTGGCGACGGGACCACGCTGGCCGCACTCCGCGCCGGCGCGGTGGCCGACCGTCCGGTGCTCGGGATCGCCTGTGGAAGCCTGGGCGCGCTGGCCAACGTCTCGGTGCCCGATGCGCCGCGCGCCCTCGAGCGGTTCACCCGGGGCGAGTGGCACCCGCGATCGTTCCCGGCGCTGTCGATCGCGCGCGCCGACGGCGACACGCTGTTCGCGCTCAACGACTTGTCGGTCGTTCGAGGCGGCGGCGGCCAGGTGCGGCTGACCGCACTCGTTGACGGCACGCTGTTCGCCCGGATGGCCGGGGACGGGGCCGTCGTCAGCACGCCGATCGGCACGAGCGGCTACGCGATCTCGGCGGGCGGCCCGCTGTTCCTGCCCCAGGTCGACGGGTTCGTGCTCACGCCGCTGCCCCATCACGGCGGGTTCGCGCCGCCGCTCGTGATCGGATCCGTGTCGGAGCTCGTGATCGACGTCGCCGGGGGCTTTGCCGGCGCGAGGGTCGAGGTCGACGGCCAGGTCGCCGGCGTCGGCGAGGGCGCCCTGACGATCACCTTCAGGCCGGCGATCGTGACACAGGTGAGCTTCGACGACCAGGAGCCGCTGCTGGCGGGCCTGCGGCGACGCCAGATCCTGCTCGACAGCCCGCGGCTCCTAGCCGAGTCCGGCCGGGATCTCTTCACTCGGCACGCGGAAACCTGACCGTGACCCTGAGGCCGCCCTCGGCCCGTGGATCGGTGCTCAGACAGCCACCGTGAGCGTCGACGATCGCCTGCACGATCGACAGCCCGAGCCCGAGGCCCTGGCGGACGTCCGCGCTCCGGGCCGCGGCCGAACCGTTTCCATTGAGACGGGAGAACGGCTTCACCAGCTCGTTCAGCTGCTCGGGTTCGACGACCGGACCGGCGTTCGTGACCTCGAGCGTCGGCTCACCGTCGCGCAGTCCGGTCCACGCGGTAACCCAACCATCCGGTTCGTTGTAGCGCACCGCATTCTGGATCAGGTTCGCGACGAGCCGCTCGACCATCGCCGGATCGCCCGTCGTGGACGCAACTCCGAGATCGGTCGAGATCTTGATTCCGTTGGACGGCACCGCGCGCACCGCCTCGGCGGTGATCTCGCGCAGGTCGACCGGGGCGCGCGACTCGAGGCCCCGCTGGCTCCGGGCAAGCGCGAGCAGTGCCTCGATCAGTCGCTCCTGCTGCTCGCTGGCGGTGAGCACCCGGCGGCACGTCTCCTGCAACGACTCGACCGACGGATCGGGGTCGCTGAGCGCGACCTCGACCAGCGCGCGCTCGAGCGTGATCGGCGTCCGCAGCTCGTGGGAGGCGTTGGCGACGAACCGGCGCTGGGACTCGAACGCCGACTCGAGGCGGCCGAGCAGTCCATCGAACGTGTCGCCGAGCTCCTTGAGCTCGTCGTCGGGGCCCTCGAGGGCCAGGCGCTCGTGCAGGTTGCGCTCGGAGATCCCCCGGGCGCGGGAGCTCATCGTCCGAACCGGGCGCAGCGCCCGGCCCGCCACCAGCCAGCCGAGACCGATCGACGCCAGCGCCATGATCGCCAGCGCCAGCCCGGACCGGGTCAGCAGCGTGTCCAGCTGCGAGGTCCGCAGCTCCTCGTAACGAGTGTCGGCTGTCTGCTGCTGAGCTCTCAGCTGCGCTGCCTGGGCCCTCGTGAGCTGCTTGAACACGGCGGTCATCTTGCCGGCGTAGGCGAGCAGCTGGACGATCGCAGCCTGCCCGCCCGCCGGCGTCGACAGGGTTCCAGAGGTCTGCTCGCCGGTCGCCGGCGCCGCCGTGGCGCTCGGGGGACCCTTTACCGGGTTTGTCACGGCCCCGATGACGCTTGTCGGCAGCGTCGGCAGCCGTCCCGTCGCGACCTTGCGCGTGATCAGGACCGACCTGCCGCCCTGCATCGTGGTCCCATTCGCGACCAGTCCGTAGGTGATCGCGAGCAGCGCCGCCCCGGCGACGAGGAACAACGCTCCGTAGAGCATCGTGAGCCGCAGCCGGAGCGTCCGCCGCGGCAGCCATTTCCTACTGGATGCGATAGCCGGCACCGGGCACCGTCACGATGATCGGCGGCTCGCCGAGCTTGCGCCGCAGCCGGCTGATCGTGACCTTCACGACGGCCGAGAACGGATCGGCCGCCTCGTCCCAGGCGCGGGCGAGCAGCTCCTCGGGCGAGACCACGGTGCTGCGCGCGGCGAGCAGCAGCTCGAGCACCGCGAGCTCCTTGGCCGTGAGGTCGAGCCGCCGGCCGGCGCGATGCGCGATCCGTTTCCCGGTGTCGAGCGTCAGGTCGCCGCTTCGCATCACCGGCGCCAGCGCCGGCTGGGCGCGCCGCGCCAGCGCCCGGATCCGCGCGATCAGCTCAGCGAACGCGAACGGCTTGGGCAGGTAGTCGTCGGCGCCCAGGCTGAGTCCGGCGACGCGGTCCTCGATTCCGGCCGAGGCGGTCAGCATGAGTACGCGGGCGCGGGCTGGGTGGGCATCCTGATTGACGAGCGTCTCGCACACGCGGTCGCCGTGCACGCCCGGGAGGTCACGATCAAGCACGATCACGTCGTAGTCGTAGATCGTGGCCTTCCTCAGCCCCTCTGCGCCGTCGAACGCGATGTCGACCGCCATGCCCTCGCGCTGCAACCCCAGCGCGACGGTCTCGGCCAGCTCAGCATGGTCCTCGATCACCAGCACGCGCATCTGCCCTCGAACAGTGTGGCGGTTCGGCGGCCACTGGCCAAACAGGATGGCCGCGGCCAGGTTACGCGGCGGTAACAGTGCTCGTTCCCATCACGTAACCGCCGGTGGCGTACCACTGTGAGACCACGACTCAGGAGGTAACAGTGCGATACGCGATCCTGCTCTGCCTGACGGGGGCCGGGCTCTCGCTCGCGGCATGCGGCGGGACCTCGAGCCCGGGCGCCGGCGGTTCGACATCGCCCCAGGACATGGCCGCGAACAACAGCAAGGCCCTTCAGTTCGCGGAGTGCATGCGCGGTCACGGCGTCCCGAACTTCCCCGACCCGACGGGCGGCCAGATCGATCTTCGCGTCCAGCAGACGCCGAACAGCATGTCGGTCAACGGGGTCCAGGTGAACGGGCCGGCGTTCCAGTCGGCGATGAAGAGCTGCCAGTCGTATCTCCCCAACGGCGGGCATCCGACGGCGGCCCAGACCGCCAAGGCAAAGTCCCGGGCGCTCGCGATGTCGAAGTGCATGCGCTCGCACGGCGTTCCCAACTTCCCCGACCCGCAGTTCCAGACCGGGCCGAACGGGAGCATCGGCGTCAGGATCAGCGGAGCCGGGATCAACCCGAGCTCGCCGGCGTTTCAGACCGCCCAGCGGGACTGCGGCAAGATCTTCGGGGGCGCGCCGACGGTCACGAAGGCGCCGGGGTAGGGGATTGCTCGGTAGGTTCCTGGCCCACGGGCGACGAGACGAACGCGAGGGCGAATATCTCGCCACTCGACGACCTCCCGAAGTCGAGCGTTGCAAAACGCGTGCCAGAGCCGACTGAACGACCATTCGGCTCGGGGTCGGTGCCGAGTGCTGCGAAACTCGGGGTTCCGGGGGTCGAACGGGCTCTCGGGATCCGCGCGCGGGACCCGCGTCCGCGCCCGCAACCCCCGCCCGCAACCCCAGCCCGCAACTCCCGCCCACAACCCGCGCGGGGCACTGACTAGCCCGCGAGGCTCTCCCAACGCGCGTACAGCTCATCTACGGCACGCTTGGCCTTCTCGTGCCGCTCGGTGGCGCGCGCTGTCCGCTGCGGGGTGGACCACGCCGCCGGGTCCGACAACTCCTCCTCGAGCGCCTTCAGCGACGCCTCGGCCGCCTCGATCTCGCGTTCGAGGCGCTGCTGCTCGCGCGCGCTGGTCGACTGGGGCGGCGTGCGCGCGGAGCGCGAGCGCGTCTTGGGCGCATCCTTTGACGCCTTGGCTGGCTTCAGCGCCTGCTGGCGGGCACGCTCCTCGCGGGCGCGGACGTACTCCGGCCAGCCGCCAAGGTAGCTGTGCAGCGTCGCGTCTTCGATCGCCACCGTCCGCTTGCCGACCGCGTCGAGCAGCGCGCGATCGTGCGAGACGAGCAGGAGCGAGCCGCTGAACTCGTTGAGCGCCGCCTCGAGCGCCTCGCGGCTCTCGAGGTCGAGATGGTTGGTCGGCTCGTCGAGGATCAGCACGTTGGCGCCAGACTGCACCAGGATCGCGAGCGACAGGCGCCGGCGCTCCCCGCCCGAAAGCACCTCGAGCGGTTTCTCGGCGTCCTCCCCGGAGAACATGAAGCGGGCGAGCAACCCGCGCGCGTTGTTCGGGGTCAGCTTGGTCAGGTGCGTGGTCGCCTCCAGCACCGTCCTGGCGCTGCCGGCGGACAGCTCCTCGGCGTGCTGGGACAGAAACCCGAGCTTGACGTTGTGGCCGGTTCGGAGCTTGCCCGCCACCATGACCGGGCCGCCGCCGTTGGCGCCCGCGTCGTTCAGCGGCCGGCGGCCGGCGAGCGTTTCGATCAGCGTGGTCTTGCCGGCGCCGTTCGGACCAACCAGCGAGACATGCTCGCCGCGCTCGAGCCACAGCTCGACGTCGTCGAGCAGAACGCGGCCGCCCACCTCGACGTGGCCGTCCTCGAACTCGAACACGACCCGTCCGCTCCGCTCGGGCGGCTTGAACGAGAACTCGAGCGCGGCGCCATCCGCGGGCCCACGGTTGAGGCGGTCCATCTTCGCGAGCTTCTTCGCGCGCGACTGCGCCTGGCGCGCGCGGGTGCCGGCGCGGAACCGGGTCACGAACCGCTCGAGCCGTTCGATCTCGGCCTCCTGGCGCTCGATCGCGCGTCCGAGGGCCAGATCGCGCGCGGCCTTCTCCTTGCGCCACGCGTGCCACGCTCCCTTGAAGAACTTGCCACGGCCGGCCTCGAGCTCGAGCACCGACGTGCCCACGGCCTCGAGGAACCAGCGGTCGTGCGCCACCAGCACGATCGCGGCGTCGAGGCTCACCAGATGCGTCTCGAGCCACTCGAGCGAGGCGATGTCGAGGTGGTTGGTCGGCTCGTCGAGGAGCAGCAGGTCGGGATCGCCGGCGAGCGCCCGGCCGAGCGAGGCGCGGGTCAGCTCCCCCCCGGAGAACGTCTTCAACTCCCGGTCGAGGTCGGCGTCGTCTCTGAAGCCGAGGCCGTGAAGCGCGGACAGCGCGCGGTCGCGCCAGCCGTACCCGCCGGCGTGCTCGAGCCGCGCCTGGGTCTCGGCGTAGCCGCTGAGCGTGGCGTCGTCGTGCGCGCCCTGCGCCATCGCCTGCTCGAGCTCCGATAGCTCCTGCTCGATCGCGACCAGCTCGCGGGCGCCGGACAGCACGTAGTCGCGGAGGCTGAGGTCGCGCTCGCGCGGGGGGCGCTGATCGTGGAGCGCGATCTTGGTGTGCTTGGCCAGCGTGAGGTCGCCGAAGTCGACCGACGCCTCACCGGACAGCATCCGCAGCAGCGTCGTCTTGCCGGCGCCGTTGCGCCCGGACAGCGTCATCCGGTCGCGGCGCTCGAGCTTGAACGAGATCCCGCGCAGCAGCGGCTCGCCGGCAATGTCCTTGCCCAGGTCGGATGCGATCACGACGGCCATGCGGCCAATGGTATTTCGGGGCTACCTCCCGGCCCAGGCAACCGTCCGCCGGGGCGGTCGAACGCGCGCACTAGCATCGGCTGCATGCGTCGATCCGCCTGGTCCCCGATTCCTCCGATCGAGATGCCGCCGGCGCGGACGGTGCTCGCGCCCGATCGCGGCGAGCTGTTTCTCCGGGACTTGGGGCCCGCCCACCCCGCCCACCCCGCCCACCCCGCCCACCCCGCCCACCCCGCCGGCCCGGTCGTGATGCTGCTTCACGGCTGGGTGGCGACCGCCGATCTGAACTGGTGCGGCGCCTATGACGCGCTGGCCGCCGCCGGCTACCGCGTGCTCGCCATCGATCACCGCGGTCACGGCCGCGGCCTGCGCGCGCTCACGCCGTTCCGCCTGACCGATTGCGCCGCCGACGCCGCCGCGGCGCTCCGCATGCTCGACGCGGCGCCGGCGATCGTCGCCGGCTATTCGATGGGCGGCGCGATCGCCCAGCTGATGGCGCGGGACCACGCGGACGTCGTCAGCGGCCTGGTCCTGAGCGGAACGGCCCAGCATTGGCAGGATCCCGAGACGCGCCGGGCGTTCAAGGCGCTCGGCTTGGTCGGGGTGATGCTGTCGCTGGCGCCACGGTCGACCTGGAGAGCGGGGCTCCGCCGCGCCGGCATCCACGACTCCCCGCAGACCGCGTGGGTCCTGTCGGAGATGATGCGCCACTCGGTCCCCGACATCGTCGAGGCCGGACGCGAGCTCGGCCGCTTCGACTCGCGGCCGTGGCTCGCGCCGTTATCGATCCCGGCCGCCGTCGTCGTGACCACTCGCGACCGTGCCGTGTCGTCGCGCAAGCAGCACGAGCTCGCCACCGCGCTCGGCGCGCACGTGTTCGAGGCGCCGATCGACCACCTCGACGTCACAACCAACGGGAAGACCTACAACCCCGTGCTGCTCCAGGCGCTCACGGCGGTCGGGGGCCGGCGCGAGAGCGCCGCGGTGGCGTAGCCGGCACCCCCGGGGCCTGGTGCGCGCCCCCAAGCCCGGCGCGGCGGGCGCCCCCGCCCCGGCCGGCGCGCGGTCCGGTACCGTTAACGGGGCAGATGCGCCGCGCCCGGATCATCACCGCGATAGCGACCGTCGCGCTCCTGGTGCTGGCCACCGCCCCGGCCGCGCTCGCGAGCGGCGTCTCTCACGGCGGCGAGGGCTGGTACGGCGAGACCACCGACACGGTGATCACGAACGCGATGTTCATGACGATCATCTTCTTCCCGACGGTCATCGTCGTCTTCTCGCTGATCCAGTGGCGGCTGGACAAGCGCAAGCACGCCCGGATGGACGCCGCCAAGGCTCGCGCGAGCAACGCCGACTGGCGTGGCGGCTGGTAGCGAACCGGCCGACCAACCCACCCAAACCCCCCGCCAGCGCCTCCGTCCGCCCGGCGAGCCCAGAGTTCGTGGACGCTCGTCCTAGAACAGGTGTCTAACCAACGTCGACTGCCGCGATCTGGACACAGTCCGGCGATAATCTTTCTGGTCGGTAACGGGCAATCGCGAGGCCAGCAGGGGCGGCTCGCGGGAGCAAATGAATCGGAGGCGCAGGCATGGCGAAGACCGGGGCGGTAGACCAGAGAGGCACTGTCCGGGCTGGCTCCTCGCGTAAAGCGGCCAACGGAGCAGCCACCTCGCGCAAGACGGCCAACGGAGCGGCCGCGGCGCGCAAGGCCGCCAATGCCCCTGCGACTTCGCGTACGGCCGCCAACGGCGCGACCACCTCCGCCAAGAACGGCCGGGCGCGCGTCGACGATCCTGCGCTCGCCCGTCTCGAGAACGCCCTTCAGGCAGCCGCGGCCGGCGACTTCGGCGTTCGCCTGCCGGCGCGCCGCAAGGACGACATCGGACGGCTCGAGGCGGCCTACAACCAGCTGGCGGCCCGGAACGCCGCGCTCGAGGCCGAGCTGGTCCGGGTCGCGGAGATCATCGGCCGTGAGGGCCGCATGACCGAGCGCGCCCGCCTGCACGGTGCCGGCGGTGCATGGAACACCGCGGTCGACTCGGTCAACGGCCTGATCGACGACCTCGTCCGCCCGACCACCGAGGTCGCGCGCGTGATCGTCGCCGTGGCCGAGGGCGACCTGAACCAGAAGATGGCGCTCGAGATCGAGGGCAGGCCGGTCAAGGGCGAGTTCGCCCGCATCGGAACGACGGTGAACTCGATGGTCGACCAGCTCTCGAGCTTCGCCGCCGAGGTAACCCGAGTCGCACGCGAGGTCGGCACCGACGGCAAGCTCGGCGGCCAGGCGCAGGTGCCAGGCGTCGCCGGGACGTGGAAGGACCTGACCGACTCGGTGAACTTCATGGCCTCGAACCTGACCGACCAGGTGAGAAACATCGCCCAGGTCACCACCGCCGTCGCCAACGGCGACCTCAGCCAGAAGATCACCGTCGACGTCAAGGGCGAAATCCTCGAGCTGAAGAACACGATCAACACGATGGTCGATCAGCTCCGAAGCTTTGCCGACGAGGTGACTCGCGTCGCAAGAGAAGTGGGAACCGAGGGCATCCTCGGCGGCCAGGCCCAGGTCCCCGGTGTCGCCGGCACCTGGAAGGACCTGACCGACAACGTCAACTTCATGGCCCGGAACCTCACCGACCAGGTGAGAAACATCGCCCAGGTCACCACCGCCGTCGCCAACGGCGACCTCAGCCAGAAGATCACCGTCGACGTCAAGGGCGAGGTGCTCGAGCTCAAGCGAACGGTCAACACGATGGTCGACCAGCTGTCCGCGTTCGCCGACGAGGTCACGCGCGTGGCACGCGAGGTCGGCACCGACGGCAAGCTCGGCGGCCAGGCCAAGGTCGAGGGCGTCTCGGGCACCTGGAAGGGCCTCACCGAGAACGTGAACTTCATGGCCTCGAACCTGACCGACCAGGTGCGCAACATCGCCCAGGTGACCACCGCCGTCGCTCAGGGCGACCTGTCCAAGAAGATCACCGTCGACGCCCGCGGCGAGATCCTCGAGCTCAAGGACACGATCAACACGATGGTCGACCAGCTCCGAAGCTTCGCGGCGGAGGTCACCCGCGTCGCGCGCGAGGTCGGCACCGAGGGCATCCTCGGCGGCCAGGCCGAGGTCGAGGGCGTGTCGGGGACCTGGAAGGGCCTGACCGAGAACGTGAACCTGATGGCGTCGAACCTGACCACCCAGGTGCGCAACATCGCCGGCGTGACCACGGCGGTCGCGCACGGCGACCTCAGCCAGAAGATCACCGTCGACGCCAAGGGCGAGGTCGCGGCGCTGGCCGAGACGATCAACCGCATGGTCGACCAGCTGAACTCGTTCGCGGCCGAGGTCACCCGCGTCGCCCGCGAGGTCGGCACCGAGGGCATCCTCGGCGGCCAGGCCCAGGTGCCGGGCGTCGCGGGCACCTGGAAGGACCTGACCGACAACGTCAACTTCATGGCCCGGAACCTCACCGACCAGGTGAGAAACATCGCCCAGGTGGCGACCGCGGTGGCGAACGGCGACATGACCCAGACGATCACCGTCGACGCCCGCGGCGAGATCCTCGAGCTCAAGCAGACGCTCAACCGGATGGTGGCGCAGCTGTCGAGCTTCGCCGCCGAGGTGACGCGCGTGGCCCGGGAGGTCGGCACCGAGGGGAAGCTCGGCGGCCAGGCCGAGGTCGAGGGCGTCTCGGGTACGTGGCGGCGGCTGACCGAGAACGTGAACCAGCTGGCGGTCACGCTCACCACCCAGCTCCGCGCGATCGCCGAGGTGTCGACCGCGGTGACGCAGGGCGACCTGACCCGGTCGATCTCGGTCGAGGCTCAGGGCGAGGTGGCCGAGCTCAAGGACAACATCAACCAGATGATCGCCAACCTGCGCGAGACCACTCAACGGAACGCGGAGCAGGACTGGCTGAAGACGAACCTCGCGAGTATCTCCGGAATGCTCCAGGGGCAGCGTGACCTGGCCGCGGTGACGCAGATGATCATGAGCGAGGTCGCGCCGATGGTGAACGCCCAGCACGGGGCGTTCTTCCTGGCCGAGCCCGCGGCCGACGAGGGCGCGCCCGAGCTGCTGCTCGCGGCGTCGTACGGCTACACGCCCCGACACAGCGAGATGCGCAGCCGGTTCGTTATCGGCGAGGGACTCGTGGGCCAGGCGGCACTCGACCGCAAGACGATCACCCTCAGCGACGCACCCCCCGGCTACATCAAGGTCGGCTCGGCCCTCGGCGAGGCCGCGCCGGCCGACATCCTGGTGATGCCGGTGCTGTTCGAGGACCAGGTGCTCGGCGTGATCGAGCTCGCGTCGATCCGCCCGTTCTCGGAGGTCCACCGCGACTTCCTCGCGCGGATCGGCGAGACGATCGGCGTGGTGCTGAACACGATCCGGGCGAACATGCGCACCGAGGAGCTGCTGGCGCAGTCGCAGAGTCTGACGATCGAGTTGCAAAAGCAGTCCGAGGAGCTCAGGGAGACCAACGACGAGCTGCAGGAGAAGGCCTCGCTGCTGTCAGAGCAGAACCGGGATATCGAGATCAAGAACGAGGAGATCGAGCTCGCGCGCCGGGGACTGGAGGAGAAGGCCGCGCAACTCGCGTTGTCATCGAAGTACAAGTCGGAGTTCCTGGCGAACATGAGCCACGAGCTGCGCACGCCGTTGAACTCGATGCTGATCCTGTCGCGGTTGCTGGCCGAGAACGAGGAGGACTCGTTGACCAACCGGGAGGTCGAGTTCGCGCGGACGATCCACTCCGCCGGGAACGACCTGCTGTCGCTGATCAACGACATCCTCGATCTGTCCAAGGTCGAGGCCGGGCGGATGGAGCTCGACCTCGCCGCGGTCGCGCTCTCGGACGTCTACCGGGATGCCGAGCGCGCGTTCCGGCATGTGGCCGAGCAGAAGGGCCTGTCGTTCGCGGTCGAGATCGACCCCGAGCTGCCCGCCTCGATCATCTCCGATGAGCAGCGCCTCGGCCAGGTCCTCAAGAACCTTCTCTCGAACGCGTTCAAGTTCACCCACGACGGCGGGGTCACGCTCGCGATCGGGTACCTCCAGGACCGCACGGCGCTCCGCAACGACCAGCTCAAAGACGCCGAGCGGGTGATCGGGTTCTCGGTCACCGACACCGGCGTGGGGATCCCCGACGACAAGCTCAACCTGATCTTCGAGGCCTTCCAGCAGGCCGACGGCACCACCTCGCGCAAGTACGGAGGCACCGGCCTCGGGCTCTCGATCTCCCGCGAGATCGCCCGGCTGCTCGGCGGGGAGATCCAGGTCGACTCCGGCGTCGGGCGCGGCAGCCGCTTCTCCCTGTTCCTCCCCATGATCGAAACCGACGCCGGCGCCGCGCACGACCCCCGCACCGACGATCTGGACAGCGAGATCGCGGCGCTCAGCGACGGCGTTCCGGCGCTCGCAGTCGAGGATCAGCTCGCGGACGAGATCGACGAGGTGGAGCGCGGCGACCGCGTCGTGCTCGTGATCGACTCCAACGCCGACCGGGCGAAGGCGATGGTCGAGGCCGTCCGGGCGCGGGGCGCGAAGGCGATCCTCGCGCGGCGGGCGAGCGCCTCGCTCGGCCTGGCCCGGGAGCACCGCCCGAACGCAGTCGTGCTCGCCGTCGAGGAGCCCCGGTTCGAATCGGTGCTGGGGCAGCTGAAGAAGCACCCCGATACGCGCCACCTCCCGGTCGCGCTCGTCGGGGACGGCACGGTTCGCGTCGACGGCCTGCGCGCCGGCGCCGCGGCGTACATCGACGATCCGATCGACGAGTCCGGTCTCGGGGCCGCCCTCGGCAGGCTCGAGCGCATCTCGAGCGCGCCGACACGACGGATCGCGCTGATCGCCGAGAGCGGTGAGCTTGGCGAGCAGATCGGCTCGCTGCTCGCGGGCGACGAGAACATCGACGTTCAGCAGATCGACCCGGCGACGGCGCTCGAGCTGCTCCGAAAGGAGCCGTTCGATCTCGGCGTCGTGGCGGTCGGGCGCCCTCGGTCCGCCTCGTTCTCACTGATCCGCGAGGCCGCGACCGACGAGGCGCTGCGGGAGCTCCCGCTGATCGCGTTCGTCGCCGACGGCCTCTCCAAGGCCGACCGCGCCCGGCTCGACGCGGCGGCGAAGTCCGCCGTGATCACGATCGCCGACTCGCCCGAGCGACTGGTCGACCGCGCGGCGCTGTTCCTGCACCGCGCGGAGGCGACGCTGCCGATGCAGACCCGCGAGCTGCTCGGCCATCTCCGAACCGGCGATGCGCCCTTGCACGGTCGCAAGGTGCTCGTGATCGACGACGACATCCGCAACGTGTTCGCACTCACCTCGACGCTCGAGCAGCGGGGCATGAAGGTCGTGTTCGCCGAGAACGGCCGCGAGGGAATCGAGCGCCTCCACCAGCACCCGAACACCGACGTCGTGCTGCTCGACATCATGATGCCCGAGATGGACGGCTACCAGACGGCCCGGGCGATCCGCTCGATGCCGCGCTTCGAGCACCTCCCGATCATCTCGCTGACGGCGAAGGCGATGAAGGGCGATCGCGAGAAGGCGATCGCAGCCGGCGCTTCGGACTACATCACCAAGCCCGTCGATGTCGATCAGCTTCTCTCGATGATGCGCGTGTGGCTCGACGCGTAGACACAAATCAAGGCTCACCCACCCCACTCGCCGATCCCGACGCGATGCTGGACCTGACGGCGGTCCGGGCGCTCCCGATCCTGCTCGTGGACGACCAGCCGGAGAACTTGCGCACGCTCGAGGCGGTGCTCGAGCCGCTCGGGTACCCGCTTCGCACCGCGTCCTCAGGCCACGGCGCGCTCCGGATGCTGCTCGAGCAGGACTTCGCGATGATCCTGCTCGACGTCCGCATGCCCGGGCTCGACGGACTCGAGACCGCACAGCTGATCAAGCAGCGGACACGCACTCGCGACATCCCGATCGTGTTCCTGACCGCCGCGCGTGACGAGGTGTCCGACATCACCCGCGGTTACGGCGTCGGGGCCGTCGACTACGTGCTCAAGCCATTCGACCCGGACCTGCTCAGGTCCAAGGTGTCGGTGTTCGCCGAGCTCGAGGCGAGCCGACGCGCGCTGAAGCGGTCCGAGGCGCTGTTGAGCGGCGCCTTCGAGGCCGCTCCGATTGGCAAGACCGTGCTCGACGCCGAGGGCCGGATCGTCCGCGCGAACCCCGCATTCGCCCGGCTCGTCGGTCGAGAGCCGGGCGACCTGAGCGGGGTCGCGGTGATCGAGCTTTGCGAGTTCGAGGATCGGCCGGCGCTGTCGGCGACGCTCGAGGAGGTCACCCGGACACGCTCTGGCCGCGTCGGCGCCGAGCAGCCGAGCGTCGACCTCCGCCTGCAAACGGGCGCCGGGTCGGAGGTGTGGGTCGGCCTGGTCGCCTCCCCGATCGAGGCGACCGAGTTCGCCGAGCCCCTGCTGCTGGCCCAATGGGTCGATCTGACCGTCCGTCGCCGCGCCGAGCAGGACCGCGCCGAGTTGATGCTCGAGCAGGCGGCGCGCCTGCAGGCGGAGTCGGTGGCCGAGCGGCTGTCGAAGCTCCAGGACCTCACCACCGCACTCGAGCCGCTCGAGCTCGACGAGCTCCTCCCGCAGCTGGCCGGGCAGCTGGCCGAGCTGTTCGGGGTCGAGGCCGCCGAGGTGCAGATCGCCGGCGAGCACGACGAGCCGCGCGTGGTGCGCGCGGCCGGCGGCCAGGTGGGCGCGGGTCCGCGCGCGGCGGCCGGCGCCGACACGGACCCGTGGCGGCAGGCGCCGCTCGTGATCGAGCGGACGACGATCGGCTACCTGCGCCTGGCGCCGCCGACGGGTCGGTCGTTCAGCCCCACCGAGCGATCGCTGCTCCAGGACGCGGCGGACCGCGTGGCGCTGGCGATCCGCCGGGCCCAGCTGCACGAGGAGGAGCACCGCATCGCGGTCGAGCTCCAGCGCGGCCTGGTTCCGAAGAGCCTACCCGAGGTGAGCGGCATCGACCTGGCCGCGTCCTACGACGTCGCCGGGCTCGGCGCCCAGGTGGGCGGGGACTGGTACGACGCGTTCGCGATGCCGGACGGCTCCCTCGGGATCGTGGTCGGCGACGTCACCGGCCGCGGCATCCGCGCTGCGTCCGCGATGGGGCAGCTGCGGACCCTGACCCGAGCATTTGCGCTCGCGCAGGGCGGGCACCGGAGCCCCGGCGAGGTCCTCACACTGCTGAACCGCCACCAGCTGGAGGGCGGCGACGAGCACCTGTTCACGATTGTCTACACGATCCTTGACCCCGAGCACGGCACGATTTCCTGGGCCAACGGCGGCCATCCGCCTCCGTTGGTGCGAAGCGCCGATGGAGCCTGTCATTACCTGGAGGGCGGCAACGGACTGATGGGGGTCGAGGACCACGTTTACGGCACCCACGAGGAGCGGACGGGCCCGCACGACATGATCGTCCTCTACACCGACGGCCTGATCGAGCGCCGAGGCGAATCGCTCGACGTGGGGCTCGAGCGCCTCACCGGCGCGGCGTCGTCTGGCCCTGAAGACGCGAAGCGGATGTGCGACCACATCCTCGAGCAGTTGCTCGAGCCTCCCGGCCAGCGCTACGACGACGTGACGGCGGTCGTCGCAACGCTCCCTGGTTAGTGGAATGCGAACATATCTCGCGATGACCGAGACCAATGTGGAGCTGGCCCGACGCGGCTACGGAGCGATCATGCGCGGCGACCTCGACGCGATCCGGGAACTGCTCGACCCGGATGTGAAATGGCATGGCGGCGACCCTGCGAACGGGTGTCAGAATCGCAAGCAGGCGCTGCACTGGATGCGACAGGCACAACAGCGCCGGGGGAGCTCGCCGGCCGAGCTGGTCGACGTGATCGACGCCGGTGACAAGATCGTGGTGATCATGCGGCGGACCGGCGAGGACGGCGAGCCGGAGCTGGTCGCGAACCTGACGACGTTCCGCGACGGCAAGGTCGTCGAGATGGTCCACTTTCCGAACCCCGACGACGCGCGAGCGGCGGCGGGGGTCTGACCGATCCCGAGCAGGCCCGACGGAGACCCGGGTGCGCAGTTCACCGGGCCGGATCCCATCTGGGCACCGGTTCAGATCCGGAACACCGTGAGCAGCCGCTTCTCGTGCTCGGCGTCGATCCGCGCGATCACCTCGACGTGCTCCTCGAGGCCCGATCCGCGCAGCTTCGTCGCCAGCAGCTCGTCAACCTGGAAGATGCCGGCGCTGTTCGACATGGCGATTTCGACGCGGACTGCGCGGTCCTGACCGGGCGAGATCTTCACGTCCTCGATCGCGTACGCCGACACCGAGTGGATGTCGTACCGCCCAGCCTCGAACTCCACCCGCGACCGCCCGCGGGCCATGTCGAGCGCATCGGCGACGCGGACGATCCCGGCCTCGACCGTGAACGGAGCACCGTCCCGCCGGTGCCCGATGATCGCGTGGAGCGTCTCCGAGACGATCACGGTCCGCTCGGGCTCCTCGTAGGCGCTGGCGAGCAGCGACCCGAGCTTGTCGGCGGTCAGGAACAGGCTGTAACGCTCGTGGTCGTTGCGATGGATCGACATGCCGACGCAGTGGAACAGGCATCCGGCGGCGATGACCACCTCGGCGTCGTGGTCGGTCATGCCGTAGTCCGCGGTGACGCTCGGCGTGATGCCGCGGCGGAACAGCAGCCGAGCCATCCGCAGGCCGATGTTGAGCACGATCTGGACATGCACCCAGCTGTGGTCGGTCATGCCAAGCCGCCGCGTCGCGTTCACGGCCGACACGTGCCATAGCGCCTTCACGTGGGGATCAGCATTGACGGCGTCGAGCAGGCGCTCCAGGCGCCGGTTGCCGCGGGTCGGCGCCCGCACGCGCACCTCCGCGATGGCCTCGCGCGGCGGGATCGGCGGATCGAGGAGCCGCTGCCTATCGCGCCCCTGGGCGCGCGAAACGTCCGGAGCGGAATCGTCGAGCTCATCCATGTGCCACGTCCAGCAGTAGACCTTCCCGTAACCCGCCGTTGGCGACCTCGAGCGGCGCCCCGAACAGCTCTGAGGCTACCTGGAGGATCAGCATCCCGGCCGGCAGGAGCCGGGCCCGGTCCTCGTCGAGCGCGAACCGCCGCGCCAGCTCAGCCGCTCGCGCGCCGGTGAGCAGCGCGAGCGTCCGCGCGAACGCCTCGGCGTCGAGCACCGGCCCGGCGATCCGTCGGAGCGACGTCGCGCTGCCGCCGACCGCGACCACCCGAGCGGTGGCCGGAGGCCGGACGCCGTCGAGCGCCTCGAGCACCCGCGCGCGGGCGCGGGACACGTCCTCCGCCGAAGGGGGGTCGGAAACCAAGCACTCGTCCGCGACCACTCCCGAGCCGACATCCGACGAGGCGAACCAGCTCACCTGATCGGGCACCGTCCCCACCACGAGCTCGCATGATCCCCCGCCGGCGTCGACGACGCCGAGCGGGCCGGCGGGGTCGTACCCCAGCGTCCGCGCGGCTCCCGCGAACGCGAGCCGGGCCTCCTCTGCGGCCGACAGGATCTCGACCTCCAGCCCGCACGAGCGCCGGACCGCCATGATCAGCGCATCGCGGTTCGCGGCCCGCCGGACGGCCGCGGTGGCGACACCGCGCACGTCAGTGGCACCGAGCTCGAGGGCCGCCTGAAGCTGGGCGGCGACGACCGTCGCCACGTCCGCGATCTTGTCCTCCCGGATCTCCGCGGTTGCGGTCAGGCCCCGCCTGACGTGCGTGAAGGCCCGTTCCTGGTGGATCACGAGCAGACGGTCCTCGTCGCAATCCGCGACGAGCAGCCGCGTCGTGTTCGAGCCGATGTCGATGCAGGCACGGCGCACGATGGGAAAGGCGTGTGACTCCCGAGCGCGGACGGCGGCGATCGCTCGCGGCGGACTCTACTGATGTCCGCCGACGGGCGCCGACGGCGCCTCGCTGTACACGCCATTCGACGGCGTGTCGGCGCGGTTGTGGTGGGGCCGGGGGCCGTTGAGGTCAGGACCGGAACTTGCGTCAGTCGCCGGGGCGGAACTCTCCGACGCCGGGGGTCGTGGGTTCGCGGACGGACTCTCTCTACGGTGGGTGGACGGCGAACCCGCGGTGGTCGCGGACGGATGGGCCCGCCGGTCGGTGGTCGGCGAAGGCCCCGGACTGGTGGATGGCGGTCTTGCCGCGCTGAGCGAGGCGAGAGCAAACCAGGCCAATGCCGTGACCGCGACCGACCCGACGCCCGCCACCGCCAGCGCCGTGCGGGGACTCCCCAGCGCGGTGATCGCGCCACCGAGCAGGATGCCGGCGCCGGGCACGGACTGGAACAGGGCTTCGTTGAAGCTCATCATCAGCGCCATCCACCGCTCCTCGGTCTCTTCCTGGAGCGCGGTGCGGGCGGCCACGGCCTCGACCCCATTGCCGACGCCCGCGAACGCCCCGCCGACGATCGCGACCGCGAGCGTGGGCGCCGCCGCCATCACCAGAAATCCGATCCCCAGCGAAGCAGCGCCGATCACGATCAACGATCGCGAAGGGAGCGCCCGCCAGCGCGCGTAGATTGCGGCGCCGGCGATGGCGCCGGCCCCCCACGCCGACAGGAGGGCGCCGTAGCCCGCCGAGCCCGCGTGCAGCGAATGCTCCGCGAACACGACCTCGACCGGCACCGAGATCGTGAAGAACAGAACGCCGAGCAGCTGGAGGATCAGCAGGCGTCGAATCACGACCCGCTCGCGGGCATACTGGATCGCCGCGCGCACCCGGCCCTTGGCTGGAGCGCGGATCGGCGCCGGTCGAGGGAATGTACTCGCGGTCGCGAGCGTCAGCCCGATCACGCCGAACAGGCAGCCGTTGGCGATCAAGGCTGCACTGGTCCCGCCGGCCGCCACGACCGCGCCGCCGATCGCCGGACCGAGCATGAAGCACACCGAGAATCCGGCGTTCGCCACCGCGTTGCCTTCCCGCAGCAGTCCGACCGCGGATGTCACGCTGACCGTTGCCGCGCGCGCCAGCGCTCGCGCGGTCAGCGCCGCGACACCGTCGACGAGCGCGAGCGCCAGCACGGGCACGAGCGAGAAATGCCCGGCCACCCATGCCAGCGCGAAGAACACGAGCGCCTCGAACCAGTACAGAGCCGGAAGCACGAGGCGCAGGGGACGGTGGTCGAGACGCGCGACCGCGAGCGGTGAGATCAACGCCGGCACGAACTGCGAGGCGAGGAAGAACGCGGCCGCCCCGAGGGCGCTGCCGGTACGGCGGTAGACGAGCAGCGCGAGCGTCAGCGATCCGACCATGAACGCCAGCTCGTTCAACGTGTAGGCAGCAAGCAGCCGCCGGAATGCGCCGATCTTCAGGACCCGGTTCACCGGTTTTACCTCCAGGGCGATCCTAGTGGACCCGTCCGTAGTACCAAGGCGATATCCGTACTCACTCCAGTATCAGGTGCGGTCCCGCAGCTTGATTACCCGCGGGACGGTTGCCGCCAACCGTCTTTCGGGAAGGCCTCGGCCCGGGCGGGTGTCATCCTCTTCGGAGATGACCGTCCGATCGCGGTCCTGGGATCGCGCCAACACCTATTCGCACAGCGCGTTCCCGCCCGAGCGGCTTGCCGCCGGCCGCGAGAGCGCCGTCTCCGTCTGCCTGCCCGCGCGCGACGAGGCTCGCACGATCGGCCCGATCCTCGAGCAGCTCGTACCGCTGCGCGAGGCCGGTGTCATCGACCAGATCGTGGTCGTCGATCGCTCGACCGATGGCACCGCGGAGATCGCGCGCCGCCTCGGCGCCGAGGTCCACGACCAGAACGAGCTGATGCCCGAGCACGGCCCCGTGCTCGGCAAGGGCGATGCGATGTGGCGCGCACTGCCCGTGTTGACCGGCGATGTGATCTGCTTCCTCGACGCCGACTCCGAGCGGTTGGGCGCCCATTTCGCCTGCGGCGTGCTCGGTCCATTGCTGTGCGAGCCGGGGATCTCGTTTGTCAAGGGGTTCTACCGGCGTCCATTCCGGGTCGGGGAGGTCACCGTTCCCGATGGCGGCGGTCGGGTGACCGAGCTCACCGCACGCCCGTTGCTCAACCTGTTCTACCCCGATCTGGCCGCGGTCCGCCAACCGCTCGCCGGCGAGATCGCCGCGCGGCGCGACCTGCTCGAACAGCTGCCGTTCGCGACCGGCTACGGCGTCGACATCGGGCTGCTGATCGACGCGTACGCGCTCGCCGGGCTCGACGCGATCGCCCAGGTCGACCTCGACACGCGCCAGAACGCGCACCAGGCGCTGCACGACCTCGGCCCGATGGCGTACGCCGTGCTGCGAGCGGTCGCTGTCCGACTCGAGCGCGAGGGCCGTCTCCGCGGCCCGCTCCCATCGACGTTCACCCCGTCCGGCGCCGACGCGCCACACGCGGCGGCCACCGAGCCCGCCGAGCGCCCACCGTTGCGGAGCCTCCGCGCCGCCGCCTGACAGGCGAGCCCCGGTTAGCTCGCGAACGCGCCCCGAGCCGCCTTCGCGCCGGCCGCCGTCCGCTCGAGATACCCGTACGTGCCCTCGTCGCGCAACTCCGACGCAGCGTCGCACAACGCCGCGAGCGCTGCGAACGCGAACGCTCCGCCGACCGATATCCGGGCGACGCCCAGCGAGGCCAGCTCGGCGACGCTCGGCGCGCCGCGCACGGCGAGCACGTTCACCGGCCGGTCGACCGACTCGACGACGCGGCGGATGTCGTCCGGGCGGTTGAGCCCCGGCGCGAACAGCACGTCGGCGCCCGCTTCCTGATAGGCCTACAGCCGCGCGATCGTGTCGGCCAGATCGTCGCGCCCGCGAATCAAGTTTTCCGCGCGGGCGGTGAGCACGAGCTTGACTGGCCCGGCGTGGGCAGCCTCGACCGCGGCCGCCACCCGGTCGCGCGCGAGGCCGAGGTCATAGATCCGAGCGCCCTCCGCGCCCGAGTAGTCCTCGACCGAGCACCCGGCCAGGCCCGCCTGCACCGCGAGGCCGATCGTCTCGGCGACGCCCGTAGGATCGTCGGCAAACGCGTTCTCGAGATCGGCGGACACCGGCACCTCGGTGCCCCGGGCGAGCGTGGACGCGTG
>Ga0335081_10001351_pt1 | contig 39063 bp, 32 predicted proteins | sample Lox_Sample_35_FD_206713 | JGI IMG/M metagenome (GOLD analysis project Ga0335081, IMG submission 206713) | Soil microbial communities from Loxahatchee National Wildlife Refuge, Florida, United States - Lox_Sample_3.5 | ecosystem: Environmental > Terrestrial > Soil > Wetlands | place: USA...
ACTTAGGCGGGCCAGCGTTCTGCTGACCGTAGTCGGAAACCACTTGCTGCCGGTCTGCCGTCGTGTGACCTTCAGCGTTGTGGCACGGCGTTTCGGGCCTCGCTTTGCTGTTCCACCGTCCTGACAATCCGCCGGGCATCGGCAATCGCGTCCGAGATCGCGGAGACATAAGCCGGGCTGTTCCGTGGCACCGTCGCCAGCTTCCGCGCTGCCAGGATTGACGCGCAGACTGCCGTTATCGCCGTTCTTCGATCTTCCGTCACGCGGGCGATTCTAGCACGTTTCTCCTTTTGTTCGCCTGCTACTGGCTTTCCGGCTGAGATCGTTCGTCCTGGCCGCCCTTTTCGCAAGAATCACAGCCTCAACGCTTGTGAGGTTTCGCAACGGCGCTGTTTGTAGCGCGGCACTAAAAAGCTAAACTACAATCCCGGCATGCAGACGAGTCCTATCCTACGTTTCCTAACGAGATTGTTCTTCGACTTTTGGAAGACGATGAAGGAGAGTCCCTTCGACAAACTCGTTATTGTTTGTACGCTGATCTTCTTTGTCCTGCGAGGAATTTTCTGGCAGAGGTGGGAATTTGTTGCACCACTCGTGTGGGCGATTTGCGCGGTCGTGTTAGTTCACGCAGTTATCGCCGCACTTAAAGTGAGTGCCGAGATTGGGAAAGAAGCTGTGCAGCCCGCTACCGAGATCCGATCCTCCATCCTTACTCCTTCTGGGGAACCGGTCAGAATCAACATCGCGCACGAAACGCCACGTGCCTACAAATTGCAGCTACTCGCAGCAGTTATCCTTGTCGCTGGATTGTGCGGGTGGGCGTCTTTTGCAGCCTGGACAAAAGGAAACGGGGATGTGTCGGCTGAGCAAAGGCCTCCTCAACCTATTCAGCCACCATCTCCTCCCGATCCGATTATTGAATCGAGTATCGAACTAGAAGGTACCCTTCCAATCGCAACGCAGCCGGGGCACAAGACCTTTCTCTTTGTCATGCGAGATGACCGGAAATTGTCGCCCGAGGAGATCGTGAATACGGGCGAAGACACGATGTTTTGGCCGGCAACCCGAAAAAAGCTCAAGGCGCTCGGACTGAGACTCTATCCAGAATATCGGACTCTGCATCTTTCCAACCACTCCGGATCGCAGGTTTTTAGTATCGTCTCTCGCCTCAAGGTCGATTTTTACCCACCGGGCACACCGGTGGACTACACAGGTAAGAACCCGACGAGCTCTGATAGCCGGGAATTTGAGATTGACACCATTCAGGCCGGGGGTTCGCGCGACATTCTGATACTGAATGAATCGCATTACTGCGTCTTAATCGAACTACCAGACTCCGGAGCGCTGGAAGTACAGGGGGACGCCACTAGGAGGTCTCTTAGATTTCTCCAAAAGACCGACACTGTGGCAGACAGGGTCCAACAGTTCGCATTCCCCACGTTTTTTACATGGCAAGGCGATTTGCCTGTCAAAGATAGTGCACAACGGATACGAAGCAAAGCCGCTAGCAAAGCAGAAAAAGGCCGCTGACGATGAGATTGCTCGCGGTTTTAGACCGGCACTCCCGCCATCTTTTTGTGCAGCCGTTCCAGTTCGATTAGCTCTTCGACGCTCAACTTGCTCAGATCAGGCTCTTTCTCCTGCGTCTGAATCGGCCCGCCGTTCGGCCCGCTCTGTTCCACTCGTGTCGGCGCATCTATGCCGTGGAGTTTGGCAACGCGCTCGCTGATTCGGATCAGCGTATCGGCTACGCGCGGGTCACTCTTTTTCCCATCGAGCGCGAGCCGAATCTTGTCTAGGCGGTAAAGCTCCAAGCGTTTCACGCGCTCCGCCGTTTCCTCGCAGTGCTGAACAAGTCCGTCCAGTGCATCCCGAACGATGCGGTACGCGCGGGTCTTTGAAACGGAAAGCGCGTCTGCGATCTTCTGGTAGCTCACGCCGGCTGCTCTAAGGTCAAGCGCCGTAATCATTTGCTGATGCTTTTTCACTTTGCGCGGCGGATTTTCTTGCGGCATTCGTTCACCTGTATTGTGGCGTTCTCGGCCCTGCGAAATCAGGTTTGACTTTTCCAGCTTCAAATCTCCTCAAGTGGCTATAACAGGCGCAATCCCATCGGCTATGCCACTTGGGATCACTGACGCAATTTGACGGCGCTGATGTGCGGTGTCTTGCGAGACACCGGCACTACTATCAGCCCTGCGACCGCACAGACGGCATTTCCGCCCATGTAGATGTTTTCGACGCGCCGCCATCCGTTCCTTAGAATCCAGGTTCTTGTGCTCGCGCGAACAGAAGTGCTTACGAAAATCAGGTGCGCCGGTTTTTGTGGCGAGGCGCTTGCCGCACCCTTCTAGATTGCAGACACGAGGCATTTTCGTTGTTCTCCTCTCAATTCGCTGTCAGAAGGGGCGCATAGTGCGTCTGGTGGCGCCCCTTCAAGCGGGGAAGGTGGCCCGCACAGCGAAGCCGGGCGGATGACCCGGCTTGCTGGCCCAGGGAAGCTCGAGGAAACCCTCAGGCCAGCAAACTCGTTACGACAATCCGGCCCAGGCTCCCGTGCCGGTCGAAGTGATTGGCCGCTGGTCAACGTTGGTCAGATCGCGCGCGTGTGTCGGATCGGGAGCGAATACGGCGACGACTTGCGGCGGCTGTCCTCCGCCGGCGGAGACGCGTGGTTGGTTGCCGAGCACGGCTTGACGAATTTGCGTCGCCAGCCAATCGGCAACGTCAGCGGCGCCCAACTGGTACAGCGTGTCGCGGCTGGCTTCCAGATTCGTGAGGTCCGTCTGCACCGTGGCCATATCGGTCTTGAACTGGGCGAGTTGCGACTTCGCGGTCGTCCATGCCGCCTGTACTGCTGCTACGCTTTGTGGCATTGCTTTTTCCCTCTCTCTGAATTTGTGGAGCCGCGACCGCACTCACGGCTCAGAAAGTGTTTTCGTTTTTGCGCCTTTAAGACCTGCGGGCCCGAGGATCAATGGAAGTGCCGGTCGCCAGTGCCTTGCCAAGCCCGCTGGCAACATCAGCGCCCTCGGTTGTCCTGTTCAACGCGTCCATCCCGACCAGTTTCGGATCGTCACTGCTCCGTGGAACGAAGCTGCTTCGCTCGGTATCGTGCAGGGCTGACTTCGTGACCGGGTGATTGAGCGCCTGCCGCAAGAACGGCGTGTCGCTTTCCGGGTTTGCGCGGAAGCGGGTCGGCGCGTTTGCTGCGGTGCGCTTTTCCACGAGTTCGGTGATTTGCGTTTTCAGCGCTTCGATTTTTTCTTGCAGATCGCGGTTCAACCGCTGCAACTCGGTCAGCCCGCTACCGCTGGCGCTTTTGATCGCCGTGAACGCGGCGCCGGGAACGCACGGTGAATCCACTAAGCTAACTTCGCCGGGCTCGGCCGTGAAGCGAACGTATTTGCCGTCCTGCCATTTGCGAATGTATTTCCCGCCCATGCTGAAGCCGGAATAGACGCCTTCTTTGACTTTGTTCCACGCGTCGTCATCCACGATCTTTGCAACGATGGGAATGCGTTTGTTCTTGTCATCAAACTCGATGCTGACGAGCTTACCCGCAACGGCAGTGCGGCTGTGTTGTGCGCGAACGTTTCCATAGGAAATTGGCAATCCCGCGCCCGTTGTGCGAGCGATGGCGTCGTTCACCCACCTCTGGACGTGTGGTTTGCTGGAATCGTAGTCGAAAATCTCGCCGCTTTTGTCCGGCGCCTCTTCGGTCATCAGACCGTAGACTTCGCGTCGCGCTTCGTCTTTCCGCAGAATCGAACAGTAGATGCTGATCTCCGATCCTGGGCCCGACTTCAACACTGTTCCGCTGGCGCCTCGGTCGAGACTGAATCCGTAGGTTCCAAGCTCAACGGTGCCGCTGCCGTCTGTGAACACCGCCTTGTGGCAGTTCGGATCGGTGCTATCCACGCGCGCGGGCCTAAAATCACTTTTCTGCACTCCAAAAAAAATGGACATAGTTCTCCCTTCGCTGAAAATCACACTGCAATTACTTGGTCTGTTGCGGGAGAGAAGGTTGGCCACAAGACGGCCACAAAACATGCTGCGCTAGTTGTATTTCGGGGTAGAGCAGGGAACTAAGGGCAATAGAATCAGCGGGACTTAGTAGATTTACCGCAAATTCGATCCCCACCGCCCCTACCAGCTTTCTCATTCACTTCATTGGATTTGTGTAGATCGCGAGGCCGCGAAAGGCAGCATTAAGAGCCGAGGAGTCGGCTTCAGTTCAAATTTCGCGGCAGGATGCGCGAGCCGACAATTTAATTCCAAAGCGACACGAGTGCAGCGTGGTGATGCTCCACTTGAGTCGTCCCGATCGAATTCCTCAGGAACTCTCCGCCACTGCAGATGCTACGGTTCGTGCCCATTCTGGAAGGTAGATGCTCGAAGACAGCGCCGACAAAAGAAAGGGCTCTCGCTTACGTAGTGCGTGAAGCCAGTGAGCAGTATATCGGAAGGCAAAGGCCGCGGTTCTTGCCCATGTAACGCTTCGGCGTGTAGGGAACTCAAATGAAGGACTCACCTTCTTAAATCCGAAGGACAGGAATGAACATGTTTCTCGCTGCTGTGGACGAGCTGAATACTTTGGCTGCCGCTGCCAAATGTGCGACACTGAAACTAAGACAGGGCGATTCGCCGGCGGGAGCGTGCCGCGTGGGGCAGACAATTTCCTCACTCATCGGCGCAGCGGAAAGCGGCGACAGTGCAGCCGCTACCACTCTTTTTAGCACTCTGTATTCCGAACTCCATCAACTGGCAAGACGAGAACTGGCGCGACGAGGCGCTCCAGCAAGCTTGAGTGTGACCACGCTCCTGCATGAGGCCTACATCGACATCGCAAAACGGGACGGACCCTCGTTTCCCGATAAAGCGCGATTCATGGGATATGCTGCACGCGTCATGCGGGGTCTGATCATCGATCACGCGCGAAGCCGGAGTGCGATCAAACGCGGCAGCGAGTTTGAGATCACGTCGCTCAAGACCGACACCATCGAAAATTCGGTTGACGCCAAAGAACTTTCGATGATCAGTGATGCTTTGGATCAACTGGCCAAAGTGGATCCGGAGCTCGCGGAACTTGTCGACTTGAAGTTCTTCTGTGGATTGACTTTCGCTGAAATCGCCGCTCTGCGAAACCTCTCGGAACGCACAGTGCAGAGAAGTTGGGAAAAGGCGCGGATCTACCTGCATCGGAATATTCGGGCCGATCTGGAAGTCTAGCTATAAATGTCCAGAATTAGCCCCGATCAATGGCAGACCCTTAGTCCGTATCTCGACGAAGCGCTCGAGATGAAGGACGATGAGCGTTCGACTTGGCTATCCTCCCTTCGGGGCGAGAACCCGACTCTGGCCTGTCAGCTGGAAATATTGCTTCGTGAGCACCGCGAACTGTCCGAGGAGGGTTTTCTCGAGGCGAGTACTCTGGAATTGCCCGGCGGACCTGGTCTGGCAGGTCAAGTTCTTGGCGCCTACACCTTGGTTTCGGAGATCGGCCATGGGGGAATGGGCACCGTCTGGCTGGCGGACCGAAGCGACGGACGATTTGAGCGGCGCGTCGCGGTGAAAGTTCTCAATATTGCGCTCATGGGGAAGGGCGGCGAGGAGCGGTTCAAACGCGAGGGCCGAATACTGGGCCGTCTGACACATCCCCACATCGCGGAACTAATTGACGCTGGAGTGTCACTAACCGGCCAGCCGTTTCTTGTACTCGAGTACGTTGAGGGCGACCACATTGATCGCTACTGCGACCAGAACAATCTCGACGTCAGAGCGCGGATAGGGCTGTTTCTCGATGCATTGCACGCGGTGGCACAGGCACATGACAATCTGATCGTTCATCGTGATCTAAAGCCTTCGAACATTTTGGTGCGAATGGATGGCCAGGTTAAGCTGCTCGACTTTGGAATTGCCAAACTGCTGGGCGGCGGTGGGCAGGCCGGGGAGTCACCGCTCACGCTCGAAGGTGCGAGGGCGCTGACACCCGAATACGCAGCCCCGGAACAATTGAAAGGCGAAGCCGCGACCACTGCAACGGATGTCTATTCCTCGGCGGTGTTGCTGTATGTTCTGCTTACGGGGCAACACCCGGCGGGTACGGGCCCACACACAGCCGCAAGCCTGCTGAAAGCCGTATTGGACGACGAGCCTTCGCGTCCTTCAGAGATCGTAGCTCCAACGCCGGTAAGTGAAGAGGCCGTAGCGAATGCCGAAAGGCGGGCCACAACGCCCGAGAAACTGGCTCAGTTGTTGCGCGGTGACCTCGACACGATTGTCTCGAAGGCGCTGAAGAAGAATCCCCAGGAGCGCTATCCCACCATCAAGGCCCTCGCCGAGGACCTGCAACGGTACCTGAGATATGAACCGATCACTGCCCGACCGGACTCCATCGTGTATCGAACCGGTAAATTCGTCCGTCGCCATCGAAGCAGCGTACTGGCGGCGCTGCTGGTGATGCTGGCGCTGGTCGGCACGACGGTGTTTACACGGGTCTTCCCGCGAGGCCCCGAACCTTTGCCGCAGTTCAATCAGCGAAAGCTTACGGCCAGTCCGCAGGATTCGCCGGTGCTCAGTGCAGCGATCTCGCCGGATGGCAAGTACTTGGGGTACGCAGACAAGCACGGCATTCACCTTCAGCTTGTCGCCACGAACGCAGCTCAAGAGGTTTCTTTACCTCCCGGCGTTGAGCCGGCGACTGCTTTTTGGGCTTTTGGGAGTTGGTACCCAGATTCATCGCGATTCTTGGCCACGGTTAGCCTTCCTGGAGTGCCCTCCACGGCGTGGTCGATTCCGGTTCCCGCAGGAGAAGCGCAGAAGATAGCCGAAATCGAAGATATGTATGGGGGAGCGTCGGTTTCGCCGGATGGTTCCAGCATTGCTTACCAAAGACTACGGAGCGTTATCGGTGCGCGTGAGATTTGGGTGATGGGTTCGCGCGGACAGTCTCCTCACAAGATACTGACAGCTGAGAACCAGGCCATCTTTAACGGTATCGCCTGGTCGCCGACAGGAAACCGGCTGGCCTTCCGGTATGTGCGTGACAAAAGTGACCATACAGAGGTCATGGTTCAGAGTTGTAATCTCGATGGTGGCGATAGAGCGACTATCCTCCAAGACGATCACTTGAGCGCATTTACTTGGCTAAGGTCGGGACGATTTATCTATTCGCGGAATAGCGAAGTCGGCGCGGCGGAATCCGACAATCTGTGGGAATTGAAAGTCGACGAAAAGAATGGAAGTCCACGCGGCAAGGCGCGCCGGTTAACAGATTGGTCGGGATTTTCTGTCTTCGGCTTCAGCGCGACCGCCGATGGGAATGAGTTGGTTTTTCTAAGAGGCACTGACCACGCTTCCGTTTTTGTCGGGGACCTCGCCGACAATGGCAACCGTCTCGTCAATTCTCGTCGGCTGACGCTCGACGACAACTACAATCTTCCTTCTGCCTGGACGCCAGACTCTCGGGAAGTGATTTATTCCTCACAGCGAAGAGCAAACTGGCTCATGTTTCGGCAGGCGCTGGATCAGGACAGCGTCGCTCAGCCCATAGCTCAGGCTGCCGATACGAACTTCTATCTGGCTCGATTGAGTGCGGATGGCGCTTGGATACTTCTGGAGGGCAGGACGATCAGCTCCCGCAAAATTGCTTTGTATCGCGTTGGCCTAAAGGGTGGCGCTCCGCAGCTGGTGTTCAACACGAGGGAGTTTGTACAGTTTTGGTGCACAAACAAGGCCGCCAACCTTTGTGTATTCGGACAACGATCTGCGGAAAAGAACGAGCTGGTGATCAACTCCTTTGACCCGCTCGACGTTCCAGGGAAGGAACTGGTACGGATTCCGCTGGAGGCAGGCACGAGCGGCAGCATGGAATTCGACTACGTGTGGCAACTTTCTCCGGATGGCTCGTGGATCGGTATCGTGAAAAGACACGGGCACCAGATTCGGCTGGTACCTTTGAGTGGGGGTCAAACGAGAACGATTACGGTGAAGGACCACCCTGATCTCATGGATCTGAACTGGTCGGTCGATTCCAAGGGCATGTTTGTATCAACTCGGGAGCCGGGTGGCGCCAGCGTGCTGCATGTTGACCTCAACGGTGAGGCCCACGCTGTGTGGCAGCAGCCTCAGTCCGTCTTCACCTGGGGATTTCCGTCCCCTGATGGACGTCATCTTGCCATTCTGGGCTCAAATGCAGAGGCGAACGCGTGGATGATTAGCAACTTCGGGACCCCTAACGACCCCGGACCCCAATAGTTCCAGCGCCTAGTTTCCCGACCGTTGGCGGAAGCAAGACTTCGGAAACAGTAGTCTACCAACCTCACAAATCTAGCCGCGCGTTGTCGTCTTTTCCCTCCCGTTTCCGATATCTCAAGTAGGACCAATAGCTTCACTCTCACGTTGCGCCGCGGTTTGATGCGTCGGGCGAGTGCGAGGTCCGCGGCGACTCCGAATTGCATGTCCTGAGCGTTAAACCTCGGCGATGCGATGCAAGTGTGTGTTCCTCGATGGTTGGGAAAATAACCGGCCGGCTCGCGAGCAGGTACCGGTTTCAATTCAAGAAAAGGACAAGGAAAGATGAAAAAGCTAGTAGCTGTACTGCTGTCCCTGATGTGTGCTGGTGCCGCATTCGCGAACCATTTCGACGATTCGTCGGATGTTCGCTGGAACGGCATCGCCGGTGTGGTCACCGCCCCGGGTGTCGACAATCCCGTGGCTGGTATCCACGCGGGAGCAGGTCCTTGGTCCGTCCGCAGCGGGCGGGTCAGAGTGAATCTCGCGACCGGAGCTACCTTCTTCGATGTCGAGGGATTGGTGCTCAACGGAAGCAATAACAGCGGAACTCCGGGGCCGGTCACGCAAGTCAACGGCACGCTCGTTTGCCAGGGCGGCACCACGCCGACAATTCTCGACACCGCCGCCGTTGCGCTTGATGTACACGGAGACGCTCACTTCGCCGGCGAAATTTCCCGCATTCCGGCGACGTGCGATAACCCGCTCTTCTTGATCCGCATTGCCGCGCCAGCTGGTGCTGCAGGGCGCTGGATTGGGACGGCGACTGAACGCTTTATCGGCGACGAAGGCCGATAAGCATCGTAACCCCGGGGCGAGGCTCGTCGGGCCTCGCCTGCCTCATCCCTCTTGGGATTCACAGGCCCAGCGCTTCGACCTGGCCACGGCGTTAAACGCGAAAACGAAGCGAGCACGACGCACGCCGGGCAGCATGCAAACGTCGAAGGGGCGGCACATGAAAATTAAAGGCGTCGTCTACTGCAGTAAGTGCCGGGAAGCAATCAACTCGGGAGAGAGCTTCGGCTTCGTTTGCTACAAGATCCCCGGCAAAGAAGGCTACCTCTTCTTTCATCGCCGTTTTCCAGGCGACGATTGCTGGGAAGTTTACTTAAAAGAAGGAAAGGCGAAATGAGTCCGCTATTCGCGAAAGAACCGCAAGGTCAACTGGCAGAACACGACGCGATCCGACGGGCCCAGGACGGCGATGCCGCGGCTTTCGAAGACCTTTACAAGTCCTACGGTCCGCGGGTGTACGGCCTCTGCCTACGAATGGTGAAGAACAAGCCCGAAGCAGAGGACCTTACGCAGCAGGTGTTTCTGCAGCTCTTTCGCAAGATTGGCAGCTTCCGCGGCAATTCGTGCTTTTCGACCTGGCTTCACCGCGTGACCGTGAACACCGTCCTGATGCACCTGCGCCGAAAGAAACCGATAGAACGCTTTACCGACAGCGCAGAACCCACCGCGATGCATGGCAGCGATCTGGGCGAAGCTGAATCGAGCGACATTTCGATGCTGGGAGCTGTCGATCGCCTACACCTGATGCGGGCGATTCGGAAGTTGCCCCCGGGGTACAAACGCCTCTTCTTGTTGCATGACGTAATGGGCTACTTGCATACCGAAATTGCAAACCTCGTTGGGTGCTCGGTGGGCTGCTCAAAATCCCAGGTACATAAAGCTCGTCTGCGGCTTCGGAGTTTGCTCCGCGGCGAACAATTCCATGCGGAACGCGACGTCGTCTCCGCGTGATCCAGGGCCGCTATCACGAAAATTGGGCCGGAACACGACCTAAACCCTACGTGGCACGGCTTCGAGATCGAATGGGCTCGCATTGAATTCAGGAAAGATGCGCCGCGCTGTTCAACGGCGCCAGATCTTGCGATTCGAAACTTAAGGAGATAGCAGTTCCATGAAACTCAGAATTGTTTTGTGTTGCTCGTTTGTTTTGGTGGGATTTCTACTGCTCACCGCCAGCGTCTCCGCGCAGACCGTCGCGTACCGGCAAACTAATCTGGCGTCTGATGTACCCCAGCTTGCCAATCATGCGAGCGCATCATTGCAAGATCCCTGGGGAGTTGCGTTTCTGCCAGGGCAGGCATTTTTCATAGCTAGCGCCGGCGGTGGGCGTGTGGTCGCGCTGGACGCCACAGGTTCTGGCACCAGACCTGGAGCCTTCGCGGTTCCAAATCCGGCCGATGCACCTGGAACTCCCAACGCTATCGTTGCTGACGCGAACTCCTTTTTTGGAGGAAGAAACCTCATCCAGCCCTTTATCCTGGCGACTGAGGATGGGCAGATTCTGGTTTGGGGTGCGGATACCAGCGGAGACCTTCCAACAGCCGCTACTTCCGTCGTGGACAACTCGCAACTGGGCACCGTTTACACGGGATTGGCCATTCTGACGCCCAATTGCTGCGCTCCGTTCCTGGCGGTTGCCAATTTCCACAGCGGTGAAATCGAAGCTTACAACACACTATTCGTTCCCTTGGCTCCTCCGGGATCTTTTGCCGACCCGGACCTGCCCGCTGGCTATGCGCCTTTTGGAATGCAGGTCGTCGGCGCCCAGATTTTTGTGACCTACGCTCTGCAAGACGCTGGTAAACAAAACCCAATCGCCGGAGCCGGCAATGGCCTCATTGACACCTTCGACCTCGAAGGAAATTTCGTTAGGCGCTTTGCCACGGGAGGAATGCTGAACGCTCCCTGGGGTGTGACCCAGGCGAGCGCAAACTTCGGACCGTTCAGCAACGATATTTTGATCGGCAATGCCGGCGATGGGGCGATCAACGTATTTGATGCCAATGGAAATTTTGTCGGACAGATCAAAGACGGCGACGGCAATACGCTTGTCAATTCCCGATTGCACGCGCTGACCTTCCGATCCGATGGATTTGGTGATGCCAACACGCTCTATTTCACGGCAGGGATCAACGATGGGCAGGATGGACTTTTTGGCGCTATTACCACGGGGTTGGTAAGCACAACTGGAGTTTCTGTTCCATCCACGCAGGTCAACGCTGCAGCGCCGATAACGGTCACAGTCTCCGCCGGCCCGGGTAACACTGGGACGCCGACGGGGTTGGTCGCGATTCAAGATGGCGCGGTTCCGCTTGCCGTCGTGTCTTTGATTAACGGTCAAATCGCGATCCCCGAAGTGCTCACGACCGTTGGCACGCATGTACTCAAAGCGCAGTACCAAGGAGACGCGACGTTTCTGCCGAGCAGTTCCGAGACGGATGTGCAGGTCACAGGTCTGGTCACAATTTTGACTCTCTCGGCACCCGCAAACGCGCCGCCCGGCTCGACCGTAATGTTGACCGCCACAACCAACTCAAGGGAAGGAATACCTACGGGTCGAATTGTGTTTCAAGACGGAGACACGAATTTAGGGACTGTTTCGCTGGACGCCGCCGGCATCGCCATATTGAGGATCAACACTCTAGCCGCTGGAGTTCACTCCATAATCGCGACTTACGCTGGAGATTCGCAATTTGGAAGCACCACATCCAAGGCAGTGATCATCAACATCGCCAGCCCCGATTTCGCGATCGCGGCAGCTCCGTCTAGCGCGACGGTCAATGCGGGGCAGTCCACCCAGTTCACCTTGACTGTCACTCCCGCCGGCGGCTTCGCGGGCAACGTTACATTCTCTTGCTCGCCGGTGGCCGGAATCAGTTGCACTTTTAATCCCGCAACAGTCAGTCCCGCCGATCGGCCTGTGAACACTGCCTTAACGGTTACGACCTCTGCCAACGTTTCGCGTTACGGTCTTCTGCTGACGACCCTGATCGAGCCTGGTTCTCTACTATTGGCTTTGGGGTTGTTCAGCCTCGTCGTGGGCCGCATGCAAAGACTACAAAACCATCGCGCCTCTCTTCGGACAGCCGCGACGCTATTAGCGACGGTTGGGCTGTCGCTCGGCCTTGGTGGCTGCGGCGGATACGGCAACAACGTGCAACCGAACCGAGGCACGGCCTCGATCACTGTCACGGCTCAATCCGGAAGCACTTCTCATACGACCACCATCAACGTAACCGTGCAACAGCATGCGTTCGCACGTTTCTCTGCTCAACTAGTTGAATGCGTTTATCCGGTCGGGACATCCGAAAGTGTAATAAATATTGGTTAATAGTAGACCAACTTTTTCCGTAAGCCGTGTTACGAGGACTTGAGCCCGTTCACGCTGGTTTAGCAACAGAAGCCTTCGGGTTCACTGCACGGTCAAGGTTGCCGACGTCGATTGCGAGAAACTGCCCGACGTAGCGGTCACGTTAAGCTGGAATGTGCCGGTCGGCGTACCTTTCATCGCGGTGGCGCAACCTGCCACCACGCCGCCGCTTATGAGAATGAGCGCCAGTGGAATGGCCGCGGCATAGCGACGCAAACGCGGCGTTCTCCGAATCAAGCGCGCGAAATAAATTCCCATAAGAAGCGCAACTGCCCAAGAGCCCGGGAGCAGTCGTAACCAACGGAGGCAGTGGCCAATTTGTCGGCCCCAAGGGCGGAGTAGAGCCGTTGGCGGTTGTGGTGATCATCAGGTTCACGGTCGACTTGGCGCCGCCCGGCTTCATGGTGACTGGCGTGAGAGTAGACCTGGCCGGCAATCCCGTTACGTTGAAGGTTACCTGGTTCGCAAAACCATTCGCCGAGGGAGTGATCGTGATCGGTATTGTTGTGGCCTGGCCCACTTTCACGGTAACTGCCGCGCCGGGTCCGGTGAGGCTATAGCCGTCGAGCGTAAAGGTTGCCGCCGGAGTGACACCGCCGCCGGGCGTGGGATTGCCCACGGTGACGTTGACCGATCCGGCGGTGGCCACGTCGCTTGCTGGAATAGCTGCTTGGAGTTGCGTTGCGGTTTGTGAAGACGGCGTGATCGCTTGACTGGTACCAAAGTTCACCACCGATGTCGAGACGAAGTTGGTAACGGTCAGCGTCAAGGTGAAGCCGGTGCCAGCGGCCACATGGGTTTGGCCTGCCACGTTAGCGGCCGAGAGAGTCGGCACGGGATTGTTGACGGTGAACGTAAGAACGATCGCTGGTCCGCTGACGGGCTGAGGATTCGAAACCGAGACGTTCACCAAGCCAGCCTTGGCGATATCGGCGGAAGTGACTGGCCGTCAACTGTGCGTTGCTCACGAACGTCGTTGTTTTAGCGGTTGTGCCGAAGCTGATGGTGGCACCGTTCACGAAGCCGGCGCCGTTCACGGTTAGCGTGAAGCCAGCCCCGCCAGCCAATGTGCTTGGGTGACGATGAGCGTTTTCGGCTCGGACGTCGTGCCGCCGGGGCTCGGAGACGTAACAGTAACCGCGAGCGAACCCGCCGCGGCGATATCGGAAGCAGGAATCGACGCGAGCAGTTGGGTAGCGCTGACAAACGTGGTGAGGCGCGGGCTGCCGCTAATGCTGACGACTGCGCTCGGGGCAAAAGCGCCGCCGTTCACTTTGACCGTGAATGCAGGGCCGCCAAAGCAACGATTTGAGGCCAGATGGACATGATTTCGATACCGATGCCGGTGAGGTTGGGGCTGATCGTGCTGACGGGAACAGAAGCGGTCACCTTGAGATTCGCGGATTCCGCGCTGGCTGGTGAGGATGGCGTGAAGGTCAGGCTGCCATCGCAGGAAGCAAATGCGGCGAATGCGAAGGGCGCGGTGGGACAAGCGGAATTGCCATCACCGCTGGAGACAAACGGTACGCCAGAGCGCCTTTTTTTCCCGCCGCTGAAGCTGGCGTCGCTAAAGGCTTTGCTCAGATCCAGCTTGCCGCGATCGCGTAAGTCCTCGGCTAGCTTGCGCAGCAACGCGATGAGCTTGCAGGAACGCTGCCACTGGTGGAAACTGCGATGACAGGCTTGGTAAGGCGGGTAGCGGTTCGGCAGATCGTGCCACGGAGCGCCGGTGCGCAGAATCCAGAACACGCCGTTCAATACGGCGCGCGTGCTCTGCCATGTTCGGCCCCGACGATGCGCCTGCCGCTGAGGGCGAAACAAGAGCTCGAGCAACGCCGATTGGGGGTCGGTGAGTTAGCATAACTCGCAAGCCTGCAATCGCTTGCCTGTGTTTATGAGATAACTTCTAGTGACTACTCATGCGGATTCGCTTCGGGAAGTGGCTCAACTGGGGGACGGAAAATCGATGAGACTCGCGGAAAAACCGGGGCGCGTGCGTGAGGTCTCTGAACCGGTCGTCAGGACCTATTGCGTGCACGGGAGCGCCGAAGTGGCTTGCCGCTCGTTCTGGGTGCACGATCCGTCCTTTTGATTGTGCCGAACTCCGAGAGGTTGTGCGGCAACCTACCTAGCTCGGCATTCCTGTCAAGCACATTTCTGCGCAGAAGATTTTCCACGGCGCAACTAAAGTCTCCTTCCTGAACCGCCAGTTGTAGAATCCAGAGGTCCTAAGGGGCACTGTGCCGCCTGCGCGGGCGACACTAATCCAAGCCCTTTGCTGTTCGCTTCTTAAGTCTTCGGGTCCAAGGCTACTCATGGCTACTCACCTGGATGTTCTTAGCACTATGGACTCGAAAAATGGCGGCGGAACGATCCTCTATCATCATCACGGTGTCGGTACGCCAAACGTCAAATAAGAAGAATTGTCGCCGGCGCTCGCTAATAACGGTAAAATTCAGGCACCTGGTTTGAGACTTCCTTTGCGAGCTTTCAGCGAACGAAGGGCAAGCGGGCCAGTTTGAGTGTCAGTTGGGAGGTAGAACGTGGCAGTGACTTCGACGGAACGGCTAACAACTCCGCTCATCCGCGAGCATGGCAAACATCGTCCTGCCAGTTGGGAAGAGGCGCTGCAAATCGCTGCGAGCGGCGTGCAGCGAGAGGTCCAACAGCGCGGTCCACGGACCTTCGGGATGTTCAGTTGTTCCAAGACCACCAATGAGCTCAACTACATCGCGCAGAAGTTTGTGCGCTCGGTCATCGGTTGCAACAACATCGACAGTTGTAACCGCACTTGACACGCGCCCAGCGTCGCCGGTCTGGCGACGGTCTTCGGTGCGGGAGGCGGCACCAGTTCCTACCGCGAAGTGGAAGAGACGGATGTCATTCTACTCTGGGGCTCGAATGCCCGAGAGACGCACCCCATCTTTTTCCATCACCTGCTGAAAGCGCTGCGGCGCGGCGCCAAGCTCTACGTTATCGACCCTCGGAGAACCAGTTCGGCGCAGTGGGCCGACGTTTGGCTGGGCCTGGATGTCGGGTCGGACATCTCCTTAGCCAACGCCATGGGCCGCGAAATCATCGCCGCAGGACTCGCCAATCGCCAATTCATCGACCATTCCACAAGCCACTTCGATGAGTACAAGGCTTCGGTCGAACCCTACACTCTGCAGCGCGCGGAGCGTGATACCGGCGTGCCCGCAGAGTCGATCCGGCAAACGGCTTACGCCTACGCCCGCGCTCCCCGTGCTGAACTTTGCTGGACTCTCGGCATCACCGAGCACCACAATGCCGTAGACAATGTCCTCGCACTGATCAATCTCGGCTTGCTGACCGGACACGTAGGACGCTTTGGCAGCGGCATCAATCCATTACGTGGACAAAACAATGTACAAGGCGGCGGCGATATGGGCGCCATACCGGACCGTCTGCCAGGCTTTCAACACGTGGAGAACGCAGAACTTCGCGCCAAGTTCGAGCAAGCGTGGGGCTGCAAGCTGGACCCCCAAAAAGGCTGGCACGTAACCGATATGTTTCGGGCTATGGACCGCGGCGAATTAACCGCGCTTTATGTGCTCGGCGAAAATCCGGCCGACGCGGAAGCCGATCGCCATCATGCGCTCAAACTGCTGCAAGGGTTGCGTTGCCTCGTCGTGCAGGATCTGTTCTATACCAACACCGCCAAATTAGCGGATGTGGTGCTCCCTGCAGCCGCTGGCTGGTGCGAAAGCGAAGGGACCGTTACCAGCAGCGAGCGCCGTGTTCAACGCGTGCGACGCGCGTTGCGGCTTCCGGATGGCGTCCGCGACGATACGGAAATTATTTTTGAATTGGCCGGCCGTTTGGGACACGATTGGGGTTCGCCGGACGCGGAAACGATTTGGAATGAGGTTCGGCGGTTGAGTCCAATGCACGGTGGCATGAGTTACTCTCGTCTGGGAGAGCTTGGTGGTATTCAGTGGCCGTGCTATGACGAATCGCATCCCGGAGAACTGTTTTTGCATGGCCGGTTGTGGAGCGATCCGCTCATTGGACCTCGCGCTCCATTCTCGCCAGTGGAATACGAACCTCCCGTGGATCAACTCACCGAGGAATATCCAATTCGTCTTACTACCGGCAGGCGCTTGGATTCTTACAACACCGGAGTACAAAGCACGCACTACTCGTCGCCGCTCCGTCGCGGGGAAGCTATCGACCTCTCGCCCGAAGACGGCTCGCGTTACAACTTGCGCGAAGGCGAGCGCGTGCGCGTCAGTTCACGCCGCGGCTCGGTGATTGCTCCGGTCCGATTTGATCCTGGCTTGCGTCCGGGCCTGGCGTTTCTGACGTTCCATTTTCACGATCAGGTAGCCACCAACGAGCTCACTATTGACGCTGTCGATCCGAAATCCGGAACTGCAGAGTTCAAAGCTAGCGCTATACGCATTGAGAAGTATTCTGAGGCTTGAGTGGACATCCATTTCACTTCTGCCCGCGCCACCGATGCCGAAAAAACTGCGATTGATGGAGAGCTAGGGAATTCGCAAGCGGCGCCCGCGGCCGGAGCGAGTGCAGAGGCAACGGATGGGCGAGTTGCCATACATTTTCCGCCTCCCCGCGACAAGTTGCTTCCGGTTTTGCACGCCATTCAATCTCGCTTGGGCTGGATTAGCGCCGGCGCAATCAACTACGTCGGTCTCTGCATGAATCTTCCCCCGGCGGAGATTTACGGCGTAGCTTCGTTCTACGGTTTGTTTTCGCTTGTTCAACGGCCTCCGGTAGTAGCGCATGTGTGTGATGACATCGCGTGTATGACTGCCGGCGCTGGGGCGCTCTGCTCGGAGTTGCAGAAAATGGTCGGACCCGTGGGCTCGTCGAACGCTACCGGCAGCGCGACTTGGCTCCGGAGCCCCTGTCTCGGTTTATGCGAGCGAGCGCCCGCGGCCTTGATCAACGCGGCCGGCGAAGGCCCCGTTTCAGTTGTGCTTGCTCCCGCCACGCCCCAGGCAGTTCTCAACGCCTTGCAGACGGCATCGAGCACGAAGTTATCAGATGTGCCGGACCCTGCAGACCTAAAGCGCTCCGTCCCGCAAATCGGGCAGCAGGACCTGCGGCTCCTTCGTCGCGTTGGGACCAGCGATCCTTGCAGGATCGATGACCAGCGGCACGGCGGTTTTGCAGCGCTCCGCAAAGCCATCGCGCTGAGCCCGGAAGCCATCGTTCGCGAAGTCGTCGCCTCAAAACTTCTCGGACGAGGTGGTGCGGCCTTCCCGACCGGAAAGAAATGGGAAGCTGTATTGCTTCAGCGCCATTCCGGTCGTCCCCACTATCTCATCTGCAATGCGGACGAGTCCGAACCGGGCACGTTCAAGGATCGGATCCTGATGGAAGGCGATCCGTTCGCGGTCCTCGAGGGAATGATCATCGCCGGAGTCGCAATCGGCGCCGAAAAGGGCTACCTGTACATACGTGGAGAATATCCGCAAGCGGCATTGCGAATGGAAAATGCAATTCGCGCAGCCCGCGCAGCAGGTTTTCTAGGCGAGGCCGTCCTCGGTTCGCAACATCGCTTCGATGTCGAGGTACGTCGCGGCGCAGGGGCTTATATTTGTGGCGAGGAAACGGCGCTCTTCAATTCCATCGAAGGATATCGGGGTGAACCGCGCAACAAACCACCGTTTCCCACCCAAGCTGGCCTTTTCCGTGCGCCGACCGTGGTCAATAATGTCGAGACCCTGATCAACATTCCTGAAATCATTCTGGGTGGCGGTGCCGCGTACGCGCAGATTGGGACAGCGCAATCCAGCGGCTATCGTCTTTTCTGCGTTTCGGGCCACGTCGCCAGGCCTGGCGTTTATGAGGTTCCGTTTGGCGTAACGCTTCGTCAGGTCATTGACCTTGCGGGAGGTGTCGCAGGGAACGGCACACTACAAGCGATCCTTCTGGGCGGCGCCGCTGGGTCTTTTGTTTCGCCTCGCGAACTCGACACGCCTCTCACTTTCGAGGGGACACGTGCTATCGGCGCAACGCTCGGTTCCGGCGTCATCATGCTATTTGATAGCTCAGTGGATTTACGCGCTATCCTCTTCCGCATTGCCGAGTTCTTTCGCGAGGAAACTTGCGGTCAATGCGTGCCCTGCCGGGTGGGGACTGTTCGGCAGGAAGAACTACTGCATCGGCTCGCCGCGCGCCAGCCGATAAGTTCGAAGGATGCTGAGGTGCAACTGCTCCGCGAGATGGCGCAGAGTATGCGCGACGCCTCCATTTGCGGGTTGGGTCAAACCGCATCGAGCGCGATCCTTTCCGCAATGGATCGCTGGAGCCTTTTCCCATGAACCAGCCAAACGAAGCGCCCGCACCTTTGATTCCCGTTCCTCGCGGACCGGTTCCAGAAGTGCCTCAAGCGCCGGCCCAGCGTCAGCTCGACGTCCAAATCGATGGGAAGACTGTCAGCGTCCCCGAAGGTGCCACCATTCTTGACGCCACAAGGCTTCTCGGCATCGAGACACCGACTCTGTGCTATTTGGAGAATCTCACTCCCGTCAACGTTTGCCGCGTCTGCGTCGTTGAGCTCGAAGGCTCACGTGTCTTGGTGCCAGCTTGCTCCCGCAAAGTCGAACCCGGAATGAACATCAAGACGGATTCGGAACGCGTCCGTTTAAGCCGCCGCCTGGTGCTGGAATTTCTGGCGTCGTCCGTGGACGTCTCCACCGCGCCTGATCTTCAGGGGTACATGAAGAGGTACGGCGCTGCTCCTGAGCGGCACGGCCCCGCCTCCACGAATGCTTCGCAATCGCCCAAGATCGATAACGATCTGTACGTCCGGGACTACGCCAAATGCATTCTTTGTTACAAGTGCGTCGAAGCCTGTGGCGTCGATGCGCAAAATACGTTTGCCATTTCTGTCGCCGGCCGTGGATTTTCCGCGCACATTGCCACGGAAAACGAAGTTCCTCTTCCCGAGTCGGCCTGCGTCTATTGCGGAAACTGCATAGGCGTTTGTCCTACGGGCGCGCTGATGTTCAGATCGGAATTCGACATGCGCCGTGCCGGGACTTGGGATGAAAGCCGTCAAGTCGCGACCGACACCATCTGCCCGTATTGCGGCGTTGGCTGTACGTTGACCGTCCACGCCCAGGACGGAGAAATTGTTCGGGTGAGCTCGCCGCTGGATCACTCTGTCACGCACGGCCATCTCTGCATTAAAGGTCGCTTCGGTTGGCAATTCGTGCACATTCGCGAGCAGACTCCGCCAGCGCCTCGTCCTCCCCTTACTGGGCCAGATCAACGGTAGAAGCTTCGCTCTGCGATTCACAACGTAAGCGCCTCGGCGGAGCACTGAACGTTTAGAGTCTCTCTGGACCCACAGCAGTTCGCGCCAGTGCGGCCATGCGCAGCCACGCATGGGCGCTCCGCAAGCAAGTGGCCGCTGTTGTGGCGACTGCGAAAAGACTCTCGCAATTAATTGCGCGGTGCGTTTTGCAAGGCGTTGAGGTTGCCTTGGCAGCGCGCAAGCCGGCGGGATACTTCGGCCGGCAGTGTGGACTCCACGCCGCTATAGTTGTGATGTGTTGGGTTGGGAATTGTCTGCCAAACCTTGAGGCTTTTCTGGTACCAATCGCAGGCGCCCTGCCAATTCTTTGTAGCTTCCTTCCGTGATTTCGAGGCAGCAGCCATTTTTGCGGACAAGGTGCCCTCGCCGGTATAAATCTCTGCGAGAGGATATGAGAGTTCTTGCTCTTTTGGTTTTGCGTTCACCAGCGGCTCGAGGTACGTGCGCGCCTCCTCGTAGGTCTTGCGTGCTTCGTCCAACTCGCCAAGTTCTACGAGGGTGTTTGCCAACCGATCGCATGCGGATGCGAAATAGCCGTGAAAACGCACGTCATCCATACCCGCCACCAGCAACTCCTTAAAGGAACCCTTCACTTTGGCGTACTGCAGCGATGCTTCGCGCATCCGGCCTCCGCGCTCGAAAGCCTCCCCAATCCAGGCTTCCACCACTACCTGCTGGACGCGAATCATGGCGGACTGGCTTGCCTGTGCGATCATTTCCTGGCAGTGACGGAGATATTTCAGGCCCTCCTCGGGCTGCCCCGAATCCGCCAGGGCATGTCCCAGCTGAGCGGAGGATGCGATGGACTCCTGGCGCAGCAGTTGGTTCTGCGGATCGGCCGCCAGCAACAGCGCGTCGGATTGCTGCGCTTGTTTGAAGTAGGTGAGCGCCTCAGGAAACTTCTCTAGCGAGACGAACACCGCACCGATTTTGTCCACCAGGACATTGGCATTTGCGGCGATGCGGATATTGTTGTCCTTCGCCTTGAGCCCTTCGAGAATCCGCAGAGCGTCGCGGTAATGGTTCAAGGCTTCGTCGTTGTGCCCGGACTTGACTTCCGCATCACCCAAGACAACGGTGATCGTTGCTTCCTGTGAAGCAAACATCAGGTTCGTGGGCGCCAACTGGCTCGCGCGCTGGTCCCAGACGAGCGCCTGCTTCAAATGAGCTATGCCATCCTCCGTCCGGTCAACGGAGGCTGCCGGACCCTCGCCGATTTCAATCATGCCCATGTTGGTGTACGCGCGCGTTTCTTGCGCCACGAGGCGTACATCGTTGGGAGAGCTGATTTCTTCTCGGTCTAGAATGGCGACAGCTTTCTGGTAGTAGTCGTAGGAAACGGAGGTATTGCCCGCGCCGCCGCGTTGCACGTCGGAGTAGTCGAGGTAGGCCACCGCAAGCTCCAGCTGATCCTTGCTGTTCCGGGGATTCGAACGCGCCAGAGATTCGCGCAACCCCATGGATTTCTGCAGGCTGGCGACCGCTCCTTTGGTATCGCCTAGGTTCGGATCTAGAGGGTTGCCTTGCAGCGACCCGATTCGGCTGTAGGCGGTGGCCAGTTCGCGGCGCAAATCGGGGTCATTTCCGGAATCTTTTTCGAGACTGTCGAGATACTCCAGTGAACGCTGCAAAACCAGTTTCCGAGCTTGTGTTGCTCCAGGAAGATTTTGGATGGAATCGTGAACCTCGAAAATGAGGGAATTAGCAAGTTTGCGGACATCGTTGAACCGCCGCTGGGCGATGCGCGCTTCACGAATCGTGGCAGCCAGTCCCGCGGAAATCGCGAGCAGAACAAGCGCCGCTGCGGCCAGGCTCGTTTTGTGGCGCTTGGCGAATTTGCCTGCTTTGTAGCTCCAGGTGCCTTTCCGAGCCGTAACGGGAAGACCTTCCAGGTGGCGGCGAAGATCTTCGCTGAATTGTTCGACGGAGGAGTACCGTTGGGCGGGCTCCTTGCGCAAGGCCTTCAACAAAATGAAATCGAGATCGCCACGCAGCCTGTTTTGCAGCCGCACGGGAGAAGCTTCCCTGGTACCGCTTACCGACTCCAGAGTGAGTGCGTTCGTTTCACCATCGGCGGTCGTTTCTACCGCGCGCCCGACCGATGTGCTCGGTTTTTCTGGTTCCTCGCTGGTGATGGCTTCGGCGAGCTTGGCGGGCGTGCGCGTGTCCACGCGATAGGGAGAGCGGCCGGTCAGCAATTGATAGAGCACCACGCCAAGAGAGTACACGTCCGTTGCGGTAGAGATGGGTTCGCCGCGCACCTGCTCCGGGCTGGCGTACTGCGGCGTCATCGGCTGCAACAACGTGGCCTCGGTGCTGCCGGAAGCGTCGAGAAGTTTTGCGATGCCGAAGTCCAACAGCTTCGGTAAGCCTTCTTTCGTCACCAAGATGTTACTGGGCTTGATGTCGCGATGAATCACAAGCCGCTGGTGCGCATATTGGACCGCTGAACAGACTTCGCGAAACAGCACTAGACGTTGTGTGATCGAAAGTCTCTGCGCGTCGCAGTAAGTGTCAATGGGAACGCCTTCGACTAGCTCCATCACCAAATAGGGCCGACCGTCGGAGGTTCCTCCATCCAAAAGGCGCGCTACATTGGGATGATCAAGGCCGGCAAGAATCTGACGCTCCGTGCGGAAGCGCTCGATCACCAGCGACCTATCGTAGCCGGCCCGGACCAGTTTTAGCGCCACGCGTTTTTCATACTGCCCATCCGCGCGGCGAGCCGCGTAAACCTCGCCCATGCCGCCGTGGCCGATTTTTTCCTCGACGAGATAAGGGCCAATTCGCGAGCCGGTATGAACTGCGGCTGAAAACCCTGAGCTTCCAGGGGCTTCTGGATGGACTTCCGGTGCGTTCAAGAATTGGCTGCCGGCGGCTTCATGCGCCGCGAGTAGGGAATCGACCTCGCTGCGCAAGGAGGAGTCGTCCAGGCACTCGTGCTGCAGAAAGGTTTCGCGTTGCGGGCGCGGCACCGCCAGCGCTTTTTGAAAGATTTCGGAGATCCGATTCCATCGATCGGAATTCATGACGGCGATCTCCGGTTCATTTCGCGAAAGAGCCAGGCGCGGGCCGTCGTCCAGTGACGCTTGACGGTGGCCGGAGAAAGCCCGAGAACTTCAGACGTGTCCTCTATGGAGAGGCCGGAGAAAAAGCGGAGTTCGACGATCTGGCTTTGCTGAGGATGGAGTTCGGCAAGGCGGTTGAGAGATTCGTCGAGGGCGAGGATATCCAAGCCTTTTGTTTTGGTTCCGGCGATGGCCTCGGTAAGGCCGAGCTTGAGGACGTCACCGCCACGTTTGCCAGCGTTGTGGCTGCGGGCGTGGTCCACAAGAATCTGCCGCATCAGGCGCGCGGCGACACCATAAAAATGTTTGCGGTCCTTCCATTCGGGCGGCTTTTGGCCGACCAGCCGGACAAAAGCCTCATGGACAAGAGCGGTGCTTTGGAGAGTATGGTCAGGTCGTTCGAGACGGAGATAATGGCGCGCCACGGCGCGCAGTTCTTCGTACACGAGGGGCATCAACAGATCAAGAGCGTCGCGTTCCCCGGAACGCCAGCGGGCGAGCAAATCGGTAATATCGGAAGGCGAATTGCTAGGCAAAACCCTTCTCCGTCAAAAGGGGACAGAGCGAGTGTGGCGAGAATAGAGTCTCGCTCCGCGACTGTCAATTGGATTGAACCACCGTCAGGCCGACACGCCCATAAGAGTCACGAACCCATTCGATATTCTGATGAGCCAGTTTGGCCAGCTTTTCCGCATGTGTGATCAAAAGGGCTGAACCGTCCCCGTGGAACGCCCTCAAGGTGCACTCCTTTCATCGCAAGTGCTGCGCGAGCGCTTTGTACAGGAGTGTGTCCAGAAACGCCGCAAAGGAATGCAGCTGGACACCACCACGGATTCGAAGCGGAAGCAGAGGAGACACTCATGGGAAATCCGAAACTCAACCTGCGCACGGTAGGAACGATCCGATGGGCGAGGTTTGCGCTGCTCCTTGCACTTGGCCTGGGTGTCGGACAAAGCGCCCGCTCCCAACAGGTGATCACGACGGCGGTAAGCAGTGGGCCAAACGTCATCGCAATGGCCACCTATCAAGGCAACATTTATTACGCGACCGCCACGCCAGGCGCGATCTACAAATTGACGCCGAGCGGTAATGTCACTCTCATCGCGGGAACTCCCAACGGCGGATCGACCGGCGACACCATCAATACTAGTCCTCCGGCCACGAGCGTCTCGATTGCTCCGGGCATCAATGGTCTCGCGTTCGATGCCAGTGGCAATCTTTTTTTCACCGAGCCAACTAATCACCAAATCCGCGAAATCGTGGCGCCCGTGGATGTGCCGGGCACTGTGATGACCACGTTCGACAATGCGGGCCTTAGCTATCCGGGGGCGCTCGCGATCCGTGGCGGAGTCATGTATTGGGCAGATGAATCGCAGCATGTTGTTTCCAGCATGAACATGACCACGGGCGCAGCACGGATTGTTGCAGGCACACTCAGCGAGTTCGTTGCGTATCCGAGTGGAGGTTACTCCGGTGACGGCGGCCCGGCAAATCAGGCTACGTTGAACCATCCTAGAGGGCTTGCGTTCGATCTGAGTGGGAATTTGTTGATTGCCGACACCGGAAACAACGTGATACGCCGGGTGGATTCGGCCGGCCACATTGGTACCATCGCGGGAACCGGTGCCGCCGGATTTGTTGGAGACGGAGGATCAGCCACTTCCGCGAAATTGTTCTTGCCGGACGGCATTGCCGTGGATCCCGCAGGGAACATTTTGATTGCCGACACATCCAACAACCGCATTCGCTTCGTAACTCCCGCGGGGACTATCTCTACGATTGCTGGGAACGGTACGGCAGGTTTTGCAGGCGACGGTTCGGCTGCTGCGAATGCGTCCCTCGCGTTTCCTGCCACCCTTGCGCTCGACACAGCGGGGAATCTGTACATCGCTGATTCGCAGAACAATCGCGTGCGCGTGATTGCCGCCGGCAATATTTCAACGCTCGCAGGAGGCACACAGCCCAATTATTCCGGTGACGGCGCGGCCGAGGGCAATTCTCTGAATCAACCTTCGTACATTGCCTTTGATTCGGCGGGAAACATGTTTTTCTCCGATACCTACAATTCCCGCGTTCGAAGGGTGGACGCTGCGTCACACGCGATCGCCACCGTTGCAGGAAACGCCGTGCCGGGGAACAGCGGTGTGGGAGGGCCGGCGACGAGTGCGCAAATCGGATGCCCCAACGGTATCTCCTTTGGCAAGAATCATTCTCTTCTCATAGCAGATCCCTGCTCGCAACAGGTCTTTCAGGTCGCGCCGAGTTCCGACGGACTAATCACGGGACGCGCTGACGAAGTCTTTTCGGTCTTCGCGCCTGGCTTGCTTTCCGGCCCACCGGATGCCATTTCGGTAGAGAGCACGGGCACGGTTGTCGTCGGCACGGTCGGCGAGTTTGGCGGAGGCCAGGTGAATGCCATCGATTCATTGGGGAACTTGAGCCTGCGAAGCAACATCCTCCCTTTCTCGTTGGCCACCGGGCCAGCTGATCGCACACTCGTGGGCAGCAGCAGTTCGGACAATGACCCGATTAGTGACGTCTCCGTCAACGGGGGCAACCTTTTCGCGTCATGGTCTGACTTTGGGATTTGCTGCGGCAATGAGGAGCTGATCGGCGGCCTGGCGTTCGATTCGTTCGGCAATGTGTACGCGAGCACCTCGCAGGCTCTGCACACCGTGTTCGAACTCACCTCGACCAGCGTATCCCCGTTTGCCGGCAACCGCACTCAGGGCTACAGCGGCGACGGCGGCCAACCCGCGTCTGCGCGGCTCAATCAGCCTCTCGGTCTCGCCGTCGATCCGAGTGGCAACGTCTTCATCGCCGATGCTGGCAACAACGTGATCCGCGAAGTGGGCGCCGCCGTCGCTCCGCCACCACCCGGCGTCCCGACCCTGACTTCCACGCCTTCGAATCCCGCCAACCAAAACTCGGCGTCTTTCACGTTCTCCGACCTCGACCCCACCGTCACCGCGTTCTTCTGCACTCTCGACTCCTCCACCAGTTCGTGTACTAGCGCCGTCTCCTATTCCAACCTGGCAGATGGCTCGCACACTTTTTCGGTCTTGGGAAAACGCGCGGACGGCACGAGCAGCGCTTCGGCCACCTTTACTTGGACTGTGGATACGACTCCACCGCCCATTCCTTCCATCGATTCCCACCCGGCCAATCCCAGCGCTTCCGGAAACGCCACATTCGCATTCTCGGACTCCGAATCTGCCGTTGCCTTCCGCTGCAGTCTTGACAGCGCGGCCACCTCCTGCGCTAGCCCCGCGGTCTATCTAAATCTTGCCGATGGCACGCACACGTTCTCCGTCTCAGCGGCGGACAGCGTCGGCAATCGCAGCGCTTCGGCAACTTTTGCCTGGACAATCAGTACCACGCCCCCTCCTCCGCCGCACATTGATTCCGCGCCAGCCGCGCTCTCCAATCAGAAGGCACCAGCCTTCAGTTTCTCCGACGCGCAGGCGGGCGTCACTTTCCTCTGTCAGATGGATACAGCACAGGCTGCGCCCTGCACCGTACCCGCGATTTACGTCGGATTGCCGGACGGGCTGCACACCTTTTCCGTCGCGGCGAATGACCCGGCTTCCGGCAGATCCAGCGCGCCGGCAACCTACACCTGGACGCAGGACACCACGCCTCCTAGAGTCGGCATCCAGGGGTCGCCAGCTACGGTCGTGATTCCCAACGCTTCCACGGTCTATTTCAGCGGTAGCTCGGCGGATATCGTTGGATATCAATGCAGTACGGACGGCTCACCGTATGTACCCTGCTCCTCTCCGTTCACTCAGTCCATCAACACCCCGGGTGGTCACGATTTCTCCGTCGAAGCCGTGGACGCCGCTGGAAATGTGAGCGACCCTGACAGCACCAGCTGGAACGTTACCTATTGCCATTGCAACTTAGTGGGGCCTTATTCCAACCCAGCGTTTAACGACAGAGTTAGTGCGACCTCGCAGAACTTCAACGTCAGAGTAACGTATGCAGCTAATGGCTTGGATCTGGCAGACATTTCGGTAGTACAGGCCGGCAACGGCGCCGTGGTTTACACGTTGCCTAGCACCGCTCGCGGTTGGCAATTCAGTCCGGATCAAACTCACTTTGTCTTTCTAGACTCGCTGCCGTATCCGAACAGCCCTGTCGAGGCGACCGTGCTTGACTTAAGCACGACTCCGGCAAAGCGGGTTCTTACCGTCTCGAATGTCGGTGGTGCACTCGAGTTCAGCCCATCCGGCGTCTTCCTCATGGTTGTCGGCGCACCCCTGGGTACAGGAAATTCTTCCCAATACTCCGTCTCCGTCTATCGCGTTGGAGATGTGTCCCAGGGAGTATTGGCGTATTCCACCACGTCTTCTGGAGCGACGGCGGCTTGGGGTTTCAGCGATAGCGGCTTTCAGGAAGCCGAGACCTCGTTTTTGTTCGCCTTCGCCTCCGGTCAGAATACAGTGACGTGGAACGTGGGGTATCTGCCGACCGGCAAGCAGACGATTTCCCAAACCTCAACCCTTGGAAATGCCTTCTGGCAATTCAACCCCTGCGGAAACATCATCGCTCTCGTCAGCAACAAGCCCGGCTCCTCCGAGCAGGTTGATCTCTTCAGCACCGAAACCGGCATGCATCTGGGCGGCACTTCGTTTCCAGTACAGAACGTTACGCTGCGCTCGACGGTGGACCCGAATGGCAATCCGGAAGAGATCGGGACAATCAGCAATCCGCAGCAAGACCTCCTCATCTATCTGAACAAGTGCAGTGCTAACACGCCGACAGGCAATAACGTCAGCGTTTCGCCGACCTGCTCGCAGAACAACAGCGACCAGGTCTCCGTGACTTTCAGCGATGTGACTCAGGAAGGCGGAACCGGCGTGAACGAGAGTTCCACCGGAAATGCGCCTCCGGGAGATTTCCAAGTGGGGAATCCGCCCGTTTACTACGACATCGCCACCAGCGCGACCTACTCCGGCGAAATCACCATCTGCATCAACTACGCCGGGATCACCTTCTCCGGAACGCCTCGCCTCTTCCATTTCGAAAACGGCGCGTGGGTCGATCGCACGACTTCGGTCGATACGACTACGCACACCGTCTGCGCCACAGTCACCTCGCTTTCGCCGTTTGCTTTGTTCTCCGAGCCGGTTGGACAAGCGCCCACCATCACGAGTGCGGACAACGCGACATTCCAGTTGGGGTCTGCCGGAGGTTTCGCCGTACTTGCGACAGGCAGTCCTGCTCCAGCGATTTCTGAATCGGGGACTCTGCCTGCTGGAGTGCGCTTCGTCGACAATGGAGATGGATCGGCAGTTCTCACGGGCACGCCAACTTCTGCTGGTACGTTCTCCATTACGTTCACTGCTAACAACGGCGTGGGCAGCCCAGCGGTACAGCAATTCTCGCTGGTGATCCCGGGAGCCTCGAACCAGCCACCGACGGCCAATGCGGGTACAAATCAAACGGTCGAGGCCACCGGGCCCGCAGGTGCCGCCATCACGCTGGCCGGCTCCGGTTCCGATCCGGACAACGATCCGCTCACATTTACGTGGTCCGAAGCTGGGACAACGTTCGGCAACACCGCACAACTCACCGTGACGCTGTCCATCGGCGTGCACACGCTTACGCTCACCGCGAACGACGGCCGCGGCGGAACCGGTACATCGAACGTGACAATCACGGTGCACGATACGACTCCTCCGGCCTTCACGCCACCGGCAAACCAGGTCCTGGAAGCAACGGGTCCGGCGGGCGCGATCGCAAGCTTTGGCGCGACGGCGACGGACATCGTGGACGGCACGGATTCTGTGCTTTGCGCGCCCGCCTCGGGCAGCACATTCGCCTTAGGCACAACAACGGTGGTGTGCACCGCAACAGATCGGCATGGCAATGCGTCTACGGCGAGCTTCACCGTAACCGTGCGCGACACACGGCCGCCATTGGTCACAGCGCCTGCCAACATCACGATTCCCGCGACGGAAGCCGGTGGAGCACGCGTGTCGGCGTGGCCGTCCCTTGTTGCGTTTCTCGCCGGCGCGACGTCCAGCGATCTCGTCGATCCGAGGCCCGTGCAGCTCGCGCCTCAAGTAGGAACGGTCTCAGTCAACGGCGCGACACTCTTTCCCCTTGGCACCACGACGGTACTGTTCCAATTCCGTGATGCCAGCGGAAACATCGGCTCGGCCTCTGCCACGGTAACCGTCAACTTGGGATCAATTCACCTGTCCAGCAAGGTTGTCGATCAAGGCAAAAACGCCGACGGCACGTTGTTTGTCGACCTGGCTGTCTCCAATACGGGCAACGGCAATGCCCGCAATCTCCGCGTGGACTTGGTGGTCGCCATCCCCACCAAAGGCTCCGGCGTCATAAGAGTGATGTCGCCAGCATTTCCCATGACCTTGGGAATCGGCAACCTTGATTCCGGCTCTTCACAGACGATCCGGGTCATTTTGAAGGTCCCAACATCGGTAAAGCAGTTCGCTCTCGCCGAAGGCGGCACCTTCACCAACGTCAAGGGATCGGCTGACATCTTTGCTTTCGAACAGACTCTGGCTCCGTAGCAGACACATAAAAGCTCCGAAGGTGCGTCCCAATCCAGAACCACGAGGGACGCGCCTTCCCAATTCAGAACCAGCTCGCGAGCTGGACTGGAAATAAGGCATCTAACAGTTCGTCGGGGGGGCCTTCCATTCGGCGAACTTCCTTGAATCGTTGTTGAGTTCTGCGTGTCCCAAGCGCTTCGGTAACGCATGAAACCCAATCATTGCGGCAAGAAAATTGCTGACTCGCTGAGTCGGTATGGTCGCAGATTCTCTGACAGCCGCCTTAGATATAGCGGACTGTCTCCGGTAGCGTCGCGGCCAATCTCCCAAGGCGCATTTAGGAAACCCTGAGATGATCAACGGCCCACTCGCCCAGGCTCTGAAGTCGCGAGGCGTCTCACGCCGCGATTTCGTAAAGTTCTGCGGCTCGATGGCCTCGCTGCTTGCTCTTCCGCCGCGTTACGCTTCGGCGGTTGAAACCGCGCTCAGCCAAACGACGAGGCCGGTCCTGGTGTGGCTCGAATTCCAAGACTGCGCGGGCAACTCGGAGTCGATGCTACGAACCTCCAGCCCTTCCGTATCCGACTTCGTTCTGGAGTTGCTGTCGTGGGAATACCACGAATTGATCATGGCGGGTGCCGGCAAGCAAGCCGAAGAAGCGCTTGAGAGAGTGATGCGCGACCACAAAGGACAATACTTGGCCGTGGTTGAGGGTGCGATTCCGACGGCTGACGGTGGAGTCTATTGCACCATCGGCGGCAAAACCGCTCTGGATATTGCGCGACGCGTCTGCACCAATTCCGCGTTCAACATCGCCGTAGGTGCCTGTGCCTGGGATGGTGGGCTAGTGCGGTCGAATCCCAATCCCACCGGCGCCGTGGGCCTGCAAGAAGCAGTGCCGGGCGTCAAAATCGTCAACTTGGGCGGTTGTCCACATAATCCCGCCAACACCGCCGCGGTGCTCGTGCACTATTTGACCTTCCACGAATTGCCCGCACTCGATCAGTACAATCGCCCGCTCTTTGCCTACGGCAACATCATTCACGATCAGTGCGAGCGCCGGGCGCACTACGATGCGGGACGCTTCGTGGAGGAGTGGGGCGATGAAGGACACCGCAAGGGCTACTGCCTTTACAAGATGGGCTGCAAAGGCCCGGAAGCCACTTACAACTGCCCGACCGTACGCTGGAACGATGGCACAAGCTGGCCCGTGAAGTCGGGGCACGGTTGCATTGCGTGTGCATCGCATCGCTTCTGGGACACGAAGTCACCTTTTTATAGTCGCGTACCGTCGGTGCCAGGCTTCGGTGTGGATGTGGATGCGGGAAAAATCGGCTTGTGGCTTACCGCGGGCGTGGCGACGGGCCTAGGCTTGCACGGAATCGCCAGCGCGGCGCGAGCGCAAATTCGTCCTCGGGGCGAAGAGCCCGCCGGCGTCACGGAAATTGCGCGAGGCAGTGGCGTGTTGGAGCGCGAGGGTCCGCCAGAGAAGAAGGCGTAGCGGATCTGGCGCGGAGTGATAGCTCGCCGCCAGCAAAATCAAAGTTCGCGCGAAACGAAAGACTTCAGCACGACCGGATCGTGCCCTCGGCTCGCTCATGCGGGGGTGACTGGCAACACTAAACAGCAGCGGCGGATACCGAAGGAGACGCAGGCAAAACGGTGCCAAAACGACTAACGCCGGCCGCGGGCTTAGCACGCCTTCCGAATACGGAACTGGTCCGCACCTACGTCTGGGAAAAGCCGGTGCGCATTGCGCATTGGCTGATGTTCTTCTCCTTCGTTCCGCTCTCGTTCACCGGGCTGTACATGCATCACCCGTTCCTGCTGGCCGCCGGCTCGGGCTCCTTTCTGATGGCCAAAATGAGGTTTGTGCACGTACTTTCCGGATTCGTGCTCATCGCCGCGATGTTGTTGCGCCTGTACTGGTTTTTCCGTGGCAACTTCTGGGCCAAGTGGTCTTCCTATTTGCCCATTCACCGAGCGCAGTGGACGGGCATCATGGACATGCTCGAGTTTTATCTCTTTCTGCGCTTCACGCCCGGCCGCCGTGTAGGCCACAACCCGCTTGCAGCGCTGAGCTATGCGGTGATTTATGCGTTGATTCTGCTCGAGATCTTCACCGGCATCGCGCTCTTCAGCCAGGTGCTGGGCAATCCGGTGCTGCATTGGTTTGTCGCCTGGACAGCTCCGGCCCAGTCGGTCTCCTATTTCCGGTTAATCCATTACTTCCTGACGTTCGTTTTCTTTGCGTTTGTGATTTTCCACGTCTATGCGTCGGTCCTGGTTTCGCAACAGGAAGAGAACGGGTTGCTGGACAGCATTTTCTCGGGCTGGAAATTCGTTCCAGCCGGCGAACTGCGCCACGAAATCGCCGCAATTCCAGAGGCGCGACGGTTTGCGAAACGCCACGATCTATTGCCGCACGGGACGCGAGAAGAAGGACAAGCCGGAGCACCGCCGAAGCCTCGTCCTGGCCCGGGCCCGATCACGCTGTATCGCAACGGAATCAGTTATATCGGGACCAGCATCGTCGCGGTTGGGGCTCTGGTGTTCCTGGTGCTCACGGCGTATCACACCGTCGGCGGCGGCGCGCTCACCCAACCCTACGGCGACCTGGTCATCTTTTTTGTTCCGCCGGTGTTTGTCTTTGCAGGCGTCGCGGTGATTCTGCTGGGCATGTATGTGCAGTGGATCCGCTGGCGCATGCACAAACCACTGTCCTTCGCGCGTTATCCGAAGTGGGACCTCAATGTGGCTGCGGAACGAAAGGCGCTGCTAGGCGTCGCCATTGGAGCCGCGGTTATTTCGCTGCCCGCGCTATACGGCAGCGGGCAGGCTTACGTTTACACCGATGCGGTGCCCTTTTGCGGCGCAGTCTGCCATTCCATGAGTCCAGAATACGTGACCTACCAGCGGTCGCCGCACGCGCGAGTGACTTGTGCGCAGTGCCACGTCGGGCCGGGGCCGCTTGGTTATCTGGCCTCGAAAGTGCGAGGCGTCACGGAACTTGTCGAGACTGTCGACGGCGATTTTCCACGTCCTATTCCACTTCCGGTCAACGTTCTGCGCCCTATTCGCGGAAATTGCGAGGAATGTCATTGGCCGACGCATTTAACAGGAAGCCGCGAAGCGCATTTTGTCCACTTTCTGTCCGATGAACAAAACACGCGGTGGGAAATCGACATGTTGATTCAAGTGGGCGGAGGTTCGCCGAGCGAAGGTCCGCGTACCGGAGCGCATTGGCATGTCACGAGCAAAGTGGAATACATCGCTGGCGATCCAGACCAGAAAACCATTCCCTGGGTCCGTAGCGTCGACTTCAAGACAGGAGCAGCTAAGGTTTACAGCGCGCAAGAGGGGCAACCATCCGCGGTCCCCCCGGCAGGTGAGATTCGCACAATGGATTGCGTCGATTGTCATAACCGGCCGAGCCACAAGTTTCAAGCGCCGGACCGGAGCGTCGATATCGCAATCGCTGATCATCAAATGGATGCGAGTCTGCCGTTCCTGAAGCAACAAAGCGTGCTGGCCTTGACCGCATCCTATGCGAACAGCGACGAAGCCAGGCGCGGGATTGCGGCCTCGCTACGCGGGTACTATCAGAAAAACTATCCGCGGATCGCTTCTTCCCAGCGGCCCGCCATCGACGCCGCGGTCACGCAGTTGCAGACCGTCTATGAACGTTCCTTCTTTCCGGAAATGAAAATCCGCTGGGACACGTACGCGCCACACGATAACCATTTAAATTCCGCCGGTTGCTTCCGATGCCACGACGGTCAGCACAAGAGCGCCGATGGCGCTGCCATTAGGTCCGACTGCGATTTATGCCACCGAATTGTGCGCCAGGGTAAAGCCGGCGCGGTGCAGTTCGCCGCGGAAACACGGAGTCTGCCGTTCGAACATCCCGTGGACATCGGCGACATTTGGCAGACGCAAGCTTGCAGCAGCTGCCACACGGGAGGCGCGCAATGATGGCCGGCCATCGGAAAGGCACGGCGGCTTTGCGGATGCCGCATTGGGTCAAGCCGAACGACCGTGAAACTTAACCTGGAAGAACGTCTCGGAGGGTATATGACGGAAACTCGAATGTTGCGGATCGTTGCCTTCATGTCGATCTCCATCGGTGTGGGCATCCTGAGCCATGCGGCGTGGGGCTTCGTCGCTTTTGGAGCTCTCGTTCTAATCGATACGTTCCTGTTCAAGAGCCCGCCGCGCTCGCAGTTGGGCCACGAAGCCACAGAAATGTAGTGCACTCGCCAGTAGCCAGTGCAGTTTGGTGGGCGGCGTTTGGGCTGTTCGAGCAGAATCAAGCCGCTGAGCAGAAACCCGCACAGAGCGAGTGAACGGAGCGTGTAGGAGGACGACATGGCGCGGATTGTGGTCGACCCTGTAACCCGGATCGAAGGACATCTCCGGATCGAAGCTCAGGTAGAAGGTGGCTTGATCACCGACGCTTGGAGTTCGGGAACGATGTTCCGAGGTATCGAATTGATTCTGCGCGGCCGCGATCCTCGCGAAGCGTGGATTTGGGCGCAACGCATCTGCGGGGTCTGCACGATGGTGCACGCGTTGGCCTCGGTTAACGCGGTGGAAGCGGCACTGAACATCGAGGTACCTGACAACGCCCGGCTGATTCGCAACATTATCGCGGCCACGCAAACGATTCAGGACCACGTCGTTCATTTCTATCATTTGCATGCCCTGGATTGGGTGGACGTGGTTTCCGCGCTGAAAGCGGATCCCGCGAAGACCTCGCAGCTGGCGCAATCCATCTCCGATTGGCCGAAGTCCAGCACGAAGTACTTCGAGGAAGTTCAGGATCGTGTTAGCGCGCTGGTCGCCAGCAAACAGCTTAGCCTGTTTGGAGGCGGCTATTGGGGCCATCCCGCCTACCGTCTTCCGCCAGAAGCCAACCTGATGGCTGTAGCGCATTACCTCGAAGCGCTGCAGTTTCAGAAGGATTTCATTCGCATTCACGCGGTTCTTGGCGGCAAGAACCCGCACCTGCAGACCTTTCTGGTCGGCGGCATGGCTACCTCGCTGGATCCCAATGAACCGAACGCCACGGTCAATCTCGAGCGCCTGAGTTTTCTTCTCGAAGTCGCTAAGTCCGCGCAAGCCTTTGTCAGCCAGGTCTATATCCCTGACGTGCTGGCTGTTGCCGGCTTCTACCGGGACTGGTTCGAACGCGGCGAGGGCCTTGGCAACTTCATGTGCTACGGTGCGTACCCGCAGGGAAGCTTACGCGATACCGCAAATTTTTTTCTGCCGCGGGGCATGATTCTGAACCGGGACCTCTCCAAGGTTCATCCCGTCGATCCGGAGAACATCGCCGAGTACATCACGCATTCCTGGTACGTCTATGGGAATGGCAATCAGGCTGCGCGACATCCATACGAAGGCGAGACAAATCCGAAATACACCGGCCCTCAGCCGCCCTACGAATTTCTCGAAGTCGATCAGAAATATTCTTGGCTGAAGGCGCCGCGCTACCAGGACAAGCCTATGGAAGTAGGCCCGCTGGCTCGGCTGCTCGTGGCCTATGCCTCCGGGCATGCCGAGGTGAAAAAGTTGGTGGATGCCACGTTGGCCAAGCTCAATGCGCCGCCCACTGTGCTTTTCTCCACGCTTGGCCGCATCGCTGCTCGCGCGCTCGAAACACAACTCCTGGCCGACCACATCGTGGGCTGGATTGAACAACTGGCAAGCAATATGTCATTCGGCAATCTGCGCAACTACAATGGGGAAAAATGGGATCCCAACACTTGGCCGGATACGGCGCGTGGCTTTGGTTTCTTCGAAGCGCCGCGTGGCTCCCTTGGCCATTGGGTGGAGATCGAAAACAAGGCAATCAAAAACTACCAGGCTGTCGTCCCTTCGACCTGGAATGCCGGACCGCGGGACGCACACGGGCAGCGCGGAGCCTACGAATCCGCGTTGTTGAAGACGCCAGTAGCAGATCCGGAGCGCCCGTTGGAGCTTTTGCGCACCATCCACTCGTTTGATCCCTGCCTGGCCTGCGCCGTTCATGTGGTTGATGGGCGGAAGAGCCTCCTTGCACGAGCGGAAGGCTGAACGTGTATAGCAGCTCGTCTAATACCGTGGCGGTCGGAGTAGGCAACACCATTCTGTCCGATGACGGCGTCGGCGTCCACGCGTTGCATTTGCTCGAAAGCGATTCGCGCATTCCCCCAGGTGTGGTCTTCCTCGACGGCGGCACGCTGGGCTTGAGTCTGCTGCCTTGCCTATCCGACGTCGCACGCGTTCTCTTTCTTGATGCAGTGGATACCGGGCAGCCTCCGGGAACACTGACTCGATTGACGGGCGACGGATTGTTGGGAGGAACGGCGAAGTTGACCGTCCATCAAATCGGTGTTGTCGACCTCATCGCAACTCTCGCCTTTGTCGCCAGCGTGTCGCAGGAGATCGTTGTGCTCGGCGTTCAACCAGCCAGCACTGACTGGGGCACAACTCTGTCAACACAAGTGGAGGCTGTGCTAGGCCAACTCGTTGAAATGGCTGTCGAGCAACTGCAGAGGTGGAGCGGGTTAAAGGCCACGACGCTAGCCTATCGGTCTCTCGAAGCGAGGTCGACCGCTTCTTGCGAAGAACGGAGTTTCCTGACATGTGCCTGGCGATCCCGGGAAAGATTGTAAGCAGCGAACAGCAAAACGGCGTACGCATTGGCCGCGTTCAATTTGGCGGCGTCGTCCGGGAGACCTGCCTCGATTTCGTGCCGGAGGCCTCATTGGGCGACTACGTGATCGTGCATGTGGGCTTTGCAATCAGTCGTGTCGATCGGGAAGAAGCCGAGCGAAGTTACGCTGTACTGGAATCCATGGGGCTGCTTCAAAACGAACTGCACTCCGACCTGGAAAATGACGCCGCCTCTCAGCCTGGTGGTCTGTCATGAAATACCTGGATGAATATCGGAACGAGCGCATCGCGCGCGCAGTTGTCTCCGAGTTGGCACAACGCGCCACCAAGCCGTGGGTGCTGATGGAAATCTGCGGCGGCCAGACCCACACGCTGATGCGCTATGGCATCGATGAACTGTTGCCACCCGGCATCGAGTTAGTGCATGGCCCGGGTTGTCCCGTGTGCGTCACTTCTCTAGAGACAATCGACAAAGCGATCTATATCGCGTCTCTTTCGGACGTCACCTTGATCTCCTACGGCGATATGCTGCGAGTGCCGGGATCACAGTCTGACCTTTTCCATGTGAAGGCCGCCGGTGGCGATGTTCGCATCGTCTATTCGCCTACCGAGGCGCTCAAATTCGCGCGTGCCAATCCTCATCGCAAAGTCGTCTTCTTTGCCGTGGGTTTCGAAACGACAGCTCCCGCGAACGCGATGGCTGTGTGGCAAGCCAAACGGGAGGGACTGCGAAATTTCTTCATGCTCGCCTCTCATGTCCTCGTGCCGCCGGCGATTCGCGGGCTACTCAGTTCCAAGCGCAATCGAGTCCAGGGTTTTATTGGCCCGGGACATGTTTGCACCGTCATGGGTTATCGCGAGTACGAACAGCTTGTGGCGGAGTTTCGTGTGCCAATTGTCGTTAGCGGTTTTGAGCCGCTGGACCTGCTGGAAGCGATTTTGATGCTCGTCGTGCAACTCGAGGAAGGTCGCGCGGAAGTGGAAAACCAATACGTCCGCTCGGTGACCTATGCAGGGAACCTTCCCGCGCAGAAGGTACTGGCCGAAGTGTTTCAAGTGTGCGACCGCAAGTGGCGCGGGATGGGCAGCATCCCGGAAAGCGGCCTCGCCCTTCGCGAAGAGTATGCCGACTTCGATGCCGACCGTGTATTTGGGGCCGCAGGGATTTCGGCAGCCGAGCCGCCGGAATGCATCAGCGCAGAAGTTTTGCAAGGCCTGAAGAAGCCTACGGACTGTTCCGCCTTCGGCACGCGCTGTACTCCCGAAAACCCTCTCGGCGCACCTATGGTTTCTTCGGAAGGAGCTTGCGCGGCCTACTTCCAATATCGGCGCCATACCTGCGTCGCAAAAGGAGCCGCGTGACGTAGCAGGATTGTAGTTTGCTCTGCCCTGCGGCGTTCCTATCCCAAATCGCAAGGCGGCCCTTCTCGGCCATTAGCATTGGCTTCAAGTCGTTTGCGTGGCTTACCACACCCGAAAAAACGGAATCGCGAACTCAGCCGAGTCGAACGGCGACCATGGCGATCGCGCCAAGATCCAAACCATCGATCGGGAAACTGACGGGCTCTTTGGTCTGGCGAGTGGCAATGACCTACAAGAGCGGCACGTAGTGCTCGGGCAGGGAGTCGAGGTAACGCCTCGCTCCCGAGATTCCGATAGTCAACGAGCTTGCGATCTTCTCCTGCAACTGACAAACGGAAGACTTCTTTGTCGAAGCAAGCTCCGTCGCAGGGAGGTCCGCTTGCTGATCAGCGAACTCCTTGTGACAAGCATCACCGCTGGGCGTGACGGGAAGGACTTCTGGGCCGGAAGCTCACTGCTAGGTTGAGGATGATGTGATGGAGTGCGCTCGGCGAAATCGCAACACGCGGCAAGCGTTCGAGCGAACTGCCGGGAACACCTCGGATTGGGGGACGATGAGCCCATGCACAAGATTGCGGTAGTGACCAGCGGTGGGGACGCTCCTGGATTGAACGCGGCGGTACGCGCCGTAGTGCGGACCGCAATTGATCAAGGCTGGCAAACGTTCGGTGTGCGCCACGGTTACTGTGGCCTTACTAATGATGACTTTGTGCCGCTCGGCCTGCGTGATGTCGGCGGAATTATGCAGCGCGGAGGAACTCTCCTGGGCAGCAAGCGCTATCCGGAATTCAAAAAAGACGAGACGCAGGAGAAGGCCATCCATTTTTTGGGACAGCGCGGAATTGATGCACTCATTGTCATCGGAGGAGATGGGTCGCAGGCAGGAGCCTTTGCGCTTTCGCAGAAAGGATTGCCGGTTATCGGAATTGCATCCACGATTGACAACGATTTAGCCGGGTCTGAGGTGACCATTGGCGTGGATACGGCGCTGAACGTGGCCCTGGAAGCGATCGACCGCATAAAAGTGACGGCGTCGTCGCACGAGCGGGCGTTTCTCGTGGAGGTCATGGGCCGGAACTGCGGCTACCTAGCGCTGATTGCCGGTATCGCCGGTGGCGCCGAATGCATTGTTCTACCGGAGATTCCGACGGATCCGGAGCGCGTCGCGCGCGAATTGCGCGCGGCTTATGAGCGGGGAAAACCACACGGCATTGTGGTGGTGGCGGAAGGCGCAGACTACAACGCCGAGAAGCTCACACGGTATTTCCAAGAGCACCAAGAGCGGCTTGGGTTTGAGCTCCGCGACGTCAAACTCGGGCACGTGCAACGAGGAGGAACGCCGGGCGTTTTTGACCGGCTACTCGCTACGCGTTTCGGAGCGGCTGCGGTGAATTGTATTGCCAAGAACGAATACGGAGTGCTTGTTGGACTCGCCAAGAGCGAAATCCAGGCAACTCCTCTGGCAGAGATCGTCGGAAAAAGAAAGCCTCTCGACGCGCAACTGCTGAAGCTGGCGAACATTCTGGCACAATAAGACAATCGTTGAGGAGTCGTACTCGGGGTCGCTTATACCAGGGATTGCTACGCTGCCGTCCCAGGTCTTCGCTGGAAGGAGCCAGGCTATTCTGAGCGGAGAGCCTCGATAGGGTCGAGATAGGCGGCCTTGCGGGCCGGATA
>Ga0335081_10001352_pt1 | contig 39049 bp, 35 predicted proteins | sample Lox_Sample_35_FD_206713 | JGI IMG/M metagenome (GOLD analysis project Ga0335081, IMG submission 206713) | Soil microbial communities from Loxahatchee National Wildlife Refuge, Florida, United States - Lox_Sample_3.5 | ecosystem: Environmental > Terrestrial > Soil > Wetlands | place: USA...
AGGGTTGCCGGTGCCAGTTTCGCGGCCCACCACTCTCCGGAGTTGTGAATGCAACTGCCTTTTTCGATACGATCGAGTTCACCGACTTCTGGAACAGGATCAAGTCTGAAGGGCAGCATTCGCAAACCGGCGCTTGATGGCCCTACTCAGAAGAGACCAATAAGTGATAGTCGCAGTAAGGGCTCCGCGCCTATTCAATACACCGCTCCCTTTGGTCGCGGCTCGGTAACGGGGTTGCCATCAGCTTGGCCAGCAGCGCGGTCCGGTCGGCCATGCGGTCGATCAGGATGCTCTCGTGGATCGCGTGGGCGCCTTCCCCGACGGCTCCCAACCCGTCGAGCGTCGCCACACCCAGGGCGGAGGTGAAGTTGCCATCGGAGCCTCCGCCGCTGTTGGATTCCTCCAGGTCCACGCCGAGTTCGCGGGCAAGTTTCTTAGCAGTCCGAAACAACCGGATGGTTCCTGCGGAGCGCTCCATGGGCGGACGATTCAGGCCTCCCTGGATTTCCAAAACACAGCGGCGGTCGAACGGCCGGAGTGCACGGAATTTTCGTTCCAGATGCAAAGCGTCGCGGGCGCGGATCACGCGCATATCGATCTCGGCCCAGGCTTCGGCGGCCACTACGTTCGATCGCGTTCCGCCGCCGATCACGCCCGGGTTGATGGTGGTCCCTCGCTTCAATTGCGTAAAGCGGGCGATCTTCTCAATCTGGCGCGCCAACTCGACTATGGCGCTGGCGCCGGTTTGAAAATCGAGGCCTGCATGCGACGCTTTGCCGCGCACCACCAGACGGAAGCCGCCCACTCCCTTGCGAGCCGTTTTCACTTTGCCGGTGAGGCCCGTCCCCGGTTCGAGCACCAATACGGCCTGGCTGCGCGCGGCGTTCTTCTCGGTGAGCGCTCGGGAAGAGTCGCTGCCCACCTCCTCGTCGGCATTGAGCTGCAGCGTCACCTGCGAGGGCACCGGGATACCCAGCACGCGCAGAGCTTCCGCCGCAAACAAGAAGAATACGATCCCGGCTTTCATGTCGAAGACGCCCGGGCCCCACAAGCGTCCGAGCTCCTGACGAAAGGGCATGGCGCGCAGCGTGCCCAGCGGCCAGACCGTATCGGAATGGCCCAGCACCAGAATCCGGCCCGCCTTCTTACGGCCCGGCAATCGCATCTGGCACACCAGGTGTCCGCCAACCCGGCGCACGGAGGCGAACGGTGACGCGGTATCGGAGACGAGTTCGGTAAACCGCCGGATGGCGGCCACGTCGTCGCTGGGCGATTCACATTCCACGAACTGCCGAATTAGCGTGATCATGGCGGATTGCCGCGACTGCACAAACGATAGGATCGAATCCACGGCTGCTATAATAACGGCTTTCATGCCGATCCTGGACATCAACGAAATACAAGCGATCCTGCCGCATCGGTATCCGTTTTTGCTGGTGGACCGCATCGTGGAACTGGAAGCGGAGCGAATCGTCGGCTTGAAAAATGTCACGCGCAACGAACCGTTTTTTCAGGGCCACTTTCCGGATTTTCCGGTGATGCCGGGCGTGCTGATCATCGAGGCGATGGCGCAAGCGGCGGGCGTGCTGGTGCTGAAGAACATTGCCGACCGCGACCGCAAGCTGGTGCTGCTGGTATCGATCGATTACGCGCGCTTCCGCAAGCCGGTGGTGCCGGGAGACACGCTGCGCCTGGAGATGTGCGTGGTCAAGCGCAAGGCGAGCGTCGCCAAGATGGCGGGCCGGGCGACGGTGGATGGCGTCCTGGTGGCGGAAGCGGAAGTCATGTGCAAGCTCGCCGACAAAGAAGAAATCCCGGACGCGCCGCCCGCGTCTTCCTAGCATGCCCATTCATCCGACCGCCATCGTCGATTCGCGCGCGCGAATCGCGGAGAGCGCCGATATTGGTCCGTACGCGATTGTGGGCGCGGAAGTGGAGATCGGCAAACGCACGCGGCTGATGGCGCACAACTTTGTGGAAGGGCCGAGCCGGATCGGCGAGGATAACATTTTCTATCCGTACAGCACGATCGGCGTCGCATCCCAAGATCTGAAATACGAAGGCGAGCGCTCGGAGACGCGCATTGGCCACCGCAATAAGATTCGCGAATTCGTCACCATCCATCGCGGCACCAAGGGCGGCGGTTTGCTCACCAGCGTCGGCAGCGACAACCTGCTGATGGCCTATACGCACGTGGCGCACGATGTCCACATGGGGGATCACATCGTGCTCGGGCACGCCGCCACGCTGGGCGGCCACGTCGTAGTGGGCGACTGGGCAGTGATCAGCGCGTCGAGCGGTATTCATCAGTTTTGCCGCGTGGGGCGGCACGCCATCATCGGCGGATACAGCGTGGTGACGCAGGACGTGCTGCCGTTTTCCAACACCGTGAGCGAGCGCGAGACCAAAGTATTCGGCGCCAACCGCATTGGCCTGGAGCGGCGCGGTTTCGAGAACGGCGTGATCGAGGCGCTACAGACGGCGCTGCGCCTGCTGACGCGCTCGCAACTCAACACCACGCAAGCCATCGAGCGGATTCGCGCAGAGGTGCCGTCCTGCGCCGAAGTGGAGGAACTGCTCGATTTCATCGAAGCCTCCGAGCGGGGCGTCATTAAGTAATGCGGTACGGTCTGATCGCGGGGAATGGCCGATTTCCACTGTTGGCGCTGGAAGGCGCGCGCCGGCTCGGACACGACGTTACGGTGGTCGCCATCGAGGAGGAAGCCGCCCGCGAAGTGGAGGCTGTGGCGCCGCGCTGTCACTGGATCTCGCTCGGGCAATTGAGCAAGCTCATCGAGATTCTCAAACAGGACGGGATCACCGAGGTGGTGATGGCCGGGCAGGTGAAGCACGCCAAGATCTTCTCGTCGATCGTGCCCGACTGGCGGCTGGTGAAACTCTTGGCCTCGCTGCCTTCGAAAAATACCGACGGGCTGATTGGCGGGGTGGTCCGCATTCTCGAAGACGAAGGAATTCACTTGCGCGATTCCACCTTCCTGCTGAAGCCGCTGCTCGCCGACACCGGTGCGATGACACGGCGTAAGCCGGACCAGGAGGAGTCGAAAGACATCGAGTACGGCCGCCGCGTGGCGAATGCGCTCGCCGGATTCGACGTGGGGCAAAGCGTGGCGATTTGCGAGCGGGCTTGCGTGGCGCTCGAAGCAATGGAGGGGACGGACGGCATGCTGCGGCGGGCGGCCAGCCTGGTGAATGGGCGGCGGCTGTCGCTGGTGAAGGTGGCGCGGCGGCGCGAGCACCTGCTGTTCGACGTGCCGGCGGTCGGTTCGAGCACCATCCCGGTGATGCGCGAGACTGGAACAACCGTGCTGGCTGTTGAGGCGGGGCGCACCCTGATGCTCGACAAGGAGCAAATGCTCGAAGCGGCGAATGAAGCGCGGATTGCGATTGTGGGGTTTGAAGGCTAGCGCATGAAGCCTCGCGTCGCGGTGATCGGCTGCGGACAATTCGGGAAAAACCACTGCCGCGTCGTGCACGAATGCGAACGCGCCGATCTGGTCGCCGTCGTGGACACGGATGCGGAGCGTGTGGCGGAAGCCGCGGCCGCCACAGGGGCTCGCTGCTTCGGCGACTACCGTGAGCTCGCGGGTCAAATCGACGCTGCCATCGTAGCGGCGCCCACCACGGTCCACGAAGAGATCGGCTGCTACCTGCTCGAAGCCGGCGTCGATCTCCTGGTGGAAAAGCCGATCGCTCCCGACATGGCTTCGGCACAGCGACTCGATGAAACCGCGGAGAAAGCGGGGCGGATTCTCCAAGTGGGTCACCTGGAGCGCTTCAATCCAGCGGTGATCGAACTGGAACGCCGCGCCACGCTGCCGTTGTTTTTCGAGATTCACCGCCTGAATGTGTTCAGCCCGCGCAGCCTGGACGTGGACGTGGTTCTCGATCTGATGATCCACGACGTCGATATCGTCCTGTCGTTGACCCGCGCCGAGCCTTCGGAGATTCGCGCAGCGGGCATCTCGATCCTTTCGGCGAAAGTGGATATCGCCAATGTGCGGCTCCAGTTTCCGAACGGCTGCGTGGCCAACCTCACGGCCAGCCGCGTTTCCACCGAGCGTGTACGCAAGCTGCGCCTGTTCCAGCCGCAACAATATTTGTCGCTCGACTACGGCCGGCAGGACCTTGCCATCTTCTCGGTCACCGGCGGACAGATCGGTTTCGAACAGGCCGCTGTCGAAAAAGCGGAACCTTTGAAGCTGCAGTTGGAAGCCTTTCTAGACAGCGTCCAAACCCGCAAAAAACCGAGAACTTCCGGGCACGCGGCACGTCAAAGTTTAGGGGCGGCTTTGGGGATTCTTGATAAAATCAAGGAGCACTCGGGAGTCGTATCTCAAACTCTGGCAACAGGATGGAAACCGTAGGGACAGCCTCGGACGAGCCCGAACTCCATCTACTTACCGATTGGGGCAGTACCGGCGATCGCACTCGCGAACGCAAGGCGGGGGTGTATTCTGTACTGGGGCACGTGGTGGCGGTGGTGGTGCTGATGACCATTCCGGGAGACTGGTCGCAGCCGGAAAAACCGCGGGAAGCGCCCAGGATCACGCCCCTGGTCGCGCCGCCGGTGGAACTCACGCAACGGGCGCCCAACAAGGGCAAGCTTAGCAAAGAATTCGATGTGGTCGAAAACGAAGAGCGGCGGGGCATCCAGGTACCTCAAGGAGCGCCTTCCACGACGCGTCCGCGCGCGTTTCGACCCACTCTGCCGCAGCCCCCGCCCGTGAAAGCGGCATCACCGCTTCCGGAACCGCCCAAGGTGGACGCGCCGAAACCGGACGTGCCACAGATCGCGCAGGTCACGCCGCAAATCCAGGCGGTGGAGCAACCAAAGCTGGCATTGCAAAATGTCGCGCCGCCGCCCCCGCCCGCCGCTCCCGGTCAAAGCAAGATTGCGATTCCGAATACGTCCGTCGCAGACGCATTGCGAGAGGCGGTGCGCGCAAGGCCTTCGGGCGGATTGACAGTGGGCGATCTGGATATGTCCGGACCAGGCGGAGCGGGGACGGCGCTGAATCTGCCGCCATCGCCGGGTGTTCAGGGAAGCAACCTGGAGTTGCTCAGTGATCCGCAGGGCGTGGATTTCCGACCGTATCTCATGCAAGTGCTGGCGGCCGTCCGCCGCTATTGGCTGGCGGTGCAGCCGGAGAGCGCCAAGCTGGGCCGGAGGGGACGCGTCTCCATTCAGTTTGCGATCGCCAAGAACGGCAGCGTTCCCAAGCTGGTGATCGTGAACTATTCCGGAACCGACGCCCTGGATCGAGCGGCGGTCTCCGGAATCAGCGGAGCCAACCCGTTCCCGCCTTTGCCCTCCGAGTACAAAGGAGAGCGGGTTGTGCTGCAGTTCAATTTCGCCTACAACATGCCGCGGCGGTAAGAAGCACCGCTCCCTTTGGTTGCGGCTCGGTAAACGGGGCGCGGTCGCGAGTCGGTAACGGGGGCGCGGTCGCGGGTCGATATGCGCTGCCTACTGCGTGCGGCCGTTGTGTTTGTCGCGATAAACCTGGCGGCTCAGGCGGTTTTGCTGGCGGTTGACCTGCGCCCTCTCGCCCGGCGTCAGTTTGCCGTTGTTCATGGAGCGGTCGTTGTGAACCTCGTGGTTGAGCGCGGCTTCCTTGCTCTCCACGTTGGCCGTCTCACCGGCCGTGAGTTGGCCCGACTTCACGCCCTGCGCGATTCGATCCTGCTGATTCTCGCGCCGCTGATTGACGGTTTGAGCGCTCGCGTTAACCACGGTTAGCGAAGCCCCCAGAATTGCCGCCATCCAGAATCTGTGGAACGTTTTCATGTCTGTCACCCTCCTGATCGTGTAAAGGCAAATCGAGAGGAGAAGTTGCTCGTGCCAGAATTAAAGTTTCATGAACACGCGGCTGTTTTGGGCCATGTCGAGTTATGCCGTCCTGGCGCTCCTGGCTGCCTTCACGCTGGATGGAACGTTGCGGTACTTCGTCTGGATTCTCATGGCCGGGCTGGCGTTGAAAACGTATATCGCGTATCGAGCGGGTTGGTAGCGGCTCACTCGCAGCGTAGCGCGCGCATCGGGTCGATACCGGCTGCACGCAGAGCGGGAACGAGGGCCGAAATCACAGAGGCAATCGTGAGTGAGGCAACAACGACTGCAATCGTGGCGGGGTCGGCTGCGCTCAACCCGAACAGACGAGTTCGCACCAACGCCGATGCCGCCAGTGCCGCCGGCACTCCGATGGCGAGACCAGCCATAGCGACTACCAGGGCTTCGCGGACGATCCGTCGAATGATCTGACAGCGGCGGGCGCCTAAGGCCAGCCGGATGCCGATCTCCGGCGTGCGTCGCGCCACCGAGAACGCCAGAACCGCATACAGGCCGAAGCACGTAATGAGCAGCGCCAGCCCTGCGGAGACCAGCGCCAGACGCGCCAGCAGGCGGTCGCGCAGAGTCTGATTCGCCAGCAGGTTGCTCAATGGCCGCGCAAACATGACGCGAAGGTTCGGATTCTCCGAAGCTATCTGCTTTCGCGCAGCTTCGATCACCGAGGCGGGATTAGCGAACGTCCGGACCTCATAATGCATCGTGGGGGCATATTCGCCCGCCGGCAACGGCTGTAGCGCGGGAAGGTAAATCAGCGGCTCGATGTTCTCGCGCAGTTTGCGATCGCGCGCGTCGGCGGCCACTCCAACGATTTCGAGCGGCGATTGGTATCCCGGAGAGTTGTCCGTGACGTGCCGGCCGATGGGATCGGTACCGTGAAAGAACTTCTTTGCAAATGAGCGATTGATGACGCAGACGCGGCGGGCACCCGCCGTATCCGCGGGGCCGATTTCACGGCCTTCCAAGATCGGAATGCCGATCACCGAAAAGTAAGAGGGGCCAACCTGATCAAACCGGGAGGATACTTCCTGTCCCGGCGGCCCAGTGTAGCCCTCCACTGTGATTACATCCGACGAATCGTGTCCGCCGAACAGCCCGTTATCCGAGAACGCAACCGCGCGGACTCCGGGCAGGTGCTCCAAACGCTGCTGCAGTTCCGGATAGAGAGGCGCGAGCGTATGGCGGCGGTATCCGGCGGTCAAAGGATCGATACGAATCTCGAGTAAATGGTCCGCCGAGTAACCCAGATCGAGGCGCTCCAGATTTCGCAGAGTCAGGGCGAACCAGCCAGCAGCCATCAGCAGGACAGTCGATAAGGCGACTTGCGCGGCCACCACGATTCTGCCGGCGCGGGCGGAAGCCGAACCACCCATCACGTTCGCGGCGGTCCCTTTCAGAACCTGATTGAGGTCAGAGCGCGTGCTCAACACGGCCGGCGCCAGCCCGAAGACCAGCGTGGCCAGCGACACGACACCGGCGGAGAAGGCAAAGATGCGCCAGTCCGGATGCACATTCAGCGAGATCACGTCATTCGGGTTGGAGGCAAGCCCGATGATGGCGCGGATGGCGAACATGGCGATGAAACCACCGGCCAGCGCAGCTGCCAGCGATACCATCAGACTTTCAGCAAGGAACTGGCGGACCAACCGGAATCGTCCGGCGCCCAATGCCATGCGCATCGCGACTTCCTTTTGACGGGCGGCGGCACGAGCCAGCAGCAAACCGGCGACGTTGGCGCAGGCTATCAGCAAAAGCAGGCCGGCGATCGCCAGCAGCAGAAAAAGCGGCTCGGCGAACTGCGGCCGCAGCCACGACGTGCCTTGCGCACCGGGTGAAAGCTTCAGAAATTGATTGAGGATGCGCGGCTGGCTGGAAACGAAGCGGCTGAAATTGGCCACAGTCATCTGGCGCCAGACGACATCGGCCTCGCTCTGCGCCTGACGCACGGTGACGCCATTTCGCAGCCGGCCGAAAACCTGCAGCCACATCACCCGATCGGATTTCGCCGGATCGTCAGTGAGCCAGAATTCCCCCAGCCGTACCTGCGGCTGCATCACTAAGGGGACCCAAGCGTCCACAGACTCGCCGACATTCTCACCCGCAAATCCAGCCGGCATGACGCCGATGATTTGATAGGAAGTGCCGAATACTTGTATCTTGCGATTTAACACTTCAGCTGAGAGGCCAAACCGATCGCGCCAATAATCGTAGCTGAGCACCGCATAAGGCGCGGAGCCAGGGCCGTTTTCATCAGCAATGGTGAAGATGCGGCCGAGCAGAGGGGTGACCCCTAATCCAGTGAAATATTCGCCACTCACCAGGCGAAAGCGCACTTCTTCGGACGCGCCACCATCGATCACGGCGTTCAGGCGACGGTATTGGCTGTCGACCGCCAACAGATCCGAGAACGACCGCATGCGAGAACGCAGCGTGGTGAATTCCTGATAGCTCATCAAGGAGCGCGGGGCGTCATAGTCGGTGCCGAAAGAAACGCCGTCCGCGTTCGGGTTGGTTAACAACACGAGCCCCCTGGGTTCCTTCACGGGCAGGCTCTTGAGCAGAACCGCGTCGAGCAAGCCGAAAATCGCCGTGGTGGCGCCCATACCGAGCGCGAGCAGCAGAATTGCCAATAGCGCGAAGGCCTTTCCGCGTGCCAACGCCCGCCAGGCGTAACGCAGATCCTGGAAGAAGGATTCGAGCGCCGCGAACGTCCACGAGTCGCGGCAGGTCTCGGTGAGCGCGGTGCGGTTGCCGAATGCGCGCGCGGTTTCCGGTTTGGAGAGGCCGCGGCGCTCGGCCATCATGGCGGTGTGAAACTCCAGCTCATCGGCCAGGTCGCGATCCAGCTCCCTTCGCTTCACCAGAGCGTGGATTCGCAAGCGCAAAGAAACGAGCCATGCCGGCATACGCGCGCTCCTAACTGCTTTCAATGACCTGCATCACCGCTCCCAGGACGCGGCGCCAGTAGCGCGCCTCACTGGCAAGCTGCTTTTTTCCGGCTTCCGTCAACTGGTAATATTTCGCCCGGCGGTTATTTTCCGAGGTCCCCCATTCGGAGACCAGGAGGCCGCGCAGCTCGAGACGGTGCAGCGCTGGATAGAGCGCCCCTTCTTCGACACGCAGGATTTCGTCGGATGCCGAGTGGATGTACTCGGCGATAGCGTAGCCGTGTTTGGGCGAACGGGCCAAGGCCTTGAGGATGAGCATCTCGAGAGTGCCCGGCAATAATTCGCCCGAATGGGGATCACGGCTTCCCATAAGCTACTTATGGGAAGTATAAGGCGAAGAATAACGGCGGGGCAAGTAGATTCTTTCAGACTACTGCGGCAGCGCGAACACCACCAGCGTGGAGCCCATGCGAAACTCCTGCTCCGGGAACAGTCCCGCCGCGGCCCCGCCTACTAGCGAACTCTGCCAGCCGGTGGGTGTGGCGATGTATTGCCGGCCGTTTACCGAGTAGGAAATCGACGACCCGCGGTGTCCGGCGCCGGTCTGGTAGCTCCAGAGTTTTGCGCCGGTGCGGGCATTGAGAGCGAAAAAGAATCCTTCGGGATCGCCCGAGAACACCAGGTCGCCCGCCGTCGCTAGCACAGAAGCCCCGAGAATGTATTTGTAAGGATAGCTCCAGGCGCGCTTGCCAGTCACCGGATCCCACGCATCCAGGTGGCTGTAATTGGTGCGATTTGGCGCCAGCTTGATCGAGAAGCCGCCGTTCATGAATCCATTGCCCTCTTTCGGTGCATCACTGGTGGCGGTCACGTCGTTACAAAGCTCGATGGTGGGCGTGTAGATGAAGCCGGTGCGCGGCGAGTACGCCACTTGGTTCCAGCTCTTGGCGCCTCCTACGCTGGGGCAGTAGTTCATGAGCTTGCCCACTTCCGGCTCCTTGCGCCCCACCAGTTTGCCATCCTCGGTGATACCCGTCAGCCAGGTCTGCACTTCGGGAACCGAGAAGACTCCCAGAAATTCGCCCGTCGCGCGGTCCAGAACGAACGTCAGACCGCTCTTGTTCATGTGAACCAGAATCTTGCGGGTGCGGCCGCGAATGGTGCGGTCCATCAACACGACCTCGTAAGCGGAATCGAAGTCCCAGACGTCATCCGGAATTTCCTGATAGTGCCAGCGAAGCTTGCCGGTGTCGGCATCGAGGGCCACGACGCTGGCAGTGTATAGGTTCGAGTCCTTCGTCTTGTCGCCGACGCGCTCACGGTCGTAGAAGTCGCTGCCCGCGTTACCGGTCCCCCAGTACACCAGGTTCAGGTCGGAGTCGAACGAACCGGTCATCCAGGGCGCGCCACCGCCGAATCTCCAGCTATCTCCCTTCCATGTCTCGTTGCCCTTTTCGCCGGGCCCCGGCACCACGTACCAACGCCAAGCCAGCCGGCCGGTCTTCATGTAGAACGCGGTCAGGTAACCGCGATGCGCATTGTCGCCGCCGTTGCCGCCGACGACCACTTTGTCCTTTACCACCAGGGGCGCGGCGCCGATGTTGCAGCCACACTGGCGCGGATCGTCTACCGCTACCTTCCACACTTCGCGCCCGCTCTTGGCATCGAGCGCGACCAGGCTATTGTCCAGCGTGCCGAAGAATACTTTGCCGTCGCCCACTGCCAGGCCGCGATTCTCGACGAACGTGCCAGGCCGGCCCAGCCGCTGATTGGCGTCTTTGTATTGCCAGATCAACCGCCCGGTGGCGGCATCGAGCGCAAACACGCGCGTGTGCGGCGTGATCAGATACATCACTCCGTCCAGCACCAGCGGCGTGGATTGCAGGTTCTCGGCGTAGTCACCGGTCTGAAAGATCCAGGCCGGAGTGAGGTTCTTCACGTTGCCGGTGTTGACCTGATCGAGCGCGCTGTAACGCCAGGCCATCTGCGTGCCACCGTACGACGGCCAATCGGCGCGCGTCGCTCCATCGGAACCTCGCTCCTGGGCAGAGGCGAGCGTAACTGCAAAAAGTATGAGCAGAGGGCGCATGGTTGTCTATCGTACCTGATCGACGGCTAGCGCGGCTCCGTCTCGCGCAGCTCCCGTGCCTTATCCTCTGCCACCGTATCGTTGAGGAACAATCCCGCCCCGGATTCAATCGACGCAAGATATTTCAGCTTGGTGGCGCTGCGCTGGATCGGGTAGAAGTCGATGTGGAAATGCGCATACGGGTGCTCGCCTTTCGCCGGCGGATTCCGTAGCAGCATCATCAAAGGCATGGCGAAACCGAATAGGTTGTCATACTTCATGCGGACCAGTTTGATGAGTTCCGCCAGATCGGCGGCTTCCGCCGGGCTCAGGTCTGGCAAAGAACCGACGTGGCGGCGCGCGCAGATCTGGACTTCCGCCGGAAAGCGGGCTGCGTAGGGCACGAATGCCACAAAGTGGGCACTCTCCCTGACGATGCGCCACCGATCGGCGAGTTCCGCCTGAAGCAGACGGCAGTAGAGGCACTCGTGCTGGCTCGAAAAGTATTCCGATGCCGCGCTCAGTTCGCGTGCAATCAACGGAGGCACAAACGGGAATGCGTAGATCTGTCCGTGCGGGTGAGGCATGGTCACGCCGATGGCCGGGCCGGCATTCTCGAAGATGCAGACGTACTGGACCTCGGGATGGGCGGCCAGCTCCAGATAGCGCGCTGTCCAGAGGGCAATCACTTTGCGCCAATGATCGGCCGCGAGTTGCGCGGGAGTCAGATTATGGCTCGAGTGGTACAACACCACGTCGGTGACGCCATGGGCGCCCGCAGCAGCGAACAACCCGGGTTCCGGCGAAAATGGCGGATTGTCGAAACTGAAGGCCGGAAAATCGTTGGGATACAAATGTACGTCGTAATCCGCCGGCACGCGTCCCGATCCCGGACAGAAGGGACACCCGCGGGCGGGCATCTGCGGCCGATCCTGACGGTGGGCGGCAACCAGAACCCATTCTTGTAATAAAGCGTGCCAACGGAGTTCGCTCATCTCATCCATTCTAGAAACTGGAGCCGTAGTTATTGGGTAGACTTGAAAGGCATGCACACTTCCCTCCCCCGGAAATTGGAAGCGGCGCGGCGCCAGACGGACGAATTGTTTCCGATCGTACGTTCAGATTCGCTATACGAGCGGCCCATCCCCGAACGGCACCGCATCATTTTTTACTTGGGGCACCTGGAAGCTTTTGACTGGAACCTGCTTGCCCAGTACGCCTTGGATCTTCCGTCGTTCCACCCAACATTCGATCGTTTGTTTGCGTTCGGCATCGATCCGCCGGAAGGACAGCTGCCCAACGATCGGCCTTCCGACTGGCCGGAAGTGGAGGAGGTGACGCGCTACAACCGGCGCACCCGCGAAATCATCGATGAAGCGCTGCCTAACGTTTCGGACGAAATGGTGTGTGCTGCGATTGAGCACCGGCTCATGCACGCTGAAACTCTTGCGTATATCCTGCATCAACTTCCTCATGAGCGAAAAATTCCGCAGGCCGGACTGCCTGAGCCTGAGCCGCGCGCCGCGCGTCCGGGCATGATCGAGATTCCCGCCGGCACTGCGCAATTAGGCCGCTGCCGCACCGAAGGCGGATTCGGCTGGGATAACGAGTATGAAGCCTGCGCGGTGGAGGTGCCGGCGTTCGCGATCAGTAAGTACAAGGTGACGAATGGCGAATTCCTGGAGTTTGTTCGCGCAGGAGCCGCCGCGCCATTCTTCTGGAGGCAAGAGGGCGGCGAGTGGTTGTACCGGGGAATGTTTGCGGAAGTGCCTCTGCCTTTAGACGCGCCGGTGTATGTAACGAAGTGCCAGGCCGAATCCTACGCCAACTGGCGCGGATTAACGCTTCCCAGCGAAGCTCAGTTTCAGCGGGCCTCGGAAGGTGCGCCGGCTTCCCGGAACCTGGATTTCCGCTACTGGGACCCCATTTCCGTGACGGCCGACGACACACCGCACGACGCGCCCGCTCAAATGACCGGGAACGGATGGGAGTGGACCCGCACAGTCTTCGGCCCGTTTCCCGGCTTCGCTCCCCTGCCCTATTACCAGAACTATTCCGCGCCGTTCTTCGATGGCCAGCATTTTGTTCTCAAGGGAGCGTCGCCACGGACCGCGCAGCAGCTGGTTCGGCCGTCCTTTCGGAATTGGTTCCGGCCGTCGTATCCCTACATCTATGCAACTTTCCGATTGGTGGAATCGTGACCTACGCGCGGGCGCTGGCCAATGAATTTGCCCGGGAGGTAAGAGCGGGGCTCTCCGGCAACGGCCAAAAAACACTTCCCTGCCGCTACCTGTACGACGACGTGGGCTCCGCCCTGTTCGACGCGATTACGTGTCTCGCCGAATACGGGCTCACGCGCGCTGATACGCGGCTGCTGACCAAGCTCTCCTCGGAACTGGCGGCGCGACTCCCGAATGAAGTGCTGGTGGCCGAACTGGGCAGCGGTAGCGGGAGCAAGACGAGGCCGATCCTCGAACAGCTTGCCCGCCGTCAGCCGGTGGTTTACTACCCGATCGATGTTTCGCGTGCCGCGCTCGATCGGTGCGAGAAAGAATTGAGCACTCTCGGCAAGGTGGTGCCTCTGGAAGGCAATTACACCGAGGGGTTGAGGGAGGTCGCGCGCGAACGGGCGCGCGGCCAAAGCATTCTGGCGCTTTTCCTGGGCAGCACGATTGGCAATTTCGAACCGGAGGCGGCGATTCGTTTTCTGGTCGACGTCCGCCAGTCGCTGCGGCCGGGTGATCGGCTCCTGCTGGGGACCGACCTAGTGAAGCCGGTGGAACAGCTTCTTCTCGCTTATGACGATCCCGCGGGTGTCACGGCCGCCTTCAATCTTAATCTGCTAGGCCGGATAAACCGGGAACTCGACGCGGATTTCGACCTGCGCCAGTTCGAGCACGTGGCGCGGTATATCGACGAGGAGCAGCGCATCGAAATGCATTTGCGATCCCGTATCCATCAAACGGTCACCATACCGGCGGCCGATCTGAGCGTGGATTTCGCGCCCAACGAAACGATTTGCACGGAGGCCAGCCACAAGTTCCGGCTGGAGCAGATCCCGGAACTGGGCCGGTTGGCCGGTTTCCATCTGGAGAGGCAATGGATCGATTGCGACTGGCCGTTCGCGGAGAATCTGCTGGTGGCGATTGAGTAGCGCGGCACCGCTCCTTTTAGTCGCGGCTCGGTAAAGCCCGCTGGCTAGCATGGGGGGCGGGCCTCTCGGCCCGCCGCCGGGCTGCCGCCCGGCGCGCCGCGCGGAAGCGCGGCCGCGGCCCGGAAGGGCCGACCCCACAATCCGCTAGTCGAAATCGATGTCCCGCTTCGGCGGAGGCGCGTCGGGGTTTTCCTTCACGCGCTTGAAAAGCTCGTCGAATTTCTTCTCGAGCACCTTGCCGTGAGTCTTCTCTGCCTCAAACTGTTTTTGGAAGACCGCTTCCCGCCGCGCGCCCTCGCCTTTGAGCTTGGCTACTTCCGCAGCCAGATCCTGGATCGGCAGCGGCTTTTCCGGAACTGTATGGGCAATCACCGCGCGCGTTTCCGGATCGACCTTGAGCACCGCCTGGCAGCACGGGCATTCGACCTCAAACATACCTTTGGCCATAGACCTATCCTAATCGAGGTCCGCCTGTGCGTGCGCTGACAAAACTTCAGGCCCGGAAGAGATGGTTGTGAGGATGTCGTGGACTGCTAGCAGGTATGGGTTGGAAGTGACTTGGCGGGCGCGATACTGCGTTGATCAGCCATCTCTCCGTGGGCCTCAAAATTGTTAGTCACGGCCTCAAACGTTGCAATTCCCGCACCAAACGAAAAGTCCTTGCGTATGAGAGAGTGGCCAACCTGCCGATGCAGATTTGAAACACCTACCGGCAAACTCCGATTTCGATTTTGACTAGCGTGGCGGAACAGCCGGAGCGGCAGCGGCAGGTGGAGGCGCCGGCGGAGCAGCGGGCGCTGGGGCCACCGTTGCCGGCGGAGGGGAGGCGGGTGTTGGAGAAACCGGCGCTGGGGAGACGCCGGCCGGCGCCAGTGGAGCAGGCGGCACGGCCGGGATGGGCGATGGCGGTTTGGACACCACGCCTCGAAACGCTTCATCAATCGAAATACTGTTGTTACTGAGCGTTTGGGCCGTAGCGCGATCCATCTCTACCTTTGCCTTAGCGTACGCACTTTCCGCGACGAGTTCATTCGACTCAGCCGTGACCAGGTCGCGCTGCGTCAGGATTACGTTGTAGGTGGTCGATGCGCCGACGGCCAGCTTCTTTTCTTCGGCATCTACCGTCTCCTGTTGCAGACTCAACTGCTTCACCGCCGACTGGTATTGGGCGAGGGCTTGCTGCACGCCGATCACGGCGTTCTGCACTTCGACCCGCACCTGGTTTTCAAGACGCACCAACCCGAGCTGCTGCAGGCGCAGGTTCAATTGGCTATTTGCCCAGTCGGCCTGCGCGGACCGGTTGCGAATGGGAATGGTCAAATTGAAACCCGCGGAGTAGTTCGGAAAGTTGCGCGCGAAAAGCTGTGTCAATACGGTGCCGTAGCCGCCCGCGAAGAAGCCGTTCGCAGGTGTGCACGTGACGCCGGGCGTGGCAGAGCACGGCACCGGCGTGCCGGCCAGTCCATTGTTGCCCAGCGATGCCACGGCATCGAGCGTAGGCAAGAGTTCGTTTCTCACGCCTTGAATTCCGATCTCCTGGTTCTGAATCAGAATGCGGAATTGGGCCAGCTCCGGCCGCGCGGATAACGCCATCGCAGTCAAATCCTGGATCGGCGAAATGGCCTCGACATTCGGCACCTGGATCCGATCGGTCGGAACGATGTGCGCGTTGGCGATTTCGGCGCTCTCGACGCCGCTCCGGCTCAGCGCATTTTTCAGGATCGTTTCCTGTTGCAAGACCTGAGTTTGGGCGACGGTGACGGCCTGCTGCGCAGCCGCGATTTCGGCCTGCGCCCGTGTGACTTCAATCGGCGCCAAGGTTCCCACGGCCACCTGCTTCTGGTTTTCGTCATAGAGCCGCTGGTTGGCTGCCAGAGTATTCTGCTGGACGGTCACGTTCTCCTGGTATGTAACCAGATCCCAGTAGAGGTCCTTGATGGCCGACACGGTCGCGATCACCTGCGCCTTAAAGGTCAGGTCGGTAACTTCGCGATTGTTCTTGGCAATCCGGATCTGGCGGTTGTTGACCCCCGGGCCAAAGCCTTGTAATAAGTGCTGCGTCACGGTGAGAGCCAGGTTGGAATTCGTCGCCGGATTGAATTGGGCGCGGGAGTTGTTACTCAGAAGGTTAGTGTTGTTCAATCCCAGGTTTACGAGGGTGCCTGTGGTGAAATACTTTTGCACCGAGACACTCGAGGTATCCAGGCGCTGGATGAGCGACGCCGTCCCGGTAGTGAAGTTACTGACTTGCGGAGTGGTTTGATGCGCCCAATCAGCAGTGCCAACCAGAGCCGGATCCAGACTGGGGACGGCGAAGCCGCTTCCGGTGATCGGTTCGACGATGTAGCCTTGCAGGCCCGCAGATGGGGCTCCGCCCGTCACACTTCCTGGTCCAGACGTTACTCCTACCTGCGCTCCCGGGGCGTTCCCTCCCGCTTGCGCGCGTAGTAAGTTCGCATCGGCAATCTGCGAGTCGTATCGCTCGACTTCGAGATCCAGATTGTTCTCGAGCGCAAGCGCGATGGCATCCTGGAGGGAAAGATAAATGGAGCCGGCTTGCATCAGCGCACCCAAGCGCCGCGAGTCTTTGACGTTCACAGGGGCCACGGTCTTGGTCCGATAGGGACCGGTGATGCCGGAAAGAAAGCCGCTCGATGGGGCAGCTGGGGGGGTCGTGGCGGGAGAGTCAGCCGCACTGACGTTGGACGGGATCGATAATTGCAGGCAGCAAACTACGGCAATTGCGATTTTAGTTGGGCGCATTTTTTATCCTTCGAAAGGCAGGGAGATGCTTGGTAAGTCAAATGGTATAGTAGGCGTTTGTGACGCCGCAAGCTGAATCGATCCTGGAATTGTTCCGATCGCGAGGAGCTTATCTGGAGGGACACTTTCGGCTCACCAGCGGCCTTCACAGCTCGCAGTATCTGCAGTGCGCGCTGGTGCTGCAATATCCCGAAGTGGCGGAAAAGCTCGGTCAGAAACTCGCGGCGGAGTTCGGTCGAATCGCCGGCGCCAATATTCAACTGGTAGTCTCTCCGGCACTGGGTGGTCTGATCATCGGGCATGAAGTCGCGCGCGCGCTGGGAACGCCCTTTTTGTTTACGGAGAGAGATCCGGCATCCAAGAAGATGATGCTTCGCCGGGGGTTCCAGATCGCTCCCGGCCGGAACGCGGTCGTTGTGGAAGACGTGATCACGACCGGCGGGAGCACGCACGATGTCGTCGAAGTGCTGCGCGAAGCAGGCGCCCACGTCGCGGCAGCAGGCTCGATCATCGACCGCAGCGGCGGCCAGGCTGAAGTCGGTGTGCCGCGGATCGCGCTTGCCACGCTTGCGGTGGCTACGTACGACCCCGAGGCCTGTCCTCTGTGCGCCCAGGGCATTCCCGTGGTGAAACCGGGTTCCCGCCCGAGCTGATGCGCCGCATCCGCATTACGCTCGCCTACGACGGCGCACCGTTTCACGGATGGCAGGTGCAGCCCGAATTACCGACCGTCCAAGGAACCCTCGAACAAGTGGTTTCGGAAATTGAAGGCAAGCCCGTGCAAGTAGCGGGCTCAGGCCGCACCGATGCCGGGGTGCATGCCCTGGCCCAGGTGGCCGCGTTTACAATCGACAACCCGATTCCGCTCGCCAACCTGAAACGCGCCATGAATCGTCTGCTACCGTCCACCATTCGCATACTTGTCACCGAAGAGGTCCCGGCAGATTTCCATCCGCGCTTCAATGCCAAAGCGAAAAGTTACGAATATCGCATTTGCCGCGGCGAAGTCTGTAGCCCTTTTGATTGGCCGTACGTCCTCCACTATCCGTATCCTCTGGCCGAGGACCGCATGGCCGAGCTGGCGCAGACGTTCGTTGGAGAGCACGATTTCACCGCGTTTGCGGCAGCGGATGACCGCGATGCGGAAGGAGCGTCGAAGGTTCGGACGATTTTCTCATCGGCGCTGGATGCATCTGCGGGCAGCATAATCTATCGCGTGCGGGGCAGCGGCTTTCTCAAGCACATGGTCCGCAACATTGTGGGCACGCTGATCGAGGCCGGAAAGGGCAACATCGATGAGGTCACCGTGCTTCCGGAAAAATCGGGCCCCACCGTGCCTGCGAAGGGCCTCTTCCTGGTAAGTGTAGAGTATTGATGTACTCCGCGCGCCGAGCCAACGTTGACGGAATCGAAACAATCCAGCTTGCGGACACCTCTCGCGGCATGCGTTTGTCCATCGCGCCAACGATCGGCAATATCGCCTACGAGTTTTCCGTTCACGAAAAGAACTATTTGTGGTTTCCGTTGAGTGGACCCGCCGAGTTGAAGGCGAATCCGAAGCTGTGCGGCATTCCTTTTCTGAGTCCCTGGGCGAACCGGATGGATGGCGCTGAGTATTGGGTCAATGATCGCCGCTATGCGCTCAACCGGGGTTTCGGCAATCTCCGGTGGGACCCGAACCAAAAGCCGATTCACGGCCTGTTGCTGTTCTCACCGCTGTGGACCGTCGTCTCCGTAGAGGCCAACGACCAGCACGCCGAGGCTGCGTGCCGGCTGGAATTCTGGAAGCATGCGGAGCTGATGACGCACTTTCCTTTCGCGCACAACACTACTATGACCTACCGGCTGGCCGGCGGCTCGCTCGAGGTCGAGGTGGCGATCGAAAATGTTTGTGCGGAGCCTGTGCCGGTCGCGGTTGGCCACCACCCCTATTTCCAATTGCACGATGCACCCCGCGACGAATGGACGGCTCACGTCGCCGCGCGCGACCACCTGATGCTGGATCCATCGCTCATTCCCACGGGCGAGCGGCGGCCGGTGGAATTTGCCGACCCGCATCCGCTCCGAGCACGGCCGCTCGATGACGTCTTTGCCAACCTGATTCGCGATCCGGATGGGAAGGCGCGGTTCCATGTGACGGGTGGACACGAACGCCTGACGGTTACTTATGGACCGAACTATCGGATTGCCGTCATCTATGCTCCGCAAGGACGCGACTTCATCTGCTTCGAGCCGATGGCGGCGATCACTAACGCATTCAACCTCGCACACAGCGGCGTATACACGGAGTTGCAGAGCGTCGCACCGGGCGGCACGTGGCGCGAGAGCTTCTGGGTAACACCGGAATGACATGGTAGGGCAGACGATCGGTTTATGTCGTCTGCCGGCTTCGCAGACCGCTGAAAAGCGACGGTCTGCGCCACTGATGGGCGGGCTGGAGCGCCCTTCGCTTTCTCTTCGCTCTGAGATAAACTGTAGCGGATGCGGCTCGTTACCGGACCCGCCGGATCCGGAAAAACCAAGTTCATCCTCGACCGCTTTCGCGAAGCGTTGCGCGCCCGGAACCAGGCCGTCCGGTTGCTGGTGCCGACGGCAACCATGGCGCAGCACCTCGAGAACCAGCTCGCGCGCGAAGGCTTTGTCTTCCGCCGCGGGTTGATCCAGACGCTCTCGCGATTCGTGGACGACAAGGCCACCGATTTCCCGCAAGTGCCGGAATCCGTCCTCTACCTTTTCGTGGAAGAAGCAGTCGCGCGGGTGAATCGCCCGGAGTTCCGGCGTGTGGCGCGTCTTCCTGGATTCTGCGCGTCTCTGGCCCGCACCATCAGCGAGTTTTCCTCGGCAGGATGCGATAGCGCGCGTTTGGCCGCCTGCCTTCCGGATGCTCCGCTCGCCTCGGCATTTCTGGCCGTGTACGAAGAGGTGGATCGCACGCTCGACCAGCGCGGCTTGTTGCTACGCGCGAAACGCCTGGAGTACGCCGCGGCGCGCATCCACAGCGGCGGCCTGGGCGGCATCCACACGGTTTGGCTGAATGGATTTCACACCTTGCCGGATCCGGAGCTGGCGGTGATCGAAGCCATCGCGCGTCATGCGGATGTAACCATCGCTCTGGCTGAGGATGCTACCGAAGCCATGCGCGGCCGGCTGGTCACCATGGGTTTTACCGAGGAGCGTTTTCCCAAAGCGCGGCCATCCGCCACCGTTACAAAGGTATGCGCGCGCAATATCGAACGGGAAGTGGATGAGATTGCGCGCCGCATTCTCGATCAGGCCAGCTCCGGGCGTCCTTTTCGCGAGATGGGTGTCATCGTCCGCAGCGCCGAGACCTATCTCCCGCTGCTGCGGGCTACGTTCGAGCGGTTCGGTATCCCCGCGCGATTCTATTTCGAAGCGGATACCGAGCAACACGCCGTAACGCGGTTCTTGACGGGAGCCATAGACGCCATGCTGGGCGGGTGGGACCATGCCACAGCGTTGCAGGTATTGCGTCTGGCGCCTCGATTCACGGACTCACTGGCGCTCGACCGCTTGGATTTTGCCGTGCGCGAACAGATTCCCAACAGCGGCCTGGGCAGCCTGAGAGCGCTGGCGGGCAATGAGGAAAGCCCTCTGGTTCGACTGATCGATTCGCTTCGGACGCTGGAAGAATGGCGCTCTTTCGAAATGAACCCCGCCGATTGGGCCGCGCGATTCCGCACGCTGCGCAATCTGTTTCGTCCCGCGCGGCCGCAAGGCGCCGAGGATCGCTCGCTGGCGCTCGAATGGCGCGGCCAAGCGGCGGCGCTCGATCTGCTCGATGAGGTTTTCGCCGAAGCCGCGCAGTCGCTCGATCCGGACCGCCTGGTAAATCTCGCGCAATTCTGGCGAGTCACGAAATCGGTGTTACGGTTGAAGCCGCTGCGATTGGAAGATGGCCGCCGCAACGTGGTTCACGTGTTGAGTGCTCACGAAGCACGCCAATGGGTGCTCCCGGTGTTCTACGTCTGCGGCATGGTGGAACGCCAGTTCCCACAGTTCCGCGCGCAGGATCCGTTTTTCCCGGACTCCGCGCGAGTCTCATTGAATGCCGCGGGCATCCGGGTCCGGACCACGGCCGAGTTCGAACGGGAAGAGCGCGCGTTGTTTGATTCCGCGCTGGCCCGCGCCAAAGTACTCGTCACGTTATCCTATCCGCAGTTCGATGCGCGGGGCGAGACGCTTCTGACGTCGCAGTTTCTGGAAGACTTGGTCGTGCCCGTTGAGGCGGCGCGCGTAGTTCGCCCGCAGCTTGGCCAAACGTTCGGAAAGCCCCCCGCTCCGGCGATCCGCACACCAGCGCTGCTGTCGGTTCTGAAGGAAAAGACGGCGCAGCTATCCCCCACCGGTCTGGATGTGTTTCTGCAATGCCCATTCCAATACTTCGCCACGCGCCTTCTGCGCTTGAAAACAGCACCGTTAAGACCTGAGGATCGGCTGGATTTCCTGACGCAGGGAAACATCGTCCATGAAGTGCTGGCCGAATGGTATGCGCATCCGCAGGAAATCGATCCTCTGTTCCAGCGCATCTTCGATCGTTATTCGGATGAGCTACGCATTCCGAGCGGATATCATACCGAGCGCTTGCATAATGCAATGCTTGAGGACTTGCAACGATTCGCCGACGACGAAAAGTGGCCGCGGCACGAGTTCACGTCGCAGGCTGAGCAGAAATTCGAATTTGCAATTGGAGACGGGCTCCAGATCTGCGGCCGCATCGATCGGATCGATACCGCGCGCGACGGCTCGGCGTACGTGATCGACTACAAATATAGCGCCGCGCAGCGAGTCAAAGAGCGCAAGAGCGGCGGCGGAATGCAGGCGCCACTGTACGTGCTGGCGGCGGAGAGAGTCTTCGGGGCTCGGCCGGTGGGCATGTTTTTCGTAGGCTTGAAAGGCGGAATCGAGTACGTGGGCTGGAGCCAGGACGGGCGATTGAAAAGCGATCCGATGCCTGACGATTGGCACTCGATCGCCGACCGCTCGCGGGCAATCGTGGAGCAGATCCGCCAAGGCCGTATCGTGCCGTCACCCGCGGACACCGGCAATTGCTACTACTGCGACGCGCGCGACATCTGCCGTATCGAGACCATCAAGACTTCCGTCGCGGTGGGAGAGAGCGCTTGACCGGGATCCCTTTCACCGCCGATCAACGCCGGGCGATCGATGTCCCCAAGCGTCACCACGATGCCTGCATCGTCGCCGGGCCAGGATCCGGAAAGACCACTGTTTTAGTGGAATACTTCCAGCGGCTGGTGGCGGCGGGCGCCGATCCCTTGCGTATCTTATCCATCACCTTCACCGAAAAGGCCGCCGCCAATATGCGCAAGAAGCTGGCGGAGGCGTTCCACGACGATGCAAAATTGCGTACCAACCTCGAGCGGGCGTGGGTTTCCACAGTCCACGGTTTCTGTTCGCGTCTGCTGCGTGAAAATGCCATTTTTGCCGGAGTCGATCCGGAGTTTTACGTAGCCGATGAACGGGAATCCTGGCGGCTGCAACAGGAGTCCATCGCCGCCGCGATGGCAGGGTTGTTCGAAGAGCATCCCGCCCCCGTACGCGCGCTGATTCGCGGGCTTTCGTCTTGGGAGTTCGAAGAAGCTTTGCTCTCGGCCTATGACGCGATGCGCGGCGCGGGAATGACCGTGGACGATTTGGCCGCGCTTCCACCCCCCACGGGAACCTCGCGCCAGGATGTCGAAGATACCCTGCACGCTCTCCGGGCCGATCCTCTCGCAGGTTGGAGCCCAAAGCAGCGGCTTGCGGTAAACGTCATCCGAGAGGAAGCCGGACGAATTGTGAGCGCCGGCGGGCCTCTCGAAACCCTAGAAGCCATCGAGAGTTTCTCGAAGAATCTTACGGGCTGCAAGCGGAGTACCACCGGCTATCGCTTGGTGCAGCAATTGCAGCAACAGATTGAAGACCTGCCCTACACTACGATCACAGAACTCTATGAGCAGGAGCGCGCGCTGCTTGTGGACATCCTGCGGCGCTTCGACCGAACCTACCGCGAGCGCAAGCGCGCAGCCGGCGCGCTCGATTTTGCCGACTTGGAAGAGTACGCCGTGCGGCTGCTCGATGAGAATCCCGAAACCTGCGCGCGTTTGCAGCAGCAGTTCGATCACATCCTGATGGATGAGCTTCAGGACACCAACGGGCAACAGGCGAAGCTGCTCGAACTCATCCGCCGCCCCGGCCGATTCTATGCCGTGGGCGACATCAATCAATCGATCTTCGGATTCCGCCACGCCGAGCCGGAAGTCTTCGAGCACTACCGCGACAGCGTGGGAGCAGGCGGCAGGCTCATCGAGCTGCGCGACAACTTTCGTAGCCGGCCGGACATCCTTCGTGCGATCGAGGCGGTGGCCGCGAACGCTCACGGTATCGAACAGCACTCGCTGGTGGCCGGTCGCGTCTTTCCCGAAGAGAGGCCGGTTGCCGTGGAGGCGATCAGCGTCACCGCTCCCGATGCAGAGGAGGCGTTGCAAAACGAAGCGCGCTGGGTGGCGCGGCGCATCGTGGAACTGGTGGAGCACGAGGAATCGCCATTCACGTTTCGCCATGTCGCGGTGCTGTTGCGAAATACCGAGGTCCTGAACGGGTTTGCGAAGGCGTTTGAGGAAGCCGGCATTCCCTACGTGGTCAACCGCGGCAAGGGTTTCTATGAAGCGCGCGAGGTGAAGGACCTCTTTCATCTTTTGCGCGTGATCGCCAACCCACGCGACGAGCTGAGCCTGGCAGCCGTTCTTCGTTCGCCGCTCGTCCAGGTCTCCGACGAGGCTCTGCTCAGCCTGCGAACGCGCGATACGAACCTCGGCGTGGCGCTGGCACGGCTGGACGCAGAAGGGGATCTCGATCCGGAAGATTACCAAAAGCTGATTCGCTTCCGCGATCGCCTGCACGGCTGGCGTACCCGTCGCGAGCACGTGACTTTCGACCGTCTGCTCCGTGCCGCAATGGACGACTGCGGCTACCAGTGCGATTCTCCTCGCGGTTGGGCCAATATCGAGAAATTCCTTGCGCAGGCGCGCCATGCCGCCGCCCACATGTCACTCGACGAGTTCGTCGAAGAACTGGCTATGGTGCGGGCTTCCAATCCGCGGGAGACGGATGCGCCGCCCGAAGATTCCTCCGACGCCGTGAATGTGATGACCATTCACTCCGCCAAAGGTCTGGAATTTCCTGTCGTTTTCGTGGCTGCCTTGCATAAGGGTGTGGAGACCAATCCGCCGGTGATTGCGTTTTCGCGCACGTTCGGCCTGGGCGCGCGCTGGCGCAATCCTGCGAACGGCAAGGACAAGGACGACCTGTTTCAACACGCGATCCGCGAAGAACGCAAGACACGCGAAGAAGAAGAGGGCAACCGGCTGCTCTACGTGGCCATGTCGCGCGCCGAACAGCACCTGGTGCTGAGCTTCTCAGGATCCGGTAAGAAGCTCGAACACTGGGCCAAGACCGTGTGCGCGCAACTGCAGTTGGATGTGGATCGGCCGCGGGACGAGATCCTGACCCAACGAGCGCCCGATGGCCGGCCGTGGAATCTTCGGCTGTTGGTGGCGCCTCATCCCCCCGAACGGCTGGTACGTCCGCGGATCGAGGCGGCGGCGGAAACAGTCGAGTTCGTGCCACCGCCGGCGATCCACGACCAACACGATGCCAACGCTACGGTAACGGCTTTGGCGGCGTTCGCAAAATGCCCACGCCGCTATTATCTCAGCCATTACCTGGGTCTGGAAGGGCGCGCGCGAAAACTCGAAGATGCGGAAAATCTGTCTGCCGGTGAGTTCGGCACGCAGGTTCATGCGCTGCTGGCGGGCGCTGCCGCCCCGAATCCTGACCCGAAAGCAGTCACCATGGCCGCCGTCTTTCGCCAGAGCCCGCTTGGCCGGCGCGCCGCGAAAGCCACCCGGCTCGAGCGGGAGTTCGATTTTCTCATGGCTGTGGAAGGACTGGTGCTCCGCGGGCAAGTAGACCTATGGTTTGAAGAAGGCGGCGAACTCGTGATCGTCGACTACAAAACGGACGCGGTCACGATCGCCGAAGCGCACCAGCGCGCGCAGGACTATGCGATACAACTGCGCCTGTATGCCCTGGCCGTGGAACGGATCACCGGGCGCGCGCCCGATCGCGCCTGGCTGCATTTCCTGCGGCCGGACACGGCCATTGAAATCGACCTGGCGCCCTCTCTGCTCGATTCGCCCGAACAAATCGTGCGCGACTTTCAGCACGCACAGGAAACGCTGGAATTCCCGCTCAATGAAGGCCCGCACTGCCAGGCATGCCCGTATTTCCGGGATCTGTGCCCGGCAACCGCTCCCTCCGGTCGCGGTTCGGTAACGCCGGCTCCGACAGGGTCACGACTCGACTGAGTGGTGTCTCGAGGGTTATAGCCGTCGCCCGGGCCGGCGCGAGTTTGGCTGCGCATTCGCGTTCGGCTTCGTCTGGAATGCCGCTTCGGCCTGCGCTTCCGGAATGCTGAGCGAGATCTGCACCGTGTTCCCGTTCGATGTGACTACCAGGGACTTCAGAATTGCGGCCGCCTGTGGGTTCTGCTGCGCCTGCATCTGTCCAAGATTGGCCAGCAACTGCAGCACGCCGGCTATGCTGGTTGCGTCGCTGGCGGTAGCCGTCTGTGCATTTGCCGTCGCCACGATCGGATCGGCGAACTTCACGCCGCCGCTCGTCTGCGTGATTTTTTGAAGCACATTCAGAGGAATCTGCTGCGCATTCGGAGCATTGGCTGGCGGTGTTACCGGCGGCGGCACTTCGGAAATGCCCCAGGCATCCTCGGTCGTGCTCAACTGGTTTACCTGAACCAGCAGCGCCGGATCGATGGTTGAGGGCGCGGTCTGCCGATCCAGAGCAGCCTTCACGCTGGCAATATCGCCGGCCACGGCAATCGTGCCGTTCAAAAAGGCAAATCCGTTGTTCCCCTTGGGATCGAGCACCAGCGTCGTGCCGCCGTAGGTTTGCGTGGTGGCGCCGCCGCCGAGCGCCGCCGCTTGGATTTTGGCGGCATCGAACGTGCCCCGTGCCAGTACCAGGCTCGATGGCTTCGGTGGTGTGCCGTTGGAAGCGATCAGCAACTCATCCAGATCGCGCGTGGGATCGAACCCCGTCAGCGTGCTGAGCTTTTGCAGGTCCTGGTTCTGAGATTGGATCTGCACCAATACATAGGTACCGAAAGGAGAGGCCTTCGCCTGGTCCACGTTGACGCCGGCCATCATCTTGGCATCGGGCATCACCAGATTGAGTAACTGCGGATCGACGGCGAGCAACGGCCCGGCGAAAATGAGCGCCAGCGGCGCGACGGCAACAATGGAAGCCTTCATATTCATGAGGACGACATCCTTCTGTCTTTATTAACGCCCGCCTAGCGGCGGTTGTTCCGCTACCATTTGGAGAGCTTCCAAAGGGCAACGCGTGTAAACCGGCGTTAGGTAGCGTTGCCGTGCGATTCGCGCGGAATCGGGATCTGGTCCACGATCTCGATGCCAAATCCTTCCAGTGCAACAATTTTGCGCGGGTGGTTGGTCAACAGCCGAATGGTATGCAGGCCCAGGTCGGAAAGGATTTGCGCCCCTACACCGTGTTCGTGCTGCAACTGGCGCTGCCCATCGGCGCCCTGGTAGTGCAGGAATTCGCGTCCATGGGAGGCCATACGGGGAACCCCGGCGGGGTCGCGCTCCAAACGGAACCCCGGACCGCTCTCGTGCAAGTAGACCAGCACGCCCATTCCTTCCCGCGCAATAGCGCGCAGGGATTCCCGCACCAGCCTTCCACAATCGCAGGCGGCTGAACCGAACACGTCTCCAAACATGCACCGCGAATGCATGCGCACCAGCACTCGTTCCTGGCCTTCCACCTCGCCGTGCACCAGAGCGACGTGATATTCGGGGTTGAGGTCGCTGGTAAACGCAACCGTCCGGAAGGCTCCCCATTCGGTCTCCAAGCAGCCTTCCGCCACGCGGCGAATGAACTTTTCGTTCTTCATCCGGTAGCGGATCAGGTCGGCCACCGAAATCATTTTGAGCTGGTGGCGCACGCAGAAATCCACGAGATGCGGCACCCGCGCCATGGTGCCGTCTTCGTTCATGATTTCGCAGATCACGCCCGCCGGTGTCAGTCCCGCCAGGCGGGCCATATCCACCGAAGCTTCGGTCTGCCCGGCGCGAACTAAAACGCCGCCTTCGCGGGCCCGCAAAGGAAACATGTGTCCCGGCCGGGCCAAATCGTAAGGGCGGCAGGCAGGATCGATGGCTGCCAGAATGGTGCGCGTCCGGTCGGCGGCCGATATCCCGGTTGTGACTCCAGCGCGCGCATCGATCGATTCGCAGAATGCCGTTCCGAAATTGGAGGTGTTCTGGGCGCTGATCAGGGGCAGCCGCAACTCGTCGCACCGTTCCGCGGTGAGCGCCAGGCAGATCAGGCCGCGCCCGTGGGTGGCCATGAAATTGATGATTTCAGGCGTGACCTTCTCCGCCGCGATCGTAAGGTCGCCCTCGTTTTCCCGGTCTTCATCGTCCACCACCACCACGATGCGCCCGTCGCGGATCTCATCGAGCGCTTCCGGCACGGGGACAAAAGGCATAATCTATTGTAACCATTGGATATTATCGTGCCGTAGGCAGTACCCTACGCTAAGATGGGTTTGGGTCGGTAATGCCGCGTCTGATCCCACATTTTTTCGATCTGCCGGGTATCGGTGCCAATGCCATCGTTGACATACTGCTGGTGGCGTTTCTTGTTTACCAGGTGTTCATGGTGGTGCGCGGCACGCGCGCCGGCCACATCCTGATCGGCATCATGATGATGGTCGCCCTGTACGGACTGGCAGTCGCCGCCGGGCTGGAGGCTTTGCGTTCCCTGCTGTCCTTCATCGTTCCGTACCTCGGCTTGGCGATCATTGTTCTGTTCCAGTCGGAGATTCGCCGCACATTGGCGCGCATCGGGCGTAAGAGTTGGGTGACCGGCGGATTCCGAGCGCCTGAGGCAATCCACGAAATCGTGCTGGCGGTGGAAGAACTGGCGGCCCAAAAAACCGGCGCGCTCATCGTGCTGGAACGCGATATCGGATTGCGCACGTTCGTCGAAAGCGGCGTGCACATGGAAGCGCAGATCTCGCGTGATCTTCTGTTATCGATCTTCCAGCCCGGCCTCCCCCTCCACGATGGCGCCGCGATCATTCAGAAGGACCGCATCGCGGCGGCGGCATGCTTCCTCCCGCTCACTACGAATCCCACGCTCTCACGGAACCTGGGAACCCGTCACCGGGCGGCCATCGGAATCACCGAGGAGACCGATTGTCTTTCCGTGGTCGTTTCCGAAGAGACGGGCCGGGTTTCCATAGCGGCCTTTGGCGAATTGGTCGCGGGCATTTCCGTGGGTGAGCTTGTCGATCGCATCAATCAGCACTTCGGCCTGCAGCGGCCCTCCCGCCCCGAGCCGGCGGCTCCTGCGCACGAGCCGGAACCCCGCCTGAACGGCGACTCGCACGGCATGGAAAGAGTCAACCAGGAAAAGGTTAACCACCCGTGAACCTGATGAAAGGAGCTGTCGGGCTGGTGACCCACAACTTCTTTTGGAAGCTGCTGGCGCTGGCGATCGCACTCATCGTATGGGTGCTGGTGGCCAACGAGCCGGAACTCTCCACGTTCACCACCGTGCGGGTCGCCTACCGCAACGTGCCGGACAATCTGGAAATCAGTTCGGCGCCCACGGAAACCGTCACCCTGGAATTGCGCGGCCCCGCCGGCGAGCTGCGTGGAACGGGCGAGAGCCGCAACCCGGCATCGGTGGTTCTGGACATGTCCAATGTCGGCCCCGGCCAACGGACCTTCGAAATCGGAGACGGCAATGTCACGCTGGCCCGCGGGGTGCACCTGGTGCGCTCCATCCCGGCCGCAATTCGCTTCGAGTTCGAACAGCGCGTGGAACGCACCATCCCAATCCGTGCGCGGTTCTCAGGCGACGGCAGCGACGGCTACGTCCTCGCCCGCTACACGGTCACGCCGAGCAGCATCGAGGTAATTGGGCCGGCCAGCCATGTGGCGCGCGTGGACGCTGCCACCACAGACCCCGTTGACCTCTCCAACACCGAAGGAACCTTCCAGGTTCGCGTGAATGCCTTTGTGATGGATTCCTATGTGCGGTTCGAGTCTCCTCCGCAGGTGGTCGTGGCCGGCGTTATGAAGAAGAAATAAACCAAGAACCCCCGGAGAAATCGTGGCCAAAGAGCTATTCGGAACAGATGGAATTCGTGGTGTGGCCGGGGAATATCCGCTCGATCCGGAGACCGTGCATGCATTCGGTGTGGCGCTAGGAAACGACGTCACCGCGGCGGAACCCAACGCGGAGGTCCTCATTGGCGCCGACACGCGCGAATCCGGCCAATGGATTGCAGAGTTGGTGGCCGGCGGCGTCCGCAGCCGTGGGGCGCGTGTACGCTACGCCGGTGTGATCACTACCCCTGGAGTAGCGTATCTGACCCGCACCGGGCCGTTTCGCGCCGGCGTGATGATTTCGGCTTCGCACAATCCTTATCAAGATAACGGCATCAAGGTGTTTGGACATTCCGGCTTCAAATTGCCCGATGCTGAAGAGCACGCCATCGAGCAGGAAATCTTCCGCCTGAAAGCCGGAACACTGGCGCCGGCTCCAGGCCGCATCGAAGTAGATGAAGGCCTGGATCGCCAATATCTCGAGTACCTGATTTCGACGGTTTCGACGAACTTCGAGGGGATGCGCCTGGTGATCGATTGCGGCAACGGCGCATCGTACCGGCTCGCGCCCGAGCTGTTCCGCCGCCTCGGCGCCAACGTGACGCTGCTTTGCGCGGAACCGGATGGTCGCAACATCAATTTGAATTGCGGCGCGCTCCATGTGGAAACCTTGCGCCGGATGGTTTGCGCGCAGGGGGCCGATGCAGGAGTGGCATTCGATGGCGACGCCGACCGGGCCATTTTCGTTTCAGCCAGCGGCAAGATCGTGGATGGCGATGCCGTCCTGCTGGCGGTCTCCCGGGCTTTGAAATCGCGCAGCCAACTAAACGGCGGCGTAGTAGTCGCCACGGTGATGTCCAACCTTGGTCTGGAGAAAGCGCTGGACCGCGAAGGCATCCGACTAGTTCGCACGCCGGTAGGCGATAAGTATGTGCTTGAGGAGATGGAGCGGCTGGGCGCGGTTTTGGGCGGCGAGCAATCGGGACATGTGATCTTTCGTCATTTCGCCACTACTGGCGATGGCCTGCTGACCGCGCTGCAATTGTTCGCCATCGCGCGGCAAGCGGGCGCAAGCCTCGAAGAGCTGACCGCGGGCTTCGAAGTCTATCCGCAAAAACTGGTCAACGTGCGCGTACGAGAGAAGCGAGCGCTGACCGAAGTGCCATCGGTGGCGCGCGAGATCGAGCGCGCCGAGCAGGAGTTCGCCGGCGCCGGCCGAGTGCTGGTGCGGTTCTCGGGCACCGAACCGTTGGCGCGGGTCATGGTCGAAGCGCCGACGATCGAGCAGGTGGAGACAATCACGGAACGGATCGCGGATGCGATCCGGCGGGAGATGGGGGAGTAGGAACTCATCACCGATCTCGTCAGGTCGTCGCGACGGGAAGTTCCGACGTCAGATAGCGAATCCACTGAATCTGTGCGGGAGTCTCTGGAACCGTTTGACCACGGGCCGCACTGACCATATCCAGAGCTTGATCGACGGGAACCCCGGACATCACCAATACCCCCGCCGCGATTAGTCCCGAGCGCCCGATACCTTGCCGGCAATGGATGGCCACGTTCTTGCCGTTCTCCAGTGCCTCTGTTACTACTCGCAGCAACGACACCGCAGCCGATACTGATGCGGGTACGCCACGATCCGGAATTGGAAATGAGATGAACCGAAGACCGTCCGAGTCCACGAATTCGCGCTCATGAGTCAGCTCGAGTTCGGCAGCCTCCTGCGCCTCTAGCAGGGAGACAACCACATCAAGCCACTTTCGACGCCAACCGCTAGCTTCCTCTTCAAGCCAGTCTCCTCCGCGAGGCCGCGCCGCAACTGCTAACTTCCCCCGCCAACGGGCCGGAACCCAGAACAGGTCAGACTTCATGGCTCTCGTTCCTTATCTCTCCCGGAAGTAACGTTAGCTTGGGCAGGCTCATCGCGCCACACCTTCCTACGGCGCTGGCTCCACATGCACCAGCACGTCGGCCACCCAATCCAGCCGCTGCAAAATGCTGAGCCGCACTTTGTGGGCAATATCGTGCGATTGACGCACCGTCATCTCGGGGTCGACTTCCAGGTGCAAATCCACGTGATAGCGCAGTCCCGTCTTGCGCGCGAAGCATTTCTCGACTCCTTCGACGCCGGGGACAAGGACGGCTGCGGCCCGAATCTCGGACATCAATCGCTCAGCGGGCATCGTGTCCATCAACTGCATGGCGGTACTGTGGGACACCCGCAGGCCGCTGGTGATCACGATCAAGCCAACGACGAAAGCGCCGTAGCGGTCGGCATCCAAAAAGCGAGCGGGGTCGTAAAGGGCCAGCGACACTGCGATCAACGCAACCGTGGCCGAGAGGGCGTCCATCGTGTCGTTCCAGGCGTCGGCATCCAGCGCCGCGCTGCGCATTCGCTTTCCATGCCGGAATTTGAACGCGGCTAAGCCGGATTTAGCGGCGAGCGAAACCAGCAGCGGCCAGATCACGAAATGAGCCGGGCCCAGATGTGGTTCTCCAAGCCGCAAAAAGGCATTAAAGGAAATCAGCGCGCCTACCGCAGTAAGTACCAGCCCGATCAGAAGTCCGGTGAGGATTTCCGCGCGGCCGTGACCGTAGGGATGGTCTTCATCGGCTGGTTTGGCGGCAAGCGTCAATGCCAGCAGCACGAATCCGGAAGCGAAGACATCTCCGGCCGATTCGAGCCCGTCTGCGAAAACTGCCGTGGAGTGGCCGATGAGGCCGGCGGCGATTTTGTAAACGGCAAGGGTGCCGCTCACCAGCATGCCGACGGCAGCGACGCGTTGCCCGCTCTGCATGGGATGGGCGATTAGCCCTAGACCCGCGCTGGATCGGGCTTCTCCGGATCCAGGCCCAGCTCGGTAATCGCCGCCCGGGCCTTCTTGCTGTCGAACTTGCCGTCGCGTGCGAGCCGGGACAGCGCGGCCGCCGCGATCGACTCGGCATTGATCTCGAAGTGACGCCGCAAGTACTCGCGGTTGTCGCTGCGTCCGAACCCGTCGGTCCCCAAGGTCTCCATACGGCCAGGCAACCAAGGCGCGATCTGGTCGGCCACCACTTTCATATAATCCGTCGCCGCAATGATCGGCCCCTGCGCCCCCGCGAGAGCTTGCAGAATGTATGGTTGCCGCTCGGGTTCGTCCGGATGCAGGCGATTCCATCGTTCGACCCGTAACGCTTCCCGTCTCAACTCGGTGTAACTAGTCACGCTCCACACATCCGACGCGATTCCATATTTTTCGCTGAGGATCTGTTGCGCGCGCAGAGCTTCGTTCAGAATCGGCCCGCTGCCGAACAGTTGCACTTGCGCGTTGCCTTGTTCCGCGGCGCTATAGCGGTAGATGCCCCGCAAAATGCCTTCGGTATCGATGCCCGCCGGCATCTCCGGCATGGAGTAGTTTTCGTTGTAAAGCGTCAGGTAGTAGAAAAGGTCTTCCTGCTCCTGATACATGCGGCGAATGCCATCCTGCACAATCACCGCAATCTCGTACGCGTAAGCTGGATCGTAAGCGGCGCAGGTGGGAATGGTGCTGGCCAGAACCAGGCTGTGGCCATCCTGGTGTTGCAGCCCTTCACCCGCGAGAGTGGTGCGCCCCGCGGTTCCACCGCACAGGAAGCCCTTGCCGCGCGCATCGGCGAACGCCCACACCAAATCGCCCACGCGCTGGAAGCCGAACATCGAGTAGTAAATGAAGAACGGGATCATCGCCACGCGGTAATTCACGTACGACGTGCCGGCCGCCGTGAACGACGACATCGAACCTGCCTCGGTGATGCCCTCCTCCAGAATCTGGCCGTCTTTCGATTCTTTGTAGTACAGAAACATCTCGGCGTCGTGCGGCTTGTAGAGCTGGCCCTGGCTCGCGTAGATGCCGAACTGCCGGAACAGCGCGTCCATACCGAAGGTTCGGGCTTCATCCGGCACGATCGGCACCACGCGCTTGCCGATTTCGGGATGCTTCATCAGCAAGGTCAGGATACGGACGAAGGCCATGGTGCTGGAAACCTCGCGGCCACCAGACCCGTCGAGCGATTCCTTGAGATATTCGACCGGAGGCGCCTGGATCGAGCTGGGCGGCACTGTACGGTGCGGCATGATGCCACCCAGGAGGCGGCGGCGATCGAGCAAGTACGACATTTCCGGGCTGTCTGCAGGCGGGCGGTAGAACGCAGCATTCAATGCAGCTTCATCCGGAATAGGGATTTCAAATCGCGTCCGGAAGTGCGCGATCTCCTGCTCATTGAGCTTCTTCTGCTGGTGCGTGATGTTGCGGCCTTCACCTGCCTCGCCCAGGCCATAGCCCTTAATCGTGTGGGCCAGGATCACGGTGGGCCCGCCTTTGTACTCGAGCGCGGCTTTATAGGCGTTGTACACCTTGCGCGGATCGTGGCCGCCGCGGTGCATCTTGACGAGATCCCCGTCGCTCAGGTGCGCCACCAGGTCCAACAGCTCCGGATACTTGCCGAAGAAATGCTGACGGATGTACCCGCCATCCTTGGTGACGTAGGTCTGGTATTCGCCATCCACCACCTCACCCATCCGTTTGCGAAGCAAGCCCGTGGTGTCGTGCGCCAGCAGCGGATCCCAGTCGCTGCCCCAGATCACTTTGATGACGTTCCAGCCCGCGCCGCGGAAGGCCGCTTCGAATTCCTGGATCACTTTTCCGTTGCCGCGAACCGGGCCGTCGAGCCGCTGCAGATTGCAGTTGATGACGAAAATCAGGTTGTCGAGCCGCTCGCGCGCCGCCAGCGTGATCGAGCCCATGGATTCCGGCTCGTCCATCTCGCCATCGCCCAGAAACGCCCACACATGACGCGGCGTAGCCGGAATCATGCCGCGGTTCTCCATGTACCGCATGAAGCGCGCCTGGTAGATCGCGTTGAGCGGGCCGATGCCCATGGAGACGGTCGGAAACTTCCAGAAGTCCGGCATGAGCCAGGGATGCGGATACGACGGCAACCCCGGTTGTTCGCGCAATTCGTGACGGAAATTTTTCAGGTGCTCTTCGCTCAGCCGGCCTTCCAGAAAGGCCCGCGCGTAAATTCCGGGTGAAGCGTGGCCCTGGAAGTATACGAGGTCGCCCTGCTGATTGTCGTAATGGGAATGAAAGAAATGGTTGAATCCTACTTCCAGCAGGGTGGCGAGGGACGAATAGGTGGAAATGTGTCCGCCAATGCCGGGGTCGTATTTATTTTGCCGCACCACCATGGCCATGGCATTCCAACGGATCAGGCTCTTGATCCGCCGTTCCATCGCCCGATCGCCCGGATACGGCGCCTCATCTTCTACGCGAATCGAATTCACGTAGGCGGTATTCAACGCCACAGGCGGGGTTGCCCCATTCCAGTGGGCCGCCTCGGCGAGTTGTTCGAGCAAATACGCGGCTCGGTCCGGACCAGATTCATCGATGATCTGATCGAGTGCTTCTATCCATTCCGCAGTCTCCCGCGGATCCAGATCCACAACCCTCTCGTTCAGTTTCTGGTGCATCGATAGTCCCATTATAGCGATGCAGGTACAATGATTCTAAGGTTGCAGGTGCAACACCTTTAGTTAATTAGCCGGCCTAACCCGCGGATCAGCGAACCGGGCCGGCTTGGTTCCGAGCCATGGTCCCAGGGCGGACAAACTGTCGTATCGTATTATTTCGGGAGGTTCATCGATGGTCAACTGTCCGGTGTGCGAAGGCGCAATCGATGTGGATGAAGAAGACGTAGACGAAGGCGACACGATCAGCTGCGATGAATGCGGTGCGGACCTGAAAGTGGTCGGGACCGCGCCTCTGGAAGTGGAATCGGCCGAAGAGATTGAAGAAGAAGAAGAGGATGACGAGGATTTCCTGGAGGACGAAGAAGAAGAGTCCGACGAGGATTGGAAGTAATGCAACGGCCCACACGCCGGTCGCGTCGAAATTCCAGGGAGGGACACCTATGAAACGGACGCGGCTGTGGCTGGCCGCGCTGGTCGGTTTGTCTCTTTTGATCCCGTCTCTGCCAGCACAGAAAAAGCGCGACGATTCGAGCACGGCGCGAACGGTTCAGGGAAGCGTCACCGCCGAAGATGGTTCCGCGGTGAATGGCGCAGTGGTCCAACTCAAGAATACCAAGACTCTGCAAATCCGGTCGTTCATCACCAAAGAAAACGGCACTTACTACTTCAACGGGTTGAGTACCGATATCGATTACGAGCTCAAGGCCGACTATCAAGGCGCCTCGAGCGGCACCAAGACGCTGAGCTCATTCGACGACCGGAAGCAGGCCATCATCAATCTCCAGCTCAAGAAGAAATGACTGCCCCACCGGCCTTGGCCGCGCTACCCTGAGCGTATGGCGCAGGCGTTCGGATTCAACCAAGACGAGTTGAAACTTCTGCTGGTGGCGGTGCGGCACATCCGCCGCACCTTCGCCGCCGCGCTCGAGCGCTCGCCCGACCCTTCCCTTCAGACATACGCCGCGCTCTATGACGGGCTCTCGGACAAGCTGATCGACATGGCAGGGCCGATGCCCGAGAATCTGGAGAGCATGTTCGAGTAGTCAAGATGTGGGGCCAGCCCTTCCGGGTTGCCGCAATCATCGGGTCACTCCCTAGAACGACAGCGCGTCCATCAGTTTCCCCAGTTCCCCCTCGAGCGCCGATTTCTTTTTCTGCAATTCCGCCTGCCGGTCCCGCAGCCCCGCGAACTGCTGCTCGTGCGCATCCAGCTGCCGGGCATAGGTCTGCACCTGCTGCTGCTGGCCGCTCACATTGTTGAGGCTCGAAATATTTCGGCGGATGCGGTCTTCATCGGAGGTCAAATCGTGGATCTGGGTCTCCACGTCCTGCGCCGCCCGCTGTGTGTCGGCGATCTGTGATTTCTGGTCGGCGATCCGCTGCAGTTGCGTGCGAGCGGCAGCGCTGAGACTCTGGTTGCGAACGTAGACCAGCAGCGCATCCGGCGTCAGATTGCTCACGGTGTACGTCTGGTCGTAGACGCGCTCTTCGGAAACCGGGAACTCTTCGGTGGCACCAGCCGCCAGCTTGACCTCGAATCGGTAAGCGCCGGAAGTCTTCTCCGACGGCTTTTGATTGAGCAGAACAAATCCAGGGCGGAGCGGATGTTCGATGACCAGCGTCTTGGCCTTCTGGTCCACGTTCCGCGCCGTATACGTGCGCGTTTCCTCCGCCGCCAGCTTAGTGGTCAGAATGCCGCGGCTGGCGTGGATTTCGCGCACCACGGCCTGTTTGCTGCCAAACGCTTCCGTCACGCGGGTTCCCAAATCCACCGCGTAGCTGATGAGCCGCTTGTCCCCCGCCTTGAGCGTTTCCATCAACGCCTCACCGCCGTATGCGCCTCCGTCGTAGACCGTGATCGGGCCCCCATCCAGCGTCTTCCCGGTTGAGTTGGTCAACTCGGCGGCATTGGTGGGGTGCTGCGATCCGCGCTGCGAATAGATCAGCAGCTTCCGCGTCTCGATGGGCTGCTGCAGGAACGGCAACATGGCGGATTCGTTCCTGCGAATCGTGACCGGCGTGGAGATTCGATACTCGAACAAGTCGCCCAGCTCGCCTGCTGCAGTATCGGCAGCGACGGTGCTCGGCGCCGCCTGTAGCGCATCCAGAGATTCTTTCTCCTGAAACACCGGTACCGTAGCGAACATGCGCGTTGCCGATTTAGCCGCGGGAGCCGGCATCGCTGCGGGAATGCCATTGACCACACCCCCGAGGGTGCCGCCGGCATACCCACCTTCATGAACCACCGGTGACGCGGCCCGGTCATCCGGCAATTCCGCCTCCGGGCGCGCGACATAGCGCGGCGCGTAGAGCTGGCTGATAAAAGAGATCGGCCTTCCGGAAACCAGCGACAAACGCACGTTGTTCCAATCATCGCCGGTGGTGTTGTCCACGATCGCCCAACCTTCCAGCACGGGCTGTCCCGAAGCGCCGAAGATCAGACGATAGCTCGATTTCCACACCGGAGCCGGAACCATGTAGCTGGCCGTCACATCGCGTTCTTTCGAATCGGTTGAATCGATATACACGCTGCGGCGGTCCTTCGAACGGGCCGCGGCCAGCGCTGCCAGGTAGTCCCTGAATTGCTCCTGCAACTTCTGATCGCTGAAGCGAATGCCGCCGGCTGAGCTCAGATCGACTGTGCGGAACTCGCCGCTATCCAGGATTAACGTCACCTGCTCGCGTTCCGGCTGTTTGTCTCCACCGCCGATCACCCGGCCGTTCAGGATGGCGCCGGCCACCGTGGCGCTTCCCAAAGTTAACTCAACGCGAGCGCCCTTGAGCTGATCGAGCATGCTGCTCAGGGCCTGCCCGTTTTCGATCTTGAAGGGAAACCCAGCCAGCTTGTGGCCCAACTGGTCCATGGAATCGTAACGCAGGCCCGAGACTTTGCCGCCGCCGCGCTCCTCAACGGTTAGAGACTTCAAGACGTCATTCATTTCCGCGGCGTCGAAGTCGAGCCGGGTGGATTCCCCAGCCGACAGCCTTCCCGCACGCTCAAAGAACCCAACTCCGTGCTTGTATAAGATCACTTCCCGGACGGGGAGTTCCGCCGGGAATGCTAAAACGGTACTCAACAACAGCGAAACTACGGCGCGTTTCATAGGCGTTTAGACGGCAGGAAGAGTTCGAAGTTCCCGCGATCCCTCCGGATGGGAAATGCCGCGGCGCCGGAGTTCCTTTCACCCGATTTATTCGCCCATTGCTTTGATGATGACGCGCTTGGCCCGCTGGCCATCGAATTCCGCGTAATACACCTGCTGCCAGGGGCCGAAATCGAGCGCTCCTTTGGTCACCGGAACAATCACTTCGTGGTGCACCAGCAGGCTTTTCAGGTGCGAATCGCCGTTGGTTTCGCCGGTGCGGTGATGGCGGTAGTTCTCACGGAAAGGCGCGAGCTTTTCGAGCCATTCGTCGATATCGGCCAGCAATCCGTCTTCCGCATCGTTGATCCAGACACCGGCAGTGATGTGCATCGCCGACACCAGGATCATGCCTTCCTGAATGCCGCTTTTGCGGAGTGCATTTTCCACCTGCGGCGTGATATTAACGTATTCTCGGTGCTTTTGAGTCTTGAACGTTAGATACTCGGTGTAGAACCTCATAGCGCGATCTTACGATGGAAACCCGCGGGCTTCGGGGCCGCGTGCTGCTAGTAGACGACGAGCCCCCCTTGCTTAAGATGATGAGCACCTATTTGACGCGTGCTGGATATGCGGTGACGGTCTGCGCCACCACCGAGAGCGCCAACGCGGAGATCCTCGCCAAGCCCGATGGTTTCGATATCGCCGTCATGGACGCCACCATGGACGGAATCAGCCTCGACGATCTCGCGCGCCGGATGCTCGCCGCCAATCCATCCATGCGAGTCCTGGGAGCTAGCGGCTATCCTGTAGACATGAGCGCTTTGGAGGCGATCGCTCCCGGACGTGTGGCTTTCCTGCACAAGCCCTTCACGCCGCAAATGCTGGCGGCCTCGCTCGGGAGGATGCTTGGCGCGGAAAAAGAAAAAGGCGTTTAAGCTCGCAAGCGAAGTGAAAGCCATCGCCCGCGAGCGTGTCGGTCCCATCCCCGCGGCCAAGCCGATCGAACCGAAGGCCCTGCGCAAAAAGCCGAAGCACAAAAAACGCGCGGACGAGGAACATTTGTGACGCCCGCGGGGCAGCCGGAGCGGCCTGCGCCCAGAGGCCGTGCGCTTGCAGGCGGCGACTCGTCCAGGCAGAGCATGAAGCCCGTGCACAGGTCCTTCTGCCCGCCCCACTCACGCCTGTCGCGGCGCCAGTTCCTGATCTTCGGATGGATCCCGTTTCTTCGCCCCAGGCACATCAGTCTCAATGGAGCCCATTTCCGAATCCTACGCAACGGCCATTCGAAACGGCGCTACCTGGTGATCCACGGCGACGAGGAAACCGCACGCGCGGTGCTGACGCGCTTCATCGACACCCATGATGGCATCGCTTATATCATCCAAAGCCACACCCGGAACGTGCCCATCGAAGGCGGCGAAATTGATCCGAACCGTATGTTCTCGCGCGTGGGCGCCGGGGCCAGTTTAAAGAGTCTCAATCCGGCGTGGA
>Ga0335081_10001353_pt1 | contig 39047 bp, 31 predicted proteins | sample Lox_Sample_35_FD_206713 | JGI IMG/M metagenome (GOLD analysis project Ga0335081, IMG submission 206713) | Soil microbial communities from Loxahatchee National Wildlife Refuge, Florida, United States - Lox_Sample_3.5 | ecosystem: Environmental > Terrestrial > Soil > Wetlands | place: USA...
GCTTCTGGATGAACAGGATGATGAGGACCAGGATGGCGATCTTGCCCAGCACGGCGCCGGCCACCGGCTCGAGGAACTTGTTGGCGATGCCGAGCACGAACGAGCCGACCAGCGTGCCCCACAGATTGCCGACGCCGCCGAACACCACGACCATGAAGCTGTCGATGATGTAGCCCTGGCCGAGATTGGGGCTGACGTTGTCGATCTGCGACAGCGCCACGCCGGCCATGCCGGCAATGCCGGAGCCGAGGCCAAAGGTCAGCGCGTCGATGGTGCTGGTGCGGATGCCCATCGACGCCGCCATGGCGCGGTTCTGGGTCACCGCGCGCATTTCCAGACCGAAGCGAGTGAAGCGCAGCAGCCCGAGCAGGGCGACGAACACGGCCAGCGCGAAGCAGATGATCCACAGCCGGTTATAGGTGATGGTGATGCCGCCGAGGTCGAACGCGCCGCTCATGAACGACGGATTGCCGACCTCGCGGTTGTTCGGCCCGAACAGGGTGCGCACCGCCTGCTGCAGGATGAGCGACAGCCCCCAGGTGGCGAGCAGCGTCTCCAGCGGCCGGCCATAAAGAAAGCGGATGATGCCGCGCTCGATCAGGATGCCGACAAAGCCGGCGACCAGGAAGGCGAGCGGAATGGCGATGGCGAGCGAATAGTCGAACAGCGCCGGATTACGGGTGCGGATCGTCTCCTGCACGACGTAAGTGACATAGGCGCCGATCATGACCATTTCGCCGTGCGCCATGTTGATCACGCCCATGACGCCGAAGGTGATGGCAAGCCCGATGGCTGCGAGCAGCAGCACCGAGCCGAGTGAAATGCCGTACCAGGCGTTCTGCACCGCGTTCCAGACCGCGAGGCGGTTGCGCACGGCGGCGGCGGCACTGGCGGCGGCTTTGGCGACCGGAGCCGCCGTATCGGCTGGCAGGCTCTGCAGGATCGCCAGCGCGTCCTGATCGCCGCGCTGCTGGATGATCGGAATAGCGGCGAGCTTGTCCTCGTCCTTGGCGTCGTCGCTCGCGAGCACGATCGCGGCGTGCGCCTGCATTAGCGCCTGCTTGATGCGCGGATCCTGCTCTTTCTCGATGGCGTCTTCGAGCCGCGGCAGCGCGTTGGCGTCGCGCGACTTGAACACGGCCTCGGCGGCGTCCTTGCGGGTGGCCGGATCGTGGGAGAGCAGTGTGAGGCCGCCAAGCGCCGCGTCGATCACGCCGCGCAGGCGGTTGTTGATGCGGACATTATCGAGGTCGGCCGGCGGATCGCCGGCTGCCGGTTGCCCGGAGGCGGCGTCGGTCAGCTTGTCGGCGTCGTCTTTTATGTACACCGCCTTGCGCTCGGCGCTGAACATCAGCCGGCCGTCCTGCAAGGCGCGGACGATGATTTCCGCGCGCGCGCTGCCGCTCGCGGCGACGTCGTTGATGCCGTCGGCGGTGTCGCTGAAATCGTCGGTGGTGAATTTTGCCAGTGCGTCGTCGAGGCCCGCGGCCTCCGCGCTCGCGCCGATGAGCGCAACGCCGAAGATCACGAGCAGCGCGGCTAGGCAGGCTCGGCGGAAACGCATCGCATGGTCCCGGACATCTTCGAAAACGAACCGGCCGCTATCGTGCGGTCGTAGGCGAAGCGGGAAGGCGACGCGCCGCCTTCCCGCCGACTTTCGGCTTCAGCTGCGCGCCGCTACGTCGCGCCGCCGCATTTCTGCGTGACCTTGTTGTAATTGCCGCACTTGAGCTTCACCCAGTCGGCCTCGAGATCTTTCGATCCCGGCAGATACGGTGACCAGGCGGCGCCGGGCACCAAATCCTTGGTCTTCCACACCACGTCAAACTGGCCGTCCGGCCTGATTTCGCCGATATAAACCGGCTTGGTGATGTGATGGTTGGGCAGCAAGGTGGAGACGCCGCCGGTCAGGTTCGGCGCCGTGATGCCGGGCAGGGCGTCGATCACCTTGTCGGCATCGGTCGACTTCACCTTCTCCACCGCCTTCACCCACATGTTGAAGCCGATGTAGTGCGCCTCCATCGGATCGTTGGTGGTGCGCTTCGGATTCTTGATGAAGTCATGCCACTCCTTGATGAAGGCGGCGTTGGCCGGCGTCTTGATCGACTCGAAATAGTTCCAGGCGGCAAGGTGGCCAACCAGCGGCTTGGTGTCGAGACCGGCGAGCTCTTCCTCGCCGACCGAGAACGCCACCACCGGGATGTCGGTCGCCTTGACGCCCTGGTTGCCGAGTTCCTTGTAGAACGGCACGTTGGCGTCGCCGTTGATGGTCGAGACCACTGCGGTCTTCTTGCCGGCCGAGCCGAATGCCTTGATCTTGGAGACTTCGGTCTGCCAGTCGGAGAAACCGAATGGCGTGTAGTTGATCATGATGTCCTCGTCCTTCACCCCTTTCTGCTTGAGGTAGGCTTCGAGGATCTTGTTGGTGGTGCGCGGATAGACGTAGTCGGTTCCCTCCAGCACCCAGCGCTTCACCGAGCCGCCGTCCTTGCTCATCAGATAATCGACGGCCGGAATGGCCTGCTGGTTGGGCGCGGCGCCGGTGTAAAATACGTTGCGCTCGCTTTCCTCGCCTTCGTACTGCACCGGATAGAACAGGATGCTGTCCAGCTCCTTGAACACCGGCAGCACGGATTTGCGCGACACCGAGGTCCAGCAACCGAACACCACGGCGACCTTGTCCTTGCTGATCAGCTCGCGGGCCTTTTCGGCGAACAGCGGCCAATTCGAAGCGGGATCGACCACGACCGGCTCGAGCTTCTTGCCGAGCACGCCGCCCTTCTTGTTCTGCTGATCGATCAGCATCAACACCACGTCCTTCAGCGTGGTCTCGCTGATGGCCATAGTGCCGGAGAGCGAATGGAGAATTCCGACTTTGATCGTGTCCTCGGCCCTGGCCGGCAATGCCGCCAGGAGTCCAAGGGCAAGACCGGCCGTGGCGGCAAGCCAGCGGCGGTCCCGCGGTCGCGCGGCGACCGCGCCTATGGGATTGAGCATCGCGATGTCCTCTGTTTGACGCGCGCGACTGGCCCGGCGCCGTCCCGCAGCAGGCCAAATCGCAAGGAGCGTGCCAAGCGTTTTGACGCCTTAAGCCTTTGCAGGGACAAATAAAATCGCTGGTTCCCCTGCGGCCGGCCGGCGGCTGCGCTTAATTTGAATCCGGCCTTTGGGGACTGGCTGCCTATTTTTTGTGCGTCACAACAGAAAATAAAAACTATTCCTGGCGATTTCGTAGGCAAACCTTCTCCGCTTTCCCAAATGAGAGGTTTGACATCCGACCGAGAGCCGCGCTTCAAATCGCCGCGTTCCATCCAGCGCGGCGACCCGCCCGACCATGACCACTTTTGTGCACCGGCGTCAGTTCATGATCGAATGGGGTCACTGCGATCCGGCCGGCATCGTCTTCAACAGCCGCTTCTTCGAATACTTCGACTGGGGCACCTGGAAACTTTTCGAGGCGGCACTCGGCGTGAAGCCGCACGAGCTCGGCCCGACCTACGGCATCATGGGCATTCCGCTGGTCGATTCCGGTGCGCGCTTCATCGCGCCGGCGCGGTTCGGCGACATGGTCGAGTCGATCTCGCGGGTCAGCGAGTTCCGCCGCTCGAGCTTCGACGTGGAGCATCGCTTGCTGGTGCACGGCGCGCTCGCCGTCGAGGGCAAGGAGACGCGGGTCTGGGCGGCACGTGATCCCGCCAATCCGGAAAAGATCAAAGCGCAGCCGATCCCACCGGAAGTCACCGCGCGCTTTGCGGTGTAGTCGAACTGCGGCGACGGATACGGGTTTGAACGCGCCGGCGGTTATTGCTATGCAGGCGGCGCAATAAGAAAAGTCATTGACGCATCCGTATGGCGCGCATTCTGCAGCTCACGCTCAACGGCCGCGGCCGCACCGACGCGGTTCCCGATAACGTCTTGTTGCTGGATTATTTGCGGGAACACGTCGGATTGACCGGAACGAAAACGGGATGCGATGGCGGCGAGTGCGGCGCCTGCACCGTCCTGGTCGATGACCAACCGCGATTGTCTTGTCTGACGCTCGCCGCGATGGTTGAGGGCCGCCGCGTCGACACCATCGAGTCGTTGGCGCATGACGGTCACCTGTCGGCGGTGCAGCGCGGCTTCCACGAAAAGCTCGGCTCGCAATGCGGCTATTGCACGCCAGGATTCATCATGGCGTCGGCCGGACTGCTTCGTCGCAATCCACGGCCGACCGACGATGAGATCCGCGATGCGCTCGGCAGCAACATTTGCCGCTGCACCGGCTACGTGAAGATCATCGAAGCGGTGCAGCATGCCGCTGCGCTTTGCGCGACCGGAATCTCACCGTGAGCGGAGCGGGAAACTTCAAATGAACGAAGTCGTGCCGGCGCATAACATTGGCGACTACGTGCCGATGATCGACGGCCCGGAAAAGGTCTCCGGCCGCGCCAAATACACCGCCGATCTCCTCGCGCCGGGCATGCTGGCCGGGCGGATTTTTCGCAGCCCCTATTCGCACGCCGAACTCCTCGACGTGGATATCAGCGAGGCGATGAAGCTGCCGGGCGTGAAAGCGATCATCACCGGCGCCGACTGCGACAAGACCTTCGGTGTGCTGCCGATCGCGCGCAGCGAGCATCCGCTGGCGCGCGATCGCGTGCGTTACCGCGGCGAGCCCGTGGCGGCCGTCGCCGCCATCGATGACGCCACCGCGAAAGAAGCGCTGCGCCGCATCAAGCTGAAAGTGCGCGAGCTGCCGGCCTATCACACGTCGCAGGAAGCGCTGGCGCCCGACGCCGTCGCGTTGCACGCGCGCAAGCCAGGCAACCTCGAGCGCGACGTGCTGTTCGAGCTCGGCAATGTCGAATTAGCCTTTGCCGAAGCCGATCTGGTGCGCGAGGGCACCTACAATTGTGCCGAAGTGTGCCAGAACCAGATGGAGATGCACGCCGCAGTCGCCGACTACGACGCGGTGCGCGACCGCATCACCGTGCATGCCTCGACCCAGGTGCCGTACTACGTGCACCTGATGCTGGCGCAAATCCTCGACATGGACATGTCGCGCATCCGCGTGGTCAAGCCTCATGTCGGCGGTGGCTTCGGTTGCCGCACCGAGACGCTCAATGTCGAGCTGATCGCCGCACTGCTCGCCCGCAAGGTCCGAGGCTGCGTGCGCATCATGGTCAACCGGGAGGAGACCTTCATCACCCATCGCGGCCGGCCGGAGACCGATATCAAGCTCAAGATCGGCATGAGGAAGGACGGCCGCATCACCGGCGTCGAATGCGAATGCATCCAGCGCGGTGGCGCCCATTCGGGCTACGGCGTGGTGACGATCCTCTATGCCGGCTCGATGCTGTACGCGATCTACGATCTCGACAACGTTAAGTATGTCGGCAAGCGAGTGCTGACCAATACGCCGCCGTGCGGCGCGTTTCGTGGCCACGGCACCGTCGACGTCCGCTTCGCCTTCGAGAGCCTGCTCGACGAGATGGCGCAGGCGCTCGGGCTCGATCCGTTCGCGGTGCGCCGCGCCAATCTGCTGCGCGCGCCGATCTTCACCCAGAATGATCTGATGGTGAATTCCTATGGCCTGCCGGAATGCCTCGACTGGGTCGAGCGCGAGAGCGATTGGCACGCGCGCAAGGGCAAAATGCCGAAGGGCAACGGCGTAAAAAAAGGCCTCGGCATGGCCTGCTCGCACTATATCAGCGGCGCCTCGAAGCCGGTGAACTGGACCGGCGAGCCGCACGCTACCGTCAAGCTCAAGCTCGACTTCGACGGCTCCATCGTTGTTTTGTCCGGTGCCGCCGATATCGGCCAGGGCTCGACCACGATCCTCGCTCAGTCGGTCGCCGAGGTGCTCGGGCTCGATCTGTCGCGGGTGCGCGTCGTCACCGGAGACTCTGAAGTGGTGCCGAAGGATAACGGCTCCTACTCGTCGCGCGTCACCTTCATGGTCGGCAATGCCGCCATCGACGCGGCACAGAATCTGAAAGCCGTGCTGATTGCCGCGGCGGCGCGCAAGCTCGAAGCCAAGCCCGGCGAGATCGAGTGTTTGGGCGAGCTCTATCGTGCCGGCGCCCAGGACAAGGGGCTGACCTTCAACGAAGTCGTCACCGAGGCGCTCCAGGACACCGGCACCATCACCGTCACCGGCAATTACTCGACCATTCCGGAGTCTCACGGCGGCAAGAAATATCGCGGCGCGGCGATCGGCGGCACCATGGGCTACAGCTACTCGGCGCAGGTGGTCGAAGTCAGCGTCGACGAAGAGACCGGCGTCGTCACCGTCGACAAGGTTTGGGTGGCGCACGACTGCGGCAAGGCGCTCAACCGCCTCACCGTCGAGGGCCAGGTGCAGGGCTCGGTGTGGATGGGCATGGGCCAAGCCATGAGCGAGGAGGCGGCCTATCACGACGGCCTGATGCTCACCGCCAACATGCTCGATTATCGCGTGCCGACCATCCAGGATTCACCGCCGATCGAGGTCGGCATCGTCGAGAGCATCGATCCGCACGGCCCGTTCGGCGCCAAGGAGGCCGGCGAAGGCTCGCTCGCCGCGTTCCTGCCGGCGTTGACCAATGCCATCGCCGACGCCATCGGGCTGCGCTGCAACGTTCTGCCGGTGACGCCGGACCGCGTGTTCGCGGCGCTGGAAAAGCGCGCGCGCGGTGGACGTTAAATGGACGCGCTGCCGCAGTTCGATCTGGTCCGACCGCGCACTGTCAGTGAGTTGATCGCTGCGCGCGCCGCCTATCGCGACAGCCGGATTCTTGGCGGCGGGACCGACCTGGTGGTGAACATCCGCCGCGGCATCGTGGCGCCGCCGGTGCTGATCGACGTCAATGGCGTTGCCGAGCTGCGGCACATCGAGGTCGATGCACAATTGCTCGAGATCGGCGCCGCCGTCACGCTGGCAGAGCTTGCAGCCCATCCCGATGTGGTGCGGCACTATCCGGTCGTCGCCCAGGCCGCGGCCCATATCGCCGGTCCGACCCACCGCCACATGGGCACGGTCGGCGGCAACCTCGCGCTCGACACCCGCTGCATCTACTACAATCAGAGCGAATGGTGGCGCGACGCCAACCAGCATTGCCTGAAGACCACCGGCACGATCTGTCACGTGGCGCCGAAAAGCCGCGGCGTCTGCTTCGCAACCTTCAGCGGCGATCTGGCGCCGGCTCTGCTCACCCTCGACGCCGAGATCGACATCGCCGGTCCCGCCGGCCGCCGCACCCTGCCGCTTGCCGACCTCCATATCGGCTATGCGCGCCAGGACGAGCCGGTCACCGAGACCCGCGGCGACGGCAAGTATTTTCTGTCGCTGCGCCCGGGCGAATTCATCGCCGCGGTGCGGGCGAAGAATGCGCCCGGTCTGCGCTCGGCCTATGACAAGATCCGCATCCGTCGTTCCATCGAATATCCGGTGACCGGCGTCGCCGTGGCGCTGCGGCGCGAAGGCCAAAAGCTCGCCGATCTGCGCGTCGCCTTCACCGGCACCAATCCACGGCCGGTGCGCCTTGCCGGCACCGCCGCGCTCTGTGGCGGCGCCCTCGATGATCGGGTATTCAAGGGCCTCGATGCCCTCGTGCGCGACCAGATCATGGCGATGAAGACCGCGTTCACGCCCGGCCACTACCGCCGCCGCGTCGCCGGCGTGCTGGCGCGCCGCCTGGTCGCGCGGCTGTTCGCAGGCTGAATTTGGCAAAGCAGAAGGTCTATTCGCCGAACCAGGTGCTGGCTGCCTCGTTCCTGGGCGGCCCGATGGCCATGGTCTACGTGCTGTGGCGAAACTTTCAAACGATGCAGAACCCGCACGGCATGCAGCAGATCCTGGCGTGGGGCTCGCTCTTCATCGCCGCACTGATGCTGTTCGCGCCGCTGATGACGACCAGCTGGCCGGATTACGTGCTGCCGTTCGCCTATTCGTTCGCGGCATGGTGGCTGGCCCAGACCTATCAGATGCCGAAGCCGGCGATCGCGGCGTCGGAGCTTTACGAATTTCAATCGGTCGGCAACGTGATCGCCGTCTCCATCGTCTTCTTGCTGGCGATGATGGCGACTGCGATCGTTCTATATTCGACGATGGCGGCTGTCGGCCTGATCTAGCGAACGCGGTGCTGCCGACTACGACTCCAATTCGCGCAACTTGAACCGCTGAATCTTTCCCGTGGCGGTGCGCGGCAAATCGGGCCGCACGTCGATCCAGCGCGGATATTTCCACGGGCCGGCGTGTTCCTTCACGTGCACGCGCAGCGTCTCGATCAAGCGCGCGTCGGCGGCAAAGCCGTCGCGCAGCACGATGAAGGCCTTCGGCTTGATCAAGCCGTCGGCGTCCTCCTTGCCGATGACGGCGGCCTCCAGCACGGCCTCGTGGGAAATCAGCGCCGCCTCGACTTCGAACGGCGACACCCACATGCCAGAAACCTTGAACATGTCGTCGGTGCGGCCGCAGTAATGGTAATAGCCGCTGGCTTCGCGCACGTATTTGTCGCCCGTGTGAGTCCATTCGCCGGCAAAGGTGCGCCGGCTCTTGGCGCGCTGGTTCCAGTAGCCTTCGGCGGCGGTGGGGCCGCGCACCACAAGCTCGCCGATCTCGCCGTCCGCGACTTCGCGGCCATCCTCGTCGACGATCTTCAGCTCGTAGCCGGGCACCGGCTTGCCGGTGGTGCCGTAGCGCACGTCGCCCGGCCGATTGGAGAGAAAGGTCTGGAACATCTCGGTCGAGCCGATGCCATCGAGCACGTCGACGCCCGAGGTGGCACGCCAGCGCTTGCCGAGATCGCCGGGCAGCGCCTCGCCGGCGGAAATGCAGAATCTTAAGCGATCGGAGCCGGCGCCCGGCGTCATGGCGCTATGCGCCAAGAGAGAAGCATAGAGAGTGGGGACTCCGTAGAAGATGGTCGGCCGGTGGGCGCGCATGACGCTGAACACCGCCTCGGGCGTCGGCCGCTGCGGCAGCAGCACGGTGGTGGCGCCGACCGAGAGCGGAAACGCCATGGCGTTGCCCATGCCGTAGGAGAAGAACAATTTCGCCGCCGAGAAAACCACGTCGTCCTCACCGATGCCGATGATGCCCTGGCCCATCAGCCGCGCTGCTGCGATCGGCGTGGTATGGATGTGCTTGACGCCTTTGGGATCGCCGGTCGAGCCCGAGGTGTACATCCAAAACGCGACCTCGTCGGACAAGGTCGGCGCGGTGAAGAGATCGGGGACGCCGCGCGTCAACACATCGCCGAAGTCGTGCACGTCGCGGCCGCGGAACGCCGCTTTGTCGGTGGCATCGGCTCCGATTAGGATGATGGTGCGCAGCCGCGGCAGCCGGTCGAGGATCGGCACCAGCGCTTTGGCGAGCGACGCCGAGGCGACGATCGCCGACATCCGGCTGTCGCCGAGGATATAGGCGTATTGCTCGACGGTGAGCAGCGTGTTGAGCGGGAGCACGACAATGCCGGCGCGGACCGCGCCCCAGAACGCAACGGGGAAATCGACCGTGTCGTAGAGCAGGAGGCCGATGCGCTCTTCGGCGCGCAGGCCGAGGCTGTTCAGGGCGCTGGCGAAGCGGCAGCTGCCTTCCTGCAGCGCCCTGTAGCTGAGCGAGCGATCGGTATCGATGAATGCAATCTTGTCGGCAAGACCACGCGCAACCTGGGCGTCGATCAGATCCGTCACGGCGTTGTACGGTCGACGCTGCAATAGGTCTTCCAACATGGAATAGCATCCCCCCTCTGTCGTCGAGTATAGCACTGCATGTGGGAGTAGCGCGTAGCGCGCTTTCGTCCTAGTTTGCGGAACAATTTCTGGAGGCGTGTCGGTGCAGTTGCGCGGTCGGTTCCACAGTTGGTCGCACGGGCAGTTGCCATCGCGGCGCATTGCTGTCGGCATGGCTATCCTCACCGTGACGCTCGGCCTCGGGCCCGCGTCGCCGCCGGCCGCGCGGGCCGATGGGGCGATCGCCATCGCGTTGCCGCCCGATGTGGTCAAGCAGGGCTTCGCCTACGGCTATTCCACCGATTACGCCGACAGCGACAAGGCGGATGCCGAGGCGCTGAAGAAATGCCGCGAAACCACCATCGCGGGCATCCGGTCGCTCTGCACGATCATCCAGGATTTCAAGAATCAGTGCGTCGCCGTTGCCATGGACCCGCAAGCCGGCACGCCCGGCGTCGGCTGGGCGGTCGCTGCCGACTTGCACGCGGCGGAAGCCCAGGCGCTATCGAAATGTGAGCAGACCGCCGGTCCGGGCCGCCGCGCCGCCTGCGAGGTCGATCACTCGTCGTGCGACGGTAATGGGAAGTAGCCGCTGTGCGGTGAAGTGGCGCGTCACCGATTTCCGAATTACGATGGTGCATCGGTAAAGGGAGGGGCGTAATGCACTCGAGTCGATCAGGCCGGGCGAACTGGGCGGTCGCGGTTTTGTTGGCGTTCGCGACCTGTGGCGGCGCCATGAGCCTGGGTCATGCCGCCGGCGCACTCGCCGTCGCGCTGCCGCCCGACGTCGCCAAGGGCGGATTTTCCTACGGCTATTCGAACGGCAACGATAATGCCGATACGGCCGATGCCAAGGCATTGAGCGCCTGTCGCACCACCAAGGACGCTCAGAACGACTCAAAGTTACGCAATTTGTGCAAGGTGATCCTGGACTACAGCGACAAGTGCATCGCGGTCTCGATGGATCCGGCGCCGGGGACGCCGGGCGTCGGCTGGGCCATCGCCGATGACAAACGGAGCGCCGAACATAATGCGCTTAAGAAGTGCGAGGAGACCGCAGGGCCTGGCCGCGCCGCGGCTTGCGTCGTGGACCATTCCGGCTGTGACGGCCACGAGCGGTAGGCGTCGAGCGGCGCCGATGAGATGCGGCGGCCCGCCATGACGAGCACCTCCTCATGAGCCGCGCCGGCGCTATTGCCCGCGCGCAAGCCTATTTCGACGACGGTTCCTTCCTCGCCGATCTCACGCGCCGCGTCGCGTTTCCCACCAGCAGTCAGGAGCCGGAGCGCGCCGCCGCGCTGCGCGCCTATCTCGACGACGAGATCATGCCGACGCTGGCGCGGCTCGGCTTCACCTGCCGCGTGCTCGACAATCCGCGCGGGCCGCCGGCGCTCATCGCCGAACGCATCGAAAATCCGGCCTATGTCACCGTGCTGGTCTATGGCCACGGCGACACGGTGGCGGGCCAGGATGCACAGTGGCGGCCGGGACTGACGCCCTGGCAGGTCGTGGTCGAGGGCGAGCGCGTCTACGGCCGCGGCACCGCCGACAACAAAGGCCAGCACAGCGTCAATCTCGCCGCGCTCGCCGCCGTGCTCGCCGAACGCGGCGCGCTCGGCTTCAATTGCAAGTTCCTGCTCGAAATGGCGGAAGAGGTCGGCTCGGCGGGCCTGCGCGAACTGTGCGAGCGCCACGGCGGCGATCTCCTCAAGGCGCAAGTGCTGATCGGTTCCGACGGCCCGCGCATCGCGCCAAGCGAGCCGACGATCTTCCTCGGCGCGCGGGGCGGCTATCCGATCGATCTCTTGGTCGAGCTACGCGAGGGCGCGCATCATTCCGGCAATTGGGGCGGGCTGATCGCCAATGCCGGCATCGTGCTAGCGCAGGCGCTCGCCACCATCACCGACGCGCGTGGCACCATCAAGGTGCCGGAATGGCGGCCGCCGTTGCCGCAGCCGGTGCGTCAGGTGCTGGCCGGCGTCGCAGTCGACGGCGGCGACGACGGGCCGGAGATCGACCGCGACTGGGGCGAGCCCGATCTGTCGCCGGCCGAGCGCGTGTTCGCTTGGAACAGCTTCGAGGTTTTGGCCTTTACCACCGGTACGCCCGAGCGGCCGGTCAACGCCATTCCGGGCAGCGCCCGCGCCCATTGCCAGCTGCGCTACGTGGTCGGCACCGACGTCGACGATGTCATTCCGGCGCTGCGGCGGCATCTCGACCGCCGCGGATTTCAGAACGTCGCGGTGGAGCGCGGCCGCAGCAGCTTCTTTCGCGCGAGCCGGCTCGATCCGGCCGATCCGTGGGTGCAATGGGTGAAACTTTCGCTCGAGCGCACCACCGGCCGGCTGCCGACCATCTTGCCCAACCTCGGCGGCTCGCTGCCGAACGACATTTTCACCGACGTTCTGCGGCTCAAGACGATCTGGGTGCCGCATTCCTATGCGGGCTGCTCGCAGCACGCACCGAACGAGCATCTGTTGGCGCCGATCGCCCGCGAAGGCTTGGGCTTGATGGCGGGGTTGTTCTGGGATCTCGGCGATCCAAACACGCCGCGGCCGCCGCATTAGGCGAATATCTATTCCGCCGCCACTACGGTCGTCGCCTGTTTCGCGTCGCGCTCCATCTCGCGCCGGATGCAGACCGCGAGCGCGCCGTTGTCGAGCGCAACGTCGGCGGCAGTGACGAATGCGCCGGCGGCGACATCGCGTAAAAGCTTGACGTGATGGGCAAGGCCGATCGGCAGCGCGCCGAGCTTCAGGCTGCGCGGCGCCGGAATGAGCTTGGCATAGACGCAATAGCCGCCTTCGCCGTCGAGCATCTCGCCGGCCTTCAGGTTGCGCTTGGCGACGGTGACGGCGTCGCCGCGCCAGGCCTTGCAGCTTCCGGTCGGCTCGCCGCGCAGCGCCACGTTGAGCACCGAGATCGACAGTTCGAGCCCGATCAGATGAAACGGCTTGTACATGGCGGCGTAGCGGCCAGTCGCGTCGGTCGGCAGGCCGTATTGCTTGAAGCAGGCCGCGGCATAGTCGTTCTCCGCCTTGAATACCACGTAGACGCCCCAGCGTAGATCGCGCTCGACCGGCTGGCCATTACGCTGCAGCGACGACACCACTTCGACCACGCCGTCGCCGTCGAGCGCGCCGCCAATCGCCTTCGGCCGCAGCACACTGGCGAGTTCGTCTGCGCCGCACGGCGGGAAGAGGAGGCCGTCATGCGGCACGTCGAGGCCGCAGGCGTTGGCGACCGCACCCATTTCGATCGCGGACTTGGTGCCATCGAGGAACGAGTTGAACATCTGCGAGTTCATGCCGGCGCGCTTGGCCTCCTCGGCGGTGAGGCCGTAGTGCTCCCACACGCCGTCCGGCGTCACGGTGTGATAGGTCGGCAGATATTTCGTGCCCTTGCCGGCTGCGACGACGGTGAAGCCCGCGGCGCGCGCCCAATCGACCATCTCCGCGATCAACGCCGGTTGATCGCCATAGGCCATGGAATAGATCACGCCCGCGGCACGCGCCTTACGCGCGAGCAAAGCGCCGGCGAGCGCATCGGCTTCCACATTGACCATCACGATGTGTTTCTTCGCCGCGAAGGCGTCGAGCGCATGAGCAATGCCGACGGCGGGATTGCCGGTCGCCTCGATCACCACCTCGACCCGCTCGTCACGGCAGGCGTCGCGGCCGTCGGCGGTGAAGCGCGTCCGCGCGATGCGCGCGGCATCCCAGCCGACGTTGCGGCAGGCCGTCTTGGCCCGCTCGGGGTCGAGATCGGCGATCACCGCGACCTCGATGGCCGTGATGGTCGGCACTTGGGCGAGAAACATCGAGCCGAACTTGCCGGCGCCGATCAGCCCGACCCGGATCGGCTGGTTGGCGGCCACGCGGGCGGCGAGCATGGCTTGCAAATTCATGGCTCCTCCTCGCGTCGGCCCTCAACGGGCGCCGCTAGCGCGTTCGCTGCCCACCGGCGATGACGGCCTGATAGGCATCGCGGACCGCCGGTTTCGCCTTCGACACGTCTTCGCCGACGCTCGCAAGCGTCGCCATCATCGAAGCTTGTTCGTTCTGCGGCAGGCTGATCAATTCGCCGCCGGCCGCAGTCCAGCCCCTGCGGGCGCCCTCGTAGATTTCAGTCGCTCGCGGAGCGATCGCGAGCGACTCCGCGGCGCCGTCACGGTCGACGATCTGCTGCAAATCGGCAGGCAGCGAATCGTACCATTTCTTGCTGATCTCGACGATGATGAAAACGGTGGGCTGGCCGGTCTCGGTGACGTATTTCGCCGCGTCCTGATAATGGAAATTGGTGTAGACCGTCATGCCGGCGAGCGCGCCGTCGATAGCGCCCTGCTGCAGCGCCGGCAGCACGTCGCCGAGCGTCATGGCCACCGGTGTCGCACCAAGCCGCGCCAGCGCCTCGGATTGGAATTGCGAGGCAAACACCCTGAGCTTCTTGCCCTTGAAGTCGTCGAGATGGCGGATCGGCGTTCGCGACACCACGGAGGACGGTTGCGTCACGAACATCCCGACGCCGTGCAGCCCTTTGTCGGCGCCGAGCCCGAGCATCAGCTTCAACACCTGCGGATCGGCGGTCAGCCGCAGGCCATGGGCCATGGAGTCGACCAGTCCTGGCGCTGTCATGACTTCGAAGCGTTCGTCGACGCCGACGAAGAATTCCGGCGGGATGATGCCGGCTTGGATGGCGCCGAACTGCAGGCCCTCGATCTGGCGCGGGATCGAGCCCAACTGGCTCGCCGGGTAGATCTCGCCCTTGATGCGGCCGCTGGAATCGCGCTCGACCGCGGCGGCAAGATTCTTGGCGAGCTGGTGTTGCGCTTCGTTGATAGTCGGCAGCGTGATCTTCATCACGTAAGTCTTGTCTTCCGCGCGGGCCGCCGTGAGCAGCAGCGGCAGCGACACGATCAAGGCAGGGAAAACCGCCAGTTTGCGTCCCTGAACATATGAGCAAAGCATGCCGTCACACTCCTCCGGGCTCATGCGAGCCAAGGTCCACGCGTTGAATGTCCACCAGGTTCGTTCCCGCACCCGCACCGGACATGATCTTTTGCCGGCGACAATCCTTTACCTCTGCACTCTCATTCCGCTGCGACCTTGCGCGAGCGTGCGTAAGTCAGTAGCGCGTCGTCGGCGACCGGCATGATCGGCGTGAAATCGCGGTGCGCGATCCATTCGGCGCGCGTGAACTTGGTGATGTGGTTGGAGCAGGCGCATAGCGTCAGATAAACGATCTTGCGCGGGTAGGGCGTGATGTTGGGCGGCGAAGCGTGCACCAGGTTGCCGTGGAACATCAACACCGAGCCGGGCTTGCCGGTCGGCGCCACGATGCCGCCAACGGCTGCGAGCTGGGTCACGGTCTCCTTGTCGAGCGTCCACAGCGGATAGGAGGTGGTCAGCGTATCGTGGCCGGCCTTGAGCACACCCTTCTGATGGCTCTTCGGAATGAGCAAGAGCGGGCCGTTGATCGGCATCACCTCGTCGAGGAATACCGCGATGTTCATGGCGCGTGCTTCCGGCATGCCGTCGTCGCGCGCCCAAGTGCCGTAGTCTTGGTGCCATTGCCAGACGTCGCCCTCGAAGGCGGCCTTGGCGTTGAGCTTGAACTGATGGACGTAGACCTCCTCGCCGAACAATTGCCGCAACGGCTCGACCAGGCGCGGATGGCAGGCGAGCAGCCGGAACGTCTCGTTGAAGGTGTGCGCGGCAAACGCGGTGCGCGGCGCGCCGGTCTTCTCGCGCCAGACCTCCTGACGGTCGAGCTTGAGGATCGCCTCGCCATCGTCGCGCAGCAGCGCGATCTCCTGTTCGCTGAAGTAGTTCGGAAAGAACAGATAGCCTTGCTCGTCAAACTCTTTCAGTTGTGCCGGCGTGAGCTTCATGGCGTTTCCAGTCGTTTGAACCGTTGCGTGACGCGGCAATGGATGGTTTGCCCACAATTTTATCCCATCGGCCCCGGGCAATCCAGATTCGGCCATCTGGCCTGCGCCGCCGGCCGGACGGCGCGGTTGAAAGCCTGCCGGATTTGGAGGACATTGCGGCCAACAACGACATAGCGGAGGATTTGCCGATGGATATGGTCCCGCTGGGTCCGGGCTTTGCCGCCGAATTGCGCGGCGTGACGCTCGCCGACGTCGCCAACGATGACGCCGTCTACGCCGCGGTGCGCGCGGCCTTCGAAGAACATTCGGTGCTGCTGTTTCGGGGCCAGGAGATCAGTGGCGAGGGGCAGCTCGCGTTCTCGGCTCGGTTCGGGCCGCCCGAAGTCACCAAGGTCGGCTCGCTCGGTACCGGCACCAATTTTGTCATCCTTACCACCATCGGCGACGACGGTAAGGTGGTGCCGGAGGATCATCGCTATGCGCTCCGCAACAAGGCCAATCAGCTCTGGCACACCGATAGCTCGTTCAAGGCGGTGCCGGCGCTGACCTCGGTGCTGTCGGCGCGCACCATCCCGGATCACGGCGGCGAGACCGAGTTCGTCTCCACGCGGCTTGCCTTCGAGAAGCTCGATCCGGCGCTGCAGCAAAAACTCGAGACGTCGTTCGCCTGGCATCATTATGGCCACTCCCGCGCCAAGATCGCGCCCGGGCTCGCCACGCCGGAGGAGCTCGACGCGCTGCCGCCGCGATGCTGGCGGCTCGTGTGGCGCAATCCGGTCAACGGTCGCGGCGCCCTCTACATCGCCTCGCACACTTACGCGATCGAAGGCATGGAGCCGGCGGCCGGCTTGAAATTGATCGAGGACCTTACCGCCGCCGCGACGGCGCCCGGCGCCACCTACGAGCACAAATGGCGGAGCGGCGACGTCATCATGTGGGACAACCGCGCCACTATGCATCGCGGCCGGCCGTGGCCCGGCAACGAGGCACGCTACATGGTGCGCACCACGATTTCGGCGACGGCAGCGGATGGCGTCGAGACCATGCGCCCGCCGTTCCTGCAGGCGGCGGAATAGCGGCGGTTTCCACGTGCACGCGCATCTGGTCGGCAGTATCGGCCTCGACACTGTGGACGAGGTGTTTCGCACCGTCGGCGAAATGCTCGGGCCGTATCTGCGCCGCGTGCCCGACGGCGAGGTCGGCGGCCGGAAGCTGTGGATCAGCTGGCAATATCCGCTATTGCGGGCGAGCGTCTATCTGCGACCCGATCCATCCGGCGCCATTCGGCCGACCAATCGCTTTCCGCTGCTGACCTTGGCGGAAGGCGTGACGCCGTCGGAACTGCGTTTCGGCGAGCTCGGCTATGCCCGCGAGGCGCGCGCTTCCTATCTCGATTTTGTTGCGGCGCGCGAGGCCGGCGTCCTGCCGAAAGGCATCCGCTTTCAGGTCTGCCTGCCGACGCCGTTTGCCGTGGTCAGCTCCGTCGTCGTGCCCGCCGCGCTGCCGGCGGTGGAGCCGGCCTATGAGCGCGCCATGATCGCCGAGGTCGCGGCGCTCGCGCGGCATATTCCGCATCGCGATCTGTGCATCCAGTGGGACGTCTGCAACGAGATGGTGGTGTGGGACGGCCAGGCGAGCGACGCCGTGCCGGCGGGCGTGCCGCGCGAGGAATTGATCGCGCGCATGCAGCGGCTTTGCGCTGCCGTTCCGGCCGATGTCGAGCTCGGCCTGCATCTTTGCTACGGCGATTTCGGTGCCCGGCATTTCGTCGAGCCGAAGGACGCGGCGAGGATGGTCGATTTCGCCAATGCGCTCGCGCGCGCGAGCCAGCACAAGCTCGCCTATATCCACATGCCGGTGCCGGTCGAGCGCAGCGACGACGCGTTCCACAAGCCGCTCGCCGATCTTGCGCTCGGCAGCGGCACCGAACTCTTTCTCGGTCTCGTCCATGCCAAGGACGGCGTCGCCGGCACCAAGGCCCGGATCGCCGCGGCGCGCCGCTACGCGCCGGAGTTCGGCATCGCCACCGAATGCGGCATGGCGCGCGCTCGCTCCGAGCAGACGGTACGGACGCTCCTGAAAATCCACGCCGACATCTGCGCGGGCGGCTGAGACCATGTCGCGCAACGTGTATCTCGTCGGCAGCGTCCCGATGGCGAGCGCCGCCGACGTATTCGAGCAGGTCAGCGCCGCGCTCGGTGCGCGCATCAAGCGGTTGCCGGACGGCGAGACCGGCCCGCGCGGCGACTGGATCACCTGGCTCGAGCCGGTATTCGCCGACAATCCGGCGTTCCGGAAATCCGGCGAGTTTTTTCGCGTGCATGCGAGCGGCACCGGCCGCGAGCGCTATGCGCTCAGGCCCGGTTTTACGCCCAAGGACGTGCGCTTCGACAATCTGTTCTATGTCGATATCGCCGAGGCGTCCTTCGCCGAATTCAAGCGGCTGAAGAACGCCGGCAAGATCGCCGCCGGCACCAAATTCCAGGTCGACCTGGTGCCGGCCCATTCGGTGATCTGGCTGTTCCTGGTCGACGCGCTGCATGCGCCGATCGATCCGCTCTACAACGACGCGGTCAAGCGCGAGATCGACAAGATCTGCGCCGCCATTCCGCACGACGAGCTGGCGATCCAGTTCGACGTCGCGTCCGCGGTGTTCGCGCGGCTCGAGCGCAACGAGGCGTCGAGCTACGGCCGCACCAAGGCGGAGACGCAGGAGACGTTCAGCAATATCGTGGTCGATCTCGGCAATCGCGTTCCTCCCGACGTCGATCTGCTCTATCACCTGTGCTACGGCGATTCTAACCATCGCCACGTGGTCGAGCCGACCGACATGGCCGACATGGTCGAGTTCGCGAACCGGCTTTCGCGCAACATCAAGCGGCCGATTGGGCTCATCCACATGCCGGTGCCGCGCAACCGCGCCGACGACGCCTACTTTGGGCCGCTGAAGGGGCTGGCGTTACGGCCGGAAACCGAGCTTTGCCTCGGCTTGGTGCACCATACCGACGGCATCGAGGGCACCAAGCAGCGCCTCGCCACGGCGAAGAAATACGCGGCGAATTTCTCGATCGCTACCGAATGCGGCTTCGGCCGGCGCGATCCACGGACCATTCCCGAGCTGCTCCGCATCCACGCCGCGGTCGCGGATTTGGACTAAGCCTCCGCCACAAACCGGTTGCGCATCTTGCCGAGACCTTCGATCTCGGTCTCCATCACGTCGCCGACTTTCAGGAACGTGTTGGTGCCCTGGCCGACGCCGCCGCAGGTGCCGCAGCTGAAGATGTCGCCGCTCTGCAGCGAGAGAACGTCGGAGGCATATTCGATCTGCTCCTCGGGCGTGAAGATGAATTGCGAGGTATTGCCGTTCTGCTTGACCTCGCCGTTCACCGTCAGCCGGATGAACAGCTTCATGTGATCGCCGACGAAGGCGCGTGGCACCAGGAACGGGCCCATCGGGGCGAAATTGTCGTGGCTCTTGCCGTTGAGCCAGTCCGAGCGCAGGCCCGGACGATCGGCGCGAACCTGCAAATCGCGAGCGGAAACGTCGTTGGTCGTCATCCAGCCGGCGACGTGATCGAGCGCACGGTCCGCTTTGATGTGCTTGCCCGGCTTGGCGATGACGCAGGCGATCTCCGCCTCCCAATCGATCTTTTTCAGTCCGGCCGGAATGGCAATATCGTCATAAGCGCCGGCCAAGGTGCTCGGCGCTTTCAGGAACAGATAAGGCGCCGACGTCGATTTCTCGCCAGTGAACTTCGGGCCTTCCTTCGGCGTCATGCCGGCGCGCAGCATCTCGTCGACGTGCTCCTGGAAATTCTGCGCGGCGTAGAACATCTTGCCGGGCCGCCGCACCGGCGGCAGCGCGCGTAGGCCCGCGAGCTTGACCGCGCCGGGAAGGCCGTCCTTCTCGAGCCGCGCCACCGCTTCCTGCAACGCTGCGAAATTCGCGTCCCAGTTATCCAGCAAGCCTTCGATACTGTCGCTCGCGCTCAAGGCGCGGCCGGGCACCGACTTGAGATCGATGACATCGTCACCGAGAACGATGGCGGCGAACGCGCCGCCGCCCGTCTTCGCGAAGGTGCCGAGCTTGAAGGGTGTTCCGTTCATGGCTTCTTCGCGTCGGCGTAGGGATAGATCATGGTGCCGGCCTTGTATTGATCGGGCCACACAATGACTTCATGGGTGGTGTCCTTGAACTGGTCCACCGAATTGTCCTTGACGTGTTGGAACTGGGTGAAGACCACGCGCGATTTGGTCCACTCACCATCCTTGCCGAAGGTGACATCGCCGACCACGGTATGAAAGGTGTGGTCGTGCATGTAGGCGGCGAGCTTCACCTGATCGAGCGTCTTCGCACCCTCGACGGCCTGGGCCAGCACCTGGGCGGCCGCATAGCCGAGGGGCGGATAGGACCAGCCCATCGGGTCGAGGCCCTGGGCCTTGGCGACCGCCCGATATTTCTCCAGCAATTCGCGCGTCCCGGGGAAGGTAAAGGCCGGTCCCGGCAGAAACACCTCGTTGTTGACGATGCCGTTCATCAGCGGGCCAAGCTGCGCCTTGATCGGCGTCAGTAGCAGCCCGATGAAGGTGCCGCCGAACATCTTCGGCGTCAGCCCGATCTCGTTGGCGGCGCGCACGATGCCGACGGAGTCCGGCGGATAGGCGGCGACATAGACGATGTCGGGATTGAGCGCCTTGACCGCTTGCATGATCGGCGCGTAGTCAGTGGTCGTCGGCGGATATTTCTGATCCAGCACCAGCTCGAATCCACCGGTCTCCTTGATCGTCTGCCGCGCGCCGTCGGCGGCATTCTGAGCAAATTCGGCGTCGGCGGCGACGATCGCGACCGTCTTCGGCCGCGGCTTGGCTGCGGCGGCGAGCTGGAAGAAGCCGTAGGAGAACGACTTCTGCGGCTCCGGCCCGGTCGGCAGCATCGAGAAGTATTGGTTGTAGTGGAATTTGCTGTTGGCGGCGTTCGCCAGAATGCCGACTGTGGTCTTGTGGTACTGCATCAAGACCGGGATGGTCGGCGCCACCATGTTGGTCGCGTAGGGCCCAATCAGGAGATCGACTTTGTCGACCTCGATCAGCTTAGTGTACAGCCCCGGGATGTTCTGCGGGTTGCTCTGGTCGTCATAGAACACGAGCTCGACCGGTCGTCCCAGCAGGCCGCCCTTGGCGTTGACGTCGTCGCGCCAGATCTGCAGCGCGGCCAGCACCTGCTTGCCGGCGGGCGCGACGCCGCCGGTCAGCGCCATGGTGAACCCGACCCGGACCGGATCGGCGGCCTTGGCGATGCTCGGAATGATCAGCGCGCAGACGGCGATGAGTGCGCTCGCGCGAATTCGACGCCAGAAGTTGACGTTGCACATGGGCAGTCTCCCTCCCAATACGCCTTCCGGCGCTGCATTTTGTTTTATTGCCGCACGACGTTAGCCCGCGGCCGTCGGCCGCGCCAGCGGTCAAGTGCCGCGGAAGGTAGCCTTGCGCTTGGCGTGGAACGCCTCGACGCCTTCACGGAAATCGTCGGACTGGCGCAGCCGGCTGTAACAATAGCCTTCAAGCTCGATGGCAGCTTCCAGATTGGTGTCCTCGGTTGCGTTGAGCAGCGTCTTGGCGGTGCGTTGCGCCAGCGGCGAGAAGGCGCGCAGCTCCTCGACCAGGGCGTCAGTCGCCGCTTCCAGCTTGTCGTCGGCGACGCATTCGGTGGCGATGCCCCACTCGAGGGCCTGTTTCGCCGGGATGCGCTTTGATCGCATCACGATGTCCTTGGTGCGGGTAATGCCGATGATCTTCTGCAGGCGCGCCGAGCCGCCGGAGCCGGGAATTTGGCCGAGCCGTTGCTCGGGCAGCGCATAGAAGCAGGTCTCCGAGGCGAGACGGAAGTCGCAGGCGAGCGAAATCTCGAAGCCGACGCCGAAGCAGTAGCCGCGGTTGGCGGCGATCACCGGCTTCGCGCAGCGCGCCGGCGCGGCGATATTCCAGGCGAGCTTCGATACATGTTCGGGGGAAGCCTGCAGGAAGCCCGCGATATTGCCGCCCGACGAAAAGTGCTCGCCTGTGGCGCGCAGCACGATGACGCGCACCTGCGCGTCCTCGTCGAGCGTCTCGAAGGCGAGGCGCAGCTGGTCGCGCTGCGCCATCTCGATGACGTTGAGCGGCGGCCGGTCGAGAATGACATCGGCGCGTTCGCGTGCCGGATCGATCTCGACGCGAAAGCCGTCAAGGGTTTGCAAACGCGGATCGGAGAACATGCGGCCATTCCTTCACGAAGCAGGGCGAACGGGGACGGGCGTCGGGGCGGGTTCGTAGTCGCCGGCAACAAGCTTGCGGCGCAGCAATTTGCCGACCGGCGATTTCGGGATTTCGGCGACGAAGACATAGCGCCGCGGCCGCTTGAAGCTGGCGAGGCCGGATTGGCGGCAGAATGCATCGAGCTCGTCGGGCGCGACCGCGCCGCGGCACTTGACGAAGGCGGCGACGACTCTACCCCAGCGCTCGTCGGGCAGGCCGACCACGGCGACCTCGGACACCGCGGCGTGCAGCGACAGGCAGGATTCGATCTCGACCGGCGAAACGTTCTCGCCGCCGGTGATGATCATGTCGTCGACGCGGCCGGTGACGAAGAGGTCGCCGTCGCGGTCGACGAAGCCGGTATCGCCGGTGAAATACCAGCCTTGCCGCAGCGCCTTTAAGTCGGCTTCGGGGCGCCGCCAATAGCCCTCGAAGGATTCATCGCCGGCCAAGAGCGCAATGATCTCGCCTTCCTCGCCGGTCGCGGCGATCTCGTCCACCGATGCGGCGCCAAGCTTGACCACGCGCACCATCTGATTGATGCCGGCCCGGCCGGCCGAGCCCGGCTTCTTCACCGCGTCCTGGTTAATGGTGAAGGTGTAGACCTCCGACGATCCGTAGTGATTGACGAACAGCTCGGGCTTGAACGCGGCCTGCAGCGCCTGCAGCAGGCCGTCGCTCATGGGCGCGCCGGCAAAGCCGAGCTTGCGCACCGAGCTCAAGTCGTGCGCGGCGAACAGCCGGTGATGGATCAGGTCGTGGTAGAGCGTCGGCACGAGATAAAGGTTGGTGACCCGCTCGGTCTCGATGAGTTCGAGCGCGGTCGCGACGTCGAAGCGCGGCAGGCAGACGAAGGCACCGCCGATCAGCGACATGGCCAACAGCGAGCGCACGCCCATGGTGTGATAAAGCGGCATGACGCCGAGCGTGCGCTCGCTATGGCCGTAAAGGTTCTGCGCCACATGGGCCAGCGCCGCGGCGCGCTCGACGCGCTGCCGGCGTGGCACGCCCTTGGGCCGCGCCGTGGTGCCGGAGGTGTAGAGCATCACCGACCAGGCTTCGGCGTCGACACGCGGTGTCGCATCGGGCGCCGTGCCGGAGGCGAGATCGGCAAACGCGATCGCGGGCGCGGCTGCCGCGTCGAGCGCGACGCGCGGCAGCTTTCGCGCCAAGGCTGAGCCTGCGACAGCCGCGGCCGAAGCTTCTTCGTAGACCACCGCCTTGGCCTCGGCATTCTCCAGATAGAAGTCGAGCTCATCGGCCGTCGAGCGCCAGTTCACCGGCGTGATGATGACGCCGGCGAATTGGCAGGCCCAATGCAGGCTGGCGGCTTCGGAGCGGTTGGTCAGCGCCGTGACCAGGTGATCGCCGGCTTTCAGCCCGATGGCGTCGAAGCCCGCCACCAGTGCCGAGATGCGCCGGTACCACTGCGCGTAGCTCAAGCGCACCTTGCCGTCGACGATGGCGAGCGCGTTGGGATCGCGGGCGACGCTGGCGAGAAAGCTTAAGCCTAAGTCGAGCATGCGGACGGGACGCCGGGCGGGTTATGGCCGTTCCGGAATGATAGGCCTTTGCCGGGCGCTGACAAATCGCCGGCGGGCCAACGTTCGGTCCCGTGGCGCTTCGTCTATTTCCGCGTCGGAAACAGCGCCGCCGGGAAATCCGCAGCGGAGCGGCGCGGCCGCTCGCGCGGCTGATAATCCGGATGCGGATTGGGATCGGGCGCGACGGCGCGGCGATAGAGATGCCAGGTGGCGTGGCCGAGCACCGGCATCACCACGGTGAGCCCGAGGAAGAACGGGATCGAGCCGAGCACCAGCAGCGCCGCGACAATGAAGCCCCACAGCGCCATGGTCAGCGGATTTGAGGTGACGACGCGGATCGAGGTCAGCACCGCAACCGCCGCGCCGACGTCGCGGTCGAGCAGCAGCGGAAACGAGATCGCGCTGATGGTCAGCACCAGAACGGCGAACAGGAAGCCGATGCCGGTGCCGACCACGATCATGGTCCAGCCGGAGTGGGTGGTGAACACGTCGCTGACGAACTGCCCGATCGAGGCCGGTCCGTGATAGCCGAAATTGGCGATGTAGACGCCTTCGGCGACGGCGAGCCAAATCAGAAAGATCGCCATCAGCAGCAGCCCGAGTGCGACGATGGCGCCGAGCGACGGCGAGTGCAGGACATCGAACGCGTGGCTCGTCGAACTGTCGAGGCCTGCCTCGCGGCGCCGGCTCAATTCGTAGAGGCCGATCGCGGCCAGCGGCCCGACGAGCGCGAAGCCGGCGGCAATCGGAAACGCCAGCGGCAGCAAGTCACTTCCCGCGGTCATTCCGATCAATGCGACGCCGAGCAGCGGGTAGATCACGCAGAGGAACACGGCGTGACTCGGCATTGCGATGAAGTCGTCGATGCCGCGGGCCAGCGCGTGTTTCAGATCGGACGGCGTGATGCGGCGGATGGCGAGGCTATCGGGGCTCGCGCCCGCGCCGACTAGCACGTGGGAATTGGCCATAGCGCTCTCCTCCTGAACTTTGCGTTCAGGCCGCGCCTGCGGCGAAGGCCGCACCGCGGCCGTTCTTGGCAACGTGCCATCATGCCAGCACGCCACGGCCGTTCACTTCACAATGCAGTGTGTTCCGCATCGTGGTGAATCGATTTGTGCGACGCAACGATGCGGCCCTGTCGGTAATCTTCGACTTATCGAAAGCAGAGAGGGCCCCCGTCGGGGGCCCTCCTGCATTGCACCTTTGAGCTTGTTAGTCCCAGTGGTGATAATGGTGCCAGCGCGGTTCCGCGCCGAACCTTACGACCGGGCCATTGTAGTAGTCTTAGTAACGACCGCAGCCGTAGTAGCCGCAGTCACCATAGTACGGTCCGGGAACCCCGACGCCGATGCCCACGCCTCCAGGTCCCGCGTAGAACCCGACCTGCGCCATGGCCGGCGCGGCGGTGAAGAGAGTCGCTGCGGCAAGGATGCCAAGCGCGATCTTTTTCATGACGGTTCTCCTCTCGTTACCTCAGAGGAAAACGCATCGATAAAAGTGCCGTTCCGCAACCGCGACCTATTGGACGCCGGTTCCATGAGAAATTTTTTCGGAAAAAACTTGAAAAGTCGCGGAACCGCAGACGGTGCGACGAAAAGCAGCACGGATGTGTTGTTCGGCTCACTCCGCCGCGACGCGCAGTCCTTCCGGCGCTTCGCGATGCGCGTCCGTTTCGCCCTGCAGCCACGACTGGAACCGGTCGAGATAAAGGTAGATCACCGGCGTCGTGAACAATGTCAGGAGCTGGCTCAGCGCCAATCCGCCGACCATGGCGTAGCCGAGCGGCTGGCGCAGCTCCGATCCCGAGCCGGAGCCGAACATCAGCGGCAGTCCGCTCAGCAGCGCCGTCATCGTCGTCATGGTGATGGGGCGAAACCGCAGCAGGCAGGCCTGCCGTACCGCTTCGCGCGGCGGCAGGCCGGCGCGCTCGCGGCTGATGGCGAAGTCGACCAGGATGATGCCGTTCTTCTTGACGATGCCGATCAGCAGGATAATGCCGATGATGCCGATCACCGAAAGATCGAAGCCGCCGAGCCAGAGCGCCAACAGCGCGCCGACGCCGGCCGACGGCAGCGTCGATAGAATCGTCAGCGGGTGGATGTAGCTCTCGTACAACACGCCGAGAATGACATAGACCACCACCAGGGCTGCAGCGATCAGCACCGGCTCGTTGGCGAGCGCCGCCTGGAACGCCTGCGCGTTGCCCTGGAAGCTGCCGATCAACGACGACGGCATGCCGATCTCGTCGGCCGCCTGCTGAATGGCATCGACCGCCTGGCTGAGCGCCACGCCCGGCGGCAGATTGAACGTCATGGTGACCGCGGGAAACTGCCCGGAATGCGAAACGAGCAGCGGGCCGATATGATTGGTGTCCGGCGTGACCAGCGTCGACAGCGGTACCAGCTGACCGGTCGCCGGCGCCCGGACGTAGATCTGATTGAGGGTGCCGACGTTGCCTTGCAATTCGGGAAGCACTTCGAGGACGACGTAATACGAGTTGTTGGTGAAGTATTGCGTCACCTGGCGCTGACCGAACGCGTCGTTCAGCGTATCGTCGATCAGCTGCGGCTGGACGCCGAAGCGCGCCGCGGCATCGCGATTGATGTTGATGTTGAAGAGCGGCGCCGTGTTCATGGCGTCGCTGGCGACGTCGGCGAGCTGCGGCAAGGTCTTGAGCTTGGCCAATAACCGCGGCGCCCAGAGATTGAGCTCGTGCAGGTCCGGATCCTGCAGGACATATTGGAACTGGCCGCGTGCGATGCGGCCGCCGACGGTGATGTCCTGGGCGGGCTGCAGGAACAATCGCGCGCCCGGTATCTGGTTAAGCTTGGGCCGCAGCCGGTCGATGATCTGCGAGGCGCTGACGTTGCGGTCGTCGCGCAGCTTCAGGCCGACCACGAAGCGGCCGGTGTTCTGCGTGTTGCCGTAGCTCGGGCCGAAGAACGAGACGAAGTCGGCGACGTCGGGGTCTTGCTCGATCACGGCGGCGAGTTGGCGCTGGATCGCCATCATGCGCTGGGGCGAGACGTCCTGGCCGGCTTCGGAAATGCCGAGCAGCATGCCGATATCCTGGGTCGGGAAGAAGCCCTTCGGCATGGCGACGAACATCACGCCGGTCACGGCAAGTGTCGCCAGGAATACCATCAGGGTCGCGAACTGATGGCGCAACACGACATCGAGCCCGCGGCGATAGCCGTCGAGCACCGTATCGAAGCCCCATTCGATGGCGCGATAGATGCGGCCGTGGACGCGGTCGTGCTCGCTCACCAGGAAGCGCGAGCAAAGCATCGGTGTCAATGTCAGCGACACGATGACCGACACCACGATGGCCGCGGTGACGGTGATGGCGAACTCATGGAACAACCGGCCGACGATGCCGCCCATCAGCAACAGCGGAATGAACACGGCGATCAGCGAGACGCTGATCGATATCACCGTGAAGCCGATCTCCTGGGCGCCTTTGATCGCCGACTGCAGCGGCGTGGTGCCGGCTTCGAGATGCCGGAAGATGTTCTCGACGACCACGATCGCGTCGTCGACCACGAAGCCGACCGCAATGGTCAGCGCCATCAGCGACAGATTGTCGAGGCTGTAGCCGCACAGATAAATGATGGCGGTGGCGCCCAAGAGCGACAGCGGCACCGCGGCGCCGGGAATGAGAGTGGCGTGAATGCTGCGCAGGAACAACAGGATCACCATCACCACCAGCGCGCAGGACAGCGCCAGCGTGAACTCGACGTCCTTGACCGAGGCGCGAATGGTCTGGGTGCGATCGACGATGATGTCGAGATGGATGCCGGGCGGGATGAGCGCGCCCATGTTCTTGAGCGCGGATTTGATGCTGTCGACAGTGTCGATGACGTTGGCGCCGGGCTGCTTGAACACCAGCAGCACGACGGCGATGTGATGGCGATGCAGCGCGCCGAGCGTGACGTCCTGCGGACCGTCGATGGCCTGGCCGACGTCGCGGATATGCACCGGTGCGCCGTTGCGATAGGCGATGACCACGTCGTTGTAGTCGGCGGCTTCGGTCAATTGGTCGTTGGCGTTGATGGTGAAGGCCTGCTGCTTGCCGAGCAGCGTGCCCTTGGCGGCCGCCGTCGTGGCGCTCGCCAGCGCCGCGCGCACGTCTTCGAGCGTGAGCTGGCGCGCCTGCAATTTGGCCGGGTCGACCTGGACCCGGATCGCCGGCCGCTGCTGGCCGCCGATGGCGACCTGGGCGACGCCGTTAATCTGCGAGATCTGCTGCGCGACGACGTTCTCGGCGAAGTCGTCGACCTTGGGCAACGGCACGGTGTCGGAGTTCGCCGACACGATCAGGATCGGCGAATCCGCCGGGTTGACCTTGCGATAGGTCGGCGGCGTGGACAGCGTCTTCGGCAGCTGCGAGCCCGCCGCCGTAATCGCCGCCTGCACGTCCTGCGCGGCGCCATCGATATTGCGGTTGAGATCGAATTGCAGGGTGACGACGGTCGAGCCGAGCGAGCTCACCGAGCTCATCTGGGCGACGCCGGCGATCTGGCCGAACTGGCGTTCCAGCGGGGTGGCGACCGTGGCCGCCATGGTTTCCGGGCTGGCGCCGGGCACGGTGGCGCTGACCTGGATGGTCGGGAAGTCGACTTGCGGCAACGGCGCGACGGGCAACAGTGGAAACGCCACGATGCCGACCAGCGCCAGCGCCGCCATCAACAGCGACGTGGCGATCGGCCGGCGGATGAAGATTTCCGAGACGTTCATCAGCTCTTGTCCGCCTGGCGCTGCGCGTCCGGTTGTTCGGCCGGCTGCGACGCCGAGGGTTTGATGCTGACGCGGGAGCCGACATCGAGCCGCGATTGGCCATTGACGACGACGCGCTCGCCGAGGCCGAGCCCCTTGAATGCGACGGCGACTTCGTCGTTGACGGTCTGCGCGGTGACCGCGCGCTGCTCGACCGTATTGTCGGGCTTGACCACCCAGACATAGAGCCCCTCGGGACCGCGCTGGATCGCGACCGGCGGCACCGTCACTGCGTCCTTGTGGGTGGTGATCAGGATGCGGATGCGGACGAACTCGCCCGGCCACAGCCGCTCGTCATCGTTGGGGAACTCGGCCTTCAGGCGGATCGTGCTGGTCGACTGATCGATCTGATTGTCGATCAGCAACAGATGACCTTGGGCGAGCTGCTCCTTGCCGTTTTGATCGAAGGCAAGCACCGACACCGTGCCGCGCAGCATCGCCTCGCGCACCGGCTGCAGATCGCTTTGCGGCAGCGTGAAGATGACATCGCACGGCTTGATCTGGGTCAGCACCGTCAGCGGACTGGTGTCGGTGGTGTGGACGATGTTGCCGACGTCGACCTGGCGGAAGCCGACGACGCCGTCGATCGGTGCGGTGATGGTGGCGTAGTCGAGCTGGGTCTGCGCCGCCGCGATGGCGCCGTCATCGGCGTCGATCGAGGCCTTGAAATGATCGACCTTGGCCTGTTGCAGATCGACGTTCTGCTGCGTCTCGAACTTGCGGTTCGCGAGCGTGGTGAACCGTTCATAATCTTTCTGCGCACTGATGAGCTGAGCCTGGTCGTCGGCCTTCTTGGCTACCGCCTGATCGAGCGCGGCCTTCAGCGGCGCCGGATCGATCCGCGCCAGCACATCGCCCGTGTGGACCTCCTGGCCCTGGCGAAAGAGGACGGAAGTCAGCTGGCCGTTGACCTGGGCGCGGATGGCGACGGTATTGAGCGCCTGCACCGTGCCAAGCGCGTCGTAGTAGATCGGAACGTCGCGCTGCACCGCTTCGGTGACGGTGACCGGCACCGGCGGCGGACCGGCGTTCTGAGTTTGCTTGCCATGCCGCCAGATCGCGATGCCGGCGACCGCGATCGCTGCCACGACCACAATGCCACCCAGCGCGAGGTAAATCGGCCGGGGCCGGCGGCCGGTTATGGGCGACCAATCCGGGCCCCTGCGGTCCTGCGCCCCCGTCGGCTCAACCTTGGCTTCCATTTACAGTTCCGATGCCTTGCCGAGGTTCGCGCCAAATTATGCCGGTTGATAGCTTAAGCGAGCAATGCCAGCGCATTAAAGTTCGTTAAGGTGAGATCGTCCGCCCCGTCACAAACCGTCGGCGGCGGTACATTATTCAATTGGGCGCGTAAATTCCAGTTTATACGGGGCCGCTTTCATCCTGCTAGCTCGCGGCCCGAAACCAGGTTCGCACCCCGCTGGCGCCGACGAAGCGGCGGACGCGCCGCATCTGCAAATAGAGGTGTCCGGCGGCCGTTATCGCACGTTCGTGGCTGCCTAGCGTAAGGCGATGCGTCGCCCAGGTGTTCTTGTAACGGTTGTCGCCGACGCCGAGGTCGAACGTATCGAAGCCCCGCGCTGCCGACTGGTCGATCAGGTGCTGCAGCAGCAGATGTCCGACGCGATGGCGGCGGAACGCATCATCGTAGGCCGGCAGGATGTAATAGAACCGGTCGGATGCGAGGAAGCCGAGATGTGCCGAGGCCACCGCGCCGTCGACCGTCAGCGCGGACAGATGGCTGATCGCGCCGAGCCGCTCCGGGCGCATCATCTCGCGATAGAACAGCCCGACGCCGGGTTCTGCCAGAAAGTCCGAAGCTGCGGTGCTGAGGTATCTTTGCCGCTTGAGCGCGAACAGGCGCTCGGTCACGGCGGCGAGCTCGGCGCCGGTGGGATTGACGACGAAGTGCGGCTCGCCGTCTTCGCTCAGCCGCTCGGCATAGTGCGCAAGCTTGCGCCGCCACCTGGCCACGGGGCGCCGGTTATCGGCATCGGCGCGCAGGGGAGCAAGCGACATCAAATGGCCACTCTCGGCAAACGGCGCGCACGGCAGATAGCCGAGCGGATTGATGGCACCCGCGACGTCGCCTGCGATTTTCTTCAGGTCGATGACGTCGAAGGCCGGCAGCAACGACAGAATTTTGCTCCACAGCGCGGTGAATTCCTGACGCGACAGGGTGCGGTCCGCCGCAACGATCGGCGCGTTGTAGTCGGCCACGCCGCAATCCATGAAGCGCAGAAGCCTGACGTTGAACTTGGTTTCGATGGCGAGCGGCAGGTAGAGAACGGGACGCCCGTCGGGCATGCTGACCACGATCAAGCAAGGCTCGATGCGGGCTGCCTTGCCGATGGTGTTGAGCCAGACGCCGAGAAACTCGCGTGATTGAAAGACGTACATCCGAAAGTCGCGGGCGTCCGTCGCAGACGGCCATCGGGCGGCGGCCAATGCGTCGCCGGAAAAGACCTCGACCTGAAACGAAACACGCGGCGGGCGCTCGCGCTGTGGCAGATCAACAACGGTCACGCTTGTGCTCTTTGTGGATGCGACGCGCCGGCAGCCGATGCCGATTTCTAGCGCACGCGGCCGCGCGCGGTGGCGTTTCGTTGAGGTAACGTTACCCCGCGGCGGAGCAAATCTTGGTTAATGCCGGCGCGGGCAGTTCGATTTGTTAACTCGCCGGCGCGTATGTTTTTGTGCGCGAAGAGCGGTCTCGTACCCCGTCGACAGCCATGAACGTCCGATTCAGCGCCGATACGATTGACGGCAGTGCGCCGATGAGGGCTGCAGGTCGCAGCCACGAGCGCTGCTTGTTCCTGTTGACGCCGACCAGCGAGCAATGCGGTGTCGAATCCTTCGCTCGCCTGATGGTCAGCGAGCTGCAAAAAAACTATCCGGACGACGGTTATGCGGTGTTGGGCGTTTCCGGCCGCTGGCGCGATCTTCCCGCGCTGTTGCGCAAGATCGCCAAGGCCGACCAGATCGTCTTCAGCGCGCCGCTGGTGGCGTGGAAAAGGAAGCTTTTGCTGCCGTTTGCGATCCTCATGTTCGCACGCCTCGCGCGCCGGCCGGTCAATGTGTTCATGCACGAATGGGGGGCGATGCACTGGCTGCGTCGGCTCACGCTGGCGCCATTCCTGCTGGCGAGCCGCACCATCATCACAGTGTCGCCCTATATCGCCGGTGAGCTTGCCAACGCGCGCTGGCTATTCGGCGCAGCCGCAAAGTGCCGGCTGGCTCCCAATGCACCGGTTATCCGGCGGCCGCGTGAGCCGAACGTGACCGAGCGGGTGCAGCGCGTTCGCGAAGCGACCAAGCGCTGCGACATCGTGATCGGCTATTTCGGCGCCATCTACAAAGGCAAGGCCGCCACCGCGCTGCTCGACGTCTGCGACGCGCTGCACCGTCGCGGCGTGCGCGCCACGGTCCTCTATGTCGGCAGCTTCTTGAACTCGATCGACGGCTACGAGCAGCAGTTCTGGGCTCACGTTGCCGCGCTCGGCATCGAAGATCGCGTCATCGTCACCGGCTACGTCGCCGACGAAGCCGAGCTCTATACGCTGTTCGAGGAAGTCGGCTGCTTCCTGTTCCTGTTCCCGGAGGGTTTGACGTCGCGACGCTCGAGCGTCGTTCACACCATGCAGTCGGATCGACCGGTCGTCGTCTCCGCGCCGCGCTCGATGGCCGAATTCGCGCATCACGCGGGCTTCCGGCGCCTGATCGAAGGCGGGACCCTGTGGTTCGTTCCCGACGACGCCGATCTTGCCGCGATCGCCGATCAGGTCCTCGTCGCCGCCAAGCAGGGCGGGCGCTCGACCGCCGCCGTGGAATGGGATGCGTGGTGGCGCGCCACGACCGCGGCGACCCGCGCCGCCATCATGCGGCGCTGAAGCGGCTCAGCGCGCCAACGCGTTGCGCACAATCAACAGGCCGCGGTTCAGCCGGTCGCGGCTCTTTGCGACATTGAGCAGCCAGCACGCGACCGCGTAGCTCACCATTCCGGCCGGCAGCAGCACGGCGAGCGCGTCCTTGTCGGTCACCTGGAGCGACAATTGCAGGCTGCGCACGACGATAGCCATGATCATGGTGGCGATCAGGACCCGCGTCATCCGCAGCACCGGCACCGGCATCGGAAATGCCCACTGGCTCAACAAGAGCGCGCCGAAGAAGCCGAAAATCTCCGCCGCCAAGCGGCCCCACGCCGCGCCGATCGCGCCGAAGTGCTGGATCAGCGCATAGCTTGCGATCAGATTGACGACCAGCACCGATGCCGTGCTCCACAGATAGAACGCGTTGCGCTCCGACAGCAGGAAGCTCATATGCAGATATTGCAGGGTCATGACCTGGAAGATGACCGCGACCGACACGATCGGCATGACGGCAATCGCCATGCTGCGGAAATCGGGACCGAGCACGACGTCGGCGACGTGTGCCGAGACGATGGCGAAGCCGACCGACGCCGGCAGCACGATGGCGAGCAGAAACTCGAAGCATTCTTCGAGATGGACGCGGGCGGCCTCGCGTCCTTGTTTGGCGTTGATCTGTATCGTGAGCGGGAAGAACGCCGCTGCCGCGCTGATCGCCGGAATGATCAGCGCTTGGCGAACGAGATCCGTGCCGGCGGAGTATTGCCCCGCGGCGCCCTGGCCGATGACGTGCGCGATGATGAAGCGGTCGATCACGGCGGACAGCGCCAACAACGTGGTCGACACGGTGAATGGAATGCCGGCCTTGAACATGGCGATAAGCCGGGTGCGGTCATAGGTGACCACGGTGCCAGCCCAGATATGACGGGTGAAGGCCAAGGCTGCGACCAGATAGGCGAGCGCCGACGATATCAGCAACAGCACACCGTATCGGCCGACGACCGCGGCGGCGACGCCGAACAGCGAAATCAGCAGGGCGCGCAGCATCGTCGCCTTCATCACCGTGAAGGCTTGCAGGCGCACCCGCAGCAGGTCCTGGCCGATTTCGAAAAAGCCGCCGGCGAGCGCCAGCGCTGCCGCGGCCAAGGCCGGGCCACTGCCGACGCCGAACAACAGCGCGCCGCCGTAGGCAAACGGCGCCAGCAAGCACGACAGGAGCATCCCTGGCACGATGATGCCGCGAATGTCGGTGCCGTCGCCGCGCGCCTGCTCGCGCATGATCGGCAGTCGCAGCCAATTGTTCGTAATCGAAGCGACGATGGTAGCAAAGCCGGCGCCGAGCACGTAGGTGCCGAACTCGTTCGGTGCGAACAGCCGCGTAAACAGAATGACGTTGATCAGACCGAACGCGGCCGAGACCACGTTGGCAGTGAAATTGATCGCAGTCTGCCCGACGAGCATAGCCTCAGTTTTATAGGCCGGCTTTGTTAACCCGAGATGTGTGCCAGCGCGCAAAAGTCTCAATTGCATTTAAAGTTTTAATCGCATTTCGACCGTTGCCGTGACGCAAGGGGCAGCGGTTCGGTGGCGGCGCCTCTCGAATTGGTTAATTGCTCAAAGATCGGGCGTCACTGTCGCCTGGCGCGCGCTCCGCAATATCTGCAGCGCCTGCGAAACGGTCACGAGCTGACATCCGGCTGCGACGCAGCTGCGCAAGGCAAAAGCCAGAAGCTCCGGCGGGACCCCGTATTGGCTCGGTGCGTCGGCGATGTCATGGCCGGCAAATATGAGCCAGCCGTTGCGCCGAACGGTTTCGGCGATGACGTCGGAAATGCGCTGGCGATCGATCGAAACCCGCTCCAAGCCACGAGACTTCAGGCCCCCAAGATCGGCGACGCCGGCATTTACGCCCTGGGTATGGGAACGGCATGAATCGAAGTGTGCGCCGAGATAGCGTTTCGTTGCAAACGATACGTCGCCGTACGGATAAGCGAAGTTGCGAAGCCGAACGTCACCGATGGCACTCTGCAGGAAGCGTTGATTGCGCTGCAGCTCGCTCGCCAGTGTGTCGCGGCTCAGCTCGACGACGCGCGCGTGCGAATAGGTGTGGCAGCCGATCTCATGGCCCCGCGCGTGCAGCGCCTTTATTTGATCGGGCGTTGCCAGCGTCCCGGTGGGGCTGGCGCGCCCGCAATTGCCACCGGAAATGTAGAACGTGCCGCGTGCTTCATGCTGCTCGAGCAGCGTGGCGCCGGTACGACAAGTCGATGCCGGAACGTCGTCGAACGTGAACGACACCAGCGGCCGGCTGTTGCGCATCACGAGTTTCTTCGTCGGCACGTTGCGGGCAAGAAAGCGGGTGAGTTTTCCGGAAATCACCCGATACGGCGCGACAACGAGACTGGGCGCACGCGGCAGCGCCGGCGGCGCTTCATATCCATCCGCCGCAGGCACGCTCGAGGATGGTCGCGACTGGTTCATGCCCACCGACTACGCAGTCCATTGCACGGCGGCGAAGCTCGCACGCATGCGTTGATCGAAGGCGTAGCTGCCGGCGTCGAATATCTTGCGTGAGGTACGGTCGTATTTCCAATGCGTGCTGATCTCGCGGAAATGACGGAACGAAAAGTTGTGATTGAACAGCAACGCGCTGACGAGCCAGCCCTTGATGCGATGAGGCGTCCATTGCGTGCGCGCAGGACAGCGGCTCGGCACGACCGTCCATTTCGGCGGGCAGACCGTTGTCCACTCGCGCACCGGAAGGATGCCCCAGCGGCGAACCAGGTAACGGCGCTGATAATGGTCGAAGTCGACGACGCGAATCGGCGACCCGTCGCTGGCGACACGGGTCATGCCTTGAAAGCCGTACACCCAATAGCCGTCGTAGCGCACGATGCCGAGGCGCGACCGCTCGGCGGCTTCGAACACGCTCGAGCCGTCCTCCGAGACCGTGAGCTCGTCGATGTCGGAACTCATCGCGCTGCGCGCCTGTTGCAGGAACATCCAGCGCGCATGCTCCCAGGCGCCGTTCTGGGCAAAATCGGAGTCCCAGTAATGCCAGGAATCGAGCCCCTGCGGTCCGAAGCGAAACGGCCAGTTCACGATGCACACGCGCTCGATTCCGGAAAGTTCGGAAAGTGCGGTCAGCAGTTCCTGCCGCGAGTAGTCCGTCGACTGGTTGTCGTAGATGAGGACGGCATCGGCGCCGTGGACATCGCGATTGTATCTAATCCAGTCCTGAAGCCATTCGAACCTGTTGTTTTTGGATTGCGTGAAAATCACGCGGCGCCCGGCGAAGAGGTCGCCGAGGTTGGGCTGGGGCTCGACGGTGAATTTTCCGACTTCTAAATCGAGGATGAGCTTTTCCGTGCCGTCCGGAACCGCGATGCGGATCTGAGAGTGCCGATCGAGGGTGCGGACGCGGAACGAGCATCGCCGCCCCGACGGAAGGGCGGTGACGTGCATTCGCTTGATCGACGGCAGCAGATTGAAGAACGGCGGCGCCGTCACCAGGACTTCGTTGCGCCCGCAGAAAAAGCTGTCGAACAGCAAGGTGTCGTAGTCGAACTGCTCGGCAAAGTCGGCGGGTCGCAGCGTCGCCGGCCGCGTCGGCTCACGCCGGATTTGGCCGTCGGTCAGCACGATCGGGCGCGGAGCAAAGAGCAATGTCTGCATGACCTATCGCCGTGAACTCGGGCGTTGTGATCTTTGTTGCGGCGCTTCGTCAGGTTGCCCTCGACAGGTATAAGTGGCGCGAGGCCCGCACGTCCACCGCGCGCTAGTGTTTTGCCGGCTGCTGTAGATTGTTAATCCTAACCGCAAAGCTTACCCCACGGAGCTTAACGATATTGCTCGTAGTGCAAGTCGAACTCGGCGGCGATGCGGCCGGCGCCGCGCGCCGCACGCATCAGGCTTGCGACGATGGCGCGGCGGCCGCGCAGTGCGGCGAGCGGCAGCGAGGCGATGCCGAGACCGAGCAGGCCGAGTCCGATGCACCAACGCCGCAGCGCGCACGGAAGGCTGCCGAGGAACTTGCGCTCGAGCCGCGTCGCCTCGGTTCCATTACGGAACTTGCGGCGTAGCACATAGCTGACGGTGGTGCGTGATGGCGGCGTCGTCTCGAACACCGTCGCGTCGTCGGCCCAGGCGAAGCTGCGGCCGTCATTGCGGCAGCGCCAGAAGAAATCGTAGTCGCTGCCGCCGGTGAAGGCGAAGGCGTGGTGAAACGGCTCGTCGAGATATTGCGTCAGCACGCTGCGCCGGATCAGCATGTTGCCGGCGCCATAGATCATGGATACCGGCCCGGTGTGGTGGCGGCTCGGTGCATAGAAGCCGCTCTTGGCGAGCCAATGATCGGGGGCGTCGAAAACCGGGAACACCGGACCGCCGACGATGTCGGAATCGGAGGCAAGCGCGACCCGGACCATCTCGGTCAGCCAATTCGGGTCGGGATATTCGTCATCGTCGAGCACGGCGATGAAGTCTGGCGGCGGCGTCGCGCCGCAGGCGTGCTGGAAGGCGCGATTATAGGCGTAGGTGTGGCCGCGGCGGGGCTCGACGATGCCGGTCAGCGGCAGACGAAACGTCGGCGCAATTTGCTCAACAGCCGCTGCGCCGGCGCGGCCGTCGCCGTCATTGTCGACAACGATCACGTCGATCGTGCCTGGATAGGTCAATCGCTCGACATGGGTCAGCAGCTTCCGTAGGCCGTCGGGACGGCGGAAGGTCGGAATGCACAGATGGACCGAAGGCGCCGGTCGTTCGGTCATGACGCGGAAACGCTTCGCGGCAGCGCCGCCGGCTCGTCGCGTTCGGTTCGCGTCAACAGCAGAAACAGCGCATGCGGGTTGGTCAGGAGATAGCGGCCGGCGAGACGACGCGGCTCCTGATAAATGCGATAGGCCCATTCGAGCCCGGCCCGCTGCATCCAGGCCGGGGCGCGTGCGTTCTTGCCGGAAATGAAATCGAACAGGCCGCCCGATGTCTTGATCAGGCCGACGCCCGTGAGCCGGTCGCGGTTGCGCAGCGCGAAATATTGTTCGGCGGGCGCACCGAGGCCGAGCCACAGAATATCCGGCCGCCGTTCGTTGATCTCGGCGATGATGCGCTCCTCGTCGCCGTCGCGGCGCAAATAGCCGCTGCCGAAGCCGGCAATTCCCAGCTGCGGATAAAGCTCGCGAACGCGCTGTGCGGCCTGATTCATCGACGCTTTGGTGGTGCCGAGCATGAACATGTTGGCGCCGCGCTGCTGCGCGACCGCTGCGACGTCGTGGAACAGGTCCGTGGTCGCGGCGCGCTCCGGCAGCGGCGTCGCGTGAAACAGCCGCGAGACGAACACCATCGGCATGCCGTCGGCGTGGATGAGGTCGGTCGCGAGAAACAATTCGCGCAGCCGCTGATCGCGGGCGCACATGGAGAGCACCTGACCGTTGGCCGAGGTGAAGACCAGCGGGCGCAGCGTCCGGCCACGGCGCGCCAGCGCGACATCGACCATCAGCTCCGCCGATCGGGCGCGGTCGATCACGGCAATAGGCAGGCCGCCGATCGTCGCGACCGGTACCTGCCACTGCGCTTTGGTCTTCGCCGAAAACTGCAGAAAGCCGGTTTGTGCCGGCATGGCGCTCTTGCTCCTCGTTCGAATGCTTAAGCGCCAAGCCTTGAAAAATAAAGGTTAATTGGAAATTAGCCTTAAGCAGTGCCGACGCCGGTCAACACGGTGCCGCGGACCTTCACTGCATCGACGCCGAGGCGCGAGACGAACAGCTGCACCGCGTCCTCGTCGCGTTCGTCGGCATGTGCGACCAGCACGATATGATCGACCAGGCCCGCGAAAAAGCGAGCGCTCGGATCACGCCGCAGGCCCACCGCGGCGACGATCACCATGTCGAAGCGCCGCGTCTTGTCGAAGGCCCGCTCGACGTCGGCGTCGCTGATCGGGCGGTCGCGGCGGCTCCCCGATGAAACGAACGAAGCCAGATTGACGTTGGTGTCGCGGTCGCGAACGATCACATCGGACAATTCGCGACGGCCGACCGCGACGTCGACCAAGCCGGCGTCGGTCTCCTCGGCGTCGATCGCCGACAAGGTGCGGCGCTCGAGGTCGGCGTCGATCAGCAGCACGCGCTGGCTCGCGGCCGCGGCGGCGGCGAGCGTGAGCGCTACCGCTGCAGTGTCGTCTCCGGCACTGGAGGCGACGACCAGAACGCTCGGATTGCCGCGCTTGTTGTGGCTCGTCTGTACCGCGTCGTAGATCTTCTGAATTTCGCGGGCGAAGCGCGAATGCGGGTCCTCCACGGCGTCGAGGCCGAAGGCGACATCGACATTCGGCAGCGTGGCCAGCACTGGAACGGCCGAAGGCGGTGTCGGCGCCGACCAGAGTTTGCCGGCTATCCTGCTCAACATGCCGGAGGCGCGGAGCGGGCGCGCGGGCTGCGGCGCGCCGTCCACGCTCGCCGCTTGCATCAGCACGATACCGACGCCGGCGGCGAAGCCGAGCAGCAGCGCCGCCGCGCCGATGATCAGGGACGATGGCGGCGAGCTGCGCTTCAACGGCAGATCGGCCTTGGAGATGATGCGGATGTTCTTGGTGTCGACTTGCTCCTGCTCGGTGGTTTCACGCGAGCGCACCAGGAACGATTCGTAGACCGTGCGGTTCGCCTGCACCTCGCGCTGCAGCTCGCGCAGCCCGACCAGCGCGTCGTTGGTCGATATCGCCGTATTCTTCAGCGCGTCGACGTTGCGCGACAGCAGCTCCTCGTCCGTCCTTGCGCGTTCGTATTCGGCGCGGGCGGACAAGGCGATGCGATTGACCTCGTCGTCGATCATCTTCTGCAGGCGCGCCACCTCCGCGTCGATCTCGATCACCGCCGGATGGCGCGCGCCGAGCGCCGCCTTCTGCTCGGCCTCCTTCCGCATGATCTCGGCATACTGGCTGCGCAGCAGCGTAATGGTCTGCGACTGCAACGCCTCCGGAAAAGAGCC
>Ga0335081_10001354_pt1 | contig 39037 bp, 33 predicted proteins | sample Lox_Sample_35_FD_206713 | JGI IMG/M metagenome (GOLD analysis project Ga0335081, IMG submission 206713) | Soil microbial communities from Loxahatchee National Wildlife Refuge, Florida, United States - Lox_Sample_3.5 | ecosystem: Environmental > Terrestrial > Soil > Wetlands | place: USA...
ATCACCCGGGACCACTACCCAAGTCTGCGCTTCTCGTTTATCACCAACGGCCTCCTTTTCAACCGGCGCACTTTCGAAGAGTTCGACTTAAAGGGAAGGGTCGTTCACCTGAAGGTTTCGATTGATGCGGCCACGGAGGAAACCTACCGGATCGTGCGCCGAGGCGGCGACTTTTCACGCCTCCTCTCGAACCTGACTTTCATTGACGAACTGCGCCGGCAAGAGGGTGAATCCTTCCCTCTCCAACTTGCCTTTGTCGTATCGGCGTTGAACTTCCGAGAGATGCCCGAGTTCGTGCGTCTCGGGAAGAGATTCAACGCCAACATTGTCGACTTTTCGCTTCTGGGCAACCTGGGGCATCTCAGCCCGGAGCGATTTGACCAGATGAACGTCGCTAGCCCCAACCATCCCTATCACCGTGAACTCCTGGAGGTGCTCAAGGCACCGGAATTCGATGACCCCACGGTGGTGCTGGGTAATGTGACGCCAATTCGCCTGACGATCGTGCCGGCAGCGAGCTGTGCAACTGGAGCGTAACGGACGGTGTCCACTTCTAAACATCAAGAAGGGCTAGAGCTCTTCCGTCAAGGGCGATTCGAGGACGCGGTTCGAGTACTTGAACAAGCCCTGCACGAGGAGGAGTCCAGCGAGCTTTGGAGCGATTGGGCCACGGCGCAAGTCCAGTGCCAGCGCCAGGAGCAAGCTGAGCGAGGCTATCGACGCGCCCTAGAGATGGATGGGGCGAACGCCACGGTCGCCGCAAACCTGGGCGTGTTGCTCGCTGCTTTGGGAAGGTACTCTGAAGCTATCCCCTCCCTCGAAGGAGCATTGGGACAACTGCCAGAGGCTGATGGAGCCCAGGTAGCTTTGGTGCTTGAGGACTGCCGTCGCCGACAGCACTCGGAATCCCCAACACGACGTATTTCGGCCGGAGATCCGTCCCTGAACGTTCTGGTGTTACACGAAATCCTGCCGCAGCCGGACCGCAGCGGGTCGGACGTCCGCGTGATGCAGGTGCTACGCGAGCTGCGCGCTCAGGGCCACGCGGTGACCTTTGTAGCGCGGAACGGCGCGCAGCGGGAACAGTACGAACCGGCTCTCAAGAACCTGGGAGCAACGGTCTGGGCCCATGACGCAGAGCGACTGCGCTACCTGGGAACCGATTCGCCCACCGAGTGGACGCTGGAACAACTGCTCCGGGAGAACAAGTTTGACCTGGCGATTCTGTTTCTGTGGTTTTGGACCGGCACGTCCGTTCCCGAGCACTACATGGAAGAAATCCGCCGCTTGTCGCCGGCCACGCGCATTACGGTCATCAGCGAGGACCAACACGGTCTGCGCGAATTGCGCATGGCCAAGCTCAGCGGACTTTGGTCCGACTACGAACGCGCGCAGGACTTCACGGATCGGGAGGTCGAGGTTTATCGTCGCGCGGATATAGTCCGGGTGATCTCGGAAGACGACCGGCGCGGCCTGCTCGCCCAGGAGCCGCGACTCAACATCGAAGTGATGCCCATGATTGCCCACGTGACGCCTCCAGGGCCTGGGTTCGCCGCGAGAGCCGATTTCCTATTTGTGGGCAACTTCGAAAACTTGGCCAATCGTGACGGTGTGGATTGGATGCTGGCCGAAGTCTGGCCGCTGGTGCGAAAGGCGCTCCCCTCGGCGGTGGTGGCGCTGGTGGGGAACAATCTCCCCGCCCAACTTGGCGCGGGACGCGAAGGGGTCCGGCGGGTGGGACACGTCGCCGATCTCGATCCGCTGTTCGCGCAGTACCGGGTGTTTGCCTCGCCCGTCCGCTTCGGTACCGGAATCAAGACCAAAAACCTCGCCGCACTCACCCACGGCTTGCCCACTGTGACCACCACCTGTGGCGCCGACGGCCTGAACCTTTGCGACGGGACCCACGTGCTGCTGGCGGATACGCCGCAAGCTTTTGCTGATGCGATGGTGCGCGCTCACTCCGACGAGCAGTTGTGGCAGAAACTCGCTCGCGAGGGGCAGCAACACATCGCCGACGAGTTCGGTCCCCGGCGCTTGCAAGAGGCTATGCGTCGGCTCATTCAGGAGGCCAGAGAGCTAGTGCCCAAGCCCTGCGATCCCGCCTATGTGTGGTCCTACTTGCTGATAGAGCAGCACCACCCGGAGGTGCTGGGCTACAAGCCTGCGTACAACCGGAGGATGTTGCGGCTGGCCGGCAACGTCGAGCTGGCGGAGAAGTTTCTGACGGAGCACAAACCGGCCGAGGCGCTGGCGCAACTGCGGCATATGCTCTCCTGGGTGCGGGGAGCGGTGCCGGCCAATGCGCTTTTCCTGCGGGCCCTCGCGCTCATGGCCCGGTGCTATCGTGAGCTCGGCGTTTCCCGGAAGGCAACCGATTACGAGCAGTTGGCCGTACAGAGCGCCGACGCCAGCGAGGCTTTGCACCCCGCCTCATGGCGCACGCTTGCCAATAGCCGGAAGGGACGGCGGCAGAAGACTAGGCCCGATTTTTCGCTCATCATTCCCACTTGCAACCGCTGTGCCACGCTGCGCGCTTGTTTGGCGAACCTGGCCGCACAGTCGCTGCCCGCCGACCGCTTCGAAGTGATTGTGGTGGACGACGGGTCCACCGACGGCACGGAGGAACTGTGCCGCACCTTCCCGCGGTTCTTTCGCCTCGAGTATATCCGCCAGCCGAATGCAGGGGCGGGGGCCGCCCGGCGAGCGGGAGTCGCGAGATCCGCCGGCGAGTATCTCTTGCTGATCAACGACGATACCATCGCCACGCCGAACCTGCTGGCGGAGCACCTGCGGGTTCAGGACCAGCACCGGCGGGAGAAGATCGCCGTGTTGGGAAACTTTCCCTATCCCGGCGAAGCTAGCGAACGCGCTCTCACCCACTTCCTCAGCACGCATCCCTTTCTCTTCCCCCAGGTCTCGCTCGATCCGGGTGTGCATTCGAAGAACGCCTACTTTATCGCCTGCAATCTGAGTGTGCGCCGCGACGCCGTGTTGGGGGTGGGATCCTTCGACCCTCGCTTCCGCGTGGCCGAAGACACCGAGCTCGGCGTGAGGCTGCGCGCCGCCGGCTACCAGGTGCTTTATGATCCCGAGGCGCTCGCCATTCACGACCATCTCCGGATGACCTCGGCCGATCTGGTGCGACGCGCAGAAATCTACGGACGCACTCAACTGATGCTGTTTCGCAAGCATCCGCACCTGCTCGGGAACGGCACCGGACCGTTCGGGCGCCTGGACGATGCTACAATCCAGCGCATCCGGGATTACATCGAACGGAAAAGCAGAGACCTACAGACCGGCTTGCAGGTCCTGCAAAAACTGGACCACTTTGACCTCACGCCGTACTTTCAGTCCAGTAATGGAGAACGCAGCGCCGCCGACCAGATCATGGACACGGTGGCGCGAGTCGTGCCGGTGGTTTTCTGGTTCTTCCTCTATAAGGGCTTTCTTGCCGCCTGGAACGACCAGAATAAATCGGAGCCCCATGCCCACCCTAACCCTCTCGATGATCGTCCGCGACGCGGAAGCGACTCTGGCTCGATGCCTGGAGAGCGCGCGGCCAGTGGCGGATGAAATCGTCATTGCCGACACTGGCTCTTCCGACCGTACGTGCGAAATCGCAGCCGAGCACGGCGCGCGTATCTTCTCCATCGCCTGGGAGAACGACTTTGCCCGAGCGCGTAACCGGGCTCTGGAGGAAGTCCACACCGATTGGGTGCTATCCCTCGATGCCGACGAAATGCTCGACCCCGAATCGCCTCGAGTCATGCCCGAACTGCTCTCTCGGGCAACTATTGCCGGTTACAAGGTGCCCATTAGGAATTATGTGCTCAGTCTGAATCAGAGAGTTTGGGACCGCTCCGCCCAGCCCAACACGTCGCGCCTGCCTGCGGCAAGCGGCTACCCCGCCTACATTGAGCACGAGAATGTGAGGCTGTTTCGTCGGCGGCCCGAGATCTACTTTGAGGGGCGGGTCCACGAGACCGTCGGGTCGCGCCTGTTGAGCGCCGGGCTCAAGCTGGGCGCCGCCGGTTTCGTGATCCACCACTTCGGTTTTGTCGCCGATCCGGAAACCCGATCGCGCAAGAACCATCTGTATCGTGAGCTGGGGCGGGAAAAAACCCGCGAGCGGCCTCAGGACGCACAAGCCCACTTTGAGTTGGGCGTCGAAGAACTGGACAACTTCAAGAACCCTGCGGCCGCGCTGCAATGCTTCGAGCGCGCGACGAGGCTCAACCCTCACTTTCAACTGGGATGGGTGTTTTCCGCCGTGGCGCTGCTGCAACTCGGGCAGTATCAGGAAGCTCTCAGCAAGCTGAGAAGCGCTGAGGCCGCGGGCGCGAAGAGCCTCCTTGTCTTTGAGTGCCAGGGCGATGCGTATTACAACCTCGGCGACTTCGAGTCGGCGCGGCGCTGTTACCGGCGGGCCGAGCAACGCGGTGCCGACACCGCTGCCCTTGATACGAAGCTGGGGCTGGCAGAGGTCCGGTGCGGGCGCGCGGCGGAAGGAATTGCCCACTTGCGCCACGCCATCGAGCGCGAGCCGCAGTCTGTCGAACCTTACGACGCCCTGGTGTCGGCCTATGTTTGGCTGGGACGTCTGGAGGAAGCGGCCACGACCGCTGAAAACAAGCTGGAAGCCGTCGAGCCGCAACCCCAATTCTTTCTCCGGGCCGCCAGCATCCGCGCCCACCTTCAGGATTTCGACCGCACCATACACCTCCTCCAAAAAGGCCTCGGACTTTTCCCCCATGCTCCGAAGCTGCTCGAAGCGCGGCGCGAGTTGGAAACGAGAACCGAGGCTACAAAAGCTACGTAAAAGCTTGGCACCCCAATTGCAATATCGGAAGTCGTGCCGGTAATGGCACGTGGTTTTGGAAAGTGGTGCCTGAAGCGGATCGGAGGGCTGGCAGCTCCGGGACTCCACCCGGCGCGGGTTCGGACCCCAAGGCGGGTACCCAATTTTGAGAGGAGAAATCAATGGCTATCAGTCTCTTGAATAATATTTCGGCCCTGCAAGCCGAGAACCAGCTCAACCAGACTGCGAATAATTTGCAGAGCACTCTTTTCCAACTGTCATCCGGCTCCCGGCTTAACAGCGGAGCTGACGATCCCGCCGGCTTGGAGATCGCCAACGGACTCGAAGCCAACATCACCGCCCTGAATCAATCGGCGACCAACGCCAACGAGGGCGTAGGCTTGGCCCAGACCGCCGACGGCGCGCTGGCTCAGGTGACCAACCTGCTCAACCGGGCTACCACGCTGGCCACCGAGGCCGCCAACGGAACCAATACCGGCCAGCAGCTCATTGCTCTCGACACGGAGTACACTTCAATCAAGGCGGAAATCGATCAGATCGGCCTTAACACCACCTATAACGGCACCTCAGTGTTCACTGGCGGTACCACCAGCATCTTCCTGAGTGACGGAGGCGCATCGGAGACCTTGGCGACCGCTACCATCGGAATTAACGCCGGCACGATTAGCTCGGCCGGTTTGGGCCTTGCTACCGCCCTCGACACCCAGGCCGATGCCGTTACTGCGCTCGCGCAGATCACGGCCGCAGTCCAAACCGTGGCCGGTTCCCGAGCGGGCCTAGGCGCTTCCATCAACCGGCTGACCGCAGCCCAAGGCGTCGAAACCGCTCAAGTGCAGAATCTGACTTCGGCGGAGGACGGGATCACCGCGGCCAACATCCCGCAGGAGGTGGCGAACCTCTCCAAGTTCTCCGTGCTGGACCAGACCGGCATCTCGGCTCTTACCCAAGCCAACAACCAGTTGCAGAACATCCTGGCCCTGTTCAGGTAAACCCTAGAAGTCTGGTCGGACCACGCCAGGCGGGGCGCCGGCGCGCCCCGCTGGCAGCGCCCACGCCCGCCTCCAGAAATTCGACCGCAGCACGTGCCTCCTCCATGAAGGCCTCGGACTTTCTCCTCAGTTTCGAAGCTGCCCGAAGCACCGGCGCGAGCCGGGAGCAGAGAGCCGGGAGTACGAAAGTACTGTCGAGCCAGGGCCACCCCATTAAAGAAAATGGAGGTCGTGCCGATAGGGGTACTTGGCTGTAGAAAGCGGTGCCTGAAGTGGAACAGAGGGCTGGCAGCGCCGGGATCTAACCCCGACGCGGGTTCTCGGCCCAAGACGGGTACCCAAATCTGAGAGGAGAAACTCCATGGCTATCAGTCTCTTGAATAACATTTCGGCGCTGCAAGCCGAGAACCAGCTCAACACGACCTCGAATAATCTGCAAAGCACCCTTTTCCAACTGTCATCCGGCTCCCGCCTCAACACCGGAGCTGACGACCCGGCCGGACTGGAGATCGCGAATGGACTCCAAGCCAACATCACGGCCCTGAATCAGTCGGCAAACAATGCCAACGAGGGCGTCGGCCTGGCTCAAACCGCCGACGGCGCGCTTGCCCAGGTAACCAACCTGCTCAACCGGGCTACCACACTGGCCACCGAGGCCGCCAACGGCACCAATACCGGCGCTCAGCTCACGGCTCTCAATACCGAGTACACTTCGATCAAGGCCGAAATCGATCAGATCGGCATCAACACCACGTTTAACGGCACTTCCGTGTTCACCGCCGCCAGCCAAACGACGGCGGGCACCACCAGCATCTTCCTGAGTGACGGAGGCGCGAATGAGACTCTGGCTAACGCTACTATCGGAGTGTCGCCCGGCTACCTAAACTCGGCCGGCGCGAACGGCAGCCTGGGCCTCACTACCGCCCTCGACAGCCAGGCCGATGCCGCCACCGCGCTAACCCAGATCACAAACGCGATCGGGACCGTGGCTGCTTCCCGAGGCAGTCTCGGCGCAGCCGTCAACCGGTTAAATGCGGCCTCGAACGTCGAAACCGCTCAGGTACAGAACCTGACCTCAGCGGAGGACGGAATTACCGCCGCTAACATTCCGCAGGAGGTGGCGAACCTGTCGAAGTACTCGGTACTGGACCAGACCGGCATCTCGTCTCTGACCCAGGCCAACAACCAGTTGCAGAACATCTTGGCTCTATTCAGGTAACCCTCGAGGTCTCGTAGGACAACGGAAAGCGGGGTGCCGGCGCGCCCCGTTTTCTCGAAATTCAGCACGGAGCAATTCATATGCCGGCCGACCCAATCCAAGCGTCTTCGCCCACGACGGCGGCGGAGCAGGTGTTTCCGACCGCCCAGCCAAAGGGCAAGCCTGCCCCCACGGAAGCGTCCGCGCCGGCCCGAAGCCAGCCGAACACCGACTATGCGGAGCTTTCACAGACCCACAAACCACCGGCGCAAGCGGTGAAGCAGCCGCTCTCGTCCCCAAACGTCATAGCCTATCACATCGACGAACAGACGAAGCAGTTGTACTTTCAGGTGCTCAACCCGCAGTCCGGCCAAGTGATCTCCCAAGTCCCTCCGCAAGACGTTTTAGACGACCAGGCGCAAATCGCCCAGTACCTGCAAGCGCGATCTGCACCGTCAGACGCCCCCGCCGAGAAGGGTAAAGGTGATTAGATGGGAACGTTCGGAATCAATCTCAACACCACTGGTTTCGGCCTTGGCACCGGGATCAATGTGCAGGCCACGGTCGCTACCATAATCCAGGCCGACGAAGCGCCCGAGCAACCGATGCTCGATGAGCAGGCGTTTCTTCAGAGCCAGAGTTCAGCCATTACAAATATCAGCAGCCTGCTCACCACCTTGCAAACAGCCGTTCAGGCATTACAGGATCCCCAAGGCCAGCTTACGGCCCAGGTGGCCAACTCGTCGAACACGGCCGTCTTGACCGCCAGCACGACGGGAGGGGCGACCCTGGAGAACCACACCATCACGGTTGGGACCCTCGCCACCACCTCCTCGGTTTACACCAACGACTTGACCAACGGCAACACGACGTTCAGCGGCGGCCAGATCCAATTGCAGGTGGGCTCGAAAACCGTCACTATCCCTGTCGACGGCACCACCAACAACGACAACACCCTGAACAGTCTCGCTTCCTACATCAACGCGAACAGCCAGGCGCTCGGTGTCAACGCCAACGTGATCACCGATGCCGGCGGTGCTCGCCTGTCGATCGTCAGCAACAGCACCGGCCAACCGGGCAACATCACCGTCGTCGGCAACACCACCGGATTGAACTTTAACGACGCAACCACCGGCCGCCCCAATGCCATTGCCGGCGTTAACGCTTCGCTGACGGTGGACGGGGTCCCGGTCAGCAGCGCCAGCAATACCGTTGCCGGCGTCATCCCCGGGGTTACTTTGAATCTGGTCGGGACCTCGAGTACCGCAGTGACATTGGGTGTCGCGCCGGACACGACTCAAGCCACCTCGGCCATCAACAACTTCGTCTCTGCCTACAACGCTGTAGTCCAAGCCGTCAACACTCAATTCACCTACACGGCCGGCGCATCGTCCCAGCCTCCACTGTTTGCCGACAGCGCCCTGCAGCAGGTGCAAGAGACTCTCAACACCGATATCAACACCGCCCTTACGGGCAACGGTGGTGTTACCAACCTGGCGTCTATTGGCGTCAACCTTCAACAGGACGGAACCCTCCAGGTCGACAGCGGCAGACTCTCCTCCGTCCTCACCAACAACTTCAGCGCCGTTCAAGTTCTCTTCCAGCAGACCACGGGTCAAAACGGGTTCGCCGTTCAACTGAACAACGATCTCACCAAGCTGACCGACACCGTCAGCGGACCGCTGGCCGTCGATTTGCGGGGTGTTAACCAAGGCCTTACGTCGGTGGCTAGTGAGATCAGCGACTTTCAGGCCAACATAGCCGTCCAGGAGCAGACGCTCACGGCGCAGTTCAGTCAGGTGAACGCTACCCTGCAGCAACTGCCTTTGATGATTCAACAGATCGACAGTGAACTTGGCCTCTCAACCTCGTCCTCCTCGGGAGGGTAGCAGCAATGGCTGATCCCGCGCGCACTTATCGTCAATTCGCCGGTCAAGGCGCCAGCCTGGTTAACCTGGTGGTCCAATCTTACGACCAGATTCTCAACGCCCTGTATGCGGCCATCCGTGCCATGCAGAGTCATCGCGTCGAGCAAAAGACCAAGGACTTGAACCACGCCTTGTTGCTGGTGGGACATCTGCAAAATGCTCTCGACTTTGAGGCCGGGCCGCAAGTTGCCCGCAATCTGGAACGGTTTTACAACCTGGCTCGCCGGCGGATCATCCAGGCGAGCGCCGAAAACTCTGCCCAGATCCTCCAGCAGCTCGCCCAAGACTTTCTCTCGATGCGCGAGGCCTGGGAGCAAGTGGAGAAGTCGGTCGCGTCGGCCGAACAAGCCCACTCGGCCCCGCCGGCCCAACCCTCACCTCGCCCCGCCGCTCGGCGAAGCCCCTACGGTTCCGCGCCGCCGGGCCCCTCCCACGATCCCATCGACTGGACAGTGTAGCCTCTCTAACTGGTCCACGTCGCCGTCCTTGGACTCCTCCAGAACCTCAGACACTTTTCGGGCGAGCGCAGAGGGACTGAAGGGCTTGAGCAAAAAGCCTGCGACCACGCCTCGGCCCCACTTGCCTCGATAGGGATAGCCCGAGGTCAAAAGCACTTTGGTTTCGGGATGCGACGCCCTCAGGCGCCTGGCCAACACGAGCCCGCTGGCTGCTTGCAACTTGGCATCCGTCAGCAGCAAATGGATCGGAGCGTGGGCGCGGGCGGCGATCTCCAGGGCTTCGGGCGCGCTCGCGGCGGCGACGACTGCGTGGCCGCACATCTCGAGCGTCCGGCAAACTGACCGGCGCACGCTCTCGTTATCCTCCACCACGAGAATTGTCACCGGCCGCGGGCTCCGCGGTTTGACATCGTGACGGTCCGGAGGCGCACCCCGCGGGCCCGGCAGGCGCCGGAAGTAAACTCGGAAGGTGGTGCCGCGACCACGCTGGCTGTCCACCTCGATAAATCCGCCGGCCGCTCTCACCACTTCCTGGATGGTTGCCAAGCCCATACCTCGGTTACCCAGCCCGGTCTTGGCCTTGGTGGTGAAGTACGGCTCGAACAGGTGGGCCTTGGTCTCTTCGTTCATGCCGCACCCGGTGTCGGAGGCGGTCAGCAGCACGTAGGGCGCCCCAACATCGGCGCGGGGCTGACCGGAACGCTTCCCACGAAGCCCGGCGCACGCCGTGCTAAGCACGAGCGTCCCGCCGCGCGGCATGGCATCGCGAGCATTGAAGGCCAGGTTCAGGATGAGCCGCAAGAGGTCGCCAGGATCGGCTTCGATGGGTCCCGAGTGCGGCTGCGCACGGACCTTGAGGATGATTTTCGACCCCAACACGGCCCGCAGAGTACCGGTCATTCTTACCAGAACGTCCGCGAGGTCGAGCGTTTGCGCCGAACGGATTCCAGCGCCGCTCGACGCCACCAACTGACGGGTGAGGAGCGCCGCAAACTCGGCGGCGTTCATCACTCCCTCCACCATGGTACGCAAGCGGTCGTCACGACGGACCTGCCGGAGCAAGAATCCGCAATCGCCCAGGATGGCGGTCAGCAGATTGTTCACGTCGTGAGCCACGCTCGCCGGCCCCAAGACGGCGGTCCTTCGCAGCTCTCCGAGTTGTTGCCGCCTGCCCTTTGGTCCAGCGATCTCCATCAGCGCACCAGTCTGGCCAGGTCGTCCGCCCGGTTGGACGACCCTGCCCCTGCCTGTAGCCGAGGCCAGCAGGATATTCCCGCTTGACTAATAAAAGCCATCAGGTCTTCCTTTTCTTTCATCACCTTCTGGCAAGGCCGTGGAAGTCGGCCGGTCAGCCCTTGACATCAGCCGTCAGGCTTGACGCCTTCTAATAAATCGCTCCGTAAAAAAAACCTTATTATCTGCCCTTAACTGCCATGTTCGTGGCAGTTCGCTGCACGCTTTTGGTCAAAAATGGTAAAATTTGGCACGATTCTGTACCGCAAAAAGCGCCTCAAAAGGAACTTCCATTCCTGTATCCCCTTTGTTTGCAACAAAGGCTTTTCGCTGAGGTGGCACGAGGGTGGGGGAAAATGGCGGTAAATCACCCTTATTAATTTCCTCATTTCTACCATATCGGTAACCATACGCACTGCGGCCCACCAGTGACACCAGTTAGATTATTAACTCCAGTAATTTTGACACTCGAACAATACCCCGAACCATCGAGCGGACTGCCCAAGCCGCGTTGCTGGATCATACAAACCAGGGTACCATCCTGTTATATAAGAGGTCAAATGCTTTCTTGGAACTGTGCTCGCCCCGTGACACCGAGCGATATAAATTGTAGCGGTTCCAGGTTGCCAAGTGGCCCGCGCCGAACCCAACGAGTAGCGGTGCGGCAGATCGTGTGGCAGCGGTATGCGTTCGCTTCCAGCGGCGCTATGACCCGAGCGCATGTGCTACGCTAAGCGAGGGAAAGCCCTGCGCCACCCTTTGGTCCTTTCGGTGCGAGTAGGGCGCCCCGCGGAGGATTGCGTATGGAAAAGAAGACCAAGCAAAACGTGGTGCGGGTGAGCAATGAGTTGTTTGAACTGGGAAGAGCGATGTCCACCCAAAGAGGGGCCAAGAACTTCTCCGAATACGTTCGGGGCTTAATTCTGTTAGACGCGGCGGACGCTTCGCCCGACTTGGTGTTTGGTCATGACCTGCCAGGGTGGACTACGCGGGACAAGCGATTCGAGGCCGCGATCTCCCGCATAAAGCAGGGCGCCTTGAGTCAGCAAGGCAAAGTTCCGCAAGCTTGAAAGCCAGCGACACCAGAGTGCGTAATAGACCCGAAGCCCTCCGCGCCAACTTCCTGAGAACACCAAGATGCGGTCGCCAGAGACGAGTCGTGACCCCCCTGCATTGCAAGCTGATTTACACACTTTACCTTGTTTATAACGAGCACGCCTTTAAAGAAAGACCCTCTACCCGCCGATACAAAGCCTTTGGCATCGGCGCTCTTCACCGAGCTTGAAGTCGGACCTGACGAGAACGCTCGCGAGGAAGACCTTGCGGATCGTTACGGCCTCCGGCCGCATTTTGATGTACCGAACGACATAAGTTGCAGCGCCGGGCTGAAGCCGGCATTACAACTTAGTGAATATAAACCTGGGGCCAATTTTCAAGATGTGCGGGTCTTCCAGATGCCAGCAGGTCACGCGCCAAAGGTTATCCCAAGCCTTGGATATCGGGAATATGAATGCCTACTTATCAAAGAAAACTATTAAAGATTATTATTGACATTAGAGGTACAGTAGTTAGACTATAAACAGCGAAAGTGGGGTCCGCGGCAAGCGCCTTCGAAAGTGGGCGGGCCCGGCCTGGGGAGTCTCTTCCGATCGGGGGAGCAGCGCGAGCTGAAGGACCGGCAAGCGTGAGGAACAATCGCGAAAATCAACATGAAGAACGCCGCACTGGGAGGGACATGAAATGGACGTGCAGGATGACATTGTAAAGGAGTTTCTCGTCGAGAGTAACGAGAACCTCGACCAAGTGGACCGTGACCTGATCAGCCTCGAGAAGGAGCCTTCGTCTCAGGAGATCCTGGCCCGCATTTTCCGCGCCATCCACACAATCAAGGGAACCACCGGCTTTCTGGGCTTCTCCAAGCTGGAGTCCGTTGCCCACGCGGGCGAGAGCCTCCTGAGCCGTTTGCGCGACGGGGTGTTGGTCCTCAGGCCCGAAATCACCAGCGCCCTATTGGCCCTGGTGGATGCCGTGCGGGAGATGCTCTTGAGCATCGAAGCCACCGGCCAGGATGGCGACGGCGATTACAGCGGCTTGACAACAACCCTCAGTCGGTTGCTGGAGGCTGGGAGTAAGCCCCTAACTTTCGCTCCCCAGACCCTGACCTCGAAACCGGCGCCGGTGTCCCTGCCCCCGGCTGAAACGGAGGCTGAGTCCGCGACCGCCTCCGCCAACACCGCGGTCCTGGAAGCGAAGTCGACTTCCCCCCCCAAACCAGAACCTAAGGCTGCGGGCGCGTCCGTTTCCCCTGCGGCTCCCATCGGATCCTTCTTGCGTGACACCGGCCACGTTACGGAGCAGCAAGTGGCCTCGGCTCTCGAGCAACAGATGGACGGCGACCCGCGACACGTCGGAGAAATTCTCGTGGAACACGGCCTCATCCAACCCTCCGAAGTGCTCGAGGCACTACAGGCTCAGAAGGAAGCCCGAGCCTCGGTTCTTTCCAGCAGCAACATCCGCGTCGACGTCGGCCAACTCGACAAGCTGATGAACCTGGTGGGCGAACTGGTGCTGGCGCGAAACCAGATTCTCCAGTACAGCGCCAGCCAGCAAGATCCGGCCTTTCTCGGCACCACCCAGCGCCTGAACCTCATCACCACCGAACTGCAGGAAGGGGTGATGAAGACCCGCATGCAACCCATCGACAACGTCTGGAACAAATTCCCTCGGGTAGTACGCGACCTGGCCATGTCGTGTGGCAAGCGCGTGCGTGTGGAGATGGAAGGGAAGGAGACGGAACTCGATAAGACCATAATCGAGGCCATTAAGGACCCTCTCACCCATATTGTCCGCAACTCGGTCGATCATGGAATCGAGACGCCGGAGCAACGCGTGGCGGCAGGCAAGCCTGCTGAGGGTCGCTTGTTCCTGCGCGCCTACCATGAGGGCGGCCAGGTCAACATCGAAGTCTCCGATGACGGCGGCGGGGTTAATCTTGACCGAGTCAAACGCAAGGCCGTCGAGCGGGGCCTTATCACTTCCCAGCAGGCCGGACGCATGAGCGAGCGGGAAGCCCTCAACCTGCTCTTTTTGCCGGGCTTTTCTACCGCCGCCAAAGTCACCAACGTCTCCGGCCGGGGCGTCGGCATGGATGTCGTGAAAACGAACATCGAAAGGATCGGCGGGATCGTTGATATCCAGAACAGGCCGGGGCAAGGCACGACGCTCAAGATTAAGATTCCCCTCACCCTGGCCATCATTCCCGCCCTAGTGGTTACCAGTGCCGGCGATCGCTACGCTATTCCTCAAATCAGCCTGTTGGAATTGGTCCGCCTGGAAGGTGATGGAGTCCGGAAAGGAATCGAGAGCATTCACGGGACGCCGGTCTATCGACTGCGCGGGAATCTCCTGCCTTTGATTTACCTAAACCGGGAGCTGGGGTTTGCGGAGGAGCTCGCGTCCGCCCGCGGCTCTGACTTACAGACTCTGGATTTCGAAAACGCGATAAAAGGACACGAAGCTTGGAAAACCAGACTGCGGGAATTCCTAGACGGCAAAGGGAGTTTCGACGAAGAAGAGGTGGGGAAAAACGACCAATGCCTGCTTGGGAAGTGGCTCTATTCACCTAGAATACAGCAGTACAGGTACATGCCGCTGCTGAAACAGCTTGAAAAGGCCCACACGGAGTTCCACCAGCAGGCCAAACGGGTGATCGTGGTGAAGAGGTTCAGCGATGTTCACCAAGCGGAGCGCGAATTGGCGAGCCTCGCCGCAATGTCGGCGGAGGTCGTTTCACTAATTAGAGCCCTTCGGAAGACCGCGTCGGAGAGAATTGTGGTCAACATCGTGGTGCTTCAGGCCGACGACCGGCAGTTCGGGTTGGTGGTGGATGAGGTCAACGATACGGAAGAAATCGTGGTCAAGCCTCTGGGCAAGCGTCTCAAGGGCCTCTCAACTTTCGCCGGGGCCACCATCATGGGCGATGGCCGAGTGGCGCTTATCCTGGACGTCATGGGTCTGGCCCATCGCGCCAGCGTCGTCTCCGAGCTGAGAGAGCGAGCCCTAATAGAGGAAAAGGGTGAGAGCGCCAAAGATCTCATTGAGGAACAACAAACGCTTCTGCTATTCCAGAGCCCCGATGACGGACGCATGGCGGTCCCTCTTTCGCTGGTGACGCGACTCGAGGAGTTTCCGTGTTCGGCGATCGAGAAGACAGGCAACCAGGAGGTGGTGCAGTATCGCGGCAGCATTCTGCCGCTGGTCCGGATCTCGGCGCTGCTCACCGAGCGGCGTCGCAAGGCAAGGAACGCGCCCAGCCGTACCGCGAGCCAGGACGGCAAGGTTCAAGTGGTTGTTTACTCGGATCATGAAAACAGCATCGGCTTGATCGTCGATCGTATCCTCGACATCGTTGAGGAGAATCTTGCCATTCTGCAGGATTCAGCACGCGTGGGGATCAGGGGCTCCGCGGTGATTCAGGGGCGCGTTGCGGAAATCCTGGACCTGGAGAATCTCGTGCGGAGTTACACCGCCCCCCGGTCCACCAAGTCTGGTAACCGAAAGCGAGGATCTGCCAATGGCTGAAAGACAGCAGTTTTCCACCTTTCTTCTGGATGGCCTCTTCTTCGGGGTTGAAGTAGAGAAAGTCCAGGAGGTGCTCCGCTACCAGGAGATGACGCGGGTGCCGCTGGCTCCCCCAGTGGTGCGTGGCCTGATCAATCTGCGCGGTCAGATTGTAACCGCTCTCGATCTGCGACGCCGCCTTGACCTGAGCGAACGCCCCGTCGGACAGCTTCCCATGAACGTGGTCATCCACACCGCTGACGGCGGAGTCAGCTTGCTGGTGGATGAGATCGGCGACGTCGTGGAAGTTGACGAAGCCACGTTTGAGCGCCCGCCGGACACCCTAAAGAGCAGCGCCCGAGCCGTGATTCGCGGCGTTCACAAACTAAATGATCGGTTGATGCACGTCCTGGACATCGAAAAGGTTGTGAATCAGGACCCTGAAGGCGAACGCTGAGCTTATTGCGCGCCCCATTGGCATCACGGGGAGCGTCGCGGAGAAACAACAACGAAAGGACCGCTGGAGCGATGTTCAAAAACCTCAGGCTGACGCCCAAAATCGCAGGATCGATTGCGCTAACACTCTTGATCACATCCACCGTGGGTTTCTTTATCACCCGGACGCGCATTAATTCGCAAGCCGAAGATACGTTCGTGGACAAGCTTCGGAAGACCGACGGGATGGTCCACCACTTGCGCATCTATTTCTCTGCCAACACAGACATCACTCAGGTCAATGACATCGCCAACACCATCGCCAGCGCCGTGGAAGAACAGACGGCGACCACAAACGAGATCGCTCGCAACATCTCCGAGGCGGCGCAGGGAGGGAAACAGGTGGCGGAGAACGTCGCCGCCGTCGCCGCTCCGGCCAAGAGTACCACGGAGGGAGCCGGCAACACTCAGACGGCGGCCGCCGAGTTATCGCGGATGGCTCAGGAACTGCAAGACTTGGTGGGCCAGTTCAAAATTGAAAGCGCCGAAACCGCAAAGGGACAAGAGCGGTACGTGAAGGCGGCCTGAAGACCGCCTGACCGAGAACTTAGGAATAGGTTTGAGCGCGCGGGGGTTGCGTAAGAGGACAGCACGGGCTCTTCGTCCTACCGTTGCTCGTCATGCCCGGCACTGGCGCAGTCCGGCAGTCCATGACCGGTACAGGAGCTTGGAGCTTAGAGGGACTCATGAACATGACAATACGGACGAAAATCTATTCGCTATGTGCAATCTATTCGCTGGCCGGAATTGCCACGACGTTTCTCCTCATGCACCGGGCCACCAACGCCACCGGGCAGACAGCCGAGTCGATGACCGTCCAGATCCAGCAGCGGGACATGGCGCGGCAAATGCAGGTTACCCTCAAGAAGCAGGTCCAGGCTTGGAAAGACACTCTCTTGCGCGGCTACGATCCGCAGAATCTCGAAAAGTACCGCGCGGACTTCGCCCAACAAGACGACGCCGTGAACAAGCTTGCCAATGACCTTCAGCAGAGCCTGACGGACCCCGAGTCGAAGGCGATTTTGACGCAGTTCACAGAGGCGCACCGACAGTTAGACAGCGACTACCAGGAGGCACTGAGCGCCTTCGCTCGAAGCGGCGGCAAGGACTTTAAAGCTGCCGACGCGGCGGTGAAAGGCAAAGACCGCCCTCCCACCGACCTCGTCGATGGTCTGGTGGAAAAGATCGCCGCGAATGGCGACCATGGCATCAAGTCAGAGCAGGCGTCGCTGGCAAGCCAGGCGACCGTCTTCGAGTTAGTAACCACCGTCCTTTGGGCAGTGCTTCTGGCAGTCGGCTACCTGCTGGCGCGCATGCTGGTCCGGCCGCTCAATCAGGTCGTTGAGTTGCTGACGGAGGTGACTGCCGGAGATCTCACCCAGCGGGTCCGTCTCACGACTCAGGATGAGGCGGGGCAGATGGGCAAGGCACTGAACCACACCTTGGAGACCGTTAGCCAAGCGATGTGCTCAATTGGCGGCCATTCCCAGACGCTGGCGAGTGCCGCCGAGGAACTCACGTCCGTCAGCCACCAGATGAGTTCGAACGCCGAAGAGACGGCCGCGCAGTCCGGTGTGGTTTCCGCCGCTGCCGAACAAGTGACCAGGAACCTTCAGACTGTGGCCACCGCCACCGAAGAGATGACCTCCAGCATCAGAGAAATCGCCAAGAACGCTCAAGAGGCCGCCAGAGTGGCCAACTCCGCTGTCAGGACGACCGAGAACACCAATGCGACCGTCGCCAAGCTCGGGCAGTCGAGCGCCGAGATAGGGCAAGTGATAAAAGTCATCACCTCCATCGCTCAGCAGACCAACCTCCTGGCTCTTAATGCCACCATCGAGGCGGCGCGGGCTGGAGAGGCCGGCAAGGGGTTTGCGGTGGTTGCTAACGAGGTCAAGGAACTGGCCAAAGAGACGGCCAAGGCTACCGAAGATATCAGCCAGAAGATCGACGCCATCCAAGGTGACACCAAGGGCGCGGTGGAAGCCATTGCCCAGATCAGCGGCGTTATCACCCAGATCAACGACATCTCAAACACCATCGCCAGCGCCGTAGAAGAACAGACGGCCACCACCAACGAGATCGCGCGCAACGTCTCCGAGGCGGCGCAGGGAGGGAAGCAAGTAGCGGAAAACGTCGCCGCCGTCGCCGCCGCGGCCAAGAGTACCACGGAGGGAGCCGGCAATACCCGGACGGCGGCCGTCGAATTGTCGCGCATGGCCGTCGAACTGCAAGCGCTCGTCGCTCAGTTCAAATACGACGAGGCCGAGACCGGCCGATTTGTCTCGTCCCTGGAACGTCGCGAGCCTAGCCGGGGTCCGAAGGCGGCTTAACTCCTTCGCGGCGCCACGGCTGGCCGCAGACTCCGGTCGTTACGCGTCGCCGGAAGCGATCGGTTGATCACGTACGCCAGAACCAAAAACACTAACGCTGAGCCGAGTAAGAGGTGACGACCATGCTGAAGAAGATGAACCTGGCGACCAAGCTGATTGCCGGGTTGTTGATCATTGCGGGCATCGTTATGGTGACTGCGGCCTTGGGGATAGTCAATCTCCGCACCCTGGCCAAGGCCGACGCCAAGCTGTACGAAGCCAGAACGTTGCCGATGAACCGGCTGGGAGACATGGCCACCGAGTTCGAAGCGATCCGACGCACTTCGAGGGACTTGTTGATGGTTACCAGCGCCGCGCAGACCGAGCAGTACGCGGCAAGCATCACGCAACTGCACGACCGATTCGCCGGTGGTACGGACATGTGCACCACCTGCCATACGACGGAAGAAGGCCGAAAGATGCTGCAAGACTTCAAAGACACGGCCCAGCCCTACGATGCTTACCTGGGTCAGATGATCGAATTGAAGCGGGCCAAGAAGAACAAAGAAGCCCTGGCCCTCTTCAGCCGGGACGAGCAAAAAGCGGCGGAGAGGGTCCAGTCGACCATCGAGGGCTTCCGCGAGGCCAAGATGGCGGTGGCGAAAGAAACGGCGGACGACAACACCGCCCTCGCGCGTAAATCCACAGAGACAATGATCGTCGCCATCCTCGTGGCCCTGTCCCTGGTCGCCGTCGTCGGCCTGCCGCTGACGCGTTCCATCACCGTTCCGGTGGCCAAGGTAAAGGGGGCCCTCGATGCAGTGGCAGGGGGCGACCTTACCCAACAAGTCCGGATCGACAGTCAGGATGAGATCGGCAAGATGGGCAGCGCGCTCAACCAGACGCTCGAAAAGATGTGCGAAGCCATGCAGTCGATAGGACACAACTCCCAAGCCCTGGCGAGCTCCTCCGAGGAGCTCATGGCCGTGAGCCAACAGATGAGCTCGAATGCCGAAGAGACCTCCGCCCAGTCCGGCGTGGTCTCCGCCGCCACCGCGCAGGTCACGAAAAACCTGGAGACTGTGGCCACCGCCACCGAAGAGATGACCTCCAGCATCAAGGAAATCGCCAAGAACGCCCAAGAGGCCGCCCGGGTGGCCAACTCCGCTGTCAAGACGGTCGAAGGCACGAATACGACGGTTGCCAAGCTCGGACAGTCCAGCGCCGAGATCGGACAAGTGATCAAAGTCATCACCTCCATTGCCCAGCAGACCAATCTGCTGGCCTTGAACGCAACGATTGAAGCGGCCCGGGCCGGCGAGGCCGGCAAGGGGTTTGCAGTGGTTGCTAACGAGGTGAAAGAACTGGCCAAAGAGACGGCCAAAGCCACCGAAGATATCAGCCAGAAGATCGAAGCTATCCAAGGTGACACCAAAGGCGCCGTGGAAGCCATTGCCCAGATCAGCGGCGTCATCACCCAGATCAACGACATCTCAAACACCATCGCCAGCGCCGTGGAAGAGCAGACGGTGACCACCAATGAGATCGCGCGCAACGTCTCCGAGGCGGCGCAGGGAGGGAAGCAGGTGGCGGAGAACGTTGCCTCTGTCGCCACCGCGGCCAGGAGTACCTCGGAAGGGGCGGGCAATACTCAGACGGCGGCCGCCGAGTTGTCGCGCATGGCGGACGAACTCCAGCGGCTGGTTGGTCAGTTCAAGTACGGCGAGACGACCACCGAGGCCGGAGCTCCCCTCGCCCGGCAACGGGTGGCCTAGCGAAGAGGCTTTGCCAACCCGGTTCGTCAGCCGGCTAAGCCGGTTAGAGATGACTGGTTAAGGCGGCCGTACCAAACGATCGCAGCCGCGATCGTCGCTGCGAATGATATCGGTAGGGGCCCACAGATGCCGCGCGCGCCGGTCGAGGCGGGCATGGCGGACGAGCCCCGCACCCTCGTCGGGCAGTTCAAATACGAGACGGGTGGCGGCACGCATCGGACTTGGATCCCCGGCACCGTGCGAGAAACACCGCCAGGAATCGGGGCGGCTTACACCCAGGACGGAGGGAAGGCGCGCCGGAAACGCTTGCTCGAGAATAACGGCTAAGGAAATGTCCGCGTCGAGCCGATAGAAGGGTAAGTGGGCGAGAGAGAATTCCCGTGGGCCCACAGCAAATGCACGGGGATAACGGAGGCAACCAACAATATCGAGGTGGTCGGGTACCTCGGCAACCCGTTGCCAAGGATTCCGCTCCCGCTCGATCCGCGAGCGAGACCCATCGCCGGTTATCGAAGATTTTGACTCGCAAGAAAGGTAGGAGCTATGTCTGGACGTCGTTTCTTGGGAATGGTACTCGCCGGTTTCTTCCTGCTCGCCACGACCTCGCTTTCTGCTGAAATCCGGAAGGTGGTCAAGAAATGTCCACCCCAGTATCCCGTGCTAGCGCTCAAGATGAAGGTGGAGGGCCAGGTAAAACTCGAAGCTGAGGTCGACGCTGAAGGGAATGTCGGCGAAGTGAGAGTTGTGAGCGGTCACGCCCTTTTGAAACAGGCGGCGGTGGAGTGCGTAAAAAAGTGGCAATTCGAGCCGGGGAGTGGGAAGACGGTGGAAGTGGTCGGCTTTGATTTTAAGCTCCCTTAGGCTAGGTGTGCCGCAGCCCTTGATCTTGACACCCCTCTCCCCGGCCGATCTCCCCCAGGGTCGGAGGGAGGGAAGAAGATGCGAAAACTGAAAGTTACGGCACCCTGCTCGGAGGGAGAAGATGCCCAAACTTCAGGCTCGGGCTGTGCCCTCTAACCGGCACAGGGCAAGTGGCACCTAGCCGGCGAACCGATCAAACCAGAGGAGGCGGGGCTCGGCGGGCTCCTGGAATATTATGGACAAAATTCAATCGCGTTTTACCATCGGCAGGAAGCTTGCCGCAGGATTTGGCGCGCTGATCGTTTTGATGCTTATTAGTGCCAGCTTCGCGTACTTGAAAATGGTGGATGCGACGAGACTGCAAGAGGGAATTCGGACGCTCCGCTACCCGGCCACCATCGACGGGGCCAGGATTCAAGCCGGCATTGGCGACGCTGCCGGCGCCCTCCGCGGATACGTTCTGTTCGGGAGCGACCCTAACGACGCGGCTCGGTTCAAAACCACCCGCGCGGAGGCTTGGCAAACCCTTGACGCAGCGCTGGCCGATCTTACTCGGGTGAGCCAGGGTTTTGGTGACAGCTCGGAGGCCAGCCAGGCTTCTTCCATCGCGGCCAAGGTTGGAACCTACCACGAACTACAGAACAAGATCGAACGGCTTGCGGTTGGACAGGGCAACGAGGCCATGGGGCAAGCCTACGACCTGTTGAAAACCGAAGCTACCACCCAACAGAGCGAGCTGACCACGGAACTCGGAAAGCTAGTTGACCAGGAGCATGATAAGACGAACCAGGAAATCCGGGCTTTGTCGGACGCGAGCCGCGCGGCCACCCTCGTTTTGTGGACGACCACGCTGTTGGGAATTCTGGCGGGGTGTGCGATCGCGTATCTTACCAGCAAACAAATGTCGGATCCTCTCCGCCACCTGCGCGATCGCGCCCAAGCTATCTCGACCGGCGACCTCTGCGGGCGAGAATTGGCCTCCGATTCCGCCGATGAGATCGGTGACTTGATGATGGCGATGAACGTCATGCAATCGAAACTGCGGGAGATGATTGTCGAGGTCGCGCAGACCTCCGGCAAGGTGGCGCACTCCTCGGAGGGATTGGGCTCCGTGAGTCAGCAACTGAGCGCCAACGCCGAAGAGACCTCCGCCCAATCCGGTGTAGTCTCCGCCTCCTCCGAGCAAGTGACCAGGAACCTGGAGATTGTGGCCACCGCCACCGAAGAGATGACGTCCAGCATCAAGGAGATTGCCAAGAACGCCAATGAAGCCGCCAAGGTAGCCAATTCCGCCGTCAAGACAGCCGAGAGCACCAACGCAACGGTCGCCAAGCTCGGGCAGGCCAGCACCGAAATCGGTCAGGTGATTAAGGTGATCACCTCCATCGCCCAGCAGACCAACCTTCTGGCTTTAAACGCCACCATCGAAGCGGCGCGCGCCGGTGCAGCCGGCAAGGGCTTTGCGGTGGTGGCTAACGAGGTCAAGGAGCTGGCCAAGGAGACGGCCAAGGCTACGGAGGACATCACGCGGAAGATCGAAACCATCCAAAGTGACACCAAGGGCGCTGTGCAAGCCATTGCGCAGATCACCGACGTCATCACCCAGGTTAACGACATTTCCAATACCATTGCCAGCGCAGTTGAGGAGCAGACGGCTACCACCAACGAGATCGCGCGCAACGTTTCCGAGGCGGCACAGGGAGGGAAGCAGGTGGCGGAGAATATCGCCGCCGTCGCTACGGCAGCCAAAAGTACCTCGGAAGGGGCCTCCAACACTCAGGAGGCAGCCGCCGAGCTGTCGCGCATGGCAGACGACCTGCGAACCCTCGTCGGACAGTTCAAATACGATGGGGCGGGAACAGGTCAGTCTGCCCTGTCGGCACGCAGTCGCGAGGGAGCCCGAAGCCCGAAGGCGGCATAGCCACTCCTGACGTGACGTGAGAAAGGCGGTTGTCGCCCGCGCCTCAGTCCTGCTCACTCAACGTGGTCTGTAACCGGTGACGAATCTGGGCGGGCGTCCCGCCCGCTATCGCTTCACTTTTGCTTGAACCTGTTCCACTATCGGAGGTATACTTAGTGCTGGATAACGGCATAAGTATAATACGTTGATTTATTGCGTCAGAACGACACCGACAGGGGCGAAAGCGAAGGGCTTTTGAAAAACGAAGCCACCGATTTGACTGATAACAAAGGACCAGCCTTTGTGGAAATCAGGAACGAAGCCACCGCATGCGGGTTTTCAGTTACCAGTTCTCAGTCAAAGAGAACGCTCGGGCCTGACCCTGGAAATAAACGAGTGAGAATTGGAGGGTTGTCGAAGGGAGCGACAACTGAGAACTGAAAACTGATGGACTTTTCAAAAACGAAGCCACCGATTTGGTTGATAACAAAGGACTGGCCGTTGCGGAAATGAGGAACGAAGCCACCGTTTAGCCGGGGAAGGCGCTAGGCGGTAGGCGGTCAGCAGAGAGACAGTAGGCGGTAGGCCGTGGGCAGCACGGCAGGCTGATGGCCAATGGGCAAAAGCTGAAACTCTTTAGCCAGCACAGGAGGAAAAAATCATCGAATCTTGCCGGACGAAGCCAAATTGTCTTGATATCAAAGGACATGTTGGGTTGGGTTTTCGGTACGAACCCAATTTCGATCGGCGCGGCGGTCGCGATTTCAGGGAAAACACCGATGCGACCCCTGAACAAGTCTAAACGTATAATTGGTGGTGATACCATTTGAGTAACTCAAGGTTGAGGAAGGGCAGATCGCTGATGTGAGCAAGGATTTCGAGAAGATCCGACGAAAACTGAAAACGAATGGACCGAACCCAAATCTGTGGTGACGGGAAAGGGACATCTTGGGTTGGGTTTTCCACACGAACCCATTTTGCCCCCAGGGCAACGACGAGGCTTTACTGTTGACAAGCAGTCCGACAAGTCGAGGATATGAATATTTTAATACGTGAGAATTCGGATGCGAGAGTCGAGCTGGAAATGAGCGAAGTTGGGGTGATTGGTCCAGCGGCCAGAGGCCCCGAGGGCGGCCTCGTTTGGCGACCCAATGGCCTCTCGGTCGAACCTGGCAGACAAGGCTAAACCTTTACATGGGTTATGCCGATAGACAGACCGAACCCTTTGCGCGCCGCTTACGTGGGACCGGGCAGCGCGTGGGAGCCAGCAGGTTAAGGAGGGCGCGTGCGCGCACTTGTCATCGAGGATTCCAGAATCACCCGCAAGATTCTGACGCGAATGCTCAACCACATGGGCTATGACACCGTCGAGGCCACCAACGGTCGCGAGGGACTGGAGCGGCTCCGGGAAATGGGAGCGAGCGATCTGGTGCTGGTGGACTGGAACATGCCGGAAATGGACGGCTTTGAGTTCCTTCGCGCGGTACGGGCGAACCGGGAGTACGACAGCGTGCCATTGGTCATGGTGACCACCCATAACGACATGGACAGCGTGGCCAGGGCCCTGGAAGCGGGCGCCACCGAATTCATTATGAAGCCGTTCACCGAAGACGTCATTCGGGAGAAACTCGAGTTGGTGGGAAGTCTCGGGGTCTAAGTGATGCGCAGAATTCGAATCCTGGTGGTCGATGACTCGGTGGTGGTCCGCCGTCTGCTGACTGACTCCCTCGCGGCGGATCCCAGCCTGGAGGTGGTGGGCGCAGCCGCCAACGGCCGAATTGCCCTCGCCCGCATCCCCCAGCTCAATCCGGACGTCGTCACCCTGGATGTTGAGATGCCGGAAATGGATGGCCTCCAGGCGCTGAAGGCTATCCGCAAGTCCTGGCCCCGGTTGCCGGTGATCATGTTCAGTACCGTCACCGAGCGCGCGGCCGTGGCCACCCTGGATGCGCTCTCGCTCGGAGCGAACGACTACGTTACTAAGCCCTCCAACGTGGACGGAGCGACGGCCGCAATGGCTCGCATCCGCGAAGAACTGATTCCCAAGATCAAGGCTCACTGCGGCGCCGTCGGCGGCGCGGCCTGGGTTCCGGGCGCGATTCCTGCTCCGGCTTCAGTCACCAGAAGTTTTGCGCTGGCGTCTCCGCGCCGCGGATGCCGGGTGGAGATCGTGGCCATCGGCGTATCGACCGGGGGGCCGAACGCCTTGGCGGATCTCGTTCCGCGACTGCCCGCGCAACTGCCCGTGCCGGTGGTGATCGTGCAGCATATGCCCCCGATCTTCACCAAGTTCCTGGCGGAGCGGCTGGCCTCGAAGTCTCAGATCACCGTGGAAGAGGGGTCGCGGAGCCAAGCGGTGGTGCCCGGCCATGCCTGGCTGGCACCGGGCAACTTCCACATGATTCTAAAGCGCGAGGGAGCGGTGGTCCGCATCGACACCCATCAGGGGCCGCCCGAAAACTCCTGCCGCCCGGCGGTGGATGTTCTGTTTCGGTCCGTGGCCGCCACCTACGGAGCCGGTGCACTGGGGGTCGTGATGACGGGGATGGGACAGGACGGGTTGCGCGGCTGCGAGTACATTCGGGAGCAGGGCGGGCGTGTAATCGTGCAGGACGAGGCTACGTCAGTGGTCTGGGGCATGCCGGGCTTTGTGGCCCAGGCCGGCCTCGCCGACAAGGTGTTGCCTCTGGATCAGATGGCGGAAGAGATTGTGCGGCGGGTGCGGGAATTTCGGACGGCGGCCCCGGTGCGCGTGGCCGAGCGGCAGTTTGAGCTGAGATAGAAGGCAATCCCAAGATGGCGATTACGAGGCCGGATTTCGACTTCATTCGGGACTTGGTTCGGGTCAAGGCGGGTATCGTGCTTGACCCCGGCAAGGAGTACCTGGTGGAGTCCCGCCTGGTCCCTCTCGCCCGGAAGGAGGGTTTCCCTTCCCTTACGGACCTGGTGGCCGGGCTCCGTAACCGATCAACGAACGGCCTTCATTACCGAGTCGTCGAGGCCATGACCACCAACGAGACCACCTTTTTCCGGGACCACCAACCCTTTGAGCTGCTCCGAACCAAGGTGCTGCCGGAAGTCGTCTCCCGCCGCAGTGCGGGAAGGAATATCTCAATCTGGTGTGCGGCCTCCTCCAGCGGCCAGGAGCCTTACAGCATCGCCATGCTGATGCGGGAACACTTTGGGTTTCTCGCCACTTGGCGCGTGGATTTCATTGCCAGCGACCTTTCGCAGGAGATGCTGGCGCGCACCCGGCAGGGGCGGTACAGCCAACTGGAGATAAACCGTGGCTTGCCGGCGGCTTACCTGGTGAAGTACTTCCGCAAGGAAGGGGCGGAATGGCAAATTCGCGATGAATTGCGCCAGATGCTGACTTTGCGGGAGATCAACCTGGCGCAACCCTGGCCCCTGCTGCCTCCCCTGGATATCATTTTCATGCGCAACGTGCTGATCTATTTCAGCATCGGGTCGAAGAAGGAGATTCTGGCCCGCGTGCGAAGGCTGCTGAAGGCTGACGGGTACCTCTTCCTCGGTGGGACCGAAACAACCTTGAACCTCGACGACAGCTTCGAGGCCGTTCCGGGTCTCGCCACCTGTTATCGCCTGAAGGGAGCGGTGGCTCAGCCCAACTAAGCGGCCGACACCGAGTGTGAAAAGCGAAGGATGTCGGTTTTGGGTACCAATGCTGAATCTTTAGGTGAGACCATGAAGAAAATGTGCGTTCTTATCGTTGATGACTCCTCCGTGATGCGGAAAATCGTCCAACGGTCACTGCGCCTCGCCGGCCTCGATATCGAAACCGTCCTCGAGGCCGATAACGGCGAGGAAGCCCTGAGCGTCGTGCGGCAAAATTCCATCGACATGATCTTCAGCGACATCAACATGCCGAAGATGGACGGGCTCGAGTTCGTGCGGCAACTTCAAGGCCTGGAGGCTGCCAAAGGCATTCCCGTCGTGATGATCACCACGGAGGGGAGCCAGTCGCGAGTGGTGGAAGCCCTGTCGCTAGGCGCCCGCGGATACATCCGCAAACCGTTTACGCCCGATCAAGTAAAGGAGCGCATCGCTCCCCTGCTGGAGGCATAGAGATGAGTTCAGACACCGGCCAAGAGGTCAAGGCCCGCGCCCAACTGGAGTTTGCCGTGCGAACTTCGGAGGGCGCCTTTGCCGGCCCCAAGAGGAACTGGAGCCTGCCCGAAGGGGGGTGGGAGTCGCTGCTTCGCCTCGCTGCTTCCGAGATCCTGGAGTTCATGTTGGGGGTCCAAGTCAGTGAGTTGCCCGAATCGGCGCCCCGCAACACGGCCGACATGACGGCCATGATCGGACTGGCCGGTGAGCTCAGCGGGGTCTTGAGCATCCGCTGCCCGGCCGCAGCGGCGGCCACTCTGGCTTCCAAGATGCTCGACGCCGACATCACGCCGACCGACGCTTACACTCGCGATGCCCTAGGCGAGATCGCCAACGTGATCGCGGGAACCCTCAAGGCCAAGGTACCGGGTTTGGAAGACGCCTGTCTGCTTTCCACCCCGACCATCGTGATCGGCCTGGATTACAGGCTTTTTTCCATCAGCAACTCCACCTCCCTCTGCGTGGCCCTGCAATTCGAGAGGCAGCCGATGTGGATCACGCTCGATCTCCACCGCTAGGGAAATCCTTACTTAGATAGGCTACAGATGAAGGACTCGGCACTGAAGGAGTGAGGCGGCGACCGGCGGACCTTCATCGGCGCAAGGATTCCAGGCGTTCTTGGTGGGGGCCGATCTCGGTGACCCGGAGCCCGTAGTTTCCGTCCACGATCACAAGCTGTCCCCGGGCAACCACTTTTTGGCCCACCAGGAGTTCGACGGGGTCCTGCAGTTGCTGGTCCAGTTCCACCACCCCGCCCCTGCCGAGGTCGAGGATGTCGCGCAGCAGCAATTGTCGCTCTCCAAAGCGAAGGTAGGCCTCCAGTTCGACGCCGCGAAGGAACCTCGGGTTGGCGTTGCCCGAACTCGGTCGAAGAGAGTCTGCGATACGGCCTTGATCGCGTGGCGACACGTCGCTTTCTGCCGCGGTGGGCTCGACGGCGGCCGCCAGTTCCGGGCTGAGGAAGAGATGGACGCCGATAGGCGAAACGTGGGCGCTGCCGCAACCCATGACGACGTGCACCGCGGGCGCCCATTGGGGACGGTCGCTGGCCTGGAAAACAAGCCCGACCTCCGCGCCCAACTTGCTTCCTAGGGCGGTCGCCGCAGTACCGGCGCCCTGGCGCAGCAACTCCGCCGCGGCATCGGCATGTAGGTCATCTAACTCGGCGACCGGGTTGGGGGCCTCCGACATTAGGATGCCCGCCAGTGCCAGCGCGTCGGACTTGGAAACGAAGAGCGCCTGCTCTCCGCGCAATCGTTTTTCGGCAGAGAATCGCAGCCACATTCCCGCTGCGGGTTGCGAGTAGGGATCGCCCGCATCAGGGCCGAGACTCTGTAGAGTGAAAGCCTCGCTGCGGATTTGCTCGAGGACTTGGCGGAGACTCTCAAACCAGACTTGGCAATACTCCTGGCGGGCTCGAGGCAAGGAAAGCACGGCCGTGACGCTCATAGCGATTCCTTTTGAGTGTCGTTGCGAAGCTGCAGGCGTTTGTCGAGGGTGGCGGCGCGCACCCCATCCACCTGGACGGGATAGGCGGTGAACAGCGCCCGGTTGGCAACGGACAGCACGAGAGGGTCGCCAATCCGGTGTTGCAGGACAAGCGTCTGTCCGGCTCGCAACGCCACCAGATCGCCGCCGCGGACAAAGGCAGGCAGCACCACTTCCACGGGAAAACGGCAATGTTGCAACCGGCGGCGGCGGAGGTCAATGTCTTCCCAGGTGACGCGCCGCTTCCGGGTCATCCACTGTTCGTCCATCTTTCTTAGCAGGGCGCTCGAAACCACCCCCGGGAAGGCCAGATTCATGGTGCCGCGGGCGTCGGGCATCCGGATCTCAAAGCTGAGCGCCAGAACGTTTTCATTAGGGGCCATCAGGCGCTGTACTTGAGCCTCCTTTTGCCGTTGATAGAAACTCATATGCAGATCGATCAGTGGCTGCCAAACCAGTTGCAGTTGCTCGCAGATAATCCTCGTCACACTTTCGAGGATCTGCTCCTCGATCTCGGTGATGTCTCGAGCGAACGCTTCCCCCTTCCCCTCGCCTCCCAGCAGTAACTCGACCGCCGGGAAAGCCAGCGACGAGTCGAGCTGTAAGACGGCGGAAGCCTCAAACGGCTGAAGATCGATCGCGGCCACGTATGACATTTCGGCGATACGCTGCAAGAACTCGGAGTAAGGGAGTTGCTCTACCGAGACGAGGTTGGCTTCAAACAGAACCCGCAAGTAAGCGCCGAGCCGTTCACTGAGATTGCGGGCGAAAGTGTCGTGGAGCAGACTCAGTGAGCCGACTTGCTGTTGATTGATCCGGCCGGACTGGCCAAAGGAACACGGGGTTACAGTCCGTCGCTTCCGTTCGTCTTCGACTTCCCGGAGCGGACGGTTTTGCGCTGCCCTGATCAGCGCATCGATCTCCTCCTGGTTCAGGATCTTTTCCATCGTCGTTTCTCAAGGTCTCAGTAGTTCACTTCATCGTAGCTCGGTAATGCGAACGGCTCGTCGCTTGCCCACCACGTCAAACTCCGCCCAGCCGACGATGACCTCGTTGACCCAGACGGGCAGCGGCGTATCCTCGCTGACCCGGCAGTCGATCACGGAGTCCAACTCCATGTCCAGCAAGTCTCCCACCGTAAGCTTAGGTACCTGGAGCGCGACACTCAACCTACAGGGCAGCCACTGGGCTTCGTTCCACGCTTCTTCCAGAGAAGGCCGCCGGGCTGCGTTCGACGAAGGTGGACTTGTTTGCTCATTCATAGGTCACCGCCGACCAAGGGCGCGGCCAAGCCAGGCTGACGCCTTGCAGTCCCGAAGGTGTTGTCGCAGCGACCCGGGGGTCTTAGGCAACCAAGGCATCCTCTCCCTCGTTCTTAAGCGTAATCTTGCCCTCCGCCTCCAGCTTGCGGGCCATCGTCACGATCTCCACCTGGGCTCGCGAAACGTCCCGAGCCCGGACGGCTCCGGTCACTTCCATATCTTCCTTGAACATCTCGGCCGCCCGCTCGGACATTCCACCGAGGAACTTATCCTTCAGCATCGGGGAAGCTCCCTTCAGCGCGACGGCCAAAGTCTTCTTGTCGAGCGATCCCAGCAGCTCGCGAACGCTGGCATCCGGGGCCCGCAGAAAGTCATCGAAGGTAAACATCACATTGCGGATGGCCTGCGCCAGATTCGCGTCGACGGTTTCAATCGACTCCAGGATGGCCTTACTGGAGCTCGCGTCGAGGCGGTTCAGGAGATCGCCAACCGCGTCGATACCTCCGTAAGTCAGTAACTTCTGTTTGCCCAGTCCTTGGATCTTCTTCGTCAGAACAGAGACAATCTTCTGGACCATTTCCGGCGAAAATTGCCGGATCTTGGCCAGTCGCTCTACCACCTGGGACTTCGTCTCCTGAGGCAGCAGTTGAACCAGGGTGGAAGCCGTCGTGGCGCCCAGATGGGCCAGAAGCAGGGCCACCGTCTGCGGGTGTTCGCCTTCCACGAACTTGAGAAGTTGCTGGGGGTCCGCCTTTTGCAGAGCGTCGAGGTCCTTCATTGAGACCTCCTCTGTCCGCGTCACTTGGAGGAGCAGGTCCTTGGCCACCGCTTCGCCGAACGCTTGAACGAGCAAGCGTTCAGCGTAGGCAATACCTCCTTTTACTAAGTATTCGCGGGTCAACAAGAGCTTGTTGAATTCCTCGGTAACCTGCGCGGCCGCCTCGGGCGGCACGTACTCGAGCGCAGCGATCTCCCGGGTGAGGAGCTCCACCTTATTCTGGGGAAGGTTCCGATAGATGACGCTGGCGGTCTTCTCGCCGAGCAGCACCATTAGCATGGCGGCCTTACGAAGTCCACTAACCCTTTGTGCGACCTGCGGCATGGAACGACTTCCTTGCTCAAACGGTCAGCGCCTCTCCCACATTGGCCGACTCACGGATCCGCGCACAGACCGATCCTCCGTAAGCCGCCACGGGCGCCATAGTCCCATGTTTTCTTATCGGCCGGTGTCAAGGGTCGCTTTAAGCAAAAGTTGCATTGCGCATGCATATATGTTTGCACCTCAGAGTGTAGACGTATTTGCCTATATCTCGTGCTCCGTTCTCAGGTCCACCGAAGCCAACTCCGCGATCGGACCTGACCCGGCCAACCTGGAACCCTGTGAGCTGCGAAGGAAGTTGGCGAGGTCAAGGAGAGGAAGAGCGGGCTTGAGAGTGAAGCTCAGGCGGCAAGATCCTCGCTGTCAACCGAGCACCTTCGCTAACAGATAGGCCTGAATTGCTTCCTTCATCCGAGCGCGGTCGGCTGGCGTCACTTGGTGCACTTGGGCCGCAACCGCTGTGGGTGCCGGGGTCGACGAATTGGCGGCCAGGACCGTACCGTTCCCGCTCGCGGGCTCCATCGGGATTCCAGCGCGTGCCAGGATGGAGGCCACATAATGCCGCGTCTCGCTCGGGGCGTGACTGAGCCAGTCCGATCCCCAGCGCGTCACCGCGTGCGCCACGTGTCCCGGTCCCCAGTTGTAGGCGGCCAGCGCCTGGGCCGTATCGCCAAACTTGGCCAGTTGCTGATGCAAGTAGTGGATTCCGCCCCGGATATTCTGGGCCACATTGTACGGATCGACGCCCAACGCCGCCGCCGTGGCCGGCATAAGCTGCATGATGCCGATGGCGCCGCTCGACCGATTCAAGGCGTGAGGGTTCAAGTCCGACTCGTGCATGGCCACTTGCAAGGCAAGGTGGGGATCGATTCCCGCCGCCTCCGCCGCGTGGCTGATGAACTCCGACCAGAACGACTGGTGGCGTGACGGGACAGGCCCGGAGGTCTGTCCCGCTGGTTTGGGAGGTGCAGCAAAGGCGGAATTGGTGGTCTCAATGTTCATGAGCGTTACCTGCTCGTATGGCGTTCAACTTCCAAGCCCGTTGCAGCACGCCACGTGCCAGAATCAACGACAATCCAGAAGGCTTGTAGTCTATTGATTACAATGAGGCTGCTGGTCCCCACAAGGAGCCTCACATCCCTACGTGAAAAGGTTCTAATCAATTCTTGCCGACCTCCGAACCCGGACCCGGCAAGATCGGCCGAGCCGAACCAACTGCTGCCAACTACAATACCCGCGGCCAGCCGCGATTCCTCATGCCACCTTATGCCAACTGAGTCAGCGCTGCTTGGCCCTTGCTGAGGTTGGAGGCCCGATTTGGGCTCGATATAACACGATATAAGTCGATTGCCACGCCCGTCGCCAGACTCTGTTCCATTGCCGGGTTTGTTCCTGGGTTTGTTTTCCGGGTCATCTCCGTTCTAAAGCATTTATTAGGTTTGTTCCAGGTTTGTTTTTTGTGAGGGCTTCCATTCTAAAGGACTTACCAGGTCTGTTCCAGGTTTGTTTTAAGGGTTATGTTTTTTTTATGGATTCTAATGTGTTTGTCAGGTTTGGTTTGACCCATTTTTTCATTTTCAGCCCGAACGCCAGGACACTTGTTGATGGCAGTTCGGCCCCTGGATCGCCAAGCCCAGAATCCCCAGTCCCGAAACCCGTTGCGCCTGATCGTTCATCGCTCATCCGCCGTTCCTGTTTTCTTCGCTCGAAGCTGTTGGCTCGTTTTAGCACGGGCTCCGGTTTTGACGAGCCGTTCGCACCGTGGGGTTCCTTGCGCGTCCCGAGCTCCGAGTCCTTGACGCCGACTCTTCTCGGCGAGTCCCGAGTCCGGCATGTCTTCGCGAATCCCGAACCTGAACTCCCCGGCGAACCGGTCTCAAGCGACTGTTTACAGAAAATTATACGGTACCGACAGATGGATGTCAAGAAGAATAATTATAGGTCCGGTACCCTGCCCATGCTCGGACTCGGATCCGTCCGGCGCCCTCGGAATCAGTGAAACCTCTTCACGCGGGGCTTCGGAGTTATGGATTGGGCGTTCGCGGAAGAAGAGATCGAAAACATGAATTATGAATGATGAATGATGAACAAAGAAGGGAAGACGGTAGACGGCATAAGGGAAGAGGAACTTCTTTCCTGTATGCCGTCAGCCACCTGCCGTCTACCTCTGGAAGGGCCATTCGCCCCGGACGCGGGCGCGAATGAAGTAGGCAATGGACCCCACCGCAAAGACCCCCACGGCGAAAATCAGCGACTTGCGAGCCGCGGTCCCAAGCACGAAAATCCAGCCCACAATCGAGACGACGCCCGGAATCGGATAAAACCACATGCGGAAGGGACGCGCCAAGCAGGGCGCGCGCCGTCGTAGGAGAAAGAACCCGATGGTTTGCGGCAAGTACTGAATGAGAACGCGCGTAGCGATGAGGCCAGGGATCACTTCATTGAGCTTGGCCAAGCTAAAGATGGAAGCGATCACCCCCAGGGTGATCAGCGAGACGTAAGGGAACTCGCCTTTGGGATGCAGTCGAGCAAAGACGCGGAAGAAGTTGCCATCGGTAGCGGCAACATAAGGAATGCGCGAATAACCGAGTAGCAGGGAGAATACCGACGAGAAGGCGATCCAGAGGATCAGTAAGGTCATCACTTTTCCTGCTGTGGCGCCCTGGAGCGCCTCGATGTAGACCGAGGCAATGAAGCCGCTCTTCAAACTATCCCCTACGTCACGCCACGGGATCACACTGAGGATGCAGGCCGTCATCATCAGGTAAAGCGCGCCTACGGTCATGATGGAAAACATGATGGCGCGTGGGATCACGCGCCCAGGGTTGCGGATTTCCTCCGCCAGGTAGCAAACGTTGTAGTAGCCGAAGTAGTCGTAAAGGGCGTAGAGGGTGGCCTGGCCGAGGCCCATCCAAAAGACCCAGCTCATCTGGAACGCATCGGGAGGAAAATCCAAAAGCCGAGCGGTGCTCAAGTGCGGCGCGCCGGATACCACGATCCAGAGACACCCGAGGAGCACTCCTCCCACCAGCACTACCGAGATCTTACCGATGGCGCCGATCCGGCGGTAAAGAAAAGCTACGAGGAGAAGCGGAAACAGTGGCGCGATCAATCGAGGGCCGCCGGTGGGTAATCCCGGCATCAGGTAATGCAGATAATGCGCAAAGCCAATGCTACCACTGGCCACCGACAGGGGAGCCGAGAAGATGATCTGCCAGACCATCAGGAAGGAAAGCCATCGCCCTGCTCCGTGGGGACCGAAGGCCTCGCGCAGGTAGTTGTAGCTGCCACCAGCCTTGGGGAGGGCCGCCCCCAGTTCCGCCCACACCAAGCCGTCGCAGAACGCCACCAACGCGCCGACCAGCCAGGCGAGCATCGCTTGCGGCCCGCCCATCGTAGCCAGCAAAAGGGGAATGGTAATGTAGGGACCAATCCCCACCATGTCGGTGATGGCGAGGGACGTGGCCTGCACGAGACCTAGTTCGCGTCGGAGGGCCGGTGGGGCGAGTTGGTCGGCTGCGGTGTTGGTGGTCAAGCTCGGAGGCGTCAGGTGTCAGTAGTCAGTCTTCATTTGCGGATGGTCCCGAGTCCGCCGCTGCGACTGACGACTGACAGCTTCTTTCAATCGCCAATCGTCAATCTGCAATCGGCAATTCTTCGTCGGGCTCTTCACGCGTCGCGGGTCACGGGCCACCGTTTGCACGAGGCCCTAGGTAGAGGATTTTGCAGAGCTCTTCTTACCTTCCCAGGTACCGTTAGTTTTCTCGCCGCCGGCACCGCTGTCAACGGACCACGCGCCACTCAACTGACCTTTGTTCAGCTTGCCGGTTAGCAGGTAGTTGCCTTGCGGCGTGTCGATGTGGATCTCCAACATCTTTTTCTTGAAGCTGGCCGTGGTGAGTTCGGTGGATCCGATCGGCGACGAGACGGAGCCCGTTACGGTCTCCCCATTCTGCTCGAGGTACAGCGTAAAGCTCATATCACCATTAGGACCGCCGTGCGACTCGCATTCCCACGTGCCCGTGGCCGGGCCGGGCTTGGCCTTGTTTCCCTTGGCGGCTAGAAGGCTCGTCACGCTCAGAACCACCAGGCAGAGTCCAACTGCTCTAAGAACACGCTTCATTGGTAAGTCCCCCTTGAAGAAGTTGAGAGTCCGAAGTTGAAAGTCGAAGTTGGAACGGGCGCTCTTGATTTTCGACTTTTGACTTTCGGCTGCTCTTAAGAACTGCCCTTAAGAGTACATTCGCGGCGCTGATCCGCGAGCAGTGATTCTACCTTGATCTCGTCCGAGGCGTCCAGCCCGTTTCGAGAATCGAACTCAGAACCAGAAGTGCCAAATCGCGTCGACCATGGCGTGGGTCAGCGCGGGAGCGCAGAGCCGTTGCCGAGTCCGATAGGCGTTGCCATAGAAGAGTCCCGCCAGGGTGGCCAGGATAGCGTATCTCCAGTTCGGTGCCGGTGCGTGGTGCAGATGTGACAATCCGAAAATCACCGAGGCAATCGCCAAGCCATAGATTCCATGCCGCGGGCCCTGAATGCTCTTCACCAGGAAATTCTGCAACACGCCGCGGAAAAGAAGTTCTTCCGGTATGGCGATGGTGAGATAGATACCCAAGAACTGCCCCACGAACATCACTAGAGAGACTCCTTCAGAATGAAAATGGATGAAGTTCAAGGCGATGCCCAGTGGGATGCCAAGCACCGAAAACCCGACAAAATTCGCCAAGCCGTCCTTCAAGTCGCCCTTACGAAGGATGAGCCGATAGCCGACCCCTTCCAGGTTGCGGATCACCATGAACGCGTAACCCCCGACTAGAACGGAGTATACCGGCCGAAAGGCATAGAGATCCTCCGGCCACATCCAGATGCCGTTGAGCCAGCCGGCGGCTACCGGCAGTGCCAGCGACAGCATCGCGGCGAAGTCCCGCCAGCCGACGCGGTCAGCCCGATGGAGCCGGTCCGGGAGCAGCAGGAGGACCGGGGCCATGATATAAGCGGCCAGCTTAGCCGCACCGAGCGTAGAAAAAGTGCGCGTTCCGAAGGCCACGACGAAGTACGGCGCCAGCAAAAGCAGCGGCATCGCAATGGCGGCCACGAGAGATTCCACCGCCCACGCCCGGAGTCGTTTCACGAAGCCGCTATTGGTGAGGGCCACGAAGAGGCCCAGGACCAGTGAGAGACAAACAAAGAAGGCAGCCAGCCGCGCGGGATCGATTTTGACTTGAATCAGCACGATCCACGTGGCCAAGGCCGCAAGCGATAGCAAGCCGACGATGGCGAGGATCAGGTTCTTCACGGTGCCCTCATCAAAATAAAACTAGTTTTCGGTTTTCAGTTCTCACTTTTCAGCCCCGGACTTCACTCACGATTTTCAGAAAGTCTGGAAATCGAGGGCCGAGAACCAAGAACATGTAGAAAAACACGAAGCAAAGACTCAGGTACCTTTAGCTCTCTCCCTTCCGCCTTCTGCCTTTCATTTCTGGTCATCGGACGCCCCCAAGTCGAGCCTGGGAAGCGGAATAATACGCGTCTCGCCCAGCTTCTTCAAATCTCTTTCGAAGCTTCCGGCATCGCCCACCAGCACGATGAGGGCGTGGTCCGGGTCAAGATACTGGCGCGTCCGGTCCCCGACCTCCTGGCGGCTGATGTTCCCAATATTGGTCGGAAAGTTGTTCCAATAGTCCAGCGGCAGGTTGTGAACCATCAGTTGCAGCACCTGGGTGGCGATGTCCTCTGACGTTTCGAATTCCAGGGCCGTGTGACCGGTCAGATAGCTTCGCGTCGTGTCCAACTCGGCATCATTCGGAGGGTGGTCTTGGAGGCGCTTCATCTCTTCGAGGATCAGGTTGATAGCTTTCAAGGTCTCGGGAGTTCGAGTCGACGTCTTGGCCACCCAACTCCCTACGGTTTGATGGCAGACGAGATCACTGGAAGCGCCGTAGGTGAGCCCACGCTGGCTGCGCAAGGAATGGAAGAGACGGTTGGTGGCCGGCCCCCCCAGGATCTGGTTGGCCATCGTCAGTGCGCCGTAATCGGAGCTGTCACGGCGAATGCCGCGATTGCCAATCCGGATCTCGGTTTGGACCGCATCCGGCTTATCGATAACGATGACCCGCCGTGAAGGTGAGGAAGACTGCACAGTGTTCTCGGGCGGCGGGGCGGGCGCCGGGGCGCTCAGTGCCTCGGCCTTCCACGACCCAAAGGATTCTCCGGCGCGCGCGAACGCATCCGCGGGGGCGATGTCACCCACCACGGCAAGAATCGAGTTCCCAGGACGATAATTGCGTTCGTGGAAACGGCGCAGGTCCGCGCGGGTGATGCGACGGACCGATTCCGGCGTTCCCTCCGCCGGGTGGCTGTAAAGCGTGCCCGCGAAAATCGCCTGATTGAACACCGCGTCGGCGAGATAAGACGGGTCCCGGTAGAGAATTTCGAGGGACGAGAGCAACTGTCTGCGCCCGCGTTCAACTTCGGCCGGATCGAACTCCGGGCGGATGGCCATGTCGGCCACCAGGTCAAAGGCCATTCCCGCATGGTCGGCCAGAACACTCAGGGCAACGTAGGACTCATCCCAATCGGCCCCGGTATCGATAACCCCGCCCGCCTGGTCAACTGCCTCGGCAATCTGAAGCGAAGTCCTGGATGTGGTCCCTTCGTCGAGCAACCCTGCCACGAATTGTGCGGTGCCAGCATGGCTGGGCGGGTCGGCTTCCGCGCCCGCCTTCGCCACCAGCCGCAACGTGATGATTGGCAACGAATGGCGCTCGATCACCAACACGCGCAGACCGTTGGCAAGGGTCCGCTCCGCCGGCTCCGGCAACACCACCGGCTTGGGCGGCGGCACCGTGGGAGGGTATTGACGATCGCGGCCCCACGTGCACGGGGCGAGCAGCAGCGTCAGAAGGAGGAGTGACCGAAGAAATTGACGATTGATCCCGCCCGGCCGGAACGATTGACGATTGAAAGACGCCCCCCAACCGAGCTTGTTTATCCAATCCCGCATTTTTCTAGCGCCTTTGGCCTCCAAGAATTGACGATTGACGACTGGAAGAAGTCGTCGGTCGCCAGTTGTCGGTAGTCAGTCGCAGATGCAACTCGGGTATGCCGCAACTGACAACTGACAACGGACAACTGACGCCTCTTCCAATCGGCAATCGGCAATCGTCAATTTTTCGGAATCACTTCCACCAGGGTCATATTCTCCGGCACAAAGTATTTCTCGGCTACGCGGCGAATGTCTTCCGCGTTGACGGCCATGAACCGATTCAACTCGGCATCGAGCAGGTTGGGATCCTTCAGCACGATTGCCGCATAGCCCAATTCCTCGCCACGGCTCTGGTCGCTCTGGCGGCTCAGGATGAAGTCGCGCAGGATCTGGTTTTTCGACTTCTCGAGCTCCGCTGGCGAAACCAGCCCGGTCTTGAGGCGCTCCAGTTCTTCGCCCACCTCAGCTTCACCCTCCGCCGGGGTGTGGCCGTCGTTCATCACAGCGAAGACAAAGAAGAGATTGGGATCCTCGGTGAAGTTGCCGGTGGCTTCGGCTTCGAGCGCGCTCTGCTTTTCGTAAACGAGACGACGGTAAATTCGCGAGCTCTCACCCTCCGACAGAATTTTGGCCGCCAGCCGCAACGGGTATGCATCGGGAACGCCGTCGGCCGGCATGTGGTAACCCTCCACGAAGGCGGGCAGCGCCACGTCGCGTGTGATCTTCACCACCCGCTCACGGGTCTGGGGCGGCTCTGGCGGAATGTTACGCACCACGGGCCGGCCGGCTTCGAGTGGCCCGAAGTACTGGCGCACGTCGGCTTCCGCCTCGCTGGCCTCTAAGTCGCCGGTGATTATCAGGGTGGCGTTGTTAGGAACGTAATAGGTGTCGTAAAACGCGCGCACATCGTCGACGCCGGCCCGGTCCAGGTCTTCCATGCTGCCGATGGTCATGTGCTGATACGGGTGGACGGTGTAGGCGTTCTGATAGAGGACCTCCACCACTGTGCCATACGGCTGGTTGTCAAAGCGCTCGCGGCGCTCCTCCTTCACCACTTCTCTTTCGTTCTTGAAAACCTTTTCCGTGATGTCGAGGCCGCGCATGCGATCGGCCTCCAGCCACAACGAGACCGGAAGGCAGGAGCTGGGTGTCGTCTCCCAGAAGACCGTATAGTCCTCCGTGGTATAGGCATTGTCCGTGCCGCCTGAGCGAATGATGTAATCGGAAAAGTCTTCCGGCGGTATGTTCTTTGTGCCCTGAAACATCAGGTGCTCGAAAAAGTGGGCGAACCCGGTCCTGCCGGGCGTCTCGTCTTTCGACCCCACGTGATACCAGACCTGGACATTCACGAGCGGCGCGTCATGGTTTTCGACCAGCAGAACCCGCAGGCCGTTGCCGAGCACGATTTGCTTGACTGGAGTGTGAGGAAGGGTGACAGGCGCGGCGACACCGGTAGCAACGCTCGGCAGAACGAGGAGCGCAAAAAGGACGGCGGCGCGGGATCTGGCCGTTGGTATTCTTACCGCGATCATCGGGTTTCCGTC
>Ga0335081_10001355_pt1 | contig 39030 bp, 27 predicted proteins | sample Lox_Sample_35_FD_206713 | JGI IMG/M metagenome (GOLD analysis project Ga0335081, IMG submission 206713) | Soil microbial communities from Loxahatchee National Wildlife Refuge, Florida, United States - Lox_Sample_3.5 | ecosystem: Environmental > Terrestrial > Soil > Wetlands | place: USA...
TGCCGGCGGCCCAGATGTCGCCATTGTTGCCATGGACGACCTGCGTAAAGCTCTCGTGGTTCTCGCCGTCTGGCGGGGATTGAAGATCAAAATGCAGGCGAGGAAGCGAGCCGGAACTGCGGTAGAGGCCGGAGCGCGTGGCCACCCAAAGGCGCTGTTCCGAATCGAGGATCATGCGCATCACTTTGTCGCCAGCCAGACCGGCGGTGGCGCCGAAAGTCTCAACCTGATGCGTGCCAGGGTTGAGGTGGGCCACTTCGCCGCGCCCCGTCCCCAGCCAAATGGTGCCGTCGCGCGCCAAAGTCAGGGCTCGGATGGTCGTACGGCCAATGGCGGCCTCGTTCGACCAGTGCCAGACGCGTTCGCCGCGCGGCAGGTAGTTCAGGCCATAGTCGGTGCCGGCCCACAAGGTGCCGGAGGAGTCCCGCCGAATGCTCCAGATCGCTTCGTTGCTCAAGCCCTCCGCGCGGGTCCATGCCTCCCAGGAGCCCGCTCCCACCCAGCGCACGATTCCCGCGCCAGACAGTCCGATCCAATAGGACCCTTCGCGGTCCTGGAGGAAGCAGCCCACCGAGTTAGTGAGCAGACCGCGGGTAGGGTCGATGAGTTCCCAGCGGTCGTCCCGGCGCATGGCCAGACCCGAATCGGTTGGAACGAACAGCTGGCCCTGGGAGTCCATGCTGATGACCGAGTTGTCGTACGTGCTGGAAGGGAGCCCTTGGTCCACAGGAACAAAACGGCGGGCTCCTTTAGGCAGCACGAGCAGGTGCTCGGGGCTGCGCAGCCAGATGTTGCCGGCCGAATCGCCGCGGACGGCGTGCCAGAGCTGATCCGATACACCTTCGGTCGGCCCGAACCAGGTGACCGAGGAATTGCCGGCCAAGAGCGAAGACGTGGATGCGCCGGGGCGGCGGTCGATGCGCAGAACGCGGTTGCGGCACGTCAGCCAGAGCGAGCCGTTGCTGTCGACGTGTACGCCGAGAACGGGACCGGTCTCGATGCCGAGATTTTCAAATGCCGCCCGCCATCCGGTCGGTCCCGGCCGCACAACCAGAAGGCCTTTATTTGTAGCGACGTATAGGACACCCTGGGCATCGGAAGCAAGTGAAGACCGGCTCCATACTTCGTAATCCCCAAGGCCGGGAAAGGACTGAAAACGGTTGCCCACGCGGCGGGCTATGCCCTCGTGAGTCGCCACCCAGAGCGTCCCGTCCTTGCTCTCGTGCAGGCTGGCAATCCAGGCGCCCGGGAGGCCGCTATCGGTGAAATAGCCCCGGAAAACCGAGCCGTCGTATCGAAACAGGCCACCTTGCGTGCCGACCCAGAGAAAGCCGGTGCGGTCCTGCAACATACATTGAGCCACCAGGTTCTGTAAGCCCTGCTCCTGGCCGTATGGCTTGAGGTTGAGTTGCTGGGCCGAAATCGGGCAGCATGCCACGATGAAAGCCGCAGTCAGGAACGAACATCCGCTCCGGCGCCGGTTCAGATACTGCACACGGTCCTCTAAGGACATATCGGAAGGTCGGATCCGATTCTTGAGCGGAAAGAATTGCCGATGGAATTCCGCTGGTCGTAGACGTACCCGGCCGTCCAGCAAGCAAAAGAGTGCGTGCTCGGGTCAAACGCGGTAGGTGTCTGGCCGCCAGGACTTGACCGCGCGCTTGATGGCGTCGCTGGCGAGGTTTTCGTCGGCGGCTTGGCGGGCCAAGGCCACGAACTCGGCGTCGGAGGCAAAGCGGAGAGCGATGATCTGGCGAATATCCAGCCGGGGATCCAGCAGTTTGCCAGTCAGGGCGAAGTGACGGAGGTTCTCCTCGGCGCGGATTGCGCGGTCCTGGGCTTTCAGGGCGAAGATCCGGCAGAAGAAAAAGAGCATCAACGCGCAAATCGTTAACATGGCGATCAGCGACGCGCTGTAGATGCGTTCGTGATCTCCCAGGGATTCGTAAACGTTGACCAGGGAGCCAATCAAGGTTAATACAAGCGCAAAAAAAAGAACACCGTGGAACATGGGGACGATGCGGCGATGGTTGGCATAGGTCTGTTCGGACATGCGGGGCTGGCTCCTCTGATACAGTTTACGCGCAGACGGGCAGAAAGACACGGGTCAACCAGATTCAACAGCCTGGTGTCGTGGAGATTCACGACAGCGGCGTCGATAATAACGACATCGCGTTCAATCGGCTGATTCCGCTCAGAATCTGCAGAAAATCGAACAGCGGGTTGTGGGATTCATCGACATGCATTCCGTGCTGGAAAATGCCGCATCGCGCATGCGCATGAAATCGCAACAGATAAAGAGGTAAAAAACACCTGTTTTTGGCATGAGCCGTGCGTTTATGTGAGGCAGAAAGGATGGCACGAACAGTATGACACCGATTCTGGTATTAGCAACGTTCCTGGTTTTCATCGTATTGGATTACTTCATCAACAGGCGCAAGGTCATGAACACCGTTCCGGTGGAAACGCCGAAGGCGGCCGCGGCCACTGCTGGCGGCGACTACGTGGATGGTTTCCTGGTCCCCGGACGTCTTTCTTACCACCCTGGGCACGGGTGGCTGGTGAGAGAGCGCAAGAACGTGTTTCGCATGGGCGCGGATGAGTTCGCAGCGTCACTACTAGGGAAACTGGAGCGGATCGAGCTGCCAAAGCCCGGTCAGTGGATCCGGCAGGGGCAAAAGGTGATTTCGTTCTACCGCGACGGCCGGAAGACGGAAATGGTTTCCCCGACGGAAGGCGAGGTCATGGAAATCAACGGCGAAGTCCTGCAGAATCCAGCGGTTCTGCGCACAGACCCCTACGGGAAGGGGTGGCTGGTCTCGGTTCACGTTCCAGACGAGGAGAACACGGCTCGCAACCTGGTTCCAAAAGGCTTGGTCCGGGAGTGGATGCGGGAAGCGGTGGAGCGGCTGTACTCCCGGCAACCTGCTCTGGCTGGGGCAGTTGCGGCCGATGGCGGGCGTCCCGCCGACGACCTGCTGGCGAGCTTGCCTGATCTGGACTGGGCGCAAGTGACCGGCGAGTTCCTCCTCACTGTCTAGCAAACCTGTAAGTTTTTGCTACACCTTGGACTGTGATTCATGCTAAAAGAGAGTTGAGGGTCCTTATATATGTCAAAGGCGATCCTGTACGACAGCACCCTGTGCATCGGGTGTAAGGCGTGCGAAGGAGCTTGCGCCGAACGTTGGGGGCTTCCCTACAACGAAAAGATCGCGGCGGAGGAGAGAATTTCCGCCCATAAGCTGACCGCCGTGGAGACGCACGGCGACCACTTCAGCCGCCGCTTGTGCATGAACTGCGCTCAGCCGACCTGCGTTTCGGTCTGCCCGGTGGGGGCCTTGGCGAAGACTCCACTGGGGCCGGTGATTTACGACGCAGACAAGTGCATGGGTTGCCGTTACTGCATGCAAGCCTGCCCCTTCCAGGTGCCGTCGTACGAGTGGTCTAGCCGCTTCCCGAAGATGCGGAAGTGCAACATGTGCTACGAGCGGCAGAGCGCGGGCAAGCTGACGGCTTGCGCCGAAGCCTGCCCGGTGGGCGCCACGATCAATGGCGACCGCGACCAACTGGTTCAGGAAGCGCGGAAGCGGCTGGCCGAGAAGCCGGACCAATATTACGGGAAGATCTACGGCCTCACCGAGGTGGGCGGCACGTCGGTGCTGTTCCTCTCAGCGGTGCCGTTCGAGCAGATCGGGTTGCGGACGAACGTGCCGCAGGAGCCGCTGCCGGAGACGACCTGGCGCGTTCTGGAGCTGGTGCCTGACGTGGTGTCGACGGGCACGGTGTTGCTGGGCGGCATTTACTGGATCACCAATCGCCGCGCGGAAGTGGCGAGGAAAGAGGGTAAACGGCGGTGACGCGCAAATTCCCCAAAATCACGGTGTGGCGTGCCATTTTTGCGGTCATTCTGCTATTTGGCCTGTACGCTACCTATCTGCGCGTGGTTTACGGGTTGGGCGGATCAACCAACCTGAGCGATCAATTCCCGTGGGGGTTATGGATCGCGTTTGACGTGATGTGCGGCGTGGGTCTCGCGGCCGGCGGGTTCACGCTGGTGGCGATGGTCCACATCTTCAATATCGAAAGATACCGGCCGATCCTGCGGCCAGCCATCCTGACGGCATTCCTGGGGTACCTGCTGGTAGTGGTGGGGCTGTTGTACGACCTGGGCCATCCCGAACGGTTGTGGCACCCGCTGGTGATGTGGAATCCGCACTCGGTGATGTTCGAGGTGGCGTGGTGCGTGACGCTGTACACCACGGTGCTGTTCCTGGAGTTCATCCCGGTAGTATTTGAGAGATTCGGCCTGCACAAGCCGTTGGAATGGATTCACAAGATCTCGGTGCCGCTGATGATCCTGGGGGTGCTGCTTTCGACGCTGCACCAGAGCTCGCTGGGGTCGCTGTTCCTGATTGTCCCGGAGAAATTGTATCCGCTGTGGTACAGCCCCATCCTGCCGCTGCTGTTTTACATTTCATCGATTGCGGTGGGGCTGGCGATGACCATCTTCGAATCTTGGCACAGCAGCCGCGCCTTCGGCCGCGCGCTCGAGTTGCCGCTGCTGATGAGCATGGCGCGGGTGCTGGCCGTAGTGTTGAGCCTGTACCTGTGGATCCGGTTCCTGGATTTGAGCCACCGCCACGCACTGGGACTGCTGACGCAGAACCGCATCGAGACGTGGCTGTTCGCGCTGGAGATGGCGCTCATGATCGTGCCCGTGGTGCTGCTGTTCCAGGCGCGGATCCGTTCGAAACCGGGCTCGCTGTACGCGTGCGCGGTGATGGTGGTGTTCGGATTCATCGCCAACCGCCTGAATGTGGGGACGACCGGGCTGGAAGCCGGTTCGGGGACGCATTACATGCCGCGGTGGAGCGAGGTGGCGGTGACGCTTTCGATCGTAGCGGCTGGTTTCGCGATCTTCCGCGGGATCGCGCAGTATTTCCCCATTTTCGAAAAGCACTCGCACGAGCATGCGCCGGCGGAAGTGGAAGAAAAGGAGGCAGACTCAGTCGGGGTAGCCTAAGCCTGCGTGCCGTAGCAAGAGATGAATCTCGGCAAGAAATTCCGGCTGGGATTGGCCGCCAAGGTCGCGATCTCCGTGATCGCGAGCACAGCGGTATTTTTTGCCTTGTTCGGCATCATCAATCTGCGCTCGGAGCAGCATTTTTCCGAGGAGCTGGTAGAACAAGCCGCCAACCGCATCACGGACCTGATCGTTCGCAGCACGCACTACCAGATGCTGAACAACGATCGCGATGCCCTCCACAACATGATCCAGGAGATCGGGGCTGAGTCCGGCATCCAGCGCATCCGCATTCTCAACAAAGACGGCCTGATCGTCTATTCGACCGACCCGGCCGAGCGGCAGACGCCCATCGACAAGCGCGCCGAAGGGTGCATCCAGTGTCACGCGCAGGCGACGCCGCCGGCGGACCTCGCGGGGCGCGCGCGCAACCGCTTTTTCACGGATAAGAAAGGGCAGCGGGTGGTGGCGGTGATGCAGACCATCCACAACGAGCCGGAGTGCTCGAACGGATCCTGCCACGTGAAAGAAGCGGGCCGCAGCATCCTGGGAGTGATCGACACGACGCTCTCCCTGGCAGCCGTGGACAAGCAGATCCACCAGCACAAGGCCAACCTGACCTGGTTCCTGGTGGGTGCGATCTCCTTCGGCTGCGGCGCGGCGATTCTGTTCATGTGGGTGGTGGTATACCGCCCGGTCAAGGAACTGATGGACGGCACGCACCGCGTGGCAGGCGGCGATCTGGATTACCGGCTGCCGGTGCGCTCGGACGACGAACTGGGGGACCTGGCGGCGTCGTTCAACAAGATGACCGCGGAAGTGGCGGGAGTGCAATCGAAGATCGAAGAGCAGGTGCGGCGCAAGACGGCCGAGCTGGAGCGCGTGCACAAGACGCTGCTACGGTCAGAAAAGATGGCTTCGATCGGCAAGTTGGCTGCCACCGTAGCGCATGAGATCAACAACCCCCTGTTCGGAATCCTGACCTATGCCCGGCTGGTGCTGCGGGAAATTCTCAAGCATGAGATTCCAAGCCGCGACGAGCTGGCGGAGCAGCTTCAGACCATCGAACGCGAGAGCAAGCGCTGCGGCGACCTGGTGAAGAACCTGCTGACTTTCTCGCGGCAGGCGCCCAGCGTCCGTGAGCCGAACGACCTGAACACCGTGGTGCACCGGGCGGTTCTGCTGGTGAAACACAAGTTGGATATGCAGAATATTGAGCTGACCGAGAACTTCGCGCAGGGTCTGCCTCCGGTGGAGTGCGACGCCAACCAGATCCAGCAGGTGATCCTGGTGCTGCTGGTGAACGCGTCGGAGGCCATGAGCAAGGGCGGGCGGGTGGAGGTGTCGACGCAGTTCGATCCGAAAACCGAGCAGGGCCTGGTGCGAGTGAAGGACACGGGAAGCGGCATCCCGGCGGATGTTCTGCCGCGCATTTTCGATCCCTTTTTTACGACCAAGGAAGATCAAAACCGCACCGGCCTGGGGCTGGCGGTGGCACACAGCATCGTGGAGCAGCATGGCGGCGAGATTGCGGTCAACTCCACGCCGGGCGTGGGGACGGAGTTCCAGGTAGCGCTGCCGGCATCCGCGGCAGTGGCCGCGGGGGTGAGGGGATGAAAGGCACGGAACTTACCGCGGAGAAGCGGAGGAGAACGTCTGGGCAAGAGTAACGGGAGGAAGCTATGGCAACAGTGGTGGAAGCGCCGAGTTCGATCAAGGTCAAGGGTAAGATTCTCATCGTCGACGACGAACTGGTGGTGCGCGATTCGCTGGGAAAATGGTTCACCAGCGAAGGGTATACGGCCAAGCCGGTGGGCAGCGCGCGCGAGGCGCTGGAGGTCATCCAGCAGACGGAGTACGATATCGCGCTGATCGACATCAAAATGCCCGGCATGGACGGGATGGAGCTGCAGGCGCGGCTGCGCGAAGCGGATCCGGACCTGACGGTGATTATCATGACGGGCTACGCGTCGGTGGAAACGGCGGTGCAGGCCCTCAAGGTGGGAGCCTACGACTACATCACCAAGCCGGTGGATCCGGACGAACTTTCGCACCTGGTGTCGAACGCGCTGGAGCACAAGCGGGCGCGGCGCGAAGTGGTTCGTTTGCGCGAGAACCTCCAGGACGTCGCCCCGGGCATGGAGCTGATCGGCAAGAGCCCGGCCATGAAGAAGGTGGTGGAGCTGATCGAAATGGTGGCGCCCACCGAGGCCACCGTGCTGATCACGGGCGAGAGCGGCACGGGCAAGGAAGTGGTGGCGCGGGCGATTCATGCCGCTGGTCCGCGGCGGTACATGCCGATGGTGACCATCCACTGCGGCGCGCTGACGGAAACGCTGCTCGAGAGCGAGCTATTCGGGCACGAAAAGGGCGCGTTCACGGGCGCGCAGTATCGCAAGAAGGGCAAGTTCGAAGTGGCCGACGGCGGGACGGTGTTTCTCGACGAGATCAGCGACATCAGTCTCAAGACTCAGACCGACCTGCTGCGCGTGCTCCAGGAGAAAGAGATCGTGCGGGTGGGCGGCAACCAGCAGATCAAGGTAGACTTCCGTTGCATCGCCGCCACCAACAAGAACCTCGAAGCACTGGTGAAGGCGGGCGCGTTCCGTCCGGACCTGTATTACCGGTTGCACGTATTCTGCATTGACCTGCCGCCGTTGCGCGAGCGGCGCGAGGACATCCCTCTGCTGGTGAATCACTTCCTCAACAAGTTCTGCATGGCGACCAGCCGGCCGCTGCCGCAGATTTCGTCCGAAGCCCTGGATACGCTGATGCGCCACGACTGGCCGGGCAACGTCCGCGAACTGGAGAACGCGGTGGAGCGTGCGCTGGTGGTGGGCCGCGGGCCCGAGATCCGGCCCAATGATTTCTCGTTCCAGTTCCAGATGGATGAGCCCAAAGGCGGCAAGACGCTGGAGGACATCGAGCGGGCCCACATCGAGCGGATTCTGCGGGAGACGCAGCATAATCTCTCGAGGGCCGCGCGGATACTGGATATCGACCGCACGACGCTGTACAACAAACTGCGACGCTACGGTCTGCGGTGAAACCGATCCACCTCATTCCGCTCGGGAACGCCGCGGGCGCAGGGGACGGGCCGCAGTCCGAGCCGGGTCTCGATATCCTCGAGCACCTGGCGGCGGCCCTGGCGCGCACTTTCCGCACGCCTTGCCGGATACGGCCCGAGACGCTCGATTTGTCGTTTGCGCTCGACCAGCAGCGCAACCAGTATTACTCGACGGCAATCATCCAGAAGCTCGAAAGGGTCTGCGATCCGGACGCGCGGGTGCTGGGCGTCACGGCTTGCGACCTGTTCGTCCCGGTGCTGACATTCGTGTTCGGGGAGGCGCAACTCGACGGCACCTGCGCGGTGGTGTCCATGGCGCGTCTGAGGGAGGAGTTCTACGGCATGCCGGCGCGGGAAGATCTGCTGCGGGAGCGCCTGGTGAAGGAAGCGGCGCACGAACTGGGGCACACGTTCGGGCTGCGGCACTGCCCGGACTGGCAATGCGTGATGGCTTCGAGCCACGCTGTGGAGCGGCTGGATGTGAAGGGGGCGGAATTCTGCAAGTCCTGCAGCAAACCGATCCAGAAGAACGGCTATTGGTTGTAGAGGCCGTCGTGGGGGGAATTGCGGCGATACGGTCGAGGGGCAACCTAGGGGCTAGCTTCGCTCGCCTGGACCGATTGAACAATCGGTCCGCAGGTTGACAACCTGCCCCACGACGGGCATCACCCAGGTGACGGGCGACTGCGGGATTGGCATACTGGTGGGGCTGACAGAGATCATGAATCCGCCGCCGATCCCCCAGGTCACGCTTTCGCAGTTCGACACCGAGTATAGGGGACTGCACCTCATCCATGCGGCCGTGGACCACTGGGCCGCGCGGAAGCCCGATGAGGCCGTGGTGGTGAACGCCACGCGCGGGACGAAGCTTACGTGGTCCGAACTACAGCGCGGATCGATGGCGTTGGCGAACGAGCTATGGCGCATGGGATTCCGCAAAGGCGATTACCTGGCCGCTTCCCTTCCCCAGCTCAACGAACACATCCTGCTCGAATACGCCTGTTTCCGGCTGGGCGTGATTCACGCGCCGCTGGACCTCCGGCTGCCGCCCGCAGAAGTGACCCGCTGCCTCAGTCTGATTCGCGCCAAGGGATATTTCTTTCCGGGACGAACGCCGTTCGCGGATTTCGCCGCCATGGCAGAAGTGGTTCGGCAGAAGTGCGATTTCATCGAGCACCTGGTGCAGTTCTCACCGGCGCCGGAGTGCATTCGGGGCGCGGCCAGCTTTCTGGACATGATACAGCGCGCGCCGGGGAGTCCACCGGCAAAGCCTGCGACGGTGAACGAATTCGATGGCGCGCAGGTGATCTTCACCACTGGATCCACCGGCTCGCCGAAGCCCGCGCTTCTGTCGCATCGGGGCATCACCTGCCAGAACCTGTGCCTGGGTCAAGCATTCCGTTTCGGGCCGGACCAGAAGGTGCTGTGCAGTCTTCCGGCATCGCATGTGGGCGGGCAGGCCGAAATCCTGATGACGTCGCTGTTCACGGGCGGAACAGCGGTGACGCTGGAAATCTTCGATGCGGCGAAAAGCCTGGAGGCGATCGAGCGGCACGGGGTCACGCTGATCGGCCAAATCCCGGCCATGTTCCAGCTGGAATGGCGCACGGCTGACTATGCCCAGCGCGGTCTGCGCAGCCTCCAACTGGCGGTCTATGGAGGTCAGGCGGTGCCGCGACCATTCCTCGACCGCATGCTCACGATGGCTCCGCGGATCGCCACGGGCTTGGGGCTGACGGAGGCTTCGGGATTCTGCACGTATACGGCGCTCACAAGTGATGCCGAGGAGTTGGAGCGCGGAATTGGCTGGGCCATGCCGGCATATCGGGTGTCGATCCGCGAGATCATGGACGTGGGCGGATCAGCGGGAGCCGAACTGTCCGAGGGGCAGGTGGGGCATATCTGTTTCCAGGGACCGCAGAATTTTCTCGGGTACGTGAACGATGCCGCCGCGACGGCCGCCGTGCTGTCTGCGGATGGCTGGCTCTACACGGGAGACATGGGGTACGCGGACGAGCAGGGGTTGCACTTCTCGGGCCGGGCCAAGTGGGTTCTGAAGCCGGCCGGCCACCAGGTGTTTCCGGGCGATGTGGAAAGCCACTTCAGCGCGATGTCGGACCGCGTGTCCAACGTCGGCGTTGTCGGGCACGAGCACGCAGTGTGGAGCGAAGGAATCATCGCGTTCGTCGAAAAGCAACCGGCGTCGGAACTCACTGAGGCGGATCTACGCAAGCACGCGAGATCGCTGACTTCATTCATGCGGCCGCTGCATTACGTGATCCTCGATCCGGGAACGATGCCGCTGAACCGGACGGCAAAAGTGGATATCGTGCGGCTGCAGGAGATGGCCCGGGAGGAGGTGCGGAAGTTGCGAGAGCGAAGGCGGTGGGACCGGGAGAGTTGAAGGGCCCGAGCGCAGGCGAGCACCGCCTGCGCCACGGCTGATGGGGTTGACGTGTCGTGGGTATGGGCAGGCGTGTTCGAATCCAGTTGCGCGGGATCGTGCAGGGTGTGGGGTTCCGGCCCTTTGTTCATCACCTTGCCTCCCGGTTCGGGCTGGGCGGCTACGTGCTGAACTCATCGGCGGGAGTGATTGTCGAAGTGGAGGGTGACCGGGCGGCGGTTGATGAGTTCGTGGAGTCGGTGCGGAAGGAAGCGCCGCCGCTGGCCTGGATTCAGGAGTTGCAGGTCACAGAGCTGGAGGCACTGGGCGAGTTTGAATTTACGATTCGCGCGAGCCTGGCGGAAACCGGCGAGTTCGCGCTAATCTCGCCCGACGTGGCAACCTGCCCGGAATGCCTCGGCGACGTTGCAGACCCGAGCAATCGCCGGTTCGGGTATCCATTCACCAATTGCACCAATTGCGGGCCGCGCTACACCATCATTCGCGATATTCCGTACGACCGGCCCAAGACCACCATGGCGGAATTCCGCATGTGCGCCGCGTGCCAGGCGGAGTACGACGATCCCGGCAACCGCCGGTTTCACGCGCAGCCGAATGCCTGCCCCGTATGCGGGCCGCAGCTTTCGGGGCCGATCGAGGAGGCGCGAAGGCGCCTGGCGGCGGGGGAGATTCTCGCGATCAGAGGATTGGGCGGATTTCATCTGGCTTGCGACGCGCGGAACGCGGATGCGGTGGAGCGGCTGCGCGCGCGGAAGAAGAGGAGCGACAAGCCGTTTGCGCTGATGGTGCGGGACCTGGCGGCGGCCGAGGCGATTTGCGAGGTATCGGAGGCCGACCGCGAGGCACTGGTGAGTGCGCGGAGGCCAATCGTGATCTCGAGACGGCGGCCCAAGCTAAAGCTTGCGCCCACTGGGATCGCACCAGGGAATCGAACGCTCGGGGTGATGCTTCCTTACACGCCGCTGCATCATTTGTTGTTTACCGGCGCGCCGTACGATGCGCTGGTGATGACCAGCGGGAACTTGAGCGAGGAGCCCATCGTGGTCTCAAACCAGGAGGCGCGCGAGCGGCTGGGCGGGGTGGCGGATTGGTTCCTGACCCACAACCGCGATATCTACATGCGCACCGACGATTCGGTGGTGCGCACATTCGAGGGGCGCGAGCGACTGATGCGGCGATCGCGCGGGTATGCGCCGCAAACGCTGGACCTGGGGCGAACCGTGCCGGAACTGCTGGCCTGCGGCGGCGAGTTGAAGAACGCCTTCTGCCTTACCAAAGGGCGGCACGCGATCCTGAGCCAGCACATCGGCGACCTGGAGAATTACGAGACGCTGGTTTTTTTCGAAGAGACGCTGGCGAATCTGAAGAAGCTGTTTCGCGTGGAGCCGAAGGCCGTGGCCCACGATCTTCATCCCCTCTATCTGAGCACGAAGTACGCCCTGGAACTGCCGGGGCCCAAGATCGGAGTGCAGCATCATCACGCGCACATCGCCTCCTGCATGGCGGAGAACGGCCTGAGCGGCGAAGTGATCGGTGTGGCATTCGACGGCACCGGGTATGGTACGGATGGCGCGATTTGGGGCGGCGAATTCCTGGTGGCGGGATACGGCGGGTTCATACGGCGCGCCCACCTGCGCTACGTGGCTCTGGCGGGCGGTGATGCGGCGGTGCGCGAGCCGTGGCGGTCCGCTCTGGGCTACCTGACGGATGCATTCGGAGGCGACGTTCCGTTCAACGGCGCAACCGAGGACCGGGTTCGCGTGGTGCGGCGCATGATTGCCACAGGCGCCAACACCGTGCCGACTTCTTCGTGCGGGCGGCTATTCGACGCCGTGGCAGCCATTATCGGGCTGCGCAGGGAGGTGAATTTCGAAGGGCAGGCGGCCATCGAACTGGAGATGATCGCCGAAGACGGCAACCAGGACCGCTATCCGTTTGCCATCGCAGACACCGACCCCTGGCAAGTGGATTTCCGGCCGGCCATCGAATGCATCGCCGCAGAGGCCGCGCCAGACAGAGAGCGGGCGGCTATCTCGGCGAAGTTCCACAACACCCTGGCGGAGGCGACCGTGGAGGTGTGCCGGAGGATCGCTCGTGAAACCGGGCTCCAGCGTGTTTGCCTCAGCGGAGGCACGTTCCAGAATATGAGATTGTTGGCAAGCGTGGTGGCAGGTCTGCGCAGCCACGGGTTGGAGGTGTACCTGCACGCGCGCGTGCCACCAAACGATGGTGGCATCGCGCTGGGACAAGCAGCGATCGCGGCGGAATCGTTGAAGTGAACGTTAACGGTGTTACAGATCTGATACCCGGAGTACTGGTAAGAAACGCATCCGACGCATCCAGTTTCCGCTTGTAGTAGGGCGTCTTTTCTCGTACTCTGGTCGTGCCCACTCCACTTTCATGATGATCATCAGGCGGTTGAACGGGGAAACACGCGCCGCGATTGTGCTCGCACTAACGGGCGGGCAGTTGCGGGTCGCGCTGAAAGACAGCGACGACGTGGCGGAGTTTCACCTGGTCAACGGAAATTGGATTTCCGACGATTGCGAGCCGGTGACGTTCGAATTCCCGCTGGGAGTGTTTGAGGCGATCGGAATGATGCCGCCGCAGCCGGGGTTCATCACCAGGCAGTGAAAAGCCGGGAAACGGATCCCGCCAAGTTCTCCGGCGCGGGGCCGCGGCGGGTTCCTCCCGCGCGCGATTCGACAGGCAGGGCGCCCTTGTGCTAGGATTACGCATGTTGCGTTACGCGCAGTGCGTAGTATGAAAAACCCCTTTCAATATGGCGGTATCGTGGAACGAGCGGCGTTCTGCAACCGCAAAAGGGAATTGGCCGATCTCATCGCGGCGATCGAAAACAGCGAGAAGCTCTTCCTGTACTCGGAGAGGCGGCTGGGAAAGACCTCTCTTGTGCACACAGCTCTCCGCCAATTGCCAAAGGCCCGTTACGCTTCAGCCTACGTTGATTTGTGGCCGACTGACGGGGAATTGTCGTTTGCCGCGGCGACGGCGCGGGCGATCGCGGAATCGATGAGCGGCACGGCGGGCCAACTGCTCGAGGTCGCCAAGCAATTGTTCAGCCGGCTGACTCCGAGCGTGACGGCCGACGCGGAAGGCAGACCGAGAGTGACGTTCGGTTTCAACGTGAAAGGACAGCCCGGGCCGGAGATCGAGGAAGTGCTCGCGGCGCCGGCCAAGATCGCGGAACGAGGCAAGCGGAAGGTGGCGATCGTTTTTGATGAAGTCCAGCAGGTGCTGGAATACGAGAGCGACCTGGTGGAGCGGCGGCTGCGGAGCATCATCCAGAAACATAAGGATGTTTCGTATATCTTCCTCGGCAGCAGAAAACACCTCATTCAGAAAATGTTCCTGGACCGGTCGCGGCCGCTGTACCGCGCAGCGGGGCATTACCCGTTGGGTTCGATCGCCACCGGCCACTGGAGTCCGTTTATCGCCAGGAAATTTCGCGAGGGAGACAAGGGGATCGCGGAGGATGCGATTCGGAGGATCTGCGAGTTGACGCAGGGGCATCCTTTCTATACGCAACATTTGTGTCACGCGCTTTGGGAGCTTTGCGAACCGGGGAAAGCAGCGACCGCATCCTTAATCGAAACGGCGGTGAAAGTTTTGCTGGACCGGGAGAGCTATGCCTACACGTGGCTCTGGGAATCTCTGGCGCTGAATCAGAGGCGCCTTTTGAAAGGACTCGCGTCGGAGCCGCCGGGTGTCAGGCCATTCTCGGGTGCTTTTGTCGGACGGCACGGGCTGGGATCTGCGTCGAACGCGCAGCGCGCGGTCGAGAGCTTGCTCAATCGGGATCTGATTGACCGGGACAACGGCTCGTTCCTCATCACCGATCGGTTCTTCCGGATCTGGATCGGGCAGAGACAGTTGCAATAGATCGCGGATGAAGCGTGAACGCTCGGGACCAAGTGGCTCAGCCAATCGCGGCGAGTCGTGCTGAGGCCAAGGTCTACCTGGAATCCCTTGATAGAATCGTCCTAAAATAGCAGATCGCATGAAAGAAAGCGCTTGCATGAGGCGCCGCGACTTCCTGTGGCGGGCGGGCTTGGCCGGAGGGGTATTGGCTTCCGGACCAGCCGGGCAGGGCCAAACGAGGACAAGCCGCGCGGTTGCGCTGGTCGCGGATCCGGCGGACCGGGTTGCCTCGTCGGCGCCGGCGGTGTGGGCCCTGGCGGAACTGGAACGCTCGCTAGTGAAGCGCGGCGCCGTGGTGCGTCGCGTGCGGAGCTTGCAGGAATTGCGCGCGGGTGAGCTATGTGTGCAGGCGGGCGTTGACGCAACCAGGGCGGCGATGCCGGAGTGCTTCTCTATCTCAGAGATGTCTGCCGGACGGGTACGGGCTCGCGCGGGTGATCCTCGAGGACTCGTCTACGCGCTACTGGAACTGGCAGACCGAGTGCACACCGGCCCGACGTTGGACGCCGCACTCAAACTTGTGAAGGCAGAAGCCGGGGCGCGCACCAATCCGGTGCGCAGCGTCATGCGGCAGTTCACCACCGACGCGCTGGACAAGCCCTGGTTTTACGATCGCGAATCGTGGCAGCAGTACCTGACCATGCTGGCCACGCATCGCTTCAACCGCCTGCACCTGGGTTTCGGCCTGGGCTACGACTTCCTGTCCCAGGTAGCGGACTCCTACTTTCTGTTTCTGTATCCGTTTCTCATCGCGGTCCCAGGGTACGACGTGCACGTGACCAACTTGCCGGATGCCGAGCGCGAGCGCAATTTGGACATGTTGCGCTGGATCAGCGAGCAGACCGTGCTGCGCGGCATGGATTTCCAGTTGGGAATCTGGATGCACGGGTACCAACTGGCCAACAGCCCACGAGCAAAGTACATCGTCGAGGGTCTGACGGCCGGCACGCATGCCACGTATTGCCGGGATGCGTTGACGGCCTTGCTGAAGGCCTGCCCTGCCATCAGCGCGGTCGCGTTCCGAATTCACGGCGAGAGCGGAGTGGCGGAAGGCAGCTACGATTTCTGGCGAACCGTGTTCGACGGTGTCACCCGCTGCGGGCGGAGAGTAGAGTTGGACCTGCACGCCAAGGGCATCGATACCCAGTTGATCGACGTCGCGCTCGCGACGGGAATGCCTGTGAATGTTTCGCCCAAGTACTGGGCGGAGCATTTGGGAATGCCATATCACCAGGCGGACATCCGAGAACCGGAGAGGCCGGTCCCCGGTCGTACGGGAACGGGCCTCATGGCGCTCAGCACCGGCGCGCGCAGCTTCACACGGTACGGCTATGCCGACCTGCTGCGCGACGATCGCAGGTACACCGTCCGGCACCGCGTCTGGGCGGGCACGCAGCGGCTGCTGCTGTGGGCCGACCCGCGCTGGGCGGCGGCGTACTCGCGGGCTTTTGGCTTTTGCGGATCGGCCGGCGCGGATCTGATGGAGCCGCTGACGTTCATGGGGCGGCGCGGAACTGCGGGGGTTGCGACACGATGCGGTTACGCGGATGCTTCGCTCGAACCGCGGTGGGATTGGCAGAAATACGAGCGGTGGTACCGCGTGTGGGGCCGCACCCTATATAGTCCGGAACCGGCATTGACGGTTCAGCCGGGCGTGGAGACCGCGCTGGCGCAGGCCAGCCGCATCCTGCCGACACTGACCACGGCGCATCTGCCTTCCGCGGCGTGCGACACGTTCTGGCCGGAGATCTACTGGAACATGCCGATGGTGGACGCCCGCCAGAGCAATCCATACGGCGACACGCCGGCGCCGAAGACTTTCCAGAACGTCAGCCCGCTCGACCCGCAATTGTTTTCGCGCATCAGCGACTTTGCTGAGGAACTGCTGAAGGGTGAACGCACCGGGAAGTACTCGCCCATCGAGGTGGCGCAATGGCTGGAGGACTCGGCGGACTCGGCCGAAAAGAATCTGCGTACCCGCGAGCCGGACTCGATCCAGCTTCGGCGGCTCACGGCTGATGTGCAGCTTCAAGCGGGACTCGGCCGTTTCTTCGCCGCCAAACTTCGCGCTGGAGTCCTGTACTCCATCTACGAAAAGAGCGGGGATCGCGGCGCGGCGGAAGTGGCGCTCAAGACCTATCGGAACGCCCGCGCGATTTGGGCTGGTCTGGCCGAGCGGGCGAAGGCCGTCTACGCGCCGAACCTGTCCGCCGGCGACCGCTCCTCCGTGCGCGGGCACTGGGCCGACCGGCTGCCGCTCATCGACCAGGACATTGCACAGATGGAGCAGAAGGCTGCGGCAGCCCGAATGGTGGAGGAACCGCGCGTGCGGACCGCCATCGCCGAGGTGCTGGTCCGCCCCATCCGCGACGCAGCGAAGTGTCAACACCAGCCGCCGACCGCGTTCCAGCCCCAGCAGGAGGTGGATCTGAGGATCGCGGTGGACGGGAATCGCCAGGTGGAATCGGTTCGCCTGTATTGGCGGCACGTGAACCAGGCTGAACGATGGGGAGCAACCGACATGGAGGCGGGAAACGGGGCTTACCGCGCCAGCATTCCGGCTGCCTACACCGATTCGCCCTATGCTCTGCAGTATTACTTCGAAGTGCGGGAATCGCGGGCCCGAGCGTGGCTGTATCCCGGTTTGGGGGCTGAGTTGGATCAGCAGCCGTATTTTGTCGTACAGAGGGCGCGGAATTGACTGCCAGGGACCCTTCCTGCGAACAGCCATGCGTCGACACGAGTGGCGACGGGCCCAGAGGGCACCCCCGCACTAGTGCGTGCGCCACGTAGCCATGCCGGGATTCCGCTGGAAAATTGCGCTGCTCATCTCGTCCGCCATAGCTATCAGCTATTTCGACCGGCAAACACTGCCTGTCGCAATTAAGGCTATCCAGTACGAGATTCCGGTCACCAATCTCCAATTCGGACAGCTCAACCTCGCGTTCCTGCTGGCGTATGGCGCGATGTACGCGGCCGGCGGAAAGCTGATCGACACGCTGGGAACGCGCACGGGATTTTTTCTGATCATGGTGTGGTGGTCGCTGGCGTGCGCCAGTCACGGGATCGCGGCCGGATTCGGAATGCTGGCGGCCAGCCGCCTGCTGCTGGGCATGGGCGAAGGCGGAGGGTTTCCCGCGGCGACCAAGGCGGTGGCGGAATGGTTTCCGGTCACCGAGCGCTCGACTGCGATGGGGATCATCAACGCGGGAACGGCGGTGGGCGCGGTGATCGCGCCTCCGGGAATTGCGCTGGTGATCAAGCTCCTGGGATGGCGGTGGGTGTTCTTCATCTCGGGCGCCATCGGGCTGGCGTGGACAACGTGGTGGAGGCGGGAGTACTACGTGCCAGACCAGCGGCAGAAGCGGGAAAAGCCGGAGGCATGCCCCACGTGGGTCCAGTTGTTGCAGTTCCGGCAGGTGTGGGGACTGGTGACGGCGAAGTTCCTCAGCGACGCCGCGTGGTACATCTACATGGGATGGCTGGCGAAATACCTCTATGACGTGCGCGGGTTCGATACCAACCAGGTGGGCTACTACGCGTGGATTCCGTTCGCGGCTTCGGGAGTGGGCAGCCTGCTGGGCGGGTGGTTTTCCAGCCGGCTGATCCACGCGGGCCATTCGCTCGATTTCTCGCGCAAGATGGCGTTAGGCGCGAGCGCGGCGATGATGCCCTGGATTTTCTTCGTGACCCGCGTGCCGGTGGAATGGGCCATCGTGCTGTTCAGCCTGGCGTTTTTCGGACAGCAATCCTGGTCGACGCTGGTGATGATCGTGCCCGCGGATATCTTTCCCAAGGCCGCGGTGGGGTCGGTGGCGGGGTTGGTCGGAATGGGCGGCGCGCTGGGCGGCGCGGTGTTTAACCTGGTGGTGGGATATATGCTCGACCACCGGCTCGGTTATGGCGCGGTATTTGGCATGTTGAGTACGTTTCACGTCATCGGGTTCGTCGTGATTCTGCTGGTGGTGCGGCGCGTGAAGCCGCTGGAGACAACATGAAGATAACGGAAGTCAGGACGAGAGTGGTGGAATGGCGGGGCCAGACTGTGCCGCCGCAGCCGCACTTCTGCACCAATCCCGTGGACCTGCTGGACCTGCCATCGGACTCGATGGGCAGCTTCCGTTTTCACGGGTGGCTGATCGTAGAGGTGTTTACCGACGCGGGAATCGTGGGGATCGGCAACGCTGCGCTGGCGCCGCGCGTGACCAAGCAGGTCATCGATCTGTATCTGGAGCCGCTGCTCATCGGCAAGGACCCATTCGACTACGAATTCCTTTGGCAGCACATGTATCGCCAGACCATGGCGTTCGGGCGCAAGGGAATCGGCATGGTGGCCATCAGCGCGGTGGACATCGCGTTGTGGGACGCGATGGGGAAAGCCACCAGGCAACCGGTGTTCAAGCTGCTGGGCGGCCGGACCAAGCAGAGGATTCCGGTCTACGCCAGCCGCCTCTACAGCCAGCCCCTGGATGACTTGCGGGCGGAGGCGGAGGCGTACAAATCACAAGGGTATCGCGCCATGAAGCTGCGGTTCGGCTGGGGGCCGGTGGACGGCGCGGCAGGCATGCAACGCAACGTCGAACTGGTGCGCGCCGTGCGCGACGTGATCGGATATGAGATCGACCTGATGGCCGATGCTTACATGGGATGGAACCTGGACTACGCCCGGCGCATGATCCCTTTGCTCGAACCGTTCCACCTGCGGTGGCTGGAAGAGCCGGTGACTCCCGACGACATCCGGGGGTACGCAGCGCTGAAAGTGCTGGGGCGCATCCCGATTGCGGGCGGCGAACATGAGTTCACCAGCTACGGTTTTCGTGAGCTGCTGGAGGCAGCGGCGGTGGACTACATCCAGTTCGACACGAACCGCGTGGGCGGCATCACGCAAGCGCGCAAGGTGCAGGCGCTGGCGGAGGCGTTCTCCGTGCCGGTGGTGCCGCACGCCGGGCAGATGCACAATTTCCACGTGGTGATGGCCAGCCTGAATTCGCCTATGGCCGAGTTCTTCCCGCCGGTGGACGTGGAAATCGGCAACGAATTGTTCTGGTACATTTTCGACGGGGAGCCAAAGCCGGTGGATGGCTATATCGATTTGAGAGATGACGTTCCAGGGCTGGGAGTGAGCGTCAAGGAAGATGCGCTGGGGCAGTTTGCGGTGATTGAGTAAAGAGACAGGAGACAGAAGTCAGGAGTCAGAATGGCGCGCTTGAGGCTGGTGCAGTTGGCGGGGCCCGGCGGCCGGCGGGTCGCCGTGGTGGAGGACGCGCGGCTGCATCTTCTGAAGGAGCATGAGTCGGTATGGGCGCTGGCGCAAGCGGCAATGGCGGACGGTGTGCCGCTGGCGCATGCGGCCGGCCATGCAGGCGAAACGTTGGACTATGACGCGATCTATTCCGGCAACTCCGACTGGAAAATTCTGCCGCCAATCGATCATCCGGAAGAGCCGGCGCGGTGCCTGGTGAGCGGTACGGGGTTGAGCCACATCCGGAGCGCCACCAACCGGCAGGCGATGCACGCGGCCGGCGAGCAGTTGACCGACAGCATGCGAATGTACCAGTGGGGCGTGGAAGGCGGGCGGCCGGCGGCGGGGGCGATCGGGGTGTCGCCGGAGTGGTTCTACAAAGGCACGGGCGGGATGTTGCGCGGGCACAATCAGCCGCTGGAGGTGCCTCCCTACGCGGAGGATGGCGGGGAAGAGCCGGAAATCGCGGGCATCTATGTCATCGACGAATTGGGCCGGCCCAGGCGCATCGGCATGGCTGCGGGCAACGAGTTTTCCGACCACGTATTCGAGAAGAAAAACTATCTTTACCTGGCTGCGTCCAAGCTGCGAACTTGCGCCATCGGACCGGAACTGGTGACGGACCCGGAGTTCGACCTGGTGCACGGCGAAGTGGCGATCGAACGCGGGAGCGAGGTGGTGTGGTCCAAGAAGATACGGACCGGTAAATCGGTGATGTGCCACAGCCTGGCGAACCTGGAGCATCACCACTTCAAGTTTGAGGCGCACAGGCGCCCAGGAGATGTGCACGTGCATTTCTTCGGCGCGGACGCATTCAGCTTCGGAGAGGGCGTGCGGTTGCAGGATGGCGATGTGATGCAAGTGAGGTTCGAAGGCTTTGGGAGAGCATTACGAAATCCGGTAAGGATTGTTGGAGGCGGGGAGAATTTAGTGCGGGTGGATCCAGTCTAATCCGATGTGGGGCAGCCAATTCTGGCTGCGGACCGGCTTTCCAGCGGGTCCAAGCCGGCTGAAAGCCGGCTGCAGGCAAGATTGCCCGCCCCACATCCATATAGACAGGACACCAGGGAGGAACGGATGCAATCGGTTGCGTTGATGGGTCTGGGGAACATGGGCGCGGGGATGGCACGCCGGCTATTGAAAGCCGGGTTCGCTTTGACCGTTTACAATCGCACACGAGCGAGGGCGGAGGCGCTCGCGGCGGAAGGAGCCACGGCGACGGGCTCACCGCGCGAAGCGGCAGAGCGGGCTCAAATCGTCATCAGCATGGTGGCGGACGACAACGCTTCGCGTGCCGCGTGGATGGGCGAGACCGGAGCGCTGGCGGGCGCGAAGGCCGGGACCGTGTTGATCGAATCGAGCACGCTGTCCGTTGGGTGGGTTAAGGAGCTGGCGGCCGCCGCTACGTCGAAGGGCTGCGCGTTTCTGGAGGCGCCCGTAACCGGCAGCAAGCCACAGGCGGATAGCGGCGAGTTGCTGTTCCTGGCGGGGGGAGAAGCTGCGACGCTGGATTCCGTGCGTCCCGTGCTCGCATCCATGAGCCGCGCCATCGTGCACTTGGGACCGGTGGGTTCCGGCGCGACAATGAAGCTGGTTAACAATTTCCTGTGTGGCGTGCAAGCCGCGTCGCTGGCTGAGGCGATGGCGGTAATCGAGAATTCGGGATTAGATCGCGATGTGGCGCTGGATATCCTCGGGAATGGCGCTCCCGGAAGCCCGCTGGTGAAGGGCGTCTCGCGACGGATGGCGACACGCGATTACCGCGTGAATTTCGCGCTGCAACTGATGGCGAAGGACCTGACCTACGCGGTGGCGGAGGGCGCGCGGCACGGGGTCCCGCTTCGGATGGGCGAAGCAGCATTGAATGTGTACAGGTCTGCCGCGGCCGCTGGTTTGGGTGAGCAGGATCTGGCAGCGGTGGTGGAACCGTATAGAAGGAATGCAGCGCGGTGAGGGTTGTGATCGGCTGTGGATGAGACCGGCTAACCACAAACAGTTACGGCCAGTCTCACAGACACTTGACAGTGCGGGCAGGCGGCAATCAGAATAGTATAGATTATAAATTACTCGGAGAATAAGGATAATTTAACGATGAAGGTTAATTGGAAAGGCGTATTCCCGGCGATCACCACGCAATTCCGCCAGGACCAATCCCTGGATTTGGCGGCGACGGCTAAACACCTCGAGGTGATGATTCAGGCCGGCATCCATGGCGTGGTCTTTCTAGGTACCGTTGGCGAGAATACCGCGCTGGAGTACGAGGAAAAGCTGACCCTCCTTCGGGAGATGAAGCAGGTGGTGCGCGGGCGGATTCCGATGCTGACTGGCGTGGCCGAATACACCACCGCGCTGGCCTGCAAGTTCGCGCGCGACGTCGAGAAGATCGGGCTGGATGGGTTGATGGTGCTGCCGGCCATGGTCTACAAGTCCGACGAGCGGGAAACCATCACGCACTTCCGCACGGTGGCGAAGGCCACGGGAATGCCGGTTATGGTCTACAACAACCCGGTTTCGTACGGTGTGGACATTGCCCCGGAAGCTTTCGCGTGCCTCGCCGATGAACCGCACCTGGTGGCGATCAAGGAGTCCTCCGAGGACGTCCGGCGGATCACGGATCTGCGGAACATCGTGGGCGACCGCTACGTCCTTTTCGCCGGCGTGGACGACCTGGTGCTGGAGAGCATCCTGCTCGGCGTGGAGGGTTGGATCTCGGGCCTTGTGAACGCGTTCCCTGAAGAGAACCGCGCGCTGTGGGACCTGGCCACCTCGGGGCAATGGGACAAGGCGCGCGAATTGTATCGCTGGTATGCGCCGCTGCTGCACCTGGACACGAAAGTGAAGCTGGTGCAGTACATCAAGCTGGCGATGCAGGAAACGGGGCTTGGCTCAGAGATGGTGCGGGCGCCGCGTCTGCCGATCGTGGGCGTCGAACGGGAGGAAATTCTCGGAATCATCCGGAAGGCGATTGCGACACGGCCGGCGTTAGCCGCGGCGGCGCGGTAAGCTGTTTGGAGCATGACGCCAACCAACCTGGGTGTTTCCGGCAAGCTCGAAGCCCTGTCCCAAAATCTGGGGCGGCGGGCCCCCATTGCGGATCAGATCGCGGAGACCATCCGCGGACTGATTCTGTCGGGCGATCTGAAGCCTGGCGAGCGAATCGTGGAATCGCGGATGGCCAGGCAGATCGGCGTGGGGCAGCCCACCGTGCGCGAGGCGCTGGTAGCTCTGGAACACCAGGGGCTGGTCGTGCGGAAGGCCAACCAGGGGTGCATGGTCACGGAGCTGACGAGGGCGGAGATCAGCCAGATTCTGAGAGTCCGCGACGAACTCGAAGGCCTGGCGGTAGACCTGGCGATCGAAGTTGCGGCAGACGGGGAAATCAAGAGGCTGATCGACCTGGCCGTGCGGATGAAGGCGGCCGCGCGGGTTCGCGACACCCGCCAGTTCTTCGATCTGGACGTGCAGTTCCACGAGATGCTGTGGCGGCTCTCCGGTAACAGCATTCTGCCGCGCCTGCTTTCGCAGACGCTCATGCCGCTGCTGGCGTTTCTGTACATGCGCAACATGAGGAAGCACCAGCAACTGGAAATGACCGGCTCGGCCGAGGCGCACGTGGAGATCGCGGAAGCGATCCTGAAGCGCGACAAGGACGCCGCCGGGCAGGTGGCGCACCAGAAGTTCCGGATGTTCGCGGATCAGCACCTGAACTGGTATGAGAGCGAGGGTTAGCACGTGAGCACGCGGCGGATCAAAGTCATCGATTCCCACACCGGCGGCGAGCCGACGCGAGTGGTGATTGCGGGCTGGCCGGACCTGGGCAGCGGATCCATGGCAGAACGGCTGGAGCGGTTTCGCAACGAGTTCGACGGCTATCGCTCGGCCACGGTGAACGAACCTCGCGGGAACGATGCCATCGTGGGAGCGCTGCTGTGCGAACCGTCCGATCCAGCGAACGACGCGGGCGTCATTTTCTACAACAACGTCGGGTACCTGGGAATGTGCGGGCACGGCACGATTGGGCTGGTGGTCACGCTGGCTTACCTGGGCCGCATCAGCCCCGGCTCGACGTGCAAGCTCGAAACCGTTGTCGGGAACGTGCAAGCGAAGCTCAACCCGAACGGCACCGTGACCATCCGCAACGTGGCCAGCTACCGCACCGCGGCGCACGTGCCGGTGGAAGCGCCGGGAATCGGCCGGGTATACGGCGACATAGCCTGGGGCGGCAACTGGTTTTTCCTGTGCAGCGGGCACGGACAGGCGCTCACGCTGGACCGCGTGGATGAGTTGACCGATTTCGCGTGGCGCATCCGGCAGGGGCTTGTGGATCACGGGCTCACCGGCTCCGACGGCGGCGAGATTGATCACATCGAACTGTTCGGCCACCCAACGGTGGACGGCGCCGACAGCAAGAGCTTCGTCCTGTGTCCGGGCAAAGCGTACGACCGCTCGCCGTGCGGCACGGGCACCAGCGCCAAGCTGGCCTGCCTGTATGCCGACGGCAAGTTGAAGCCGGGCCAGGTCTGGCGCCAGGAAAGCATCACGGGGAGCACGTTCGACGGCACTCTCCGGGTGGTGGACGGCAAGATCTACCCCGAGATCACGGGCTCGGCGTATGTGAACGCGGAATCCGATTTGGTGCTGGACGAACGCGATCCGTTCTGCTACGGAATCCGCCAGACATGGGCAAAAGCTACGACGTAGCCATTGCCGGCGCCGGCATCGTGGGCGCCGCGTGCGCGGAGGAATGCGCCGCGGCCGGCCTCAAGGTGGTCGTCGTGGAGCCCGGCCCGATCGGCGGCGGCGCCACCGCGGCGGGAATGGGCCACATCGTGGTGATGGACGATTCCCCGGCACAGATTGCGCTCACCAACTATTCGCGCACGCTGTGGATGCAGCGGGCCGTCGAGCTTCCAGCCGACGTGGAATACGTCTCGGCGGGCACGCTCTGGGTGGCCGCTGACGAAGAGGAAATGGCGGAGGTGCAGCGCAAGCTCGGCGTGTACAGCGGAATCGGCGTGCGGGCCGAAGCGCTGGGGCCGATGGAACTCGCCGAGGCTGAACCGAATTTGCGGCCGGGTCTGGCGGGAGCGCTGCGCGTGCCGGACGACGCGGTGGTCTACCCGCCGTGCGCGGCGCGTTATTTCTTGCAGTGCGCGAAGGCGCGCGGCGCCGATGTCCGCGCCGGTGAAGGCGCCGTCGAGCTGAGCGGCAAGGGAATCAAGCTGCGCGACGGATCGTGGATCGCAGCGGGCACGACGGTAAATGCCGCCGGCGCGTGGGCTCCGGAGCTCACGCCCGGCATCGAAGTCCGCAAACGCAAGGGGCACCTGGTGATCACGGACCGGTATCCGGGATGGGTGAGGCATCAACTGGTGGAGCTGGGCTATCTCAAGAGCGCGCATTCCACCACCGCCGATTCCGTGGCGTTCAACGTGCAGCCGCGAAAGACAGGGCAACTGCTGATCGGGTCGTCGCGACAGTTCGGCGCCGAGCATAGCGCAATCGATACCCACATGCTCAGCCGCATGCTGCGGCGCGCGAAGGAGTACATGCCGGGCCTGGCACAGTTGGCGGCGATTCGCTCGTGGACCGGGTTCCGCGCAGCCACGCCGGATAAGCTGCCGCTGATCGGGCCGTGTCCGGGGGACGAGCGGTTGTACCTGGCGACGGGGCACGAAGGCCTGGGAATCACGACATCGCTGGCGACCGGGAAGCTGGTGGCGGATCAGTTGATGCGGCGAGCGCCGGCGATTCCCGTGGAGCCGTATTTGCCGGGGAGGAAAGTCGGGCGGATAGGCAACGAAGCATATTCACCGCAGAGACGCGGAGACGCGGAGGAACACAAATAAGAAAGCCAACTTCTCGGAGCGCGACCTTGGCGAGAGAACTGTTGGAGGCGACTCTCCATGGGTGACGCCATCCGTCTCGTTGTTAATGGCACATCTGTCAGCGTGCCGGCGGGGACCATGGTTTCCACGGCGGTCGCGATGGCGGGCAGCAGTCTGTTCCGCCGTTCGGTCTCCGGCGAGGCGCGCGGGCCGCTTTGCGGGATGGGTATCTGCTTCGAATGCCGCGTCACCATCAATGGACGCGCACATTGCCGGAGTTGCCAGGTGCCTTGTGAAGCGGGCATGGAGGTTCGGACGGATGGCTGACCGCGCCTACGATGTAGTCGTGATCGGTGCCGGGCCGGCCGGCCTGGCGGCTGCTTCCCGCGCCGCGGAGAGCGGCGCGCGCGTGGCCATGGTGGACGACAATCCGAATCCCGGCGGGCAGATCTGGCGCGCCGCCGCGGGAAAGTCTCCGAAGGAAGCCGCGCGCTGGCTGCAGGCGGCGGAGGCCAACAAAGTGGAATGGATTGCCGGAGCCCGTGTGTTCGCAGCGCCGGAAGCGAACCGCGTCGCGCTCGAGACCCTCGATGGCGGATACGAACTGGAATACCGCGGCCTGATTCTCGCGACCGGCGCGCGCGAGCGCTTCCTTCCCTTCCCCGGCTGGACACTGCCGAACGTCATGGGCGCGGGCGGGTTGCAAGCGCTGGCGAAATCGGGGCTGCCGGTCGAGGGCAAGAAAATCATCATCGCCGGCAGCGGACCGCTGCTGCTGGCCGTGGCGAAGTACATGCGCGGCCATGGCGCTGATCTGCGCCTGATCGCGGAACAGGCGCCGCAAGCAAAGCTGCTGGCTTTCGGCTTGCACCTGGCGGGGCATCCGGGGAAGCTGGTCCAGGCCGTTGGACTGCGTGCGGCGCTGCTCGGAGTCCCATACCTTACATCGTGCTGGCCAGTCTCCGCGCAGGGCTCGGACAAGCTCGAGAGCGTCACGCTGCGCCGTGGAAACAACTCGTGGACGAAACCCTGCGACTACCTCGCGTGCGGCTTCGGCCTCATTCCCAATGTCGAGATCGCTGCTCTGCTCGGCTGCCGCATGTCCGCGACTGGGGTCGCGGTCGACGAGTATCAGCAGACATCGGTCGCGGGAGTGTACTCGGCAGGGGAAGCCACGGGAATCGGCGGGCTGGAGCTGGCATTGGCGGAAGGAGAGATCGCGGGCTATGCCGCCGCCGGCCGGAACGATCGCGCGCAGAGCAGATTTCGCGCGCGCAATTCCTACCGCCGGTTTGCAGAGGCCCTCGAGCAGACTTTCTCTCCGCGGGAAGAACTCAAGAGCCTGGCGCATGACGAGACGCTGGTGTGCCGCTGCGAGGACGTGACGCTGGGGCGAGTGCGAGCCTGCTCGGGGTGGCGCGAGGCCAAGCTGCACACGCGCTGCGGCATGGGGCCGTGCCAGGGGCGCGTCTGCGGCGGGGCCGTGGAATTTCTGACCGGATGGCGGGCGGAATCGGTGCGGCCCCCCGTGTTTCCAGCGAGGATCGAGAGCCTGGCGAGAGAGTAGCGCCGGCGGTAATCCCTGCCGCCGCCGGCGCCACACGTCAGAAGTTGATGCGCCCGACGAACTGGATCAAACGGCCACCGGGATCGTAAGTGGTCGACAGATCCTGGTAGGCGTTGGTCACCTGGCCGAAGGATTGGCTGCTGAAATTCGTGACCGAGTTGGTGTCGTTGTTCGCGCTTCCCACGATGAAGTTGATATTGTTGAACGCGTTCAGAAGCTCGCCGCGGATTTCGAGGGTTACCCGTTCGGTGAGCTTGGTCTTCTTCACCGCGCTGATGTCGAAGCGGGTGAAGTGCGGGCCGTACATCACCACGCTGGTGCCGCCGCACTGGCCGGAATAGACTTCGATGCAGCCCGGCCCATTGGCGGGAGCGATATAACGGCCGGTAGGCGCGCCTAGTGTGCCATAGCCGGTGGCGCTGGTGGCGCTGACATTGAAGGCGCGGATGGTGTTCTGGATGACATCCTGGGGCAGGTAGTAAGCGATCTTGGCGCCGTCGTTGAAATTCATGCCGGAGGCGGCCTGCACATCGCTGCGCGTCATGCCGATGAGACGGATGTTGCCTAGGTTCACTGGATCGCCGCTCTGCAGGCGGCCTGTGCCGTTAATCGACCAGCCGCTGATGACTTTTCCGAGCACGCCGTGAGCGTTGCCTAAGAGCGGCTTCCCCTGGCCGAACGGAAGCTCGTAAATCCAGTTCATCTTCAGGGCATGGGTGATGTTCAGCGGGCTGAGCGCTTTGGTCAAGGGGGCCCGCTGGCTCAGGAACACGCTGGCCATCCCTTTAGAAAACGTATAGTTGACGTCGAACAGGAGGCCCTTGGTAAGCCGCCGGCGCAGTTCGACCGTTCCGGCATTGTATGTGCTGCCGCCCAGGTTGGTGAGCAGGTTGGCCGAACTGACCCCGGGATTCACCAGGAAGAAGTTGGACGGCAGTCCGGCGGCGATGGCGTTGCCGCGCTGCGTGGCATTGTTGGTCGCCATGCTGCTGACAAACGTGTAGGGCGCCGGGTTGTTGGCCGCCAGCGTGTTCACATAGGTCGAACTGGAAAACAAGCTGGAGGTGTACTTTGCCGGGTCAGAAGCTTGAGATGCAGGCGCCGCGCTGAAATAAGCCAGCATGATGGGCAACGGCGACGTCCCGGTGCCGGTTCCGAAGTACTTGAAGCTGTTTCCCCGGCCGGCGGCAATGTTGGCCTGGAGATTGGCCTGCGCCAGCTTGAACTCGTTCAGGAAGTTGTTTTCCACGATATTGACTTCGTTCAAATTGATGGTGCTCCACTGGCGCGCCAGGTGGTCGCCGAAGTAGCGAACTTCGATCACGGTGTCTTGGGAGAGCGACCGCTGGATTCCAAACGACCAGGTCTGCACGTACGGCATCTTGAGGCTGGGATCGATGGCATTCGCGGAGCTGTTCACCGAACTGGCGATGGGGTAGTTGGGGGCGCTCGCGAACGCCGGCGGCCCCAGGCGGCTCGCCTGGCGCAGCAACAATGGCAGCGTATCGCTGCCGGTCCCCGACACCAGGTTGCCGGCGGTCATGTTGCGGGTGGCGGCAATGGAAGCGCCGGGGTTTCCCTGGACGGCGCCAGTCAAGGAAGTAATGGCTTCCCGGTCGTAGGCCAGCGAATAGCCGGCGCGCAATACGCCGGAGCCCCCGCGTCCCAGGAGCCAAGCCAGGGGACCCGAAGAGACTTTCGGAGTCCAGGCAAGGCCAACGCTCGGCGAGAGATCTCTCCACCGCGTGTTGTAGGTGCTCGCATCGTTCGCCAGGAGATTATAGACTGTGGGCTGTCCGGTCAGGGTACCGGGCTTGAACAGGTTGCCGGGGCCGGACACTCCGAACAGGCCGTTGTAAGAGGTTGTCGAAAAGCGGTTGTTCTTCGCGACGAATGGGAATTCCACTTCCCAGCGCAAGCCGGCGTTCAAAGTGAGGCCGGGGCGCACCTTCCAACTGTCCTGGCCGAAGAAGCCCGTCTCACGCTGCTGTGCGCGCAGCACGATGGGTCCGGAGTAAACATAGCCGCCGCCGTTTTCACTGATATTGGCGTTAGCGGTGATGGCGGTGGTGCGGCCTGTCAGCACCGAATAGATGTTGGAAGCGTTGGTAAGATCGGTGCCGGATGCGCCTGGGAAATTGCCGGCGACGAACAGGGAGGCGGCGGGATCTGTCGGATCGACGCCGAAGGTGATGCTGGGCACCACGGTCTGGCTGTAAGTCCACAGGTTGATTTGTGTAAAGCTGAAGCCAAAACTGAGGGAGTGCGCATTGCGGCTCAGGTTCAGGTTGTCGTAGATGTTCTTGACGGGGTCGTTGCGCCTCAAAGGCGATGTTACGGACGTGGCCGTGGTGATGCCGTCGGCGGTGTTGATCCCGAGGCTGAATCCCTGCTGGTTGGCAAATTGCGTGGAATCAACTTCTGGCTCGAACAGAATCGTGCCGCCCTGCAGGCCGGCGCGCAGCTCGTTCACCATGCGGGGCGTGATGGTGGACCGCCAGGCGATGACGCCGTCGAAGCGGTACGACGGGATGCTGCCTTTGTTTGGGAATCCCGGGAATGCCGGGTCAGTGGAGTTGAAGAAGTCGACTTTCTGGCCGGTGTAGTACAGGTGCTGATAGTTCCAGGAGAGCTCGAGGGTGTTCTTGGAGTTCAGATTGGCATCGAAACGGAGCGTCGTGAATTTGCGGATCTGACCGCCCTTAGCGATGAAGCTGAAATTCTGCGTATTGGGATCCCCGGTGGCTGAAAGCGCGCCCGGAGTCTCGGTGCCGGCGATGGCGGTGAGCAGAGAGCTGACCGTCGGATCCATGGTGCTGGTCTGGTTGTTGGCGGCGGCCAGGTTCAGGAGATTGACCTTCTGCACGCCGGAGCTGCTGTTGAACTGGAAGGTGCCTTGCTGCGTCAGCGGAGTCAGGACGGTGCGCGTGCGCAGGGTTTCCTCGGGCAAGCGGAATTCTTCGTAGTTGATAAAGAAGAAGAGCTTGTTGCGGCCGTCGAAGACTTTCGGGATGTACACCGGCCCGCCGAATCGGCCGCCGAATTGATTCAGCAGCACGCGGTTCTTGGGGGCCTTGCCAGTCGCCGGATCGGGAGCGAGATTGCGGTTATTGAACCAATAGTTGGCGTTCAGACTGGGGTCCCGGTGGTATTCGTAGAGGCTGCCATGGGGCTCGTTGCTGCCGGAGCGGGTGACGAACTTGATCTGGACCGCGCCTTCGCCAGTGCTGTCGGCGCCCGAGGCGCCGGTGGATACGGTGACTTCTTCGACCGCGTCGAGGCGGGGACGAACGTAGGTATAAAAGCCATCCGTGGATTTTCCCTGGTTATCCTGCACGTTGACGCCGTCCATGGTGATGTTGATGGCGCCTTTGGCGAGGCCGCCCACGGTCGAGGTGCGCGGACGGCCCGGCGTCTCAACGTTTGGCAGCGAGAGGGTCAAATCCAGGGCTTCGCGGGATACCAGCGGCAACTCTACAATCTGCCGGCCGGTGAGCGTGGTGTTAACAGCCGCCGTTTGGGTTTGCAGCACGGCGGTAGACGCCTCCACGGTGATGCTCTCGGTCTGCTGCCCGACTTCGAGGCGCACTTCGATGTTGGTGGGCACCGCCGCGTCATGCTTGATGTTGGCGACGCGGCTCTCCTTGAAACCGGTGGCTGAGACGGTAACCATGTAGGTTCCGGTGCCGAGGGAAGGAACGCTGAACGTCCCGGCGCTGCCGGTTGTCGCCTTGAAGACAACTCCGGTTTCGGTGTTCTGCACCGTGACTGACGCCCCGGGAACGGTGGCTCCGGTCGGGTCGGTGACCGTCCCGGACAAGGTTGAGGTCGAGCTGACCTGCGCGGACAAGACAAGCGCGCTCATCAGCAGAATGGCCATAAGGCCGAGGCAACGATTGCGCATATGATGCCTCCTGGGGTGGCGCACGAATGCGAAACCGGGACTGGACAGCGGTGGTGTGTGCCGCACGCCGGACGGCGCAGGCGCATTACGGACCCACCCTTCCTCTACCCGATGCGTCGCATAGGGTGACACCCGAGTCTTTTAAAGAAGCATACGCGGATTATGCGCTTAACTCAAGAGGTAAATTCTGAGTTTCAGACCTGTAGGCATCTTAAGCTACTTAGGCGCGACAAGGCGTCGGAAGGACGAACCGCCGGCGCCGCTCGCCTTAATTTCCGCCCGCCGTGTCCGGCGGCTGGGCCGGCAGCGACACTTTGTTCCAGTCCGGGGGCTCCACACCCAACAGGTAATGGACGAAGTAGTCGTCACGGTAGTGCTCGTTGGCCAGAATGCCCACCCCATGGTTCTGCCCGGGGATGTACATCATGTCGAAGTGCTTGTGCGCCTTAACCAGGGCGTTCACTACCTGCAGTGACGAAGCCGGATCCACGTTGGTATCCATCTCGCCGATAATGATCAACGCTCTCCCCTGCAACTTGGAGGCGTTGTCCACGTTGGACGACGCCGCGTATTGCGGACCTAGCGGCCAGCTCATCCACTGCTCGTTCCACCAGATTTTGTCCATGCGGTTGTCGTGGCAACCGCTGTTGGTCACCACGACCCTGTAAAAATCCGGATGGAACAGCATGCCGCCCATGGAGTTCTGCCCGCCGGCCGATGTTCCGAAGATGCCGACCCGCGAAATGTCGTACGACGGATATCTCGCCGCCACCGCCTTGTGCCACAGGATGCGGTCCGGGAATCCGGCATCGCCCAGGTTCTTAAACGCGACGTCGTGGAAGGCCTTGGAGCGGTTGCTCGTCCCCATGCCATCGATGTGAACCACAATGAACCCGAGTTCAGCCAGGGCCTGATCGCCTGATACTGCGCTGAACGTCTTGGGAACGAACGAGCCCTGCGGCCCGGCGTAGATGTTCTCGATCACCGGGTACTTCTTGTTAGGATCGAAATTCATCGGGCGGATGATGACGCCCCAGATGTCGGTCTTCCCGTCGCGGCCTTTCGCTACGAAGACCTCGGGATACTTAAAGCCGGCGGCCAGCAGCGCCGAGGCGTCGGCCTTCTCCAGGTCCATGACGACCTTTTGATCTTCGGTGCGCCGGAGTTGCGCGCGCGGCGGAAGGTCCACACGCTGCCAGGTGTCGACGTAGTATTTCTTGTCGGGCGAGAAGACAGCGTTGTGATCGCCGTCCGCATCGGTCAACTTAGTAAGTCCCGTGCCGTCGAAGTTAATGCGGGCATATTGCACGAAGTACGGGTCCTGACCGGGAATCAGTCCACCGGCCATGAAGGTGATCTGGCGCTTGGCCTCGTCTACGTCCACCACGTTGCGCACGATCCATTCGCCTTTGGTAATCTGGTTCTTCACCCGGCCGGTTACTCCGTCATATAGATACAGGTGCTCCCATCCATCGCGCTCCGAGGCCCAGATGATCTCTTTGCCGTCGTTCATGTTGTGGCGGTATCGCCGGCCGGCGGAAAGGCCCGGCCCCAACTGGTTGTAGTAGATGAAGGTCTTACTCTGCTCGTCGATCAGGGTGCGCGCTTTGCCCGTTTCGGCGTCGACTTCGATGACGCGGTATACCTGGTGGCCGCGCTGGTTGTACTCGAAGGTGAACGCGCGGCTGTCCTTCCACCACTGCGGCGGCGTAATATCGTACGCGTTGGGGAACTGGGCCTGGTCGATCTCCACCTCCGTGCCCTTGGCGACGTCGAACAGCGCCGGGTAGGCAATGTCGAGCGCGTCTCCCGGCTTGCGGTAATGGATGGTAGTGTGTTTGGGCTGAACCTGGTCCGCCGGCGACGACTCGATGTAGTGGACCTCGCGGTCGTAGCCCGGCCTCGTGTGGTAGGCCACCAGGTGCCTGGAATCGGGCGACCACGCGATCGAGCGCAGCGTATAGTAGTTGCCTTCCGAACCATCGAAGCTCAGCGGCTTGGCCGGTTCGTTGCTGCCCACAGCTTTGAGAAATACGTTGTAGTTCTCGATGACCGCGTCCCACTTGCCGTCGAACGAACCGCAAACTTCAGTCGCCGCGCCGGCCACCTGTCCGAGAATCTGTGAGCCGACCGTGGCATAGGTCTGAGCGACCGCGGTGGCGCCCCGCCCGCCCCGGCCGCCGCGTCCACCGTTCTGGGCCTCGCGAGCAGGAGCGCAGGGAGGCTGAGCGTCAGCCGCGCCGCCGCGCCCGCCACCGCCGCCCTGCTGCGGGAAGGGTTGCCATTCCAGGCCGTCCGCCGGATCGCCGCCGCTTTCCATCGGCATCGGCTGATCGTACTCCTCGGGTTCGGGCCCGCCGCGTCCACGCCCGCCAAATCCCATGTTCTGCGGAATCGCCCCGCCCTTGCTGCATGTGTATTCCGTCAGTTGGCAGGTGTACATCGATCCGCCGGCGCCGAACTCGATGGTCTGATCGTTGTTTTTGAAGGTCAGAGGCGCAGTCTGGGGTGGACCCGCGGCCGCGCCACGTCCTGCGCCGCCGCCACCGCGCCCTCCAAAGACCGGTGCAAACGGCAGCGTGACTCCCGTGCACGGGCCGCCGGTTGAGGTGCAATGACCGCCCATTGCCGCGTTGATGGCCGTGGCCAGCTTGTCGTGGTCGAAGGCCGGCTTCTTGGCTGCCGTGGTGGCGTCCACCAGAACGAACTCCGAGCCGCCCTTCACCGACTTGGCGTACCAGAAGTGGTCGGACTCGCCGATCCAGTTTGCCGCCCCTGGCTGATCTACAACCAGGCCACGAGCCTTGCGCTGCAAACCCTGAGCCCGTTCGTAGTCGGCCAGAGTGCCTTGCGCCGACGCAATGCCGGCAAATACCACCGCTCCGGCAATCATGCGGGCGGCCAATAGTCGAGCGTTGAACAACATCGTTCCTCCCGTTTATCCAAAAGGTTGGTCGATGGCGGGGCTCTGCTTGCTGAAGGTGCGAGCGCCGTCTTCGGTGATGTACATGCAGTCTTCCAGGCGAATTCCAAATTCGCCGGCCACAATCATAGGCTCGTCGCTGAAACACATGCCAGGTTCCATAGGCGTCGTGTTTCCAATGACCAGATAGGTCCACTCATGAATATCGAGTCCGATGCCGTGCCCGGTGCGGTGCGGCAGGCCGGGAAGCTTGTAGCCCGGACCCAGGCCGGCGTCGGTAATCACCTTGCGCGCGGCCAGGTCAACCGATTCGCACGTCCGCCCCGGCTTCGCCGCAGCGAGCGCGGCATCTTGCGCCTTGCGCTCCAGGGCCCAGATCTCTTTCTGCTTCGTCGACGGCGTGCCGCACACCACCGCGCGCGTGATGTCGGATTGATACCCGTCCACGCTGCAGCCATCGTCGAGCAGGATCATATCGCCTTCGTGCAGGGTCTGCGGCACGGTGCTGCCGTGGGGGAAGGCGGTGTTCCTGCCGAAGCTCACCGAGACGCCACCGCGAAAGCCCAAGGCCGTGTACGCCGCGCCGATGTTATTACGTAGTTCGCCCGGCGTCATCCCCTCGCGCAGAGTGGTGAGGCCGGCGCGATAAGCTTCGATGGTGACGTCGGCCGCGCGCTGCATCAAGGCCAGCTCGGCCTTGGATTTGATCATGCGGCAGCCCGCGGTCACCGGAGTGGCGCTTACGAACTCGCCGGCCGGAATCTCTTTGCGAAGGCTGTCGAAAACCGAGAAACGCACCTGCTCCTCGAGAGCGATGCGCCCGGAAGCGGCGCCGCGGTCTTTCAACGCCTGGTGCACGGCGCCGAAGGGGCCGTCGCTTTCGGCATACGCGATGACCTTCCCTCCCACGCGGCTCGCCTCCTGTGCCTGCTTTTCATCGGCCGCCGCCACGATCCACGCCAGTTCTCCCCGAGCCGGCAGGATCAGACCGGCCGTCTGGCCGGCTCCGCGCGTGCCGGTGAAGTAAAACATGGAGGAGCCTCGCTCCATCAATATGGCGGCGATCTTCTGGGCAGCCATTAGGCGGCGCGCCTTTTCGATTCGTGCCAGCCGCTCTTCGACCGTGATCGGCTGCACCCCGTCGGTCATGGGCTTGAGGCTGCGGATGGCTTCGGGCGCGGCGGCCATTTGTGCGCGCGCCCCGCCAGCCAATCCCGCTACCGCCGTTCCCAGAAAGGCTCTTCGATTCATCGCCTGTCAATCACCCGCAAGACACGTCTCCATTTGATGTAAAGTCGAGCGATTCACACCAGAGGTTACCAGATTTTAAACGTTTACCCCGGCACAAGCAAGAGCTTATGCGCACAGATCAGCTATACTTCCCCACCACCTCGAAGTGCTTTTCGTTTCCAGTCTGGATCAAAACCGTATCGTTGTGCGGACCCCCCATGGTGGCCGGCCGCCCGTTCACGGTTGCCGTCTTTACCGCATTTTGTAGCGGCATCCGGAGCTTCACATGCAACTCTTTGGGAGCGCCGGCGCGGGCCAATTCCACGGCCGCCACTACGCTCTTGGTTGCGGGCTGATTTTGCAGGTTCAGGTTGACCCGCCCCCAGCGCGTCGGCGCCTGATCGATGCGCATCGGTTTCCCGGACGCCACCCACGCGCGGGGCAGGCCCTTAGCCAGATACAAGCGGTCCTCGTCGTGGTCCTCGATGGCCAGCATCCAGCGCACCACGCAGGGGATGGTCTGCTGCGCCGGAATACAGAACGTCGGTTTGCCGACCGTCAGGCCGGCCACTTCCCCTGCGGTCCAACTTCCCGGAGAGTGATCGTGGTAGCGATGGCCATACAGGAACAGAAGGTACTCTTCGATACGGTCGAGCCGCAGCAGCATTTCGGCGTAGCCGTAGGCGATGAACCCGAGGATATCGCGCCGCCCGCCGACATTGGCCAGCACGCCCATCGTAGTGGCGCCATACGCGCGCATGGTATCGACCACCATGTTCGCCAGCGGGTGCGGCAACACGTCCGCCATCAGCAACTCGGCGTAACAGCGGTGCGGCCAGCGCTGCTCCACATCGCCGTTGCGCCCGGCTTCCTTGAAAGTGTACTTATTGCCTGGCAGCAGGGGGACGTAGACCGGAGTGCGGTCGCGCATGGTCCACTTTTCCATGCTCTCGATGGTTGTGGCGAGCAGCGTATCCGAGCGTTTCTGCCACTCCCCGGCCAGCTTGGGATTGATATTGGCCCACGCGCGGCTGAGATCACGCAGGCCGCGCACCGCGAAAGCGCTATTGGCATAGTATGGCTTCCACCAGTTAGCAGGCTGCGCGGCGAGGCAGGCGTCGGACTCGCACCATCCGGCGATCAGCCCGTAGCCGCGATCGTCCTCCGGCAGTTTCAGGCTGGTGTCGTGCATTTTCACCAGGCCGCTGGCCGTGGCTTCGATCTTCGCCCGGTGCTTCTGAATAGTCGCCATGTCGTGTGTGTAATTCAGGTAGCGCGCGAATAGCGACAACTCCAGCCCATACTGCGCCGTCTCCGGCCCGCGCATGTTGATCATGCCCTTCGAGTCGGTATACTCGCTCAGGTAATTGTCGAGGATCGCTTTGCATGGCTCGAACCGCCCCAACTCCAAATTCGTGTAGACCGACGCCGTGAAGATATCCTGGAAGCCGTCGTATTCCGAGCCGTAGTAATCGCGGTCCACCGCGCCGTACTTCGGGTACACGCCGCCGGGGCGCACCATGATCTCCTTGGCCGCCGCGTGTTTCGACATGTCCACCCAACTCGCGTCGGGCAGCTCGGTCGGGGCGAAATCCGCAAGCTGCTTCTCCCAGTAATTGGCGAACACCAGCAGCGCGCGGTAGAACTCTTCGGGCTTGGGATCTTCCTTGAACGGCGGGTAGGCTGGGTAAGAATAACCGTAGACTGTCTTCGTCATCTTGCCGTCGTCGATGCGCGCGGTGCGATGCCAGGTCTGCACGATGAACCTATCGTGCGCTTCGACGTCGCCGAAGATCACGGTTTCGATGTACGAGTTGTCTCTGATCGGGAAAACCTTGTGGACGGCCGGCATCCATCCGCCCAGCAGACCTTCCCAGCGCTCGCGTATGTTGGCCCGATCGCCCGTGGGCGCGGGCGCATTGGGGCCGCCGCCGCCCTGTAATTCCGTGAAGTACTGGTTGGGATGATAAGCCCGCGTATTGCCGCCGGCATACACCGGCATGGTGTCGTAGCATTCCTTGGTGCCCACGAAGGTGTTCCAGGAGTTGGTGCCGCCGCCGCCCGCGGCCAGCCCGCCGCCAGGTCCCTGGGTCGCGCCAGGGGGCGGAGGACCGCCGATCAGCGGCGCTGCATCGCGCACCTGAATCTCGTCGGGATCGCCGCCGCCGGCCAGCAGTTTGTCGGCCAGGATATCCGGCAGCGAAGAATTGATCTCTTCGAACTTGAAGCCGAGATAAGGTTCCTTGGCCTGCGAGAAAACCGCTTCCGTCCGCTTCCCCACCACCCGCGCGTTGCCGCGTGCCGGCACCAGCGTGATGGAGCCATCGCGTTTGCTGAGATCCTCGTACACCTTCCAGCTCGTGCCGCCATACTGGAATTCGCATTGCAGCGTGTGGCCGGCGGTATCCGGCGGAGCCTGCTCCGGTTCGGGCGGAGCAGAAGCCGCGCTCGCCGCTTTCGCCAGCAAATCTACTCCCGCCGAAGTCGCGGCGATGCTCTGCAGGAATGCCCTGCGATCCATAACTCCTCCTATTTCTTTGGTGGCGCGGATTTGACCAAACCGAACCGGTACACCGTGGTGGTTTTGTAAGTCTGCCCCGGCTTCAACTCCGTGCTGGGGAAATTCGGCTTGTTCGGAGAATCGGGGTAGTGCTGCGTCTCGAGGCAGAAGGCGAAACGCTGGTTGTAGCGCTTGCCGCCCTTGCCCACAACAGTACCGTCCAGGAAATTGCCGGTGTAAAACTGAATCGCCGGCTCGGTGGTCAGCACCTCCATGGTCCGTCCCGTGGTCTCCTCGACCACGTGCGCAGCCAGGCTGAGCCCCGGCCCCTTGCGATTCAGCACCCAGTTGTGATCGTAGCCCCGGCCAAGCTTGAGCTGTTCGTCGTCCTGATTAATGCGTGCGCCTATCGCCGTGGGTTTTGTGAAATCGAACGGCGTGCCCGCCACGGGCTTCAACTCGCCGGTCGGAATGAGACCGGCGTCGACGGGCGTGAACTTGTCGGCGTTGAGCATCATGATGTGATCCAGAATGTCGCCGTCGCCCGCACCCTTCAGGTTGAAGTAGGAGTGGTTGGTGAGGTTGACTACGGTGTCCTTGTCGGTGGTCGCCGTGTAGTCGATCTTGAGTTCGTTGGCGTCGGTCAGGTGGTATGCCACGGTGACTTTCAAGTTGCCCGGATACCCCTCCTCACCGTCTTTGCTGAGGTACGACAATTCCAGGCCGCCATCGGTAAGCTCCTTCGGCGTCCACACAACTTTGTCGAATCCCTTGTTCCCGCCGTGCAGGCTGTTCCCGTTGTTGTTGGCGGCCAGGGTGTATTCCTTGCCGTCCAGAGTGAATTTGGCGTGGCCGATGCGGTTTCCGTAGCGGCCGATCAACGCGCCGAAAAAAGCCTGATTGGGGTTGAAATAGCCTTCCAGCGAATCGAACCCCAGAACGATGTCGGCCATCTTCCCGGTCTTATCCGGCACCAGCAGTGAGACCACTGCTCCGCCGTAGTTCGTGATCCTCGCCTGCACGCCATGAGCGTTGGTGAGGGTGAAGACCTGAACGGCCGTGCCGTCGGGAGTCTTGCCGAATTCGGCCCGAGCCATTTTGGTCGCCGCGTGCACAGTGATCGCGCCGATGAGCAGAATTGCAGCCGCCGATGATAGCGCTAACATTTCTATTACCACCTCCAAGAGAGAAGTCATTGTATAACGAATTGCCACGCGCCGGTAAAGCCGCAACCGCGACATTGCGCTCTCTTATCGCCCGCGCGTAAGGCACCCCGGATTACAATAGATATCATCATGAAAGCGATTGCACCACTTGCCGCGCTATTGTTGCTCGGAACCTGCCCGCGTTCGCCCGCCCAGACGCCGCAGCGCGACTACCCGGTCAAGCCCGTCCCCTTCACG
>Ga0335081_10001356_pt1 | contig 39017 bp, 40 predicted proteins | sample Lox_Sample_35_FD_206713 | JGI IMG/M metagenome (GOLD analysis project Ga0335081, IMG submission 206713) | Soil microbial communities from Loxahatchee National Wildlife Refuge, Florida, United States - Lox_Sample_3.5 | ecosystem: Environmental > Terrestrial > Soil > Wetlands | place: USA...
GAATCGAATTTTAAGGAGACAGGATATACGAATTTGTAGAATTTACCCAGCGTCGTTTAATGCGTTAGAGGGTGCCTGAATTGGAGCGGAACACCTGCCCGAATTGCAGTGGAATGGGTGCCTGAATGGAGCAGAACAGGTGCCTGAATTGCAGTGGAATGGCTGCCTGAATTGGAGCAGAATACTCAATTGTGATATAATGCCCATCATAAGTATGAAATAAGGGAGGGAACATGGTTAAAAGAATTGTAATTGCTTTGGTTGTTGTATTTCTTATGGGTGGTGCGGCGGGTAGTTGGGCGGCGTCGCACTGGCATCATTGGGAGGCAGCTCTTGATGATTTGCGGCATGCAAAGATGGAGTTAGAAAAGGCGGAACATAATTTTGGAGGACACAGGGATAAAGCTCTTGAGCACGTGCAGAGAGCTATTGAAGAGACTCGAATGGGTGTAGAGTACAACGAAAGAGACCACGAAAGAGAACATGAAGGAGAACATCGTTATTAGCAGATGTTCACGGGACGGCCCTAGCGAGCCGTCCTTTTTTTCTACTTTTATTACTAACCACCGATTTCACAGATACTTCAGCGAGACATTGACACTGCTCAAACACAGACGGGTTTCTGGAATTTTGGTGGAGCCTGGTAGATTCAATAAAAGCTATCGGATTAAACTGGAACTGGGTAATCAAAGCTCGCACCGCTGTTTTAAGGGTCCCTTCCATATTGGTGCCAAGAAGCTGGAACCATCTGTTTAACCCTGTTCACAACGATTTTAAGAAAATCCGCATCCGTGACTCCATGCTGTATGTTTTTGATGCTGGAATGTGGAAAATGCCGTTCAGATAAATAATCTTCGAGTGGAAACGACTGAATTGCCTTTATCGTTGTAACCTGATATATCCCGGTTGAAGCAAAGAATTCCGGTTTATATAGAACATCGCGTCTTCCTTCCTTTGTAGCTGTTGAAGTTTCCATTTCTATCTTTTAAAGTTGAAGCTGAATTCGTTGGCATTATACCCGTAAAATACCCGTCGTCATCGAAGATACGGGGACAGAAAGATTCGGGGGCCTTGACTATACCTGCATTCAGGAATATAATTTTCTCAACCTCCATTTTGAAGTGCTGGAAAATAATCCACTCCCAAAAATATGGTACTCTGAATTTTTACATTCTTTTTCACCTTGCTTTACTGATCCTGTCATTTGGAAGCAATATTTACACTGTAATTGCGCAAAAGGATGTAATGACCATCCCGATCATATCTTTGATCCCTTCGGGACAAGGTCGGGATGTGGGTCGGCCTGTGGTCATCTGATTCCTTTTCTTTTTCCGGAGGACTTTAATGCCTGCCTGCAGGGGGAGATCAATAATATTTTGGTGGTGCCGTGGATTCTGTTTTTCGCTCAGCATCGTAGTCACAATAATTCCAAATACTTCGTTCGCCCACGGGGTCGCGGGACAGCGTTTTTTCCCGACAACGTTCGCTGTCGACGATCCGTTCATTTCCGATGAGTTTTCAGTGCTCTATAATTCGATAAAGATGAACGATGACACGGGCGGTCCGCGTATTCAGACCTCGTCACTGGATGTCGGATACTCCAAGCGCATCTTACCGAACTTCGGAATAGAAGTCGATGAACAGTACCAGAGCCTCCGCACTGAAGGCGACGGAACCGTAAATGGATTCGGCAATCTCACGGCGAATATAAAATATCAATTTTACACAAGCGCTCAACATGAAACGATCGTGTCTGTTGGCATATCGGATGAAATTGGGCATACCGGATCCAGCGCAGTCGGATCAGCTCCTTTTTCCACAATATCACCTGCGTTCTATTTTGGGAAAGGCTTTGGCGACCTGCCGGAATCCGCCGGCTACCTGAGGCCCTTCGCGATCACCGGCGTTATCGGTCCGAATTTCCCCACGCAGAAGACAACGGATGGGGTCGAGAACCCCACATCTCTGACATGGGCATTCACAATCCAGTACAGCTTGATGTATCTCCAGTCGGCAGTGAAGGACGTAGGGCTTGGAACACCGTTCAACAGGATGGTCGCCGTCGTTGAATTTCCGAATGAGACTTGCCTGAATACAGACTGTAAAAATCAGACTACCTCAACGGTGAACCCGGGAATCGCCTGGATCGGCAAATATACAGAGCTGGGGCTCGCCGCCGAGATACCCACGAACTCTCATTCAGGAGCGGGGACGGGCATTTTCGCCCTGTTCCACCTCTTTATCGATGACATTTTTCCGAAGAGCATAGGGAGGCCGATATTCCCGTGACAATCCGGCTATGTACCCTTATCATGAAGACGGCTCGGGTCCTTTTCCTGATCGCTCTCTTTTTGATTCCAGTTGCGGCCCAGGGCCATGCATACCCTGACCACGCCGATCCGAAGGTAGGCGCGACCATCACAACACCCCCCGCAGTCATCCGCATCTGGTTCGATAGTGAGTTGGAGCCTCTTTTTTCCTCAATCATGGTCCATTCTGCGAAAGACAACAACATGGTGGATAAAAGAGACGGGCACGTGGATTCGTCAGATCCCACTCTTCTCGAGGTCAGCGTGCCTCCTTTGCCGCCTGGTGAATACATTGTCTATTGGAGCGTTGTAGCAAGGGATGGACACCGGACCTCGGGCAACTACACATTCACGATCAAGTGAGAAAGGAGATCGGCTGTCCATGGGTATCGTTATCAAAAGCATGCCCCTTTGGGTCGAACTCGTTTCCATAGCTTTCTGCACAGGCATTCTTATTTTATTCATCTGGATCCTTCATCCCGCAGAAGATCCTGATCCTCGCCTGAGAAACCGCTTGTGGCTTCTCTTTGTCATCTCCATGACAGTGGCGATGACCGCCAGCGTCATCGATTTCCTCCTGCGCGTCGCGGAGATGAGCGGAGAGACCGTTCTTTCTTCTTTTCCTTTGGTGCCGACCGTGCTGTTTAAAACGCACGCAGGGCTCGTCTGGCTCATCCGCATCGCATGTCTTGTTATCATGCTGTCTACGGGGAAGATCAGAAAGATTCGGGACACTCGCCTGGCCATCGTTGTCCTGATCTGCCTCGACACTATCGTTGCACTAACAGAGAGCGCTTCAGGGCACGCTGCGGATAAAGGAGATTTCAGCGTGGCCGAAATCATGGATTGGATTCATCTTCTCGGAGCGCTGGTGTGGGGAGGCGGTATCTTCGTGCTTTCCTTCGTGACTCTTCACCGCAAAGCGGACGTGAACAGCCAATCATTCCACACTCTTGCGCGCCAGGTCTCGCGGTTTTCAAGCATTGCAGGCCTTGCGGTCCTTTTTGTCGTTATGACCGCAATTTACAATGCCTTGGTCTACGTGGGCTCTTTCGAGGCCCTTGTTCGTACATCATATGGCCTTACCATTTCAGCAAAGATTGCCTTGCTGTTACTGCTTCTTTTGCTCGCGGCCTATAACCGATACATAAGCGTACCGAACCTCAGACAAATCGCGGGTCTCGATTCGGCAAACATGGGTTTTCTTGCTCGTTTCATAAAACGGTTTTATTCAAGCTTCTTGTTAAACAAGACAGGAGACAATGTTCTCATATTCTTCAGACGCGCCGTACGTCTCGAAGCGTTTCTGTTACTTTGTTTGTTGTTCTGCGCGGCCCTGCTGCGACATGAAATTCCTGCCCGCCATGCCATGCACGGTGACCATTCGGGAGCACCCATTCATGAGCACATGCATCATTAAAATACAACGGACAATGAAGACAGACGGCTTTGAGAGACAGCACTTTTCCTTCCCTTCGCTGGATGCATAATACAAGCTGAACTCGTTGATAGTTGCCAGTAATTGAGACCTTTGCACTTTGTCGGCTGGAAATCGCGCAGAGACTTACTTCATCTTTCTTTTCCGTTGAACATCATCAGACAGTATAGGTTGGTTCTAATTACGGGCGAGTTTGCCAACAAATTCGAGAAAGCAGAGGTTGAAAGAGAAAAAGCCTGAAGCCGAAGTCTAAAAAGGCAGCATGATGTCCGAGGGCTTCCGGGCGACCGGGGGCCTTTCTTGTTTACTTCATGCGGCTTCTCTGGTATACATATAATCCACGCGAAATCCTTAATGAAGATGTGACGATGAAAAAAGAAAACATCCCGTTTCATTTCTGCTTTTATAGCACTCCGTCAATCAGCGATCCTCTGCGTGATATGGCTGATAATAATCCCGCAATCGATAAATACACGTTTCGATATGAAGCTTTTTTCTTTGGTGGAGAAGACCTCAGAATATATCCAGTCGGAGCAACACCTGATACACTCGGTGGTCAGATTGAAATAATCCTCTATCCTGGCTATAAAAAGCCATTTACTTACCAAAGAGATATGAACCTTTCCGATATCCCGAATTTTATAAATGGGATCTCCGAACCATGGGAATTATTTTATAAGTTTTGCTCATTTAGTGAAATCGTTAATGCCATGTCACGTGAGTATGCATTCGAAGATTGGACAGTTCAAGAAGGAGAAATAGCATCTGTTAATGATAAAAAAATACTGACGATGATTAAAAATGATCCTCACGTTTTACATGATAAAATGATCCGCATTACGTTTATTGACATGCTGATACGGGCAATCCATTCAGCAGATAAAAATAATAGAGAGCGTTCAAGGTATTTAATTGATAAATATCTTTTACAAAGGCAAGGCAACAAAAAGCTCGCAGTCATTGATAAGCGGCAAGGAAAGCTTGCCTTGGCAATTTTGAAGAGCCTTGCAAATTATCTATGCCTTGAAGTACTGAATCTTTGTGATATGAGCCAACGAGATTGTAAAAATGGGAAAAATCTTAATGAACTCATGTTATATATCAGGAAGCCAGACGTTCAACAAGACCTTGATTGGAGAATTGCCCTTATTCCCGACGAATATATAAAGCTGCTTGTACTGTCTCCAAAGACCAATTTCATTTCCCGCCTGATTAAAGATAACCTCGGCAGATTCCCGGAAAATATCTCGAAGTAATCTGTAAGTGCTGCCGTTAGGGTTTGGATGAGTGACTACGTAGGATTAAATGTTATTAGGAAAGAGATTCTAATCGGCCGCACCATGCTCGCGGAAGTATTGGTGAATAACGAGTGTAGTTTGCGGTGGAAACAAGATAGACATAATTTTTGGAAAGGGATAGAATCGTTATTGAATCATGCACGTGCATTGTACTGGACAGGAATGCCGGCATGTTAACGATAAATGAGGCGCCCTTCTGATGAGGAGGTTAATTATGACCACAAAAAAAGCAACCGTAATAATGGCAATTTTACTTTTGCTTTCCATAGGAGTGAGTTCTTTTTCAATTGCTGAAAATAGAAGCGCTAAACTTGGCAATGCCACAAGTACTGTGGATGATCAGACCGATATTGCACTCACTATCTACAACAGCAATTTGGGGCTGGTTAAAGAACAGCGCATACTCAAAATATTCAATGGTATGGGTGAATTGAAATTCATGGATGTCGCCTCACAGATTATCCCTACAAGTGTGCAAATTAAATCTCTTGCTGACCCCGAATCGCTGCAAGTACTCGAACAGAATTATGAATATGACCTCCTCAATCCTGAAAAATTGCTCGATAAATACGTAGGTAAAGAAGTGAAACTTTACACTAAAAACCCCCACACGGAACGGGAGGAAATTGTAACGGCAACGCTGCTGTCAAACAACGGCCAGCCAATTTACAAAATTGGAGATGAAATAACTTTTGGCTATCCGGGTCGTGTTATTTTCCCCAAAGTTCCAGATGATTTGATCGCAAAACCAACACTTGTTTGGCTATTAGATAATAGCCTGCCTTCCATACAGAAGATTGAAGCGTCCTATCTTACAAATAATATCAATTGGCGGTCCGATTACGTGATAACACTGAATACAAAGGATGATAAAGCCGACCTCTCGGGATGGGTGACAATCGATAATCACAGCGGAGCCTCGTACAAAAATGCGAAACTCAAGCTTGTTGCAGGCGATGTGAACCGGGTAAAGGATAAGATGGGGTATGAAGGCAATGTGGTGGGTCTCGTGGGACCAGCATCAAAAAAAGAAGCGGCTCCCCAATTTAAGGAAGAATCATTTTTTGAGTACCATATCTATACACTTGAACGGCCTGCCACAGTCAAAGACAACCAGACGAAGCAAATAAGTCTTGTGAACGCTGTCAACATTCCTGTCGAGAAGGAATATGTCTACTCAGGGGAGAAATATTACTTTACAAACCGTTATGGAGGGGCAATTTCCAACCAAAAAGTGGATGTGTTTATTGAAATCCAGAACAAAAAGGAGAACAATCTCGGCATACCGCTGCCTAAAGGCGTTATCCGGGTCTACAAGCATGACAGCGAGGGAAGCCTCCAATTCGTAGGTGAGGATTCCATCGTTCATACACCGAAGGACGAGAAGGTGCGCATAAAACTGGGCGAGGCATTCGATGTGGTCGGGAGCAGAAAACAGACAGGCTGGCAGAAAATCGCCAATGACACCTATGAAGCTGCGTTTGAAATCTCGCTCAGGAATCACAAAAAGGAGGACGTGGTTGTAAAGGTTGTGGAACCAATTCCCGGAGACTGGACCATGCTTGATTCGTCACAACCATATAATAAGTCTGAAGCCTTTGCAGCAGAATTCAATATTCCTGTGCCGAAAGATCAGGAAGCAAAGCTTACGTACCGGGTGAGAATGAAATATTAATGTTCAAAATGATAACACAGGTGTTCGGGTTCGGCGGCGAGCCCTTCATGGTCCCACTCATGACGGTTATCATGGGACTTCCAATATACGTCGTTGTCGGTAGCTCGCTCCTTGCCATCTTATTCAACACTGTGATGGCGACTAGTAAGAACGTGTTTTTTTAAACCGTTGACTACAAGCTCTTTGCTATCATGGCTGTAGCTGCCGTCATTGGCGGCTACCTCGGCCCGCAGTTCGCGAAGCGCATCAGCCCCCTCTGGGTGAAACGCATTGCAGTCTTGCTCCTGCTCGCGCTAGCATCGCAGCTCATGGGCTGGTTGGGATAGCACGAAATAATATTCCGAAAGAGGTGTACCATGATTGATACGTTAGAGTTGCTCGATGATGCGGAATTCGCCGAGGCTATGCTTGCTAAAAAATCGTTAAGCAATGCAGACCTCGTCTTCTCACTCCGGAACCTTCTCCGGATGAAGTACTATCCTGTGGCAGTAAAGTTCTTCTTCTCCCAGGAAGAGCTCGATGCGTTCAAGAAAAACACTGAATACAAGGTATCCGCACATCCCGTCACCTTCTGCCATTACCTGGCCGCGTCGCGTCAGAGGGGCGATATCCTGCTCAGTCCGGAAAAAGGGCTAGGGTGTACAAACGCAAAGTACATTTTCGGGTGGAAGGACCTCGACGAGGGCGAGATCAAGAGCCACCTTAAATACACGAAAGACCTCGCCCAAGCCGAGAAGTTCGTGAAGCTGAAAAAACGCCTGCCTGAGAAACTCCTTGCCTTTGCCACGGCGCCGCTCCACAAGGCGCCTTACAAACCCGACGTGATCCATGGTATGAGCGACGTCCTCCAGGCGTACCACCTTGGGAATGATTGGTCTACTGCCATGGATATCCAACCCTTCGAAATGAGCATGACCATGAACAGCTCGGCCTGCCACGGTGTTACCGCAGTTTATCTGACCGGAAAACCGAACATTACGCCCATGTGCAGTGGCAGCTACACCGCGGGCAAGACCGAACAGGGAGAGATTAACTGGATCTGGCCTGGCAATCAGCTAGAACCAACGGTGAGGTGGATGCTCGAGCGCACCGTTCGAGACAGTGGTCCCTCATTCCCGCGCACGGGAGAGACCTATCCGGGATTCAACATGTGTAAGCTTTGTCCGTTCCTGGTGTGGACGAAGCCGAAAGTGTAAGGATCAACTACATATGGAGAAATGAGGGAGAGAAAGTAGGTAATAGAGTTAAGGCTGGTATATATTCTCTGGATTACAGCGAATGGCGTGGCATGTTCCTTGCTGAACTCATAACACCCGATTTGAGGTGTTCTTGAGGGGGTTATCTATACAAATGGCTACTGAAAATATCTGGGAAGGAGATTGGTCATGAATGTGAAGCATTTGATTTTTGGGTTGTTCATTGTTGTTATGGCTGCGACCTCTGTACAGGCAGTACCGACGCAGATCACCGTGCGTGTGAAAGCCAAGGATGGCAAGTTTGTGGGGACCAGCATGGGAGGCGTCTTGATCACGGTGAGGGACGTTCTGACCGGCGAACTCCTAGCCAAAGGCTATACCGCCGGCGGTACAGGTAATACCGTCAGGATCATGAAGACACCACTATCGCGAGGCGTCCCCATCTCTGACCAAAGCGCCGCTAAATTTACGGCCACCATTGATATCACTGATCCGACTTATATCGAAGTGACCGCCTATGGTCCTTCGGCGGGCTTGCAATCCGCCAGCAAAGTTTCCTCCACACAATGGGTGGTCCCCGGCAAGAATATTACAGAGGGTGACGCTTGGCTTATGGAGATGCCGGGGTTTATCGTGGATGTTCTGGCCCCTCCTACGCACTCGAGGCTCTCAGGTGTGCCGCAGACCGTCACCATTAAGGCCAATATCCTGATGATGTGCGGTTGCCCGATTACTCCGGGCGGCATTTGGGATGCGAACAAAATAGAAGTAAAAGCCCTCTTGAAGAAGAATGGACAACAGGTCGGCGTCCTGCCCATGCAATATGCCGGCAGTCCCAGCCAGTTTTCAGGGACGTGGAACATCTCGGATTTAGGTACTTATGAAGCAACCGTGTATGCCTACGACGCCACTACTGGCAATACCGGAATAAATAAAGTGACATTCATGGTCGAGCAGTAAGGTATAAGATAGGCAGTGGAGCCCTTTCGGTAACAGCTCCTCCTGTCGTTCAAGAGGATACGCATATTTAACCGTAATAACTGTGCGGAACCACCAACAATTAAGTTGATGGCGTACTAGTGACTATATTTGGGAATTGTGATGCAGAGGAATATAGCCAATCACCCTGTTAACTTTATAAGGATTACCCGTAAGGTAATAATGATATTCTGCAACCATACATAATCGTTACATCATACCTTGAACCATCTAATGCTACGGTCCAGCTCCTTTGCCTGATCCTGAAGACTGGCCATGTTTTTTCGCGCCTCTCCCACCTCGGTCACCGTGGTTGTTACATGGCTATTAATGCTTTCAAGTGTTCGGGCAATCTCCTCGGATGCTGAAGATTGCTGTTCCGTGGCCGCCGCAATGCGCTGAATCATATCCATGGCCTTATTCGTTGCCGAGACGATCGCATCAAGCGATTTGGCCGCATCCCCTGCTAGACGGACGCCGCTTTCCGCGTCGGCATTGCTTTTTTCCATGACCGCGACCGATTCTGCTGATTGAGACTGCACTGAGGTAATTTTTTCGGCGATCTCGCCGGTGGCCTTCGATGTCCGTTCTGCGAGTTTTCTCACCTCATCCGCTACTACGGCGAATCCCCTTCCCTGCTCCCCTGCCCGGGCTGCTTCAATGGCGGCATTGAGAGCGAGCAAATTCGTCTGGTCGGCTATACTCTTAATGACCGTCACAATCTCCCCAATCTCCAGTGATCTTTTTCCTAGTTCTTCTATTGTTGTGGCTGATTTCCGAACGGATTCGGCGATGCCGACAATGGCATCGGCGGCCCTTCGAACTGCATCTTTGCCGTCATTCGCGATGCGTGACGCCTCCCGTGCCGCGTCTGACGAAACTGATGCGTTCTTGGCTACATCTAGGATGGTTTGGGACATCTCCGTTGTAGCGGAAGCGATCTGTTCGATTTGAGAGCGTTGTTGCTGTGCGCCGTTGTTGACCGTTTCGACAGAACCTGCGAGGGCTTCGACCTCGGTGGTCACAGTCCGGCCTACGGACGCAATGTTCATGATCGTTTTACGGAGGCTTACGAGGATTTTATTGTAGACGTCCTTGACAAAATTTGCGTTATCGGTGAGAAGGTTCTCCTCCTTGAGTTCGCCGCGCTCGAGAGAGGCAAAACAGGTCATCGCATGCGCCATGCTCCGATTCATCATCCGATTGATCATAACCAAAAAAAAGGACATGCCAACCATAGCCAAAAGGATGACAATGACAAGCAGAACTGTGCCGCTTCTCACTGCCTGACGTCCATTATCAAGGCTTACGGTGAAGATCTTCTTTTGTTCCCCAATGAGGCCAAGAATGAGATCTTTGCCCTCACGCCATTTCCTCGTTTCTTTCTGAGTGAGTATCTCCACAGCCTCTGCTCGTTTGTTTGCAACAGCCAGTTTTTGTACTTCTGTTTTGAGCTGGTTATCTTCCTCCCATAGCGCTCGGATCTTCACGAGGCTTTGCTTCACGTCTTCTCCAGCAAGGTTAACGGCTATTTCATCATTCGCGAGGAAGTCTTCATGCGCTTTTTGATAATTTACCTTCGCTTCATCATCTTTAGGATTGATAAGAACGTTACGAGTTGCCTGCCCGGTCTGAAGCCCTGCTGCATACATTTCGTTTAAGCTCAGCAGCAGTGTTTGATCAGTATTGATCATGCGCTCATTATTCGTCTGAATTTTGTTGCTGTAGGATATAAAAAACGCAAGAATGATGGAGAGGACGATGGCATTTACAACACCAACAGCAATAAGAAGATTTCTGATGCTCATTTTTTTGTTCCCCCAGTAACTAACTTATCGGCGATTTGAATGGAAACTTTAAATGGCGTTCCCATTTGGTGGAACTAAGATTAATTGAATTCACAAAGGCAAGGACTAACTTGTTGAAAAGACGTAATCGGATCAGTGCCGTCAATTACTTTGCTGGAATTTTACAAAGAACGATGCTCGAAACAAGTTAAACAGATTCTACGAGACCATTATGTCACCTTCAAACAGATTTTATTGATAGTTTCAAAAAAGTGGGTACTACACAACTGTAGGTGGAGCCCAGCGAACTAGAATCACAAAGAAAATGAAGAATTCTGTTTGAAGCTTTTAGTCAAACCTCCTTCCTCTGAAGTCTGCAACCGGCTAGGAGAAGGTGACGTAGTAAGTTTCAAACATTAATGTGGAACCATCTTGCGCAATAATGTGACTAACAAAAAGCAGATTGACTTTGCAGCATGTTCATGATATAAGAATTTAACAATACATATATTATGCATTCAAGCTAAGGGAATCCCGTGGAAATCGGGAGCGGACCCGCCGCTGTAATCCTGATTCTGCGAAAGCAGAGTTAAACAACTGTCATGAGAAACCACTGGCCGCAAGGCTGGGAAGGTTGACAGTGGGGAAAGCCAGAAGACCTGCTTGAATAGGTTCGCACAGTCTTCGGCGTTAAGATGATGTGTGGGTTGATTCTGTCTATTAAACCCCCGGTCTTCCTAAAGAAGGCTGGGGGTTTTTTTGGTGTGCAGTACCGCAGCACACAGTATGGGCATGACTGTTGTGACAATCGTGAACAGGCTACAAAAACTTCTGATGGAGGTGATATGAATGAGATAGTTCGATCGCATCAGGAATAGGGCGAAAGGTAACATTCCGGGAATGCAGAAGCGGAAAGGGGTGAGATTCCCCTGCTGTCTCGCAACTGTGATGGAAACGAACGCCGAGCATGCCACTGTCTTGATAATTCTAGATGGGAAGGCCGGCCTGTAGGACGTCCTAAGCCAGGAGACCTCACATTCCCGCAAACCTCGAAGGAAGGAGAATGAAATAATGAAAAGTCATATTACGGTGTTTGTTTTGGTATTTTGTTGCTTATCATCGTTCTCATATGCAGCATCAGCGGATGGGACAGCCGTGAAGTTGAATGAGGTCGTTGTTACAGCCACTAAAACAGAACAGGACATTGAGGATATAACACAATCAGTCACGGTCATTACCGCTGATGAAATTCAGAAATCTGGAGCAACGACTGCGGCGGAGATCATTGAAAGAACCACGGGTGTCGAAGTAAACGACTACGGCCCGAACGGATCACAAATTGGCATCAGCATCAGAGGTTCGAGTTCCACACAGGTTTTGGTTCTGTTGGATGGGATACGATTAAATAAGGCAGATATCGGCGGTTTTGATATGTCAGATCTTGCCGTCCCGCTCGAAAAAATTGACAGAATTGAAATTGTGCGCGGACCTGCTTCAGCTTTGTATGGAGCTGATGCATTGGGTGGTGTGGTTAACATTATTACCAAAAAACCGACCGGCTTGGCATCTACCATCACCAGCGCAGGTGGAAGCCACGGATACTGGACCCTCGGCGCAGATAATGCGGACAGGATCGGTAATTTTTATTACGATCTGTCCGTGAACGAAGAAAGGGACGGCGGCTATCGCATCAACAGCGACCTTGACAAGACCATAACAGGAGCGAAACTCGGTTACGATTTCTCCAAGGACTCATCGTTAGAGGCCACGGTGAACTACGTAGAAAAGGAGATAGGCGTACCGGGCCCGATCTCATTTCCGAGCCCTTTGGCGCGTGAACGGGATCGTTGTATAGATACGGCTCTTACCTATAAGGTGAAGTTCTCAAAGGAGCTGGAAATGCGCGTCAGCGTATATGATAACAGGGACAAAGTCCTCTATAACGACCCTGATATTCCTGACTACAGCTCAGACATCAGTACATCGAATGGCGTTGAATTACAAACAAACTGGCTTGCAAACTCTTGGAATCTCCTGACTCTGGGCGTGAATGCAAAGGGCGATCATATCGAAAGCTCCTCTGCAGGAGAACATTCAGCGTCAGTCATGGCAGGATATGTCCAGGACGAGATTTCGATTGGCCAACCGTTCATCCTTGTTCTAGGAGGCAGGTACGATGATCATTCGGTATATGGCGGAGAGTTTGATCCTAAAGCCAGCGCTCGCTATCTCATAGCTTCTACAGGTACGACATTTAGGGCTTCGATAGGGAAGGCCTTTGTGGCGCCAACATTGGACGAACTTTTTTATCCCCTTGCTTATGATTTTCAGGGCAATCCAAACCTAAAGCCGGAAACCTCCGTGGAATATGAAGGAGGGGTCGAGCAGTCCCTTGGGGTGGGACGGGTGCTTAAATTTACGGTTTTTGATCGTCATGTCAACGATCTGATAAACTACGAACAAGATCCGATCACAGGCATAGGAAGTTACGTGAACGTCGATGAAGCGCGCATCTCAGGGTACGAAGCAGAGGCTAAATTCACGTTTTTCAATGCCCTTACCTGGGCGGTGAACTACACGTACATGAACCCCAAGGATGTCGATACAGGAGGCTATGTCCCCGGCGTTCCCGCAGAACAGCTTAAGAGCCACGTAAATATAACTTTTCCGACCAAAACGAACCTTTATATAGAAGGACGCTATGTGAGAAACTACCTGCAACCTGATCCTACACCAAATCCGTCGGCACATTACATAGTCGTGGATGCAAAGATATTACAACCGCTTACCTTTGGTTCGCACCTAAAAGCAGACCTCTTTGTGGGGATTAAGAACCTCACAAACCGATCATATGAGGTAATTGCAGAATATCCTATGCCTCCAACGGAAGTTTATGCTGGATTGACGGCCAGATTTTAGTGCAAACTGCCACGGAGGGCCAGGAAAACACGAAGTTATCCGTGCCTTCCGTGACTATTTTATTATGACACCTATAACAGTAAAACCATATAAGTTGAGCGCAAGTGGAGGGGAAGACCGGAATAAGATTTAAGGCCATGAGCTAGGAGACGGTTTTGCATGCCTTCTAATAGCACAGTATTCCCCTATTTGCCTTTGTGATCCACCCATATGGACATTGTGAATTTGAACTACATTTTTGCAACCGATTATATCAAGCGCTGGTGAAGACTTGGTGGAGCCCGGAGCGCCAGGATCTTAAAGAAAATGAATAATTCCGTTCGAAGTTGTTAGTCAACGTTACCTTCCTAAATCACTTGAAGTTTCTATTCCTTGAAACACATAAAGTAACAACCAGTACTCGATAGTATATCTACGGTCGACATTTATCCCTGTTATTTTAACCCAATTTAAGATCCCAAAAATTATTGAGATGAGAAAACCCAGGTTGGAGATGGTACCGGAGGATAGACAACCCTGGAATGTACTTCCAAAATTGCAATATCACATGTGCTAAATCCAAGTTCAACACGTTAAAACCCTAAGGTTTTTAGCATAGTCAATAAAGAACAGAGAGGCGAGTCCGCGGCGAAAAAAACTTTAATTCCCTACTAGTTTCTGATACTATCATGACCATGAATTTTGATTTACAAGACATCTTTGCGACCCGGCCCATCGATCGCGGCACAATCAATGGAGTCTACATCTCGCCTTCATTTATCCTGTTCATGTATATACTGATAAGTGTAATTCTGATTTTTGCTGCAGCTGTATTCCTGATAAAAAAAGCCAGTTTTGTCTCATCGCTGAAGAAAGCATTCATCGTCGCATTTTTCTCCGCAGGAGTTGTTTACGCCGTCTATGCTGATATTGGTTGGAGCAGGTGGCTCATGAGCGACGCGCGAACATACGCCGGCCTGAGCACCGACGAAAAACTCTTAAAAATGGACGATGCAATATACGCTTTTGCCCTGATAGCCCGGAAGACAATCCCCTGCGATTACATGCTCTTCTCGGCCAATGACTATGTGAGATTACGGGAGGAATATTTACTGCTCCCTTTGCGTAAACGCGCACAGTCCGACTATATCGTGGTTCTTGCGGACCCGGAGTCCCATTATGATAAGGCCACCCTAACCTTCTCGCGAGGTAGCGTCAAAATCTCGCCTGTCGAGCTATTGATCATGCCAGCTAGCTATGCGTACATACTGAAAAGGAAGCAGTCGTGATTATATTGGCCCTTCTGCTTCCAGCGCTGCTTGGATTCCTTCTTATCTCCCTGCTGCTCTGCAATGATCGAAATGCCGGCCTGCTCGAACGTATCTGCCTTGCCTTCCCCCTTGGCGCAGGCATGTTGACCATGCAGATGTTCATCCTCGGGCTGCTCCGCATTCCCCTGACACTAGGCTATACCCTGACTCCTCTCGCCTTGGAAATCGTGCTGTTATCCATCTGGGTCCTCTGGAAAAAAGTACCGCTCGCACGGCCCTCCCGTTGGGACTCCGGGACGGGCTGGAACCTCTCGGGAACCAGGAAAATCACGATGGTGATACTGGCGTCGTGGGCAGGGATTAAACTCCTTTCCATTTTTATTGAAACTGGGCTTCGTCCGATCTTCGCCTGGGACGCTTGGGCGAACTGGTCAGCTGGCGCAAAGCTCTTTTATTCTATGAAAAGCCTTCTGCTCGACGGACCGGCGCAGGATTTTTTCACGCAGGGAGCTGTTTTACGAATCACATCCTATCCTCTCCATAATCCCTTGATGCAGGTATGGCTGAGTATGTGGACGGGGGGCTTTGACGAGGTGCTGTCAAAGTTCTGGAGCCCTGTCTACCTTCTTGCGCTGGCCGGCTCTCTTTATGTCATAGCAGCCAAGGAACTCAACCGGCTAACTGCCCTAGGCCTTCTCGTCATGTTTCTCAGCTCCCCGCTTCTGTCGTATCACTCTGTGGAAGTCTACAGTGATATGCCCTTGAGCGTCTATCTTTTTCTTGCGTCGGCATCCTTCCTCTATGTGATGCGCGGAAGGCGGTCTTATCTGCCTCTCATCGCGCTCTTCTCAGCCGAGGCTCTTTTCACTAAGGACGAGTCTCTGTTCTTTGTCGCACCGCTGCTGATCTCCGCCGCCGTCTGGGTATTGCGCTCTCCCCAAGAGCGACCGCGGAAATGGCGGACTCTGACATACATGTTTGCTCCCTTGCTCCTCATTGCACCCTGGTACGCGTTCAAATTTTACCATGCACTCGGACTGGGAGCGGAATTTATCAAAGTGGAGCTGGTGTTCCATCCCGAGATCATTGGGTCCGTCACCGCGCAGATCCTTTTCCTTCCGAACTTCAATCTCTTTTTTACCCTGTTCCCGATTCTTTTCGTTCTGGGAGGAAAACCCAATAATGAGTTCTTTCACCTCTTTGTCATTGTGGCATGCTATGCGCTTTTTTTCATAATGCTCTACATGTTCACCAGTTTTTACAATGCTCACTTCACTAACGATGATGTTTTCTGCCGCAATTTGCTTACCTATTACCCGGTTGTCGTCCTTCTGACGGTTTTGCAGCTAAAAAAACAGCTGCCCCTCTTCTGGACTGCGAGAATTCCGAAGCCGGCGAGTGCGCGCAAAAAATAAGAGCTACCTCAGATGCCTTCGTCGCTCACTTCCCGCGTCTATCTCCTAAGTCCACCAATTTGCGCGAGTGTTGACATTCCCTCGAAAACGAGCTTTACTTATTTTAACCAATAATACTGGCCGTATTGCCATATCTAGAGGCTCCGGCGAAGATCAATGGGTGTATTTCTGGGGATACGAAGAGTGGATTCTAAGTATTTTCAGAGAATGTTTCAACTATCATTATCTAAAAACAAAAGGAGAAAAGCATGTTAATAAACACTTCAGGGAATACAAAGAATACGAATGGCAACGAGAGGTGGCACAAGTCTTTGGTCCGGGTTCTTTACCTTGTATTTGTGATGGCAGTATTATTCCCTTCATCCGCTTTTCCGAAATCGGCGAACAAACTTGTCGATGATGATGAATACAAAGATAAGGATTTTCACCGTGGCATCATCACAGACTATTCGGATATGGTAAAGGGTGATGAAGTAAACTGGGAATGGGTCAAACCCGAGGAGAAGATCAGTGACTACACGGTGAAGATAAGCAGCATGGATAATAAGTCTGATATGCGAAGCAAAGAATTCTCTGATTCTGTCAAGTCAATATTTGCGGATTACTTTGCTGATACCAAAGGCGCCAAAGGCACACTGCGTGCGGATTTATGCATTACCGAGGTTCAGCCATTCAGCCCAGGTAAGGCATGGATTCCGTTTATCGGAGGCCACCAAATGCAGGCAGCCGTAGGAATGGAGGTAGTGTTCCACGATCAAAACGGCAATGTCGTCGCAAAGTTCAGAGATTTTGAACGCGAGGGCACGGACCCCAAACAAGCTGCGGAAAAGGTCGCTGCACAGACGGCAAAAGAAATCCACAAACATTATTAGGCAAAACATATCACGTCACAAACATCGTGCAGGTGATAGAGGCGGAATGAGTGGAGCTTGACTTTGGTTTTTCTAAACATTTTCCGAAGAGGGGCAATGCAGTTTGCTCCTCTTTTTCCTGCCCGCCTTGGCTGATTTCGCTCGTAACATATTGGTTCCATATGATAAAAATTATCCAATCTATTATTTTGTATGTTTTTCTATGACTTAGTCATTCATGATAAGAAACTTTTGTTTATCTCCAATCTTCGCAGATGTGACTCGACATAATTCTAGCAGCTTCAACTGTCTGCGATTACAACGTTTTTGATGGCTCAGCGGAGTGCGGAAATCATAGAGGGGAAATCATGAATACCAATTGCAGCTAGGAAGGGTTTAAAATGAATTCAATGACAGGGAATGAATCCGAGGTAGAAAGCTAAAAAACACAAACGCGGACAGCATTACCTGTTTCCGCGTTTGATTTTATTATCGCCGTCTTTCTCCGCGAAATGCGGGGCGGTGGAATCGTCCACCATAGTGTGCTCTATCATGATTAAATCGTCTGAACTCTAAGTCACGGTAATGTCGGATTTCGCCAATTCGGAACCTGAGTAAAGCCGGCGGAAAAGATCCCCGGGGGGCAAGCACCCACGGACCGGTATAATATGGCCCCCGAAACCACCGTCCACCGTAGAAGTAGAAGTAATCACTCCCCGTATAAATCAGATCATACGGAACGCCCACCGCAACGTACAAGTTGAGTTCCGGCGAATAGATGAACTGAGGAGATTCGTCAAGATAAAGATCTGGCGGAGGTGCGATGGCAACGGGTTGAGGAGGCGCTGCTAACACGCCAGGGCTGTAGCCAGGCACCTGATTCCCATAGGAATACATACACTGGACATAAGCATTGTCATATCTGCGCTGGGCTTCCCTGCCAGAAACCTGGCCCGCGTTTGCACCTGCTGCCGTTCCAACGAGAAGCCCCCCTGCGGCACCAATAAGGGCACCTTTTCCAGCTTGACCGGAGGCTGAGCCTACCGCTGCACCCACCCCTGCTCCTATTGCCGTGCCCGCAACGGCTCCTGTAGCGACGTTACCCTGGTATGCCTGTTGAGGTGACGTTCCAAGTTGCTGTTGCGCCCACTGTCTACAGGTCGCGTCTTCAGTTCGGAATACGTCAAAAGGCTTGCCCGGAGCTGGCAAGACGGTAACGCTTGGCCCCGTTGGGACAGTGGCACATCCACTCACTACCAGCAGAGCGAACAATATCAAGATTTTTTGTTTAAATGTCTTCATGAGTCATCACTCCTTACCCTTTGGCGGGGTCGGGGTTGGTACAACCTTCATCCAGCCGCCGGGACATTGTTTCACGTATGGGTAATAAGTCTTGGATTCCTGACAGTAATACCAGTAATACTGTTGTGCCTCTCCCTGGGGTGCCTGCTGTTCGTATACGGGGGCCTGTTGCTGTATGACAACTGGTGGCGCAGAATAATAAGGATAATAATACGGTCCCCACCCCCACCACGGCCATACCGGTCCAATCCCAATGCCTATCCTCACCCCTCCATGTGCATAACCGGGCAAAATGCCAACAAGGAGAAGTACAATGACAGCCACGAAGATATATATTTTCCTTTTCATGTTCAACCTCCCTTCTCCAGTGTTCGAAATGTCAAAGTCAAGCCACAGAGAACATAAGGAACAGCTTGCATTTCAGGATTCCCTCTCACATCTGTGCTCTTTTATTACATGCGCCTTTTTCGTTTCTGCATTAATTTAGATTCTTTATTTCTCTTTACTCTCAGTATACTATTCTTTCCCAGCCTTTCTCCATACTTTGTAGTTTCAAAATTTACTCCCTTTTTCCGTGTTACCTATAGATTTAGTCACCAGTGATAATGAAAGGTTTAATGAAATAATACTTTAGGCGGCAATTCCAAATATTACCTCCCGAAATTTTGATGATAAGTCATCATGGCATATGCCTGATGACACCCGCTTATTTTCTTTACACCAGAAACAGCTTTATATATAATGGAAAAGTTCCCAGAATGAATATTTTGGTAACTCACAAATATGTGTAGCTACCTGATTTCGTAGAACTACCTTTAAGATATTTTTACGATATTACATGCGTTTGTATTTGACATCCGTGCCGGCCTGAAGGCCGAGGGTTTACGGCGCGGATAATAGATAGAAAAAGGAGATAACATGAGATCACGCTTTGCAATTATTTTGTGTATGTTTCTTGCGGCCAGTCCAGTTTTGGCCTCAGAAAAGCAGGAACTGACAACCGAAAAGCAAAAAACAAGTTATGCGATTGGTTTTGACATGGGCAGCAGTCTGAAAGAAAATGAACTTGATATTGATCAGGATATTCTCGTAAAAGCGATCAAAGATGCCTTGTCAGGCGTTAAACCTCTGATGACCGAGCAAGAAGTCAAGACAACCCTAATGGCTCTCCAGAAGGATGTGCAGGCCAAGCAGCAGGCAAAGATGGGTGCCCTCGGAGAGAAAAATAAAAAAGAAGGGGAGGCTTTCCTTGCCAAGAACAAGACCAAGGATGGCGTAAAGACCCTCGCAAGCGGACTTCAGTATAAGGTTCTAGCCGAGGGAAAAGGCAACTCCCCCAAGGCCAGTGATACAGTGACGGTGAACTATCGCGGCATGCTGATTGACGGGACCGAGTTCGACAGCTCCTACAAACGAGGACAGCCGGCGACGTTTCCGGTGGGTGCTGTGATCACGGGTTGGACCGAGGCTTTACAGCTCATGAAGGAAGGTTCCAAATGGCAGCTCTATATCCCGGCGAACCTCGCCTACGGGGAAAATGGAACACCGGGAGGTCCCATCGGACCGAACGCTGCCCTTATTTTTGACGTCGAACTGATATCAGTGAAGACCTCAGAGCCCCAACATCATTATCATTGAAAATGAGAAATAAATTGTGTGTAATATTAGGGTCCATTAAATAATTGGATTGACAAGGCCGACCATAGTGGTCGGCCTTGTGTAGATATGATTTGTTAAGGATGGGTATTTGGGGAACCGCCCCCCGTGCACATCTGCTCATAACGATGTTCTCTTTCGTCGAAATCTATACCCATTCAAGTCTCTTCAATGGTTTGCTGCACCAGATCAAAAGCTTTAAACCAGTGTGCTCCCCTATTGTGTTCATCCGCTTCTAACTCCATCTTTGCATCTTTCAAAGCCTCAAGGGCAGTCCTCATATGCGACTGATAACCCGCAGCCCAATTACCTACTGCACCACCAAGCCGAGAGCTTCAAATCTTTTGCCCTCCGCCATAAAAGCAGATATAATTATCCTAATCTATTATGTTCGACCTAATTGATGTCTCAGACGAGCCATGCGTCTGCAGTTTTCGATCATTCACCGTGCATGAAAGGGAACATCGATCGGAGGGCTTTGCCCATCTCGCAGTCGATTTTACCGATGTGCAATAGCAGCCAGTTCGTTATCCAGTGTTGGATCTCCCGGCAGAGCCGCTGTCGTTCTTCCGTTCGTTTCAAGTCTTGCTCGAACTCCACCAGATCCCGGATGAACGCCCGGTGAGCTTCCTTGTTATTGCGGCGCAGGTCTTCCTCCGCAAGGAGAAGCCGGTCGAAATACTCCTCTTCGGACTGAAAGTGGTGCAGGGTGTATTCCCGCATGAATTCGACGAGGCGCTCGAGCTCCTTGCCTGGGGAGTCAGCCTCGGCGGCCGCAAAAAAGCGGTTTGCGTGGTTGAACAGTTCCCTGTGCTGCTCGTCCACGTTCTCAATGAGCGTTGCGATAGCCTTCGTCCAAACGAGCATAACCCGCCTTTTTCCTGATCAGAGATTCGCATTACTGTTTCTAAAGCAATTTCCCAGCCGTATCTGCACCAGCCATTGATCGTTGCCTCACTATTTGAGATCTCCATGACCACTAAAACCGCATCACCCGTTTAAGGGAAGCATACAAACTTTAAAACGTTTTTAAATAAAATAAGAACCTTCATATTATTAGTATCGGATTATTCAAGAAAAACTTTAGATAACTGACGGGGATAAGAGAAAATAATTTTGTGTAGTCGAGCGCAAATTTCCAAGAAAGTTCAGAACCTGAAAAAGAACAACGCACAAGAGGTGCGTATCTCAGCCTCATGATTTTACGTAGGGTAGAACTAATCAAATGATAGTCTCGCCTGTCTGAAATTGCTCGGACAACCACATGCCGTAGATACATCATTTTGTTGTTTCCTCCATGCTGGCGGTCTAAAACCTCTCCCTGTAGCGTAAGCATTTATTAGCGGATACGGTACAAGGAACATTGCATACACTCTCGAAGTTCTATGATATTATTAACTTGAGTAAGCATGATATCATGCTGCGGCAGAAGAAGGAGAAGTCGTATAACAGGCGGTTGTCCAATCGGGGAAAACCGGTCAATGTGAAGTTCACCGGGATAGACCACCATTTGTGTATAACTAAACATGACCGTTTCCACCACGAACGAGGCAACATGAAAAAAACAACACGACAAACCTTAGTACTTGCCGGGGACATAGGCGGCACTAAGACGCGGCTGGGCCTGTTTTGCGTATCAGAGGCGGGTAGCCGTTCACTCACCTCTACGACCTATCCAAGTAAAGCCTATCGTGGCCTTGAAAGCATCATCAATGAATTCCTGCAAGGGCAGGGACGCATATCCGCAGCAAGCTTCGGTGTGGCCGGCCCTTTGGTAAACGGCATTGCTGTTGCGACCAACCTTCCTTGGAAAATATCGGAAGCATCCCTCGGCAGAGTCCTTAAGGTCAAAAAAATTTTTCTTATCAATGACCTCGTGGCGAATGCGTACGGCATCGAAGTCATGACCCGAAACGATTTCACGATCCTGAACGTGGGCAAAAGAGCGGTCGGCAACAGGGTGCTTCTGTCCGCGGGAACCGGCCTCGGTACCGCGATCCTGTTCTGGAATGGCACACGTTATATCCCTTCCCCCTCGGAGGGAGGACATGCTGAGTTCGGTCCGAAGAACATCTTGGAACTGGAACTTCTTCGATATCTCCTCGACCGTTACGGCCATGTGAGCTATGAGCGAGTGCTATCCGGCACTGGGCTTTTCAATATCTATCAATTCTTGCGAGATAGCGGCAAATTCGGGAAGGAACCGGGCTGGCTGACCTCCCGACTGGAAAAAAATGATCCTGCCGAGATGATAGCAGAATCGGCCTTGCACAAAATGAGCAGGCTCTGCATGGAGTCTCTCAATCTTTTCGCTTCTATTTACGGTGCTGCTGCTGGCAATCTCGCCCTCCAGGCAATGGCCAGCGGCGGCGTATACATTGGTGGCGGTATCGCTCCGAGGATCATATGGAAGCTAAAGGACGGCACCTTTATGAAAGCTTTCAAGAACAAAGGCCGTCTTTCCCCCATTGTCGAACGTATTCCGGTAAAGGTGATCATGAACGACCGTGCAGCCCTGATCGGCGCCGCCTCGCATGCTGCGAATATGTTATTGACATCCTCCCCGGGCTGAAAGCAGAGGTTTCATAGCACGGATGATAGAATGAATAGAAACACTTTATCGGAGAAAGTGATTGTTCGTCAAAAAAGAGAGATTATTAAGCAAATTCCATGGCGCCGACCCTGATGAGGCGGGAGCAGACAATCCTCGCCTCGTATACGAAATTCATAACCTGACGCCGTATGGCATGGTCCTCAATATCGATGGCGGGGCGATATTTGAAGATGTGGCTCGGGGGATGGTAATCAACGGCATTCATCGCAAAAACATTTGTCCCACAATGCGGCGCTGGAGTCATTCGAACTTTTTTCGAAGCAATAGCTATGGGCCAGGCAGCTCAAAGGGCACGAGCGTTGTCATGCGAGGATCGGGCACCATTGAATGCCATAAGGTATGTATAAGAGCATGGGGAAATTTATATCATCAATTTTAGCTCTCTGTTTCATTACAGGTGCTCCATCACTAGCGATAGGCGCAGACTTTTCCTATGCTCAGTATGAAGCACTTCTCAAACAATACATGCGGCCCCACGTGACAATCAACGGTATTAGCGTAAACGCTTTGGACTACTCTGCCTTGGCGCGGGACGCTTCGCAACCTAATTCCTCGTATTCCCTGCTGCTCAAGGAACTGGCGGCTTTCGACACCTCGATGCTCCAAAGCCGGGAGGAGAAGATGGCGTTCTGGATCAACGTCTACAACATAGCGGCAATCAAGACCATCGTGGATTACTATCCCGTAGACAGCATCAGGAGCAGGAAGATCAATTGGTTCAGCATACCATGGAGCAGGAAAGCCATTACGGTAGGCGGCAGCGAATATTCTCTCGAAGAGATCGAATACGGCAGGCTCATTGAAGCGTTCAAAGATCTCCGGATCCATTTCGGCATAAACTGTGCCTCGGTGAGTTGCGTGGATCTTCGCACAGAGCCCTACCGCGCCGTCGTGCTCTTTAAAGAGCTTGAAGAGCAGGGCAGGCATTTCCTGGAAAATAGCAAAAAAGGAATGCAGATCGACCGTGCGGGGAAAACGGTCTATCTATCACAGATTTTCAAGTTCGATAAAAAACATTTCGACTCCTACGCAGGTGGCGCTATAAAGTTCATCCTCCCCTATCTGACGGAACAAGACAGGGAATTTCTACGGTCAGGTAAATTCGACGTGGAATACCTGGATTACGACTGGCTCGCGAACGATTCGAAAAACGTCAAGTAACCGAAAGAGAGGCCCGTTGCGCATGGAAACACGTACCTTGGTACTTCCTCAAGACGAAAGCAACAAGATCCTTATCGAGAACGTCCACCCTGCTGTGTGGAAGAACCCGGAACCCGCTCCGATGTACAATCTCGTTGTGATCGGTGCGGGAACTGCCGGCCTAGTCACAGCAGCGGGGGCTGCAGGGCTCGGTGCAAAGGTTGCGCTCGTCGAGCGTCATATGCTGGGAGGCGACTGCCTCAATGTCGGGTGCGTCCCCTCTAAAGGGATTATCAGAGCAAGCCGCGCCGCCTATGATGTCAGGATGGCGAAAGAGTTCGGTATCAGGTACGGCGAGGATCTTTCCATTGACTTCGGCGAGGCTATGGAACGCATGCGGCGGATCAGGGCCGGGATCAGCGCCCATGACTCAGCGGCGCGTTTTAGTAAAGAACTCGGGGTGGATCTTTTCTTCGGCAACGCGAAATTCACCGGTTCAGACAGTATTGATGTTTCTGGCAAGCGACTGAGCTTTAAAAAGGCCGCGCTTTGCACCGGCGCGCGCGCGGCTGTGCCACCCGTCCCGGGCATAGAAGAAACAGGCTTCCTGACCAATGAAAATGTCTTCTGGCTGACGGAACTTCCAAAGAGAATCGCGGTTATCGGTGGTGGCCCGATTGGCTGCGAGCTTGCCCAGGCTTTTGCGCGCATGGGGAGTGAAGTCACCATACTCCAGCGCGGTGGACACGTTCTCCCGAGAGAGGACGATGATGCTGCGGAAATCGTGCATAAGTCCCTCGTGAGGGATGGCGTCGCGCTGAGGCTTCGGGCAAAGATCCTCGGGGCCAGTAAGAAAGGGCATGACAAAGTCGTTATCATAGAAGAGGACGGGAAAACGGTCGAGCTGCACGTTGATCAGATCCTCGTGGGCGTGGGCAGGGCACCGAACGTTGAAGGGCTTGAGCTCGAGAAGGCAGGTATAACATATGACCAGCGCAATGGCGTGAAAGTGAATGAGCGGCTCCAGACCTCAAATCCGCGCGTGTTTGCGGCCGGCGATATCTGTTTCCCGTATAAATTCACGCATACGGCTGACGCCCTTGCCCGTATCCTGATCGCAAACGCCCTCTTCATGGCAAGACAATCCACCGCAGCACTCATCGTTCCCTGGTGTACCTACACCGACCCCGAGGTAGCCCATGTTGGGATGTATGAAAAGGATGCCAGGGACAAGGGTATCGACGTTTTGACACTTACCATGCCGCTTTCAGATGTGGACCGGGCTCTGCTCGACGGAGAAACGGAAGGGTTTGCCCGTGTGCATCTCAAAAAGGGCGGCGATCGGATCCTTGGCGCGACGGTCGTGGCCCGCCACGCGGGCGAGATGATCAACGAATTCTCCCTTGCCATAACTGCCGGTCTTGGACTTTCGGCAATCGGCCGGACTATCCATCCCTATCCAACCCAGGCGGAGGCAATCAAGAAGCTGGCCGATGCGTATAATCGGTCGCGCCTCACGCCGTTCGTAAAAAAATTGTTTACGGCGTGGCTCAAATGGCAGCGATCATAGCCCGATGCGGATCGGCACTGACACGGGAACTATCATGGGAACCGGATAGATATTGAAAGGTCAGACAGCGCTCGTGACTGGGGCCTGTCCGGACATTGCTGAAGGAATCGTGCTTGCCATGGCTCCAGGCGGGACTAATGTAATTGTCAATTACGTCAGCAACGAAGTGGCCGTGCTTTCTCTCGTGGAGGATGTAGAAGCTTCGCAGGGCCGGTTGCTACTCCCTGTAGTTGTTAAGCCGCTTCGGGCCAGGAGATGCGATGAAGAATAAAAAATTTTGGGTTGCATCAGTTATTATACTCCTAGGCGTATTGTTCTTTTATTTCGACCTGGGAAAATACCTGACTTTAGCGTCACTGAAGGAAAATCGCGCGGCACTCGTCGCATTCTACAAGAGTCATCAGCTCGTCATGATCTCCGGGTTCATCGCTGTCTATATCGTTCAGACCGCACTCTCCCTGCCCGGCGCGGCTGTGTTGTCGCTCGCGGCGGGGGCCGTGTTCGGCACTTTCATGGGAACCCTGTACGTCAATATCGGCGCGACGATCGGCGCCTCTCTCGCGTTTCTTGTTGCCCGGTATCTTTTTCGTGATGCGATCCAGAATAAATTCGGAACCCGGCTTGAGAAGATTAATACCGAACTCGAGACAAGGGGATTTAACTATCTGCTGTTTTTACGGCTGGTTCCGGTCTTCCCCTTCTTCCTTATAAACCTTGGCGCGGGCCTGACTGGAATGCGCTTGCGAACCTTCTTTTTCGGCACCATGGTGGGAATCATCCCCGGCAGTTTCGTGTATTGCAATGCCGGGGCCAGCCTCGCCGCGATTAACAGCATGAGCGAGGTCACTTCTCCCCGGGTTCTCGGGTCTTTCGCCCTGCTCGGTTTATTCGCGCTTGTACCGGTGCTTTATCAGAAGATTAGAAAAAAGATGCAATCATGAAAGAGTTTCCCGTTTTATAGAAACTTTAAAAGGAACGTTGTGAATGTCATATGAGGCAAAGTACATAGTTCAACTTGAATCAAAGTAGTGGTATAATTATGTCCTGATGCTTGGACATCATTTTTTCACAAAGTGCCGAGTAAGGCATGTATTCGCTTCAAAATATGCTCTTTCAAAGTCTCCCAAGGAGAACGCCCAGTGCCGATGATACTGCATAAAGACCTCAAGATAAGCGTTGACGAAGACGGATTCCTGTCCGATCTTGAAGACTGGTCGGAAACGATCGCGCACGTCCTCGCCGAACGAGAAGGAATCACAGAACTGGCGGAAGACCAGCTCGATATCCTGAGGTTCATGAGAGAATATTATAAAAAACATAAATTTTTCCCGATCGTGCGTTATGTATGCAAGAATGTCCACCAGCCCCATAACTGCGTCACAGACAAGTTTATGGACCCGGTCACGGCCTGGAAGATCGCCGGCTTGCCAAATCCTGGCGAGGAGGTGATCAAATTCAAAGCGTGGGAGCCGCTCGGGTTCTAAGAGATGAAAATATGAGAGCGCAAAAATCTTCAACTGTCCAGTCTAATAAGTTGAAGACGGGAAAGCCTGTCTACAATTGGATCCGGCCGGTTTTAGATACATCGGCTCGTCCGACCGGTAATGAATCTTGGGGAGTCCCGTTCATGTATAAGCAGTCTCGAAAAATACCGCTCGTCTTCGGATGATAACCGCTTTGAATGCCCGAAGTTTTCTTACTGTACTTAACGATATGAATAATTGTTGTTCTACTCTGAGGAGGAATGTTGTATGACCGAATATTATAAAGCAGAAGATTTAGATAAATTTGGGGATGTTGGAAAGCATAACCCGGAACTTTTTAAAAAGTTTATTGATTGGTATACTGCATCGCTCGAGCCCGGAAAACTTACGAAACGCGAAAAGGTCTTGATTGGGGTTGGAGTCGCGCATGTTATTCAATGCCCATACTGCATTGACGCCTACACGAAGTCATGCCTTGAAGAAGGAATGAGCTTGGAACACATTACCGAAGCAGTGCATGTAGCATCAGCCATTCGTGGAGGCGCCTCCCTAATCCATACACTGCAGGCCCATAACGCAGTCGACAGAAACTCACTTTAAGCCTAATCCAGTCAGTTCAGGTGATAGCCAGATATGAAATTCAGCGAAAAAGTCATATCAGCCAAGAAAGAGCCGCTAAAGGCCCTTGAGAGCAAGATCCTTCAAGTGAACCTCGGATACAAATGCAATATGTCATGCAAGCATTGCCATGTATCCGGCGGGCCGAAACGAACCCAAAGCATGGATTGCAAAACTGCAGAGTCCGTACTGCAGGCATTTGTGAATAATCCATTTGAGACATTAGACCTCACAGGGGGTGCACCTGAGCTAAATCCATCGTTTCGAATGCTTGTTTCCGAAGCACGCAAAGCCGGGCGTAACGTCATAGCTCGTACAAACCTGACGATTTTTTTCGAGAAAAACATGGAAGACCTCGCCGAGTTTTACCGGGATCAGCGGGTTGAACTGGTTGCGTCTTTGCCATATTACCTGGAGGATAGTGTTGATCGGGTGCGCGGAAGCGGCACTTATAAGAAAAGCATGGCAATCCTCAAGAAGTTAAACAATCTGGGATATGGCATGGACTCCCCGAGCTTGCCCCTTAGCCTGGTATATAACCCACAAGGGATGTTTCTTGCTCCACCCCAAAGCGCCTTAGAGGTCGAATATAAGCGGGAGCTAAAAAATCGGTTCGGCATATCATTCACACATCTCTACACATTCACGAACATGCCGATTGGCAGATTCAAAGACTTCCTCTCCAGGACGAACAATCTGGATAAATACATGGAAAAACTAGCCAACGCCTTCAATCCGGGAACACTCGACGGCGTCATGTGCAGATATATTGTCAATGTCGGATGGGACGGCAGACTATTTGACTGCGATTTTAATCAGGTCCTTGGACTTACAACAAGTTCAGATGTGCCACATCATATTGATCAGTTCGATTATCAAGCGTTTATTGGACGAAGAATAGCGGTTGATGATCACTGTTATGGGTGCACAGCCGGGCAGGGCTCCTCTTGAGTGGGAGCCGTTGCGTAACAGGCGGTCGCCTGTTAAATAAAACAAAGCAATATGAATAAATCGAGAAATTATTGAGGAGGAATCGTATGGTGTTTGTCACCTGCATAGTTTCCTCCCCTCCTTTGATATAGCAGGCTTCACAAAAGTGGCCTCAGTTGATGCAAAATATTTTTCCTGTTATAACCTTTCTATGACATCCCTGAGCTTATCCCTCAACTGCCTCGCAATCTCCTCGATTTTCGGGTTTTTGACGGCCTGCAGGGACGCAACCGGGTCGATTGCCGCGATTTCCACGCCCACACCCGCTATTTCCTGCACGATGACATTGCAGGGCATCATGGTGCCGATCTTGTCCTCCGCTTCTAGGGCCTTTAAGGCGTATCGCGGGTTGCAGGCGCCGAGAATGCGATACTTCCTGAAATCGACGTTAAGTTTCTTCTTAAGGGTCTCTTTCACGTCGATCTCCGTCAGCACGCCGAAATCCTCCTTCTTCAGTTCCTCACTGACCCGGCTCACCGCATCTTCTAAGGTCGTTTGCAGTATTTTGCTGAAATAATAGCTCATGTCCGCGCTCCTTTCCCCTTCCGGCCATTCCAGTTTCCCTTTTACAATTATAGCGTAAGGAGTTAGGTGAATGGCGCGCCCAGGTGACGAAAAAACCTACTTGACCGTATCAAAGCGTACTCTTGGGAGTCGGTGGACCTTCTGCGCATATGTCTCACGGTCCCCGACTATACCAACGCGAGTTCGGTCATATCTGAAGTCGTCCGAGCTTGACAATAGTGCCATTTGTGCTAATTTTGTATCAGTGACATTCAAGGAGGAAGTATGGCAAAGATAGAAAAAAAGTGCAAAGAGGTCCTTGATAAAACGGAATGGATTGCCATTGCAACAGTGGGTGCGGACGGGCCCCATCTAGCGGGCACTTGGGGGGAATACGTCAAGTCCCTTGGCGTTATTAATGATGACACGCTTCTTGTGCCTATCGGCGGGTACCAGAAAACGGAAGATAATCTCGAGATGAATAGCAGGATAGAAGTTATCTGCGGCACCAGACAGGTCCAGGGATCTCATGGACCAGGTAAAGGGTGCAGGATTAGAGGAACGGGGCAGATTCAGAAGTATGGCGAATATTTCGAGGCGACAAAGAAACTTTTTCCCTGGGCAAGAGGAGTACTGGTTATTAGAGCGGAAGAAGTCTACGAGCAGCTTTAAACTCCGGCGCTGATGCTGTCCGAATAACACGAAGGTTTCATGTGGCATTTTGCATTTCCTAATTATTACTCGCCACAGAAACCTTGCAGCCGGAGGAACCAGGATTGCCAGGAAAATGAGGGATTCCGTTTGAAGCTTTTAGTCAAGTTCCCTTCCTTATCATGCGCATGTGATATGATGAACATGAGCGCATGTTTCATGCGATACGTATGGCACTCGGTGACTACTGGTATGCCTCCAAAAATATTCAGGAAAAGTTTATAGGAGATGGCCGACGAGAAAAATAGTCGTGTTATCTAATTGACCCTTATGTTAGATGGGATTAATCATTGATATAGCGACCGTAAAAATTCAGAGGAGGTTATAACCGTGACGAAGAGAGCAATAATATATGGATGTTTCATTCTGCTTGCTGCCAGCGGTTTACTGGCTGCGGAGACCGAAACAGTGAAGAACGCGAAGCCGCCGCTACAAATCAGCAGGCGAACGGCAATCAAAGAAGTGATTCAGCTCAATTCTTCCGATACGGTCCTCGACGGCTACAGCAAACAGCTCATAGGCGTCCGGAACCTGATTGACCAGTACGCTTCCCTGGGCATGATTCCCGGGAAAGATTATGATATCGTCATTGTCTTCAGAGCTGGCGGAGCACAGTTTCTGCTGACCGACAGTGCGTACGATCAGAAAGTTAAGCAGCCTCATGCCCCAGGCAATCCGAATCGGGAAATGCTCGAAGACCTCAATAAGGCCGGTATAAAAATGTACGAATGTCACCTAACCATGAAGGGACTTGGCTATGAGCCTGAAGATCTACTTCCTTTCAGCACTGTTGTGGCAACCGGCATCGGGACAATTGTGGATTTAGAGCACTCCGGCTATATGGAAATAACTCCCTGAGATGAAGGAGTATGATTTCGCAATGACTGCGTATTCCAATTGAATTCGTGCAGTTTGAGCTGGTGGTGCCTTCCCGTAGTTGTTTAGTTGTTGCAGTTTCAATCTTTCGAAATATTCCAGTTTCCAACTTCAATATTTCAATTGCAAACAGATTATGAGGTGTTCAAGATGCGGGACAAAACGGCCCTGATAACCGGCGCCTCAAGCGGTATCGGTTATGAATTCGCAAAACTCCTGGCAAAGGAATGCGATGTCCTGGTGCTCGTATCGCGGAGGCAGGAACGGCTCCTTGACGTGAAGAGAGAACTGGAGAATAGTGCTCCAGTGTCCGTGAAGATAATCGTCAAGGATCTTTCACAGCCGGGGGCAGTGGAGGATATATACCGCGAGCTTGAGCGCGAGAAGATCAGCGTGGATGTCCTGATCAATAATGCAGGGGTCGGTCATTTGGGCGCGTTCGCTGGAACAGATTGGCGGCGAGACAGCGATATGATTGCGATAAACATTACGGCATTGACACTCATGACAAAGCTCTTCGTAAAAGGCATGGTTGAACGAAAAAAAGGAAAGATCATGAACGTGGCATCAACGGCAGCGTTCCAGCCCGGGCCGCTCATGTCCGTATACTACGCCTCGAAGGCCTATGTACTGTCCTTTTCCGAGGCGATTGCGTATGAGCTCCAAGGCACCGGTGTAACCGTCACGGCACTCTGTCCCGGTCCAACGGACACGGATTTTGCCAAAGCTGCCGACATGGAGCAGTCGAAGCTTTTCAGGATCAAGCCTCCAGCCTCGGCATCGAATGTTGCGCGTTATGGCTATGACGCAATGATAAAAGGAAAGACCGTGGCCATACCTGGCGTGATAAACAAGATCACAACCTTTAGTGTCCGAATTTCGCCAAGAAAGCTTTTACCACTCATCGTGAGCCGTTTGCATGAGAAGGTTTGAAGTATTGCAGAATGAGAAATCACTCTCTGGATATCTGATATGAACTTGCAATCAACTCCGAAGTGTTTCAACCGATTGTTTTGTCCAATTCCTGTCACGTAAGAAAGCGGATATTTATATGCAGGAAATGATGACGAAAAATAGCGTAACAAATCCATATTTTATTGCGCGACTTTCTTCCTCTACAGCCGCATTTTCAGAAAATTGTAACTTTCACGTCGAGAAGACAAATAGTATAGTCGACCATTTGGGTGAAGCACTTCTGGCATACTTTGTCTTTGAGACCTTAAGGTTTTTCTACTATGTCCGCGAATCAAGGGAGGAGCAACTTCTCTCAACTTATTCTCCTATCGCGATGTCTGGCATCGTTTGACTTTTTTAGGAAACTGTAAAAAGAGTCTATATCGAATTCTCGACGATAAAATCCGTGTCATCTTGTAGTAGACGAATGTATGACATCGTTAACGAAAACAAATCCCGAAAGCAAGGTGATTCTATCAGAAACTATAGGCCTGCTACAGATAAAAGTACCGGCAAGAAAGACCCAATCATTATGAAAAGAATCATCTATTACTTAGTTCTCGGCATAAGTCTGACAATGGTCTCTCTAACAGCGGCCCCTTCAGCCCGGGCTGCGCTTGGAGAGGCTGCAAATTCGGTGATGGCTGACCGAAAGGCACTGTCCGCCGCGCGGGGCGCTACCGTGTTGACCCATGCAAACTACACTGTACAGGAATTTGAGTCGGACGCAATCACGGTTAGAGAATATATTTCCCTGTCGGGCATCGTGTTCGGCATCGCCTGGAATGGTTTGGGTTACCCTGACCTGACGCAGCTGCTCGGTTCCTATGCGAATGAATACTGGGAAGCTCTACGCCGGATGCCCCGCATGCATGGCCAAATAAGCCAGCAGGTTAAGACTGACCGCGTTGTGGTAGAGAAATGGGGACATATGCGAAACCTAGAAGGCCGTGCTTATGCGCCTGCACTTATCCCTCAAGGAGTTACGATCAGTGACATCAAATAGTATCACTCTCCTTTTGCTGATCGTTACACTGCTGGCTGGGTGCGGGAGTTCGGGCGGAGGGTCGAGCGCGCCGGCGCCAATACTTGTATCCATTTCGGTGACACCGGCCAATGAGAGTATTGCCCTCGGTACAACGCAGAAGTTTATAGCCACAGGAACTTTCTCCAACAATACGACGCAAAACTTGACAGGGGCAGTGACGTGGAGTTCGACGTCCACGTCCGTTGCGACGATAAGCAATATGGCCGGCTTCAATGGGCTGTCCACTTTGGTTTCCACAGGGACCACGACGATTACAGCTAAATCAGGAAACGTATCGGGATCTACTACGCTGACAGTCGTCGGCGGGACAGCTGCCGCCATTAATGTGATGCCCTTCACCGTGAATGGCTCGCTCTGCTCGTCCATTACTTCCGCAGGATTTTTCAACAAACCCTGCGTCAGTGTTACGATCTGCACACCTGGCTCCATTACTGCCTGCCAGACTATTTACGATGTCCTTCTGGATACCGGAAGCTACGGACTGCGGATCTTCCAGCAAGTGTTGACCTTTTCTTTGCAAACGATAGCAAGCGGTACCGGTTCGCTTACGAGCTGCGCCCAGTTCGCAGACGGCTCGTCCGACTGGGGACCGGTAGAACTGGCGGGTGTGATCCTCGGGAATGAGCCTGAAATTAATGTCCCCATTCAGGTCATTGATGCCACGTTCGCCACTGTCCCTGCATCATGTGGTACCCCTGACCTAAACCCGACAGATGCGGGTTTTAGCGGCATCCTCGGCGTCGGCGTCTTTGACCAAGACTGCGGTTCGACATGCGTAAGCAGCAACACAGTCGGAATCTATTACACCTGCAGTGGGACGAATTGCACCCCGACTACGGTTCCTCTCTCCAATCAGGTTTCAAATCCCGTCGTGAGCCTCCCTACTGACAGTAACGGTGTGATTGTCCAGCTGCCTGCCGTTCCGTCAAGTGGATTACTCTCAGTCAACGGCAACCTTGTGCTGGGGATCGATACACGTACGAACAATGCGTCCAGTGGTGCAACGATGTATAGCGTTGACAATGTTACGGGCGAAAAAGACTATGGGGAAATCTTGACTGTCTTTAACGGCATATCCTATGGCAGCATCTTAGACAGCGGCTCAAACGGCCTGTTTTTCGCCGCATCATCTAGTCAGCTCCCGCGCTGCGGAGATAATCCAGACTAGTTCTGTCCTGCGTCCACGAAAACCCTTTCCGCCGAAAATACAGGGTATTTGGGAACACCAAGCAAAAATGTTTCCTTTCAAATCGGAAATTTTGACAGCCTCATAAATTCATCCAACCAGGTGTTCTCTGATGTCGGTGGTCTACCCCCACCGGAAATTTTTTCGATTGGGGACTCCCGTTCTATTTCGGACAAAGCATTTATGTGGGGATTGAAGGGCAGGAATCGAATCTGGGCACTGGCCCCTACTACGCCTACTAACAAAAGAAACTGCTACTAAACAATCCTCCATCACTTCAGGTACCTTTACCTTCGCCATGCATAGGCATAATCTCCAGCTACCCCGAATATCTCCCAATTAAAAAAATCTCCTTGACACGATGATTCGACTTAAGTATATTTCAATTATAAAATAATTTAATTTATGAATGATATTTCAACGAAAACCAAAAAGGCACAAGAGCTTGCGGGGTATTTCCAGCTTTTCAGGGAACGGCTTCGAGTTGCAGAAAAGAGCAATCCGGCCACGTGCGAGATTTTGAACATGCAGGAAGCACATACTCTTCTAAGCATGGGCAACAGAGGGGCGATGACCATGAGCGAAATCGCTAAGGTGCTTTATCTCTCCTTGAGCAGCGCGACCAGCATCGTAGACAAATTGGAAAACAAGAATTTTGTCCGCCGTGACCGTTCCAGCGAAGATCGCCGCATCGTCCGCGTGGAGCTTACAAAAGAAGGGACCAGGTTTTATGAACTTGTTAAGGATGGCCAATTAAGGTTGGCGGACGACGCCCTAAGTACTCTCAATTCACGTGAGCAGGATCTGTTGCTGGAACTTTTCCGTAAAATCACGACAAAGTTCAGAGCAGACATGGCAGAGCAGTAATTTTTTTAACAAATTAATTCAATAATTGAACTATCTTACAATTTAATGATACATAAGATAAAATATCAAGCGCACCTGAAGTTCCTCTAAAATTTCGTACGGTGCGAAGTGCCGGGATGGATGCCAGGCACGCTTTGGGACCGCTAACAAACACATTTATGAGATATCGGAGGCACCATGCTTATGCTGCAGAAATTTAAAAAATCACGTAAAATTTATCACATTCTATATTTGTTGATCGGGTTAATTTTCCTATCGCTGTTTATTTATTACGGATTCAGGGGAAAATGAGCAATTCGACTGAGCATCTTAATGTATTGCCATTATTGCCTCGTTCTCCGTTAGTAGGGGGCCAACGCTACTCAAGCCTACCAATGCGTATTTAGCCGGCCACTACTCCTGCCTTAAGCCTGCGTTCGACGGATTTGACGCGTCGCGACGCGTTATATCATATTTCAACCAATAATCATCGATAATTTCAAGTATCTTCAAGCGTGGTGGGCTGGAATTTTTTTCAGAGAGAAGCACCCTTCGTCACGGGAGCGATCACATCGTCATTAATGGACTGTGAATACAAAATGATAAACGCCTTCATTAGCCCCGTCTTCCGATAATTCCCTGCCAGCGCGACAAGCTATATTGCCAAAAATGGTGCCATACCCAGCGTTGCAATTTAAATACTTATTTGAAAATTTAAAATTTTAATTTGCCTCATAATTATTGCCATAGTATTATTAAGACCACCGTGAATACTTCACACGATAAAGGAGGCGGCGTTAAGGTGAATAAAAAAAACAAATTGCATCAGGAAGTTATTTTTTCTCAGGATACGGCTGGCCGCATAGTTATCGAGGCTACCCGCCTATTTGCAGAAAAAGGATATGATGGAATTTCGATAAAGGAGATCAGCAAAGCGGCGGGTGTGAACATAGCCGCAATCAACTACCATTTTGAATCCAAGGCTAATCTTTTCCGATATATTATTGAGCAGTTTCTGTCGGAACTGTTTGTTTCATCGAGAAAAACACTTCTGCCCCCTCAAAGCCCAGACGATTTTAAAATACGGCTGGAGGTCTTTGTAAGGCAGACGATTGAAGCGATTCTTAGACAGCCCTATATCATTACCATCATCCAGCGGGAAATGGAGAGGAGTAATGCGGTCTTTCAGAAAACCATCCTTAAGCATCGCGAGGCATTGATAGAGTTTCTCGATCAAGCTAAAAAGAACATGCTCCTTGCTACTGATGTGGACCCCTACTTCGCTGCGGAATTTCTGATGGGCCAGATAGCACACGGTAGGAGAAAGGACAGCGCGGGAAAAGAGCTTTTCGGTCATTCGCCTTCAGCTGAAAAGTTGCGCGATCAATGGATCCAACAAACACTCCGTTTGTTCCTCGGAGGGGTCTTGGCAAAGTGACTTTGTAATCACTTATTCTCTTACAAATGAAGGGGGCAGATTTATTAAGCTTTCCGATGTGAGCAAAAAATCAAAACCAGGAAGTGGCAGCAGACTACGAAAAGTCGTCGGCGCCATATGAATGTTCGCAGATGTTCCATGATCATTCACACCAGAGAAGGAGAAGATAAAGTATGTTTATGCAGAAAAGTTCCGAAGAGGGATCATCACGCCCGGCGCTGATGAAAACGTGGGCGATCAGGGCATTCGCCGCCCTCTGTCTCATCGCCTGCCTTGCATACGCCGGAAAGAAAATAGCCTTTTCACTGGCACACGAAAGCACGGACGACGCTTTTGTCGAAGGTTCCGTTGTGCCGATCAGTTCCGAGGTCAAGGGCAAGGTCACAAAGGTAATGGTCACGGACAACCAGCTCGTAAAAGCCGGGGAACCGCTCGTGGAAATAGCTCCTGATGACTACAGTACGCTGGTCCAGGCCAGGCAGGATTCTGTGGCTCGTATGACAGCGGAGCAACAGGAAACTCACGCGTTGATCAGGGTTAAAATCATGACGCTCGCTCGCGCTCGTGCCGATCTGGATGCTGTGAAATCAATCGCGGCGCTGGCAGAGAAAGACCTGAAGCGAAGTACCGAGCTTCGCAAGGAGGAGGTCATTTCTCAGAGTCAGTATGACCAGGCGGAATCGCGCTGGAAGGACACATCTGCCCAAAAAACCGCGGCAAGCGCAGCGGTCGCCGAGACCGAGGCAGCCATCGAAGCGTTGAATGCGCAGCTGACGACCCAGAAGTTTAGGATTCGGGAGGCCGGTAGTGCATTGAACCTGGCGCGACTGGATCTGAGGCGAACTACGATCACCGCCCCGGTTGACGGCAGGATAGCCAAAAAAAACGTCGATGAGGGAAAGTATGTGCAGCCTGGGCAGCCGCTCCTGTCAATCGTGGATGATGGCGATCTCTGGGTGGTCGCGAACTTCAAGGAAACGCAGATCGCCCACATGAGTGTGGGTCAACCAGTGGACATCACTATTGACGCCTATCCGGGCGTCACCTTCGCTGGGCACGTGGACAGCTTTCAACCGGGCACGGGGGCGGTCTTCAGCATCTTGCCGCCACAGAACGCGACAGGCAACTTCGTGAAGGTCGTGCAGCGTGTGCCCGTCAAGATACTGATCGATTCGAAACCCGATCCGGCTCATCCTTTGCAGCCCGGGCTCTCAGTCTATCCGTCAGTAGCAATTAAAGGAACATCCAAACACGAACGGATAGCAGGCGACAGGCATGACGAAATCAGATAAATGGCTCATTACCCTGACGGTGATGATCGGCACCATCATGAGCGCTTTGGATACGAGCATTGTGAACGTTGCCTTGCCGTATATGCGCGGTACGCTGGGCGCGTCCGTTGAGGAGATCACCTGGGTCGCCACAGGATATATCCTTTCGAACGTGATCATCATGCCTATTGTGGGGATGCTGAGCGCACGATACGGCCGGAAGAACTTCTACCTTTTCAGCATCGTCAGCTTCACCATAAGCTCGATGCTCTGCGGAATGGCTTGGGACCTCACGTCCATGGTCGTTTTTCGCGTAATACAAGGCATCGGTGGCGGCGTCCTTATCCCCGTGTCACAGGCGATCTTAAGGGAAACTTATCCTCCGGAGGAGCAGGGCAAGGCCATGGGGCTCTACGGGTTCGGAGTAGTTCTCGGGCCCGCTTTTGGACCGACCCTCGGTGGATGGCTCACGGACCACTATTCTTGGCCCTGGATATTTTACATCAACGTGCCGATCGGTGTGATCAATATCCTGATGGTCATGCGGTACATCAAGGACCCACACTACCTTGTCCGCGAAAAAGGGAGGATCGATATGCTTGGCCTGGGTCTCATGACGCTCGGCCTCGGCGCCCTCCAGATCATGCTCGAGCGGGGAGAGCGTGAGGCCTGGTTCGAATCTGACATGATCCGTGTTCTTCTGGCCGTTTCACTCACCGCGCTTGCGCTTTTCATCTGGCGCGAGCTGATATGCGAGAAGCCCGCCGTCGACCTCCGGATTTTAAAAGATGTTAACTTCTCTTCGGGGTCGCTCATCGGCGGCCTGCTCGGGATGGGTCTATTTGGTAGCCTCTTTCTGCTCCCAATATTCCTGCAGCAGATCCTAGGCTATCCTGCCCTGGATTCCGGCATCGCTCTGATGCCGAGGAGTATCGCTATGGCACTAGCCATGCCTGTCGCCGGCAGGTTCTACAACAAGTTGGGACCGCGGGTGCTGATCGGGACCGGCCTCGTGGTGACCGCTGTTGCATTCTATGAACTTTCGCGCCTGTCGCTCGATGTCGGGTTCATGGACATCTTCATCCCCCAATTCCTGCAGGGAATCGGGTTCGGCCTGATCTTTGTCGCGCTCAGCACAGCAGCGCTTTCAACGATAGAGAGACAGAGTATGACGGCAGCGTCCGGCCTTTATAACGTGGTACGCCAGGTCTTCGCCAGCATCGGTATCGCCATCGCTGCTTCGCAACTTACGAAAGTGACGACCAGCCATTACGCACTCCTGGCTGAGAAGGTGACCGAATATAGTGAGGTCGGGTCGCAATGGATCGGAACCGTAGCAGGCAGCATGCAGGCCCAAGGGGCTGATCCGTCTTCGGCCAGGCATATGGCACTAACGTTTCTGGATGGTGAGATTTCCCGTCAAGCGGCAATGTTGGCATATAACTACATATATTTGCTGATAACATTTCTGTTTATCATTTCATTCCCCTTTATCTTCCTCCTGAAATCAAACAAAAAACAGGAGGGGGTGGAAGAGATCATCGTCGAATAGCATAATTAGAGGAGGCACTCATAATGGAGACGCATACAACGGTGATCACCATTTCGAGGCAGATGGCAAGCGGAGGCGCTTATATTGGCCATCTCATCGCGAAAAAGCTTGGATATAAGTATGTAGAGCGTGAAGTACTGT